>Ga0224748_10466_pt1 | contig 12605 bp, 11 predicted proteins | sample LIM_F_Water_Neg_FD_182074 | JGI IMG/M metagenome (GOLD analysis project Ga0224748, IMG submission 182074) | Enriched cells from gastrointestinal tract of the lab mouse from Pacific Northwest National Laboratory (PNNL), Richland, Washington... | ecosystem: Host-associated > Mammals > Digestive...
ATCATCTCTTTTGTACTTGTCTTGCCGGCGCTCCCCGTAATGCCTACAACCTTAAGGTCAAAAGAGTCCCTGTATAGTTTGGCAATATCAAGAAGCGCCTGGCCGGTAGACTCAACCAGTATATACGGGTAATCGGTTTCGCCGAGATCTTCATGGGATACCACGCAGAGAGCGCCTGCTTTCACGGTATCCGGAATAAACTTGTGGGCGTTGACCTTTACGCCGTCGATAGCGACAAAGAGATAACCCGGCCGTACTTTCCGGCTGTCAATTACTACGCCGTCCGCTTCCTGATCAAGAAGATGCGGATCGCCATGGTAGGTTCCCCGGCACGCGTCCGTGATATTCTTTAGTGTAAGGTTTTTCATATACAAGCCTCCTGATAGCGCGCTTTGAAAGACTCGTCAATAATCTGCCGGCATAGATTTCCATATTCGATACCCGCGGCTTTAGCTGCTTTCGGAAGAAGGCTGGCGGGAGTCATACCGGGTAACGCGTTTACTTCCAGACAATAGAAGCTTCCGTCTTCGTCGTCCACGATAAAGTCGGCGCGGGAATAGACGTCAAGACGCAGCGCTGCGAAAGCCTTCTCCCCCATACGCTGAATCTGTTCCTGGGTTTTGGCGTCGAGGGATATCGGCGGGCAGATTTCCTGCGCTCCGCCATCCTGGTATTTGTTCTCATAATTGAAGAAACCGCTCTTTGGAATGATCTCTACTAAAGGAAGGGCTTTACCGGCAATAATACCGCAGGCGAATTCACGTCCCTTGATGTAGGGTTCGACGACGACCTCTTCCTCATGATTGATATCGAAAGACTGACGGATCGCGTCTTTGTATTCTTCTTCTGTATGAACGATGAATACGCCGATACTGGAACCGCCGGAGCAAGGTTTGATCACCAGAGGAAGATAATATCCCAATTCAGAAAGAGGAGTATCTTTGGTGCCGCGTGTGAGGGAAGTTCCCCGCGGGGTAGAGACTCCGGACATCTTGAAGATCTGTTTCGCTACTAGTTTATTCATGGATACGGCGCATCCCAGAGAGCTGGGGCCGGTATAACGGATACCCAGAACGTCGAAAGTTGCCTGAAGTTTTCCGTCTTCTCCGATGGAGCCGTGGAGTCCCATGAACGTAATGTCCGCCATCCGGCATAGTTCGATGACATTCGGGCCGATCAGGGACTGGGAGTCTCCGGGGCGGGAGCGTTTCAGGGCTTCTAAGTCGGGGGCGGTTGTCTTGATGCTTTCGGCGATCTCAAGTCCCGCGCCCGGAAGGCTGAATACTTCTTCTAACTTGTCGGGATCACAGGGGTATCCCATGTATACGTCCAACAGAAACGCCTGATGTCCGTTTTCCCGGAGGGTCTTACAGATTCCTGCGCCTGATGTCAGCGATACGTCGCGTTCCGGGCTTAATCCGCCGGCTAATACAATGATTCTCATACATTATCTCCTTTATTTCTCAATGCTCATCTCTTCCAACAATTTTCTCTTCACTTCGTATAACTTCGGCGACAGATCCACATAAACCTGATGTGGGTTAAAGAGGCGTTTGGTTTCCTCCCAGAGCGTCTTCTTCTCCTGTCTGCAATACTCGGCGATCTCTTTCACGGAAGGCGACTGATAGATACATTCCCCGTTCTTAAATATTGGTACAAGGATCTCGCGCATCGTATAAGAGCCGCCTGCAAGCTTCGTCTTCTTCCAGGTCTCGATCGGATCGAACAGAAGCAGTTCTTCATCGGTATCGAAAGTCTCGTCCGCGAAGCATATGAGATCGGCCTTCACTTTTCCTGTTGTTTTATCATAGATCCTAAAAATTGTTTTGTTACCCGGATTCGTGATTTTTTCCGTATTTTCGGAAATTTTTATCTTCGGTACAAATTCGCCCGCTTCATTCTGGATGGCGGCAAGTTTGTATACTCCGCCGAAAGAAGGGTTGTCCTTTGAGGTGATCAGGTTTGTCCCTACTCCCCAGGAATTGATTGCGGCGCCCTGTATCTTGAGATCATGAAGAAGATACTCGTCCAGGTCGTTGGACGCGCAGATAGAAGCGTCGGGGAAACCTGCTTCGTCGAGCATTTTCCGGGCTTCTTTGGAGAGGTAGGCGAGATCGCCGCTGTCCAGACGGATACCGTATTTTTTAAACGGTTTTTTCGCGTCCCGGAATTCCCGGAATACGCGGATCGCATTGGGGACTCCAGACTTTAACGTGTCGTATGTGTCTACCAGCAATGTGCAATTGTCGGGATACATCTCGGCATATGTCTTAAACGCGGTATATTCATCGGAAAAACTCATGATCCAGCTATGTGCGTGGGTTCCCATTACAGGAACGTCGAAAAGTTCGCCGGCGAGTACGTTAGAAGTCCCGACACATCCTCCGATCATGGCGGCTCGTGCTCCGTACAGCCCGGCGTCCGGACCCTGGGCGCGTCTTAGTCCGAATTCCATGATGCCGTCGCCGTTGGCGGCAAATACCACCCGGGAGGCTTTCGTAGCGATTAAGGATTGATGATTGATGATATTCAGTATTGCCGTCTCTACAAGTTGGGCTTCCATAATAGGAGCGACGACTTTAAGCAGAGGTTCCTTTGGAAATACAACGGTTCCTTCCGGAATCGCATAGATATCTCCGCTGAAATGGAACCCGCTTAAGTATTGCAGGAAATCCTCGCTGAATATATCCAGGCTGCGCAGATAATCAACGTTTTCATAGGTAAAATTCAGATTTTTAATATAATCGATGACTTGCTGAAGACCCGCGCAGACAGAATATCCGTTGTTGCAGGGATTCTGGCGAAAGAAAACGTCAAAAATAACCTTTTCATTCTGTCCCTTTGCATAATACCCCTGCATCATGGTCAATTCATACAGGTCTGTCAGCAGAGTTAACTCGTGTCTGTTCATTATTTTAATACTCCTTTGTGTATAATCTGTCTTATTATAGCAAGTAGCTTTTTCGCTGTAAAGCCTTTGTTTTGCAACATTATACCAGCGAGTGATTGCGGTTGATCGTATCCTGAATGATTTTCTGGCAATAAGGGGCGATTCGTTTTCTGGTCTCTTTATCCAGCTCTTTCGGATAGATAGGCTTGCCGTATTCGATTACGACGTGGGTCTTCTCGATCCTTGGAATATGCTGCTCGAACATAAAGTGAGTGTTGTTCAGGCTGACAGGTACGATGGCGCAGCCCGTTTTTTCGGCGATCTTGAAAGAACCGCTGTGGAAGGGAAGCATGCTGAGTTCTTTACCGTCGTTGCGGGTGCCTTCAGGAAAGATACAGACTGAGATACCGTTCTTCACATGGTCGATAGCCGTCAGGATGCTCTTAAGACCTTCTTTCGGGTTGCTGCGGTCCAGGAAGAGGCAGTACAGGCGTTTCATCCAGTCGCGGAGGATGGGATAACGAAGCATCTCTTTCTTGGCGACGTAGCCGGTCAGCCGCTTACAGCGGGAATAAGTCAGCAGAATATCGAAGTAGCTTCTGTGGTTTGCGATAAAAAGCACCGGCTCGTCAGGAACATTTTCTTCCCCGATTACCGTCACTGACACGCCGGTAATCAGGAGCAGTACTTTGAATGCCCATTGAACGATCCGAAGGCATTGATAGTCGCTGGCTTCTTTATTGTATTTTCTGTAGATCCATTCCACCCCCAATATCGGGAGCCCGAAGAGCAGGAATGAGAATAAAAAAAGGACTAACAGTATAAACCTGATCATCGATGAGTTCCTCCAATCTAATATCTGCCGTATAAAATAGTAATTTCTCTTAATGCTTTGGCAAGTTCATCCTGCAATGCAGCTTCCCGGAAACGCCAGTTCCAGTTGCCGGCGGCGACTCCCGGAGTGTTCATTCTCGCGTGGGAACCGAATCCGAGAGCGTCCTGGAGCGGAAAGACGGCATAGCCCGCAATGCTTCCAAGGGCGGCGCGGATCATATCAATGCCCAGACCGGCAGGGTCTATACAGCGGGTATATCTGAGGACTTTGTCCCGGCATTCTTTTGAAAGATTCAGAAACCAGCCGAGGGTGGTATCATTGTCATGGGTGCCGGTATAGCAGACGCAGTTCGGGTCTTTGTATCGGTGCGGCAGATAATCGCTTTCGCCGGTGGATTCAAAGGCGAACTGGAGTACTTTCATCCCCGGAAAACCGAATCTTGTGCGCAGGGCGTCTACCTCGGGGGTAATGATTCCAAGATCCTCCGCGATAATCGGAAGTTCGTCTCCCAGGGCAGCCTGAACCGCGCGAAACAATTCATCTCCCGGAGCTTTCACCCACTCGCCCTTGATAGCGGTCTTCTCACCGTAGGAAACGGACCAGTAAGCTTCAAATCCTCGGAAATGATCGATACGCAGGATATCCAGGGATTTTAACTGATGGCGGATTCGTGAGATCCACCACGAGAATCCGTCTTTTTGGTGTGCTTCCCATTCATATAGAGGATTGCCCCACAATTGTCCGGTAGCGGAGAAGTAATCCGGAGGAACTCCGGCAACTTTCAGCGGATAACCGTCGGGATCCAGCTGGAACAATTCCTTGTTCGCCCATACGTCGGCGCTGTCCATGGATACGAAGATGGGGATATCGCCGATGATCTTTATTCCCCGCTGATTAGCGTAATCTTTAAGCGCGAGCCATTCTTCATAGAAGATAAACTGCAGGAACTGGTAGAAACCGATCTGCTCTTTCAGTGTTTTGCGCAGAGTATTCTTGAAGTCCTCTGTCGGCATCCGGTATTCTTCTTCCCATTCAAGCCAGCTTACGCCGTCGTTTTCCTCTTTGCACGCCATAAATAGTGCATAATCGTCAAGCCAAAAGCTTTCTTTGCGGATAAATGAAAGAAATGCCTGATAAGTATTCTTCTTTTGATATTCTGCACTGGAAAAACGGGCGTAGGCTTTCCGGAATAAAGACTGTTTCCAGGGAATGACGCTTCCGTAGTCAATATGGTCAGGGTCGTACTCCGGGATATCCGCCAGGTCTGCGGAAATAAGGAGTCCTAATTCCGTCAGGTGATCCGGGCTGATCAGAAGCGGCTGTCCGGCATAGGCAGAGAAGCTCTGATATGGGGAATCACCGTAACCGGTATGAGTCAGGGGAAGGATCTGCCACAGATGCTGTCCGGCCTTCTCAAGAAAATCAACGAAATCATAAGCCTTCTTACCAAGGTCGCCGATACCGTAAGGGGAAGGCAGGGATGTGGGATGCAGCAGGATCCCGGAAAATCTTTCAGTACTGTTCATAAGATATCTCCTTAAACTAGATTTTATAAATACTAATATAACGCCATATTGTAGAACCGAATCAATTATACTACAAAATTGGAATTTTTCCTAGAGTTACTGTGTATGATATTAGGGAGAAATCCTTAAAGATTCGGGAGGGCGCTATGGGAAACAGGCATCTTGCCGTGCTGATTCTGGTCCTCTTGACCCTGACGGCATGTTCTATAAGCAAGACGGACGAAAAAAAAATAAGAGACGTAGAGTTTACGGTACTTGATAAAGAAGACATCCCGGAGGAATTTACACTTCGGATTGAGGAAGCAAAAGAAGAGCCTATGAAGTTAAGCTATGCCGACAAGGGTTATCTGTATATAGCCAGAGGTTACGGGGTTAAAAAGACCAGCGGGTACAGCGTGAATGTCAGCAGGTGCTATGAGACGGAACAAGGAATACATATAAATACCAGCCTGCTGGGACCAGGAAAAGAAGAAAAGATCCTGAAGAAAAAGACATACCCTTACGTGGTGGTCAAGATGGAATATACCGACAAGCCCATAGAATTTGATTAGGAGGTCCGGATATGGAATATGTAACAAAGCAAATGCAGACTTACAAGACGGGGAATACGATCATGGATCAATTCTATATTGATGATGATTACAATGTCCCTGACGTAAAGAACGATGTGAAGAAGGTGATCTTGGGAGAAGGGACGATCACCGTTGAAGATATGAAAGTGGTGGAGAATTACATAAGAGTGGCGGGAAAACTGAACTTTAAGGTCCTCTATGTGACAGAGGAGGGAGAAGTACGTCTTTCCTGCCTGGAAGGAAGGACTCCGTTTGAGGAAATGATATATCTGGAGCGGGAGCCGGTGGGACAGTTATATATCCAGTCTTCAAGCGCAGATCTGACTGTAAGTACGATCCATTCCAGAAAACTGAATATCAAGGCGCTGGTGGAATTGGCTGTCTGCTCGGAGGGGCAGCAGGAGGCAGAGCTTACGGTAGATATCGAAGGCGAAGCGCCCTTGCATAAGAGATTTGAAAGCAAAGAATTCCTGAAAGTATTCACGACGAAGAAGGATACATACCGGATCAAGGAGGAAGTTTCGATAGGCGGGACGAAGGAGAATGTCGGGACATTACTCTGGACGGAAGTAACGAGCCGCAGATTAGACACCCGCATAGAACAGGATGAATTGAAGATTCAGGGAGAGCTTTTGCTGTTCTGCTTTTATGAATCTTTGGACGGAAAGACAGACTGGATCGAGCAGTCCGTGCCGTACGAAGGGCGAATAGAGTGCTACGGGGCGCAGGATTCCATGTATCATCAAGTCTATCCGGAGCTTACGGATGTAAATATTGACGTCAAGATGGATGAAGATGGAGAGATGCGTCTTATCGGAGTAGAAGCGACGTTGGAAGTCCGTCTGACCGTGTATGAAGAGGAGAAGATGGATATTCTGGCGGATGCCTATTCTCTGCAGCAAAACTGTATGCTGAAAACGACAGAAGAGGATTTGGAGAGGCTGCTTCTTCAGAATCATTCAAAATGCAAAGTGACGGAGCAGTTATCCCTGCCGGAGATCAAGGATGATATTCTCCAGATATGCCATAACAGCGCAAGGATTCAGGTAGAGCACACGGAAGTGACGGAGCAGGGACTTCAGATTGAGGGCGTCCTGCATATCAGTTTCCTGTATGTGAAAGCGGACGACGCAGTTCCTTTCGACACATGGCAGGGGATGGTGCCGTTCACATACCTGTTGGAAAGTAATGAGACGGCGAAGGATATGACGTTTGGCCTTACATATGCCGTAGAGCAGGTATCAGTCGGGCTTATGGGAACGGATGAGATCGAAGTTAAGGCTGTGCTGGCTTTCAACAGTTTCCTGAAGAGACCGGTTAAGATTAGGAACATCAAAGAGATAGAATTTACGCCGTTCGATATGGAAGAGATGGAAAAGAGGCCGGGAATTACGGGATATATTGTTCGCGACGGTGATATTTTGTGGGATTTGGCGAAAAAATATAATACAACGGTAGAAGGGATTATGGAAGTAAACGAATTAGAATCAGAAGAGATAAAAGCCGGCGACAGAGTATTGATTTTTAAAGAAAATATGAGTATACTATAAGCATACTGTATACAAAATGCAGAAGAAAAGAAAGCCGAATATGTCATATGCTCCCGTTTCCTCTTTGCACCTGGACGCTGCGGGGGAGAATATGATAATCGAAGGAGAAAACATATGGATAAATTGGATTTGAGAGCGTTGGGAAAGATTAATCTGGGTCTGGATGTGTTGGGAAGACGAGAGAACGGATACCATGACGTACGTATGGTCATGCAGACGGTCTATCTATACGACCAGATCCGGATAGAAAGGAAGAGAGATCCGGGAATCAGCATCTCTACGAACCTCTACTATCTTCCGGTTAACGAGAATAATCTTGCTTATCAGGCGGCGGAGCTTCTGAGAGCGGAATTTGGGATAAAAGACGGGGTGAAGATCAGTTTGGATAAGCATATCCCGGTAGCGGCAGGGATGGCGGGCGGAAGTGCAGACGCGGCGACGGTACTTTTTGGGATGAACCGTATGTTTGAGCTGGGGCTTACGCAGCAGGAATTGATGGAGAGGGGCGTGAAGCTCGGGGCGGACGTACCGTATTGTATCATGCGGGGTACGGTATTGGCGGAAGGAATCGGTGAAAAATTAACTCCCCTTACTCCGATGCCCAGATGTTATGTCCTGATCGCCAAACCTTCGGTCAGTGTCTCGACGAAACTGGTCTATGAAAAACTGGATTCTCATGAGATCGAACATCATCCGGATATAAACGGGATCATAGAGGGGCTTAAAAAGCAGGATCTGTCTCTGACGGCGTCCTGTTTGGGCAATGTGTTGGAAAAGGTTACGATAGAGGAATATCCGGTTATAGAGGAGATCAAAGAGGTTATGAAGCGAGAGGGCGCTCTGAACGCGATGATGAGCGGCAGCGGTCCCACGGTCTTCGGCCTGTATGACGATAAGCGAAAGGCGAGAAACGCAGCGTTCCAGATCAAAGAACGGCGGCTGGCAAGGCAGACTTACGTGACCAGTGTACACAATGCGAGGAGGAGATAGTAGATGGAACTGAAGGTTAATATGAATGAATATCTTCCTTTAAGAGATGTGGTGTACAATACTTTACGGCAGGCAATTCTGCGGGGCGAGTTAAAACCGGGCGAACGGCTGATGGAGATCCAGCTTGCGAATAAGCTTGGCGTCAGCCGAACACCGGTGCGCGAAGCCATCAGGAAGCTGGAGCTGGACGGACTTGTGCTGATGATCCCGCGGAAAGGCGCGGAAGTAGCAGATATCTCCGAGAAGAGTCTGAAGGATGTGTTAGAGGTTCGTAAAGCCCTGGAAGAACTGGCGGTACAGCTTACCTGCGAGAAGATCAGCAAAGCGCAGATCGCGGAGCTTAAACAGGCGGCGGAAGAGTTTAAGAAGATATTGAAGAGCAACGATATTACACAGATTGCGGAGGCAGACGTAAGATTCCACGACGTGATCTATATGGCGACAGATAATCAGAAGCTGATCCAACTGCTGTATAATCTGCGTGAGCAGATGTACCGGTACCGTGTGGAATATCTGAAGCGGCCGGGGGTCTATCCGCAGTTGATCCAGGAGCATGAGGAGATTATCCGGCAGATTGAAAAGAGAGAGAAGGAACTGGCGGCGGAGATTACCTGCAGGCATATAGACAATCAGGTAGAGGCCGTTATGAATGTGATCCGGACCAAGAAGTGAGAGAGGGACGTCTTCAGAGAAGACGTCCTGTTTATTCCCGGGAATTGAAAAAGAAAGATAAGATTTAATATATTAAACGGTATAAATAGGATTCTATATGTCAAGACTTCTGATATGAGATTACTGTTCGCGGACTGATCATTCTCTTAAAGTAACGATCAGGATGCTCAAAATATCAGAAGGAGGCGGTACATATGAATCCGTACTATAATAATAGTAGAATAAGTAATAAAAAAATTTTTATAAGTGATAGAATCCGGCAGGTTATTTGTGTTATACTAGGAATCTGTATAGCGTCGATCCTGACAGGCGTTCTCGTGGAACGGCGGATGGAGCAGGTGGACGCGAAGATTGCAGAGACGCAGGACGCGCTTGCGAAAGAGGTGTTTCGTTTTCATGTCCTTGCCAACAGTGACAGCGAGGAAGATCAAGCGGTGAAGCTTAAGGTGAGGGACGCTGTGATTGAGTTTATGAGGAAAAGTATGGATTCGGAATTACAGAAAGAGCCGGATGTTGAGCAGACGAAAGAGTGGGCAAGGAATCATCTGCATGAATTGGAACAAGTTGCGGATCAGGCGGTCAGGGAAGCGGGATATTCTTATAGTTCTGAAGCGGAAGTAGAGGTCTGTCATTTTCCGGATAAGCAGTACGGAGATATTTTTTTCCCACAGGGAGATTATGAAGCGCTGAGGATCAGACTCGGTGAGGCGAGAGGCCATAACTGGTGGTGTGTTCTGTATCCTAATCTGTGTTTTACAAGCTCTGCGTGCGCCGTGGTTACGGATGAGGGGAAGGAAGAACTCAAAGATGCTCTGACTGCAGAAGAGTACGAGATGGTTACGGCTGCCACGGATTTTAAGATCAGATTCTTTTTCTTCGGGAATAAAGACTGAGGACGATGCTGTTCAAGCTCCGTAAGCTTACCGACCTGAGATTCCAGCGCGTCATTACAATAGAGAGGAGTTACATAGCTGATGCAGAAGAGTAACAAATATACGATTGACGGCAGAATCAGGTTCAGCGAAGTGGATCACACGAACCGGATTACGCTGCCGGGAATTATTAATTATTTTCAGGATTGCAGCACGTTCCATTCCGAGAGCCTGGGAGTGGGGCCTGATTATTGTAAGGAACGGGAGAGAGTCTGGATACTGTCGTCATGGCAGGTAGTGGCGGAGCGTTATCCGTCCATGGGGGAACATATAAAGGTCAGCACCTGGGCGACGAAGTTTGAAGGATTATACGGACTCAGGAACTTCTGCATGGAGGATGAATCAGGACGGATGAACGCGTATGCGAATTCCATGTGGGTTTATATGGATACCAGGAAGGGAAGACCTGTAAGACCGGATGCGTACGAGGTGGAACTATACGGTTCAGGAGAACCTCTCAAGATGGATTACGCGTCCCGCAAGATTGCGCTTCCAAAAGACCTGCGGATTTGTAATGAATATCCTGTCAGGAGGTATCATATCGATACGAACGAACATGTGAATAACTGTCAATATGTTCAGATGGCGATGGAAGAGCTCGGGGGGACTGAAGATATTCGGCAGCTTCGTGTAGAATATAAGAAGTCCGCGGTATATGGAGATATTATCTATCCAAAAGCCGCTTTTGAAGAAGACAGGACTGTGGTGGAACTCTGTGACGAGGAAGGAAAGATATACGCGGTTGTAGAGTTTAAAGTAAAGAACGAATGAGTGAAAGGAACGGATATGACGTTAACAGAAAACTTAGGAAAAAAAGCAAGGCTTATGATTGTGAAGCAGGTAGACTTCGGAGTATATCTGGGAAATAGCGAGGAGAAGGTGCTGCTTCCGAAGAAACAGGTTCCAAAGGGTGTGGAGACCGGGGATCCGGTGGAGGTATTCTTATATAAGGATTCATCAGACCGCCTGATCGCGACGACGAATGAACCAAAGATTACCATGGGGGAGATTAAGGCGCTTAAAGTGGCGGACACAGGGAAGATCGGAGCTTTTCTGGATTGGGGACTGGAGAAGGACCTGCTGCTTCCGTTTCGGGAGCAGACGGCGAAGGTGAGAAAGGGAGACGAGGTTTTAGTGTCCCTCTATATCGACAAATCGGACAGGCTTTGCGCGACGATGAAGGTTTATGATATGCTGAGGCAGGATTCTCCGTATCAGAAGGACGACCGGGTTAAAGGTATTATTTATGATACCAGTGATAATTTTGGCGTATTTGTTGCTGTGGACGATTGTTTTTCTGCCTTGATTCCAAAAAGAGAGGCATTTGGGTCCCTGAGGGTAGGCGAGAGAATACAGGCAAGAGTTATCAGAGTCAGAGAGGACGGGAAGTTAGATCTTGCCGTGAGGGAAAAATCCTTTATGCAGATGGATGCAGACGCCGGGATGATCTGGGAGAGACTAAAGGAGAATGGCGGTAAGCTGCCGTTTACCGATAAAGCGGAGCCGGAACGGATTAAGGCGGAGTTTGGTTTGAGTAAGAACGCATTTAAGAGGGCTGTCGGCAGGCTTCTTAAGGAGGGAAAGATTGAAATCCGTGAAGAATCTATTGAGATCTGTAAAAAATAGAGAAGGAGACAGAGTAGGCCGGCAAAGATAAGAAGGAGTGAGTAATGAGTTTTGCACATCTGCATGTCCATACAGAATATAGTCTGTTGGATGGTTCGAATAAGATTAAGGAATGCGTGTCAAGGGTGAAAGAGTTAGGCATGGACAGCGTGGCGATCACGGATCACGGAGTAATGTTCGGTGTGATTGATTTCTATCGGGCGGCGAAAGCAGAAGGAATCCATCCGATCCTTGGCTGTGAAGTTTATGTGGCTTTGGGGTCCAGATTTGATAAAAAAGCGGCAGGGAGCGGGGACGACAGGTATTATCATCTGGTTTTGCTTGCGGAGAATGATAAGGGTTACCATAATCTGATGAAGATTGTATCCAGGGGATTCACGGAAGGATATTACTACAAGCCAAGGGTGGACCTTGAAATTCTGCAGGAGTTCAACGAGGGGCTTATCGCGTTAAGCGCCTGCCTGGCGGGAGAAGTCCAGCGCAATATCCTGCGGGGGAAGTATGAGGAAGGGAAAGCTGCGGCCTTGCGGTATCAGGAGATCTTCGGAAGAGGGAATTTTTTCCTTGAGCTCCAGGATCACGGGTTAAGGGAGCAGAAAGTGGTGAATCAGTCGCTGCTTCGAATGTCTCAGGAAACAGGGATTGAGCTTGTGGCGACCAATGACGTTCATTACACCTATGCGGAGGATGAGAAGCCGCATGATATGCTGCTGTGTATCCAGACAGGAAAGAAGCTGTCAGATGAGAATAGGATGCGGTATGAGGGAGGCCAGTATTATGTCAAGTCTGAAGAAGAAATGCGTAATCTCTTCCCGTATGCAGTACAGGCGCTTGAGAATACACAGAAGATCGCAAAGCGTTGTAATGTAGAGATTGAGTTTGGTGTGACGAAACTTCCGAAATACGATGTGCCGGAGGGTTATACCTCATGGGAGTATCTGCAGGAGCTGTGTTATACAGGGCTGAAGAATCGCTATCCCGACGGGGACGAGTCTCTTAAAGAACGTCTGGA
>Ga0224748_10469_pt1 | contig 12572 bp, 8 predicted proteins | sample LIM_F_Water_Neg_FD_182074 | JGI IMG/M metagenome (GOLD analysis project Ga0224748, IMG submission 182074) | Enriched cells from gastrointestinal tract of the lab mouse from Pacific Northwest National Laboratory (PNNL), Richland, Washington... | ecosystem: Host-associated > Mammals > Digestive...
ATAAACCGTATATTCCGGCTCTGTCTCATCCAGCCAGAAAATCTTCACGCCTTTATCATAATAATTTTTCTTCGCCTTCTCCCATACGTACTCTCTTGCTTCTGGATTGGTCGTGTCATAATGAACCGTATTGCCCATATACAAATGATCGATATGTACGCCTCTCTCTACTCTGGTAAGCAGCCCCTTCGAACGCATCTCCTCAAAGTTCTCGCTCTTATAATCCACCATCGGCCATATGGATACCATAAGCTCGATACCCATCTCTTTCAGTTCGGCGATCATCGCATCCGGATCCGGCCAGTATGTGGGATCGAATCTCCAATCGCCCTGTTTCGGCCAGTGGAAGAAATCTACCACGATAACATCTATCGGAATTCCCCGCCGCTTATACTCCCTCGCTACCTCCAGAAGCTCTTCCTGCGTCTGATAACGCAGCTTGCACTGCCAGAATCCCATACCGTACTCCGGCATCATCGGAACCTTTCCGGTTGCATCCGCATACGCCTCTTCTATCTCTGCCGGCGTATCGCCTGCGGTAATCCAGTAATCCAGCTTCTTCGTAGATTGTACTTCCCATGTAGTAACATTCTTGTTAAAGCTTACGCGTCCTACCGCCGGATTGTTCCAAAGGAAACCATATCCCAGGGAAGAAAGAGCGAACGGTACGCTTGCCTGGGAATTGCGGTGCGCCAGTTCAAGCTCCGTTCCCTTTACATCCAGGAACTTCTGCTGATACTGTCCCATACCGTAGATCTTTTCATCAGGATTCGACTCGAATCTCATAGTCAGCGCATAATCCCCGCCGATGATGGGCTTAAATTCCCTCGCCGACATCTCCAGAGAGCTGCAGGTCTTGGCAAACATATCCTCACGGTTCCGGACGAATTCTTCCAGGAGCAGTTCTCCTTTCTGGTTATAAAATATGATCTTTCCGATATTGTTGACTACGGCTTTAATCTTTCCATTCACAATCTCCGCCGAGAATTCATTAATCGTCACCTTCCCCTGCGTATCCGCCGGTTTCCCTTCCAATGCCCATAACTCCTGCGGCATTTCCGGCATCTTCGATGCACGGACTCTTAAGCTGTTCTCTCCCCATGGCTCTACGATCACGCGCTCGTCACGGTAACGGTAATACAGCGCTCCTTCCTTCTCTTCAAAATACCCCAGCAGAAACTGGTCGTCTGAGCGAAAATCTCCTGTTTCTCCTTCTTTTTTCACAAAATCTGGCATGTCTTTACCTCCATTTTCTCAAAAAATTTTCATTAATTATTTATTCTTTCACTGCACCCGCTGTCAGACCGCCTACAATATACTTCTGCAGAAATACGAATGCAAGAATAACCGGAATCGTCAGAATCGCTCCATATGCCATAATACAATTCCACTTTGTTCCATATTTACTCTGGAATTTATGGATATTTGCCGTCAACGGCCTCATATCCGCCTTTACGTTAAATGTCATAGAATAAATCAAATCATTCCATCCATTTAAGAATGAGATAACTACTACCGTAATTATACCTGTCTTAATCGTTGGAATCATAATCTTGAAAAACGAGCGGAATACATTGCATCCGTCAATACGCGCCGCCTCGTCCAGAGAAACCGGAATACTCTTAAAATACGGACGCAGCGTGACTACAATAAACGGCACGGAGCCTGACGCTACTGCGATCGCCGGAGCCCAATACGTACCCAGAAGTCCAAGCTTACTGAAAGTCAGATACATCGGCGTCAGCATAACGGATGCCGGAAGCATCTGTGTAACAAGAAACGTCAACATGAACGTCTTAGTTCCCCGGACCTTATAACGTCCCATTCCATATGCGGCTGGAACGCCAAATCCCAGCGAAATTACCATTGCGCAGACCGCAATGAGAATACTGTTCTTTAAAGACGTCAGGAAATCTGCGTCCTGCAAGTTCTGAAGCCACGGATCAACCGTAAACTCGTGGGGATAATATGTGACAAGCTTCCCGAAGCTCTCCATATCTGTTTTAAACGACATCTGAATCAACCAGTAGATCGGAAACAGGAAGAAAAACGCAATAATGACTGCAAAGATACAATTCCTGATATTCCTGCGCCCCTCCTTGGATTTTAAATACGTGCGTCTTGCTTCTTTTATCTCATTTTTATTCATTCTAGTCGTCCTCCTTCCCTAATAGCTTCAGGTAGAACAGACCCACACAGAACAAACATATGAACAGGATCATCGCGATCGTTGAACCTTGCGAAAATTCATACTGTGTAAACGCCCGTGAATATGCGTATGTCCCCAATACGTCCGTCGAATTGAACGGTCCGCCCGCCGTCATGATGAACATCAGGTCAAACGCCTTAAACGTATAGATGAACCCCAGCATCAATACAGACAGCATCGCCGACTTCATAAGCGGAAGAGTAATATATATGAACCTCTGGAAGGATGTCGCCCCGTCAATCGAGGCGCTTTCATAGACATCATCCGAGATTCCCGTCAGACCGGAAGTCAGAAGCAGCATGTTAAAAGGAATTCCTACCCAGCAGTTTACCGCTATTACAGCTCCCAACGCCGTACCTCCGTTTACCAGCCAATCAACCGGCGCCGAGACTATATGCAGCTTCATGAGCAGGTCGTTGATCACGCCGCCGTCCAATAAGAACAGGTTCTTACCCAGCAAAGCCGTTACGGACATCGGCATCATATATCCCACAAGCACCAATCCCCTGATGGGACCTGCCAGAGTAAATTTCTTAGAGAAGAACATGGCGAACAGAAAACCTACCGTAAACTGAATCACCAGACAGGCAAGCGTGAATTCAAGCGTATTCTTAAATACCAGCCGGAATGTCTGGTCCGCCAGTAACGTCTTGTAATTTTCCAATCCGACAAACACGGATTCTCCGGAAGCGAAATTCTTAACGTTCAGATTCTTAAAACTCAGATCTATATTATATAACAACGGATATCCGCATACAATCAACAGATAGATAAATCCAGGAAGAATGAATATATATGCCTCTTTACTCTTCCTGGCCGCCATACTAAGCCTCATATCCCAACTCTCCTTTCCTTTTCAGAAACTACTGAACAAAACACCCCGGAATCTCAAATTCCGGACGATTCCGAGGCGCTGCGGTTATCGATTTATTCTGTTACATTAATTTACATCGTCGGCAACTCCGCCTCCAATAGACGCTTCCGGAAGCGGATCCTCCGCAACAATCGGATCTATCGTTGCCGCCGCTTTTCCCATCGCATCTTCTACAGACTTTTCACCAAGCAAAGACTCCTGTACTGCCGTGTAGAACGCCTCTGAGAGTGTCGGCCACTGTGCATGCGGTCCGCGCGCTCTTGCGTAATTCATCCCTTCATTGAATACCGCGTATCTCTCGTCTGTCGTAAAAAGTTCATTCAGGCTGACCGCGTCTTTACGAACTGGAAGCTTTGCTGCCGCCGCCGTAAAATCAGCGTTATTCTGCGCGTTCATCAGATATTTCAGGAAATCTACACACTCGTCTCTGTATTCTGTTCCCGCGCAGACGCCAAAGTTTTCTCCTCCAATGGTAGAAGAATACTCCTCGTCTTTTGGAAGCAGCGCATACTGATATTCGAAGGTTCCGTTGATCTTCTCGTCAATATCGGCTAACTGCCATGTACCAGACTCCAGCATCGCTGCTTTCCCTGCGCAGAAAGAGTTATAAGCCTCTGACTGCTGCCAGTTAATAACTTCTTTGCTCATCAATCCATCCTGTACCAGATCTGTCAGAAATTGAATTCCCTTGATGGATTCCGTACTGTCAAGAGAATCTATATTACCTCCCGCAGAACAGATCCACGGCAGAAGCTGGAAAGTTCCTTCCTCTGTTCCGATCGCGCACATCGCAAATCCGTACACCCCGTCGGCCGCATTCGTCGTCTTCTCACATACTTCTCTGAACTCGTCCCATGTTGTCGGAGGTTCCTCAAATCCGGCATTTCTCAATACGTCCATGTTACATGCCAGTGTCAGACAGTTGGAATTATTCGGCAGACCATAATATTTACCGTCTGCATCCTGACAGCTTAAAAGCGGGCCGGGATAGAACTGATCTAAATCCTCCCAGGCTTCCAGCTCCTCAGTAATATCTTCGAATACTCCAAGCGATACATATGACGCCATATCCGGTGAATCCACCATACCGATATCCGGAAGCTCGCCGGATACGGCGCCGATCGTATACTGGTTCATCAGTTCATCTCTTGATACATAAGTCGCTGTAATATGAATCTTATCCTGCTCCTCGTTATACTTTTCTACGATCGCCTCCAGATCCGGAGCCTCATGTTCAAAGTAGTGCCACAATGTCACCTCGGCCGCACCGCCTGATGATCCGCCGCTTCCTTCTGATGAAGAACTGCTGCCGCCATCGGATGATCCGCTGTTTCCGCCGCCGCATCCTGTCAGTAATCCTGCCGTCAGACAGCCCAACAGTAATAATGCAGTAAGTTTTTGAGTTCTTTTCTTCATAATAAATCCTCCTTGCATTTTAATATGAACTAATTATATTTTTTTATTTTCGCTATTGTAACCAATTTTTTTATGATTTTAGGGATTTTTTTAGGTTATATTTTTAAGATCCGGGGATTTTTTTAAGATCATTCATCATTTCACACAAAAAAAAGATGATGTACACGGTCATGAATCACAACATCACCGAATCACCATCTTGTTTCTATAATTATCTTCCCTTCTTCCTCAGGAACTCCGCCACACTGACTCCTTCGATTTCACGAAAAACCTTGTTAAAATATTTAGAATCCGAAAACCCTACTTTATAAGGTATCTCCTCACGAGGAACCGCCTCCGTCAGAAGCAGCTTTTTCGCCAGATCAATCCGGTAGGTTCTTACAAACCGCGAAAAATTCATCCCCACATCCTTATTAAATAGATAGCAGAGATACTCCTGAGAAACTCCCAGATTCTCAGCAAGTTCTCTCTGACTGATCTTCGCCGCATATCCGGTTTCTATAAAGCTCAGCGATTTACGCACCAGGGGGTGGGCGTTCGGATATTGATCCTTCAGGCTGCCTTTACATGCACAGGCGCCATCCGCCTCATCGCCCAGCCGCTTCATCAATTCCCTTACCTCATCGAACATGATCGGTTTTACAAGATATTCGCAGACGCCCAGACTGATAGCCTGTCTTGCCACATCGAATTCCTCATAGGCGCTTACGATCACAAACCTGGCTTTCATATCTGCTGCTTTTGCCGCTTTAATCAGTTCCAGCCCGCCCATATAGGGCATCTTCAAGTCCGTAAATACCACGTCTGGTTTTACAATCTGCATGATCTCCAAGGCCTGCTTTCCATCTGACACTTCCGCCGCGATCTCATATTCGTCCGAAATCGACATGATCAGATTCTTAAGTCCCCGCCTCGCGCGCTGCTCGTCTTCTGCAATCAGTATTCTCATATGCGCCCTCCTTCTTTTCGATTTATTCCTTAATACTCTTCCCCGGCAGACGCCGGCATCGGCAGCAAAAATACAAACCTTGTTCCTTCTCCCTGCTTTGTCTCAAGCGAAACCTTAAATTCTTTTCCATAATACATCTGCATTCTTGTAATAACATTCGATATTCCGATTCCTACCGCTTTGCTTTTGGCGAGCGGCGGGTTCTCCAGAATCTCCTGTATAACCGTACTCCTTGACTCTGTCATACCGCATCCATTGTCTTCGATTGAGATCTTTAAAAATTCCTTATATCCTCTCCCGACGATACGAATCATACCGCCGCTGTCCCGTCCCTCAAATCCATGAAGAATGGAATTCTCCACAAAAGGCTGGAGCATCAGTTTCCGGCTTGGCCAATTGTCATAATCTGAATCAAACTCTATCTGATAGTCGAACATTCCCTCCATCCGCTCCTTCTGCAAAAACAGATATTGCTCGATCCATGAGATCTCCTGAAACATATATACTGTAGAGCAACTTTTTATGGTAGCCAAAAAAACACGATCGCAACAAATTATTTTCTTTAAATGCAGATTATTAAAGCACAAAACATCAGATACGTAAAGGCGATAGCATAATAGTTCTTAATCGCTTGTCTATACTCATACATAAAGATGCTGGAGTTGCAAGGACTGCGTAGCAGCTTGTTTATCCTTGCAACTTTTGCAGCTTTATGGCACACTCCATTAGCGATAAGAACATGCAGTTTACCTACTTGGACATGGAGATTTTAATTTGTTGTTTATGGATACGACAATGTGTCGTTCTACAATATACGTTCTGATGCTTCTGGTCAAAGGTATACCGAAGAATGTTTGAAAGCTTTTTCAATAATACTGAAATCTTATAATTACCGCTGTCAATGGCTTCATAATTAATTACATTCAATGTATTGCAGATAAAATGAGCGTTAATCTGTGACTCAAGCGCCTCCCGCTCAGCCAACTGCTTCATCTTCATAGATTCAATCACACGGAAATGCTCCTCCTCTACCTCCTGACTTGCCTTTCTTATTGCCCGAACCATCTCGTTATACTCCTGGGCAAGCTGCCAGATCTCGTTCGTCCCCTCAATACTGAGCTGTTCCCTCGTATCACCCTCCTTTACTCTGGAGATAGAGCTACTGATAACCTTAACCGGCTTCAGGATACGGTTTGTAACTATGAATAACAAGAACATAATCAGCACGATAGCCGCTACGAATATCAACACCATCCTATCGTATATCTCATTGACCTTTTCCTCAAGGATATTCCCGTCAATTACGGCATGCAGCACCCATCCAAAAGCCCCTATATCCGCCGTCAAATCGATAATGCGGCTTCCGTTCTCATAGATATCCGACTTCTTACCCAAGCATTCGGCGCCTCCTGTATGCAGTAAAATCTTCCCCTTTTCATCTTCGATATAAGCTTGTATATATTCCTCCTGGTTCTGATTCAGCTGCTTAAGAAGCGTACTCATCGGCCGGCCGTCGAAGGTAAGCACCAACATATATCTCATTTTTTCATAACTATAATTGCTTTTCAGCGGAAATGCGATATGGATAAGTCCCAGCCCACTGTCGTTGGGGTGAACCAAGGGCTGCGTTATAATCTCATAACGCGGAACCGCATGTCCTACTGCCATCTCCTGAACTTTGACAAATGTCTCCTTAATAATCTCTTCACTATCCTCATCCCATATACTCCTGGCTCCCGCTACATTCATCTCCAATCTGTCGTACTGATACAATATCCCGTCTGAGGACGCCAGAGCAATCCCTATAATAGAATTCGATACCTTGATTGTCCTCTTCAGTATATTCTTCATACTTTTTCTCTCAGACGCACTGATCTCTCCAGTCTCCTGTTTCTCTATCATCCGTCCCACCTCCAGATCAATCGAGATACGAGAACCATAACTTACATATACCTCCATCTGATTTTCTATATTCTTATCAACAGACTCCAGCAAGGCCCTCTCCGTAGAATATGTAGTCTCAATAAGATTCGTATAATAACGGTCCTTCATATACCACATAGTGATAAAGTATAACAGAAACACAGATAACAGAATTGCCGCCGCAAAAGAACACCACATATGTGACGTCCCGTAAGTCCATATTGCTTTTATGTATCGGAACACTTTGCTCTGTCGATTTTCTCCCGCTTTCATAAGCAACACTACTCCCTGTCTATCGCTTTCCCGCAAAAGTTATTCTCATTATAGCAAACTGTTTTATTTTTATCCATATCTCATTTTATTTTTGTACTATATGCCAGGAGATCCCCGGCTATTTACATACGTTAAACAACGTATACAGACGCCCGTTTCTTCCCACATATCAAAGAGCCGCCCCTGTAATTACAAGGATGGCTCTTCTGCGACTATTGAAAAACAATTTATCTCTTATCTCATTTTACTTCGATTTCCGCAGAAATCACTGCCAAATCTTTTGCTCGTTTCATATCGACCGTCCCGTTATCCAGCCTGCTCTTTTCTACCTCAAGATCGGCGTCCGCGTCGTCAAATACGAATATATTCAGTACGGAAATATCTTTACCGTCTACGGCAGCCACTGTCTTTCCCACATCTTCTGGATTCGAGAACAGCATCTCTCCGTCCTGGTTACATATGACGGTGTTCCAGAATGGATATATCTTCCCGGCTTGTTCTACATACTCCTCATAAGTTATGCCCCTATCTTCCGTTCCCCCTGTCTTCTCTGTCATTAAAGCCTCGTATTCCTCCCTTGTAATTTCCCTCTCTTCATGCGGTACGTCCACATACGTCACCACCTGATACGGAGATATGAATACTTTTTCCAGTGTGTAACCTTCGCTTTCCTGACCTACTCCAATCTCTTTCACTAATTCCGTGTCCACAGAAAAAGGAATATCAAAGTCCCATTGACCTTCTATACGATATGATTCTGAGATATCCTCCGCATCTGCCATCGTCGCATCATCCCATCCGATACTGGACAGCCGCAGACTCAATTCTCCGTCCTCCGACTTATAATCTTCCAGATTAAGTTTCAGCATTCCTACAAATGTATTATCGTCGATTACCCTACCTTCCAGATTGTCGTTCGACAAACTCTGTTCCCCTCCGCCGGTCAGATTCCATTCTCCCCGAAGATACATCATCTCGGCCGTGTCATATCCGCCATTGATATAATGTCCCGGAAGATTCTCAAGACCGCCCTGCTCTACTTCAATCTGTGCCGTAAGGAATACGGACAATCCGTCGCAATATACCTCTGAAGCGGTAAAGGTAATTCCTGCATCCGTTTTCACAAAACTGGAAGCAGTATGCTGATTCTCCTTTTCACCCTTATCTTCTGCCTGTGTAAGGGCTCCCGCTTTCTCACTATAATTTCCGGAAAACGGAACCCCATTTTCTATTTCCTCAAATATTCTTCCAATAAATGGAATCTTAGCCGCCAGCGCAGGATTTGAGACGCAAAGTGCTGCTCCCATCGCCGCCGTTACGGCTGCCGCCGCCGCATATCTGCGGCCTCTTAACCTTAATGCCGGAGATTCTTCATAATCCGGCAGATCATCCAGTACATGATCAAGTTTTTTCCATACGCGTTCCGGCACTTCATTATTACTGCCGATCCCCTCTATCATTTCCTCAAACCGCATCATATTAACCTCTCCTTTCGTTTCAGACCTCTTTGATTTCTTTCCTTCAGACGATAGACGACTGCGGACGGTTTTTCATGCGTATACTGCTTTTCCATCCGGTCTCTTGCCGTTGCAAGCCGCCCGCTTACAGTCTTCTCATTAATATCAAGGATCTGGGCGATCTCCCGGATCTTAAACCCTTCCACATAATATAAGATCGTGACAATACGGTACTTTTCATCCAGGCATTGAAGAAATTCCTTCCATTCAACCGCCGTAAAATTCTCTTCCACATTCCCCTCTTCGGGCAATCGCACCTCTGAGATATTTCTGCTTCTCTGCCTGTAGATCTGATTGCAGTGATTGATCAGGATCCGTATCAGCCATGTTTTAAAATATTTATCCTTTTTTAACGTCCCTATCTTCTCCCAACATGTTAAGGCAGTCTCCTGGATTGCGTCCGCTACGTCTTCGTCATTTTTCAAAATTGCTTTTGCCGCTTTATACATACTTGGAGTATGCGTCTTGATTAATTGACTGAAGGCTTCTCTGTCATGTTTTTTTGCCTTTCGAATTAATATATCCATGGCACTCCTTTCCGAAAGTTCCGGACCTTTCTTTTTTATTTTACAACTATTAGATGAATCTACCTGCAATTTTCCTCGAAAAATATTTCTTGAATGATACCGTCATGGCGTCCGAACAAAAAATAGAATCCCTGTGCCGGTACAGTAAACTGTACCGGCACAGAGATTCCACTTTCGTTATATATTCCTATTTTTCCGCCGTCATCTTCCGGATCACAACCAACATTCCAATCATCAGGACGATTCCGACCGGAAGACAAATAAAGGCATTCTTCACAAATCCTGCAATCACGTATGTAACGAACGACACTGCCGCAACCGTTATCGCGTACGGAAGCTGTGTTGTTACATGATTTACGTGATTACTCTGAGCGCCTGCCGAAGCCATGATCGTAGTGTCGGAGATCGGCGAACAATGATCGCCGCAGACCGCTCCCGCCATACATGCGGAGATAGAGATGATCATCATCGTCTCATTGGTTCCGGCAAATACGGCTACTACGATCGGAATCAGAATTCCAAAAGTTCCCCATGACGTTCCTGTTGCAAATGCCAGGAAACATCCTACCAGGAAGATAATCGCCGGAAGCAGGTTCACAAGTCCGCCTGCCGCAGAATCCATAATGCCTGCCACATACTCTGCAGCTCCAAGGCTGTCCGTCATCGCTTTCAAAGTCCATGCAAATGTCAGGATCAGGATCGCCGGCACCATCGCTTTGAAACCATCCGGCACACATGCCATGGATTCGCTGAACTTAAGTACTTTTCTCACAGCGTAAAACGCAATCGTGATCACCAGAGCAAAGAAGCTCCCCAGCATCAGTCCCACGGACGCGTCGCTGTTGGAAAACGCTTCTATAAAGCCTGCTCCTTCAAAGAAACCGCCTGTATAGATCATACCGATGACGCAGCTGATAATCAGCACGACGATCGGGAATACCAGGTCCAAAACCGTTCCCTTTCTCTCGTTAATATCCTCTTCTGCATTGGCATACGGTCTGTCCGGCGTGGTATAAAGATCGCCGCTTAATGCATTCTTCTCGTGCAGCTTCATCGGGCCGTAATCAATCTTCAGAACCACGATGGTAATCATCATAACAATCGTCAGGATCGCATAATAATTATAGGGAATCGCACGGATAAAAATGGAGAACCCATCCTCGCCTTCTACGAATCCGGTTACCGCCGCCGCCCAGGAAGAGATAGGCGCGATGATACATACCGGCGCCGCCGTAGCGTCGATCAGATAAGACAGCTTCGCACGGGAAATATTATGTTTATCCGTTACCGGGCGCATTACGCTTCCAACTGTCAGACAGTTAAAATAATCGTCAATAAAGATCAAGACACCCAAAAGGATGGTTGCAAGCTGCGCTCCCGCACGGCTTGTAATGTGTTCGCTCGCCCATCGCCCGAACGCCGCAGAACCTCCCGCCTTGTTCATCAGACAGACCATGATTCCAAGAACCACCAGAAATACCAGAATACCCACATTGTAACTGTCGGACAGCACTCCTACGATACCATCCTGAAATACGTGTGTAACCGTAGTCTCAAAAGCAAATCCTGAATAGAAAATTCCTCCTATCAGAATTCCAACGAATAATGAACTGTATACTTCCTTTGTAATCAAAGCCAGAGCTATGGCTACGATCGGCGGTATCAGCGACCAGAATGACGCATACATATCCGGTACATACTCCGCCGCCTCGTCTGCAGCAAATACGGTTACAGAACTGCAGACCAGAATACAAAGGAGTATAAGTGTACTTAAGAATACCCTTTTCTTTCCTCTCATTGTAAAGATTCCCTCTCTTTCCTATACGTAAAAATGCCATGAACAACGCTTTTACCGGGCGCATTCATGGCATAAATAACCGTCAATATCCGTTACTCTGCATAATCTTATACCTATGATAGCGCTCCACTGATGTGACAGTCCGCAGCATCTTCTGACTGCGTCCCAGGAGTGTGGTCTGGGATTCCCCCGGAAACATTTGTCCCCTGCACTCCTTCGGCGGCTTCCCCTTTCAGTCAGGACAGTCTCCCATACTATCGCCCTGACTTACTGATGAAATCCGCGCCTCTATCAAGTCCGTTTATTCACATAGTGCATTTATATCACTTTTCGACAGTCTTGTCAATCATTTTGACACATTTTATCATTGCCAAAACCGGCCAGAAATGCATAAAAGTAATCATCATGATAATCATTGTAACTTATAGACTTCCACAAAAGATCTGATTTTGTTTATTATTGCTCATACAAAAAACTTATATATTGATAAATTTCGGCAAAATCAACCACGCACTCTCCGTCAAAGATCCCCACCGGAATCTTTGAATCAAACCCATAGACCGCAGGAAACTCTTCATGGGCAAAGTCATACACGACTACTTTCTTTTTATCCGGATCTACAATCCAGTATTCCGACACTCCTGCCCTAACGTACTTTCCAAGTTTTACCGTCATATCTTTCTTACGGGTAGCCGGAGACAAGATCTCTACAATGAAATCAGGCGCTCCATAGATACATCTCCTAATAATCTTACCACGGTCACAGACCACCAGAACATCCGGCTGAAGCATCGTCTTATCGTCACAGTCAAGCTGTACGTCAATAGGAGATACGATGGGAACACAATCCCCCTCTTTCTTTCGGATATAATCTTTCAGCGGCTGCCAGATCTCTGTCGCCAACATCTGATGTGCCGATGTGGGTGAAGACATATCGTAGATCACGCCGTCAATCAATTCTATTCTGCGCTCATCCGGCAGCGCATAATAGTCTTCCAGAGTGTACTCTCCCTGCCGTTTTACCTGAAATGCCGCGACAGATTCCCTCAGCATATTCCATTCCTTTACAAACACCTTCTCAAGCGC
>Ga0224748_10470_pt1 | contig 12554 bp, 9 predicted proteins | sample LIM_F_Water_Neg_FD_182074 | JGI IMG/M metagenome (GOLD analysis project Ga0224748, IMG submission 182074) | Enriched cells from gastrointestinal tract of the lab mouse from Pacific Northwest National Laboratory (PNNL), Richland, Washington... | ecosystem: Host-associated > Mammals > Digestive...
TGAGAATGACGAAGTAGCATCGGACGATGTGGTAATGGCGATGCGGGAGATGGCCGAAAATACGATTCCGATGCCGAACAGACCGGAAATGGACGTTATGTGGACGGTGGCAGCGGATATGTTGGTCAATATCAATATGAGCGGTCAGGACGTGAAGGAAAGCTGTGCGGCGGCACAGAAAAACGCGGAGGAATTGATAAAGAAGATGCAGTAAAGAACGAAGCGGGGATGGCAATGAAGAAATCAGATATTAAATCGGATATCAAATCAACTAAAAAGAAAAAGGGAGCCGGTACGGCGGCAGCCTATTTATGGTCGGCGCCGTCGCTTCTGCTGATCTGCCTGATCGTGGTATTTCCCATTTTTTACACGGGTTATATTTCTTTGACGAATATGAACGTCTACCACTGGTTTACCTATGACCTGATCGGTCTTGATAATTACAAAGAGGCGCTTCTGGTATTTGACAGCGGATTTCTTTCGGCGCTTTTCTTAACGGTCGTCTGGACGGCGGTGAATATGCTCTTGCAGCTTGTGGCCGCATATCTGTTGGCGAGTCTGTTAAATACCAAAGGGCTGAAACTGCGTAATTGTTACAGAACGCTGTTGATCTTTCCGTGGGCCATGCCGGGATATGTGTCTATCTTATTATGGAAAACGGGAATGTTTAATTCGCAGTTTGGACTTTTGAACCAGTGGATGGAGAAAATGGGATTTTCGCCTGTGAAATGGCTGGCGGATGATATGTCGGCATTTATCTGCTGTACTATTGTGAATCTGTGGCTGGCGCTGCCGTTTATGATTACGATCATAGACGGCGCCCTGCAGAGCGTTGACAGAAGTTACTATGAGAGCGCCCTCTTAGATGGTGCGGACTGGATGCAGAGGACATGGTATATTACCATTCCGGCGATCCGGCCGATCATTGCGCCGTCGGTCGTGATTACTATATTTACGACTTTTAAACAGTTTGACGTGATCTATCTGCTGACGCAGCAGGCGGGAGCGAAGACGGGCGCCCATATTCATACGATCCTGACTTATGCGTATGAGAATGCGTTTATTACGAATAATTACGGATACAGTTCGGCGGTATCGATGATTATCTTTGTGATCCTGATCGTATTTTCCTATGGAATCAATATGAAACCGAAGGAGGAGTCCTGATGAAGCATAGAAAAAGAAAACAGCAGGTGAAACTGGCAGTTGTCAATCTGGTCCTCATGCTGGTGTGTATCGTGACTTTCGTGCCGATCCTTTATGCCTTTTCGGTGTCGATCAACGAGCAGAACAGCCTGCTCAGCTCCGATTTTTCTTTTATTCCAAAGGAAGTGACATTAGAGAACTATCGGAAAGTATTTACGGAGGAGCCGGTTGTTTTGTGGTTTCGCAACAGTTTGTTTCTGGCCGTATCAACGGTGATGATATCGCTTGGTACAGGGATTCCGGCAGCCTATATTTTTTCCAGAAGAAGGTTTCCGGGCAGGAATGCGATCCTGCAGATGCTGATTCTGCTATATGCGTTTCCTTCGCTGCTATCCATGACGGCGTTATATAAACTGTTAAGTCCGATGGGGCTGATCAATACGAAAACGGGACTGATCATCGTATATACGGGTACAATGGCAGTATTTGCCTTATGGAATATGAAGGGATATTTTGACACGATTCCGATTGAGATTGAAGAAGCGGCTATGATCGATGGCGCATCGCCCCTGCAGATTGTGCGCAGGATCGTTCTTCCTCTGGCAAAGCCGACGGTTGCGGTTACGGCAATGATGGTACTTATTTACGTCTGGAATGAATATATCTTTGCGATCAATTTTATGACCGGAGAAAATACTTATACACTGGCAGCAGGTTTATATTCACTGCAGGCGAATGAAACAAGCGGAAGCTGGCCCGTGTTTTCGGCTGCTTCACTTCTGGTATCGCTGCCGATACTGGTCATTTTCTTTGCCATGCAGAAGAATATGGCGTCGGGTCTTACGTCGGGCGGCGTAAAAGGATAGCGGAAATATCGCTGATGACAAAGAGCGGGGAAAGCCGGGGAACGTGAAAACGGATGGATAAAAAAAGAAAACAGGGGGAAACCGGATGAACAGAGGTGCAGTTTTACATATTCCGATGTCGGAGTATGCCTATGGAATAGACGAAGAACATGTGACGATCAGAATAAGATGCGGCAGAGGAGATCTGCTGCAGTGCAATCTGTATTTTGGAGACAGGGCATGCAGACAGACGCCTGTGCTCTTTACGAAGCAGGAAATGCAGCTGAAAGCTTCGGATGAATATTTTGATTATTATGAGACGACGCTGGCACATCCTTATAAAAGACTCAATTATTATTTTGAATTCATAACAGAAACAGAGAGGGTGCTGTATTACGGCGACTGCTTCATGGAAGAGTGCGTGGATGACAGATCGGAATATTATCAGTTCCCTTATAATCACAGAGCAGATCTTGTTTCTGTGCCTGCATGGGCGAAGGATGCGGTGATCTACAATATTTTTCCCGACAGCTTTGCGACCGGCCGGGGATATCTTTCGGGAGAAGGAACCGTAAAGGAATTTGCCGGAGAGTGCGTCAAAGGAAAACGCGGCGGCACGATCAAAGGAATTGCGGAAAACGCGCCGTATTTGAAGGCGCTTGGTTTTACTGCCATATATATCAATCCTGTTTTTGCGGCAGGAGAATATCATAAATATGATCTGCTTGACTATTATCATATCGATCCGTGTTTTGGGACCAATGAAGAGTTTAAAGAATTGGTGCGCATTTATCATGAAAACGGTATGAAAGTGATCCTTGACGGTGTATTTAATCATTGCGGCTGGAAGTTTTCTGCCTTTGAAGACGTTGTAAAAAACGGAGAAGCATCACGTTATAAGGACTGGTTCTACAGATTGGAGTTCCCGGTGGTAAGACCGGAAAACGGGGAAGATTATCCGGGGTATGAATGTTTCGGTTATGAGAGAATGATGCCGAAATTAAATACGCAGAATCCGGAAGTCATAGATTATTTCTGTCATGTGTGTCAGTATTGGCTGAAAGAATATGGGATTGACGGCTGGCGGTTGGATGTGGCGAGCGAGATCAATGACGTATTCTGGGAGAAGTTTCGGCTTGCGGCGAAAGAAATAAATCCCGACGCGATCCTGATCGGGGAAGTATGGGAGACGGCGCGGCACTGGTTAGATGGCAAAAAATTTGATTCTACCATGAATTATGATTTCAGAAAACACTGCCGCCGCTTTTTTGCAGAGAGAAGTATCGATGCTTACGAGTTCGATGGCAGAGTAACGAATATGAGGATGCGGTATCGTGCGCAGAACGTATATGCGCAGCTTAATTTACTGGACAGCCATGACGTAAGCCGGTTTTTGTCTTTGTGCGGCGAAGACGGGAAGCGGTATAAGCTGGCGGTTCTGTTCCAGATGACGTTTCCGGGGATTCCCTCCGTATTCTACGGAGATGAGAAAGGGATCTGCGGCATTCTGGAAGAAGAGTATCGTGCGCCTATGGAATGGAATGGAGGAAATGAGGAGATTTTTTCTTTTTATAAAAAAGCGATCGGCCTTCGCCGGGAACATGCGGCGCTTAGAGAGGGAGAGTACAGGACTGTTCAGGCCCAAAAGGGAAGCCGTCTCTATGTCTATGCAAGAGAAACGGATTCTGTTACAATTATGATCGCATTGAACTTAGATGATTCTGCCAGCCGCCTTCCGGAATTATTTGAAAAGGGGAAAGTTCTCTGGCAGGAAGGCCTTGACGGGACTAAGCTTGCGCCTATGGGGTGGGCGGTTGTGATTCTATAAAATGAAAACAGAAAGGCACGGGGATTAAATGGCGGCTACGATCAAGGATGTTGCAAAGCTGGCGGGGGTATCGACGGCTACGGTGAGTAAGGTAATGAACGGTTCTTATTCGATTTCCCAAAGCACCATAGACAGAGTAAACAATGCAATGAAGGAACTGCATTATCATCCGAATCTGCGGGCGAGAAATTTCGCCAGACAAAGTACGAGACAGATTTTATTTCTGACGACATTGGGAGAGAATGTAGGATTTGCCAATCCGCATATGTTTGAGATCATGTCGGGTCTGGAACATGCGCTGGGAAACAAAGGATATCTGCTCAGCGTAAAAAGTATTACGCCCATGCAGGCGCCGGAATTTGTAAAAGAAGTGTTTGACAGCAAGATGGTGGATGGCGTGGTAATCCATGCGTCCGTGATCTCCAGAGCGCTCGATGAACTGATCAAATATAAGGAAATTCCGCATATCGTTCTGGGACAGCCGGATTTTGCCAGTCATTTCTGCTGGCTGGACATCGATAATAAACTGGCCGGTGAAATGGCGGCTAATTATCTGCTGCGGTGCGGGTATCAGTCGCTTGCTTTTATCGGCGGGACCGATGAAGATAAAATATCGGCCCATCGGCTGGCTGGCGTTCTTTCCGTGCTGAAGGAATATGACGTGATTGTTCCCAGACATCATCTCCAATATGGAGAGTCGGATTGTGACAGCGGCTTTTGGATGACAGAGCAGCTTTTGCAGAGTCCCAACCGGCCCGATGCCGTGATATGTGCAAATAACTATATTGCTTATGGCTGCGTTAATGCATTGAAAGAAAATATGATCAGAATTCCGGAGGATATGGGAGTGCTTACTTTTGATGATTTTCCGTTCTCCAGGATTCTGGACCCCAAACTGACCGTGGTCGATATTGACGTATATGATATGGGGATGCAGGCCGGGAAGCTGATCCTTAATAAAATGAAAAAACCGAATCTGCAGATGCAGTTTTATTGTACCCTGCCATCTATTACGGTAAGAGGGTCTACGGCAGGAGAATAAAGCGGGCGGAGAAATTCCGGCTTTGCTCCTGATTACTTTGGTTGCTTTTATATAGACGAAAACGATATCTTCTCCTCCTGACGCTCATTCTATCATGAATCTGCGGTTCGTGATACAATATGCTTAATATGTGGTAATATGGATGGATCAGTGAACAAGTTCATTTTCATGTTTATCAGAGTGGGAAGATAGGAGATTGTCATGTTAAAAAAATATAAGGAGACGGATTTTCTGACCGGACGGATTTTTGTGCCAATGTGTAGGTTTGCCGTTCCGGTGCTTTTTTCCATCCTGTTTCAGCAGTTGTATAATACGATAGATACGCTGATCGTAGGGCATACGCTGGGGGAGACGGCGCTTGCGGCCATCGGTGCGGCTTCGCCGATCTATGATCTGCTGATCGGGTTTGCATTGGGGTTTGGGAACGGGTTGGCGATTGTAACGGCGCGGTGTTTTGGCGCTCATGATGATAAGATGCTGAAAGATTCCGTTGCGGCGGCTATGGTCATCGGCGCTGTGGTTGTCGCAGTGATCACGGTGCTGTCACAGGTTATTCTGAGACCGCTTCTGCAGATCTTACATACGCCGGCAGAAATTATGGATGCGGCATGCCGTTACATTTCTATCATTACACTGTTTACGGTTGTTATGTTTGCCTATAATCTGTGCGCGGGAATCCTAAGGGCGGTAGGAAACAGTATTATGCCGCTGCTGTTTCTGATTGTTTCGTCTTTTGTCAATATAGTGCTCGATTATGTGTTTATAGCCTTTTGGGGAAGAGGACTGGACGGCGCTGCCGAGGCGACAGTGATCGCGCAGGGACTTTCCGTTATACTCTGTCTGCTCTATATTGCCAGGTCGGTGCCTGCGCTGATACCGGAAAAAAGCAATTTTAAATTTGACAGATCCCTATATTCGGAAATGACCGCGCAGGGACTTTCGTCAGCCTTTATGATGTGCTTTGTTTCGGCGGGAAGTGTGATCTTACAATCGGGTATCAACGGATTGGGATATCTGACGATCGCGGCACATACTGCGGCGAGAAAGCTGTATTCCTTCTGTATGATGCCGTTTACGGCGATGTCGCAGACGATCAACACGTTTGTTTCGCAGAATTATGGGGCAGGGCAGCCGGGGCGCATCCGGAAGGCCATGAAATATGCTTATATTTTTTCGGGCGTCGTTACGGTTTTGGTTACGATCTTCATCTGGATCTTTGCGCCTGCCATGATCCGCCTGATATCCGGTTCGCAGGAGCCGGTTGTCCTGCAGAGCGGTACGCTGTATCTGCGGGTAGTGGCGCCCAGCTATTTTATTCTCGGAGTGCTGAATAATACAAGAAGGGCCCTGCAGGCGATCGGGCAGAAGATACTGCCGGTATTTTCCGGGATGATAGAACTGATCGGGAAAATCCTGTTTACGGCATTTTTTATCCCGAAGATGCAGTATATGGCAGTCATTATATGCGAACCGGTCATATGGTGCTTTATGGTCGCAGAATTGCTGTTGGTATTTTGGCGGGATCCTTTTATCAGAAAAGGAAAGTAGAAGAGGAAGGAATCTTTACGATTGAGGCGGCTTTTTCATTTTCACCTGCCGGACCGCCGTAAATATCCCGCAGACTGCAAGACACACGCATAATACGGATGCCGCGTACTGACCGAAGCCTTCCCATTCCCTGCGGAAAAGTCTTTTGATAAACGGCGCAGCCAATACGATCAGAAGATACCAGAATACGGGTACAAGCATCCTGCCGTATGCAGTAAAAAAAGAAAACGGACATGAAAGCGGCAGGGAAGATGTCGTTTTGTCAGGCAGCGCGAACAGGTGTCTGCGGATGGAAGAAGCAAGCAGATAGATTACACATAAAAAGGTAAAATACGATATGGTTCCGATCAGCGTATGCAATTTGCCGGGGGTAAGCCAGTTATCCATAAGGAGCCATTTTTCCAGTCGTACAGGCAGGAAAATAGAAACGGCAATACGAATACCGTTCACGAAGATGGTGGCGGCGTAGGCAAAGAGAATGCAGAAACCAAACCAAAGATATTCCTTGCGTATCCTGTTTTTACTGCATATAAGAGACGTTTGTGCAGCATCACACAGACTGCCTTCCGATAAAAGGAAGTCGGATACCGGAAAAGAAATCGTAAGCATCAAAAAAGTGAGGAGCATAAAACGACTTCCCGCGCAGGATGGAGCAATCAAAAATTCATGAAAATGATTGACATAACCCTGATGCGGCAGATAAGTAAAAGAGATGCCGCTGAGGATACCGGCCCACCGGGCGGTGGGGGTCAGTATCCAGAGCAGTACGTCAGCATCGTTTGATTTGCTGAAATAGTACATGATCAATGTGAGGATACCGGCCGCTGCACAAAGCGGCCGGTATTCTTTCCATATTGTTATTATCGGTGAGTTTTGTTTCGTTTTTTTCATGCCGGATCCATCCTTTTTCTTTTTCTCATCCTGTATAGTACAGAGAATGTTATCGTAACGGCCGGGAGGAGGAACAGTATGATACTGCCCGGTTCCGAACCGACGCGGTAGCCGACGGCCAGATTGGATACTTCAAGCGGCAGCGGTAACGGCTGGTTGATATCCGTGCTGTCGCCTCCGGGATTTCTGACTGTATCCAGTACGGCGATGAAGGAGGTATAAGGGGTTACCATGTTGTAATTTAATCCGATCTGCGTGACCTCCGCCTGTACATCGGGATTATAGTTGTTTGTGCCGTAATCGGTCAGACGTTCCACACGTTTTCGGGCCCACAGAAGACCTACGGCATGATTCTGACCGGATATTGCATCGGCTACCTGGATCGTCTGGGAGTATTCTCCGCTGCCGGTCATACCATCTATCCGGATCGAACCGGCTGCTTCACCGTTCCACTTTCCTAACAGGACGATCGGTTTCTGGGCATAGAGCGTAGGCAGGATTGCGGGTTCCACATCATAGGCGTCAAAATCTTCAAATGATATTTTAATATCCGTCAGCACGGGAGACTGTATGTAGGTGCGGAATTGCTCCGCTGCCTCGGCCGCTTCTTCTTCCTCTGTGACAATAAACGGTTCGCCCTGTCCGATTGTGGCGATTCCTTCGATCAGATAACGGTTAACGGCGGAACCGATGCCGAAGGAAAAAAAGTCGGCATTGTTCAAATTGTCATTGATCAGTTTGAACACATCTGATTCACCGTATATGTAACCATCACTTATAATAACAATATTACGGGAATACTCTTTTTTTGCGGGAATACGCAGGGCATTTTCCAGTGCGCTTGCAAGCTCTGTGCCGCCCGCTCCTGTCTGTTCACTGATCAGACGGATCGCCGTATCGATATTTTCCGGCGTGGCGGAGACGGAGCGGTCCGCCATTTGCAGGGAAGTGCCGGAGAAGAGGATCAGGTTAAAGGTGTCCGTTTCCCGCAGGCCGGAAACAAGATTCGTGATCAGTTTTTTGGCGGTATCTAACGGAAAGCCGGACATGGAGCCGGATACGTCCAGTACAAAAATGTATTCTCTGGGCGGGATTTCTTCTATTTCATAACGCTCGGGCGGCTGTATCATCAGCATGAAACAATTTTCGTTTTCGGTTTGGCTGGTGATAAGACCGGTATTTATCTGCTCTCCCGTCAGCTTATAGTCCAGGATGAAATCGCGGTTTCCTGCATAATCTGCAGGATTGGCCAGAGAGACTTCCGCGCTCGTATTTTCATTCCAGCCGATATTGATATCGTGCGTGCTGCTGGTCAGGGAAGCGATCGGGACGCCGGAAGAAAGCGTTACATGGATGTTGTAACTGTCCGCCGGGGTACTGCCTTCGGTAAGATAAGGCGTGCCTGTCCATTCATCCCGGTTGCCTGTATCGTCCAATATCGGACCGACATAGCGCGGTCCTGCGATGGTCGGAAAGACAAACTGATAAACACCTTCAGACGGCATGATCAGTTCCGTATAATGCAGTTCGATACGCACTTCATCGCCGGGCATGATGTTGGCGACGTCCATCGTAAATACATTGGCTCTTTGCTTGGACAGCATGGAAGCGCTCTTACCTTCGCTTTTGGCTGTTTCAAATTCCCGCGTGGCTTCTTCTTTTTCCTTGATCGTGGCCGTCACGGTCTGGCCGCCGATCCTCATCTGCATGCCGTGTATCGTAACTTTGGTCGAGGCCGGGAAAACATAACTGGCATTGATCGGCTTGGTTCCTTCGTTGGTATAGGTCTGTACGACATAGGTGTCGGCGATGATACCCTCTATCGTAGTCCTTACATCCGTACTTTTTAATGGAAGGCAGTCTACACCGACTTCTTCACTTTCTACATAAAAATAGGGAGAACGGGTTTTATCTTCATTTTCGTCCTCTTCTTCGGCATATACTGCAGGAGCATAGCCGGTCAACAGAAACAGTACCGATAAGAGACACAGCAGTTTCGTATATTTTTTCGTTTTTCTGGTTCTTTGATGACACATTTTTCACACGTCCTTTCTTGATCTTGCATTATTTCTGCAGGTAATGAGCCTGGCGGCCGTGAAGACAACGTCCGGTGATGCCGCGAGAATATGATTGCAATAATGCATATCTTTATGCTACATGAGAAAGGCATCATTCCTGCATCAAACTTGCATCATAAAGGCATAATCTTTGCATCATTCCTGCATCAAATATGCATCAAAGTTGCATCATGGGAGCGGAGGTGCGGGAGGGACAGCATAGATGACATATGTGGAGGCAGGCAGGGCATACGGCAGCGGAACGGTTTTTTATTTGTCTGCTGGCGTATAGCGAAGAACGGCGATATTTTCTTATCGGGTGATACAATTACGCCAGGGTAAATCGCACAGGACGTGCGATTTAGGCATTATGGGACACGGATGTCCTTGAATGCCGGCCCGGACGCTGCCGCAGCCGGGCGCACTCGATTAGAAAATTCCCGTTCGAAGGTCTACGCCGGCAGACAAATAAAAAACCGTTCCGCTGCCGTATGCCCTGCCTGTTTCGATGCTGTCTCCTATCATCTGTCTGCCGGGTACGGAACGGGTATTTGCTCTTGCGAAAAAAGCATCCCTATGGTATAACCTTTAATAGATAAAACCGGGGTGTCCTGTAAAAAGAACGGGGCTGCCGGACAGGAAAGGAGAATGAAAAGCATGAATGCTATTGCGCAGAATAAATCGATTACCGATACCATACAGTATGTGGGGGTGGATGATAAGGAGATCAGACTGTTTGAGAGCCAGTATATCGTGCCAAATGGTGTTTCTTATAACTCCTATGTGATTCTGGATGATAAAAATGTGGTTATGGACAGCGTAGATTTAAGAGCGGAGAAAGAATGGTTCGCGAATCTGGAAACGGTACTGGGAGAGAAAGAGCCGGATTATATTGTCGTATCCCATGTAGAGCCGGATCATAGCGGAAGTCTGCAGAAGTTTATGGAAAAATATCCGCATACCAAACTTGTCTGCAATGCCAAAACGCTTGCGATGCTGTCACAGTTTTTTACCATGCCTGCGGACATGGAGAGCGTGATCGTAAAAGAAGGGGATGAGCTTGTTCTCGGCAAACATACGCTTACGTTTATTATGGCCCCGATGGTGCATTGGCCGGAAGTTATGGTTACCTATGAAAAGACGGAAAAAGTATTATTTTCCGCAGATGGCTTCGGTAAATTCGGCGCGCTGGATACGGAAGAGGATTGGGCATGTGAAGCAAGGCGTTACTATTTTAATATTGTAGGAAAATACGGTATGCAGGTGCAGGCTCTGTTAAAAAAGGCGGCGGCTCTGGACATCCGTACGATATGTCCTTTGCACGGCCCGGTGCTTTCGGAGAATCTGGAATATTACATAGGGAAGTATCAGATATGGAGCAGTTATGAGCCGGAAGATGAGGGCGTATTGATCGCCATTGCTTCTATCCATGGACATACGAAACAGGCCGCACAGAAGCTGGCGGAGTTACTGCGCAGCAAGGGTGTGGAAAAAGTGGCGGTAGCGGATCTGGCCAGAGACGATATGGCGGAGGCGATTGAAGATGCGTTCCGTTATGACAGACTGGTGGTAGCGGCAGCAACTTATGACACAGGTGTCTTTCCGTGTATGGACAGTTTTCTTACCCGTCTGAAATCCAAAAACTTTCAGAAACGGACAGTCGGCATCATAGAGAACGGAAGCTGGGCGCCTATGGCGGGCAAAGTGATGAAAGAACGTCTGATGGAGATGAAAGAAGTGACGATCTTAGAGCCGGTCGTGTCCATAAAATCCGCGTTGGATGAGACTTCCGCTAAGCAGCTTGAGGAACTGGCGCAGGCGCTTGCATAAATACAAAAGAGAGATACGATATAGGAGGCTGCCGTACTGATTTTTGATCAGTGCGGCAGCCTCGTCTGCATCCTGCCCATATGTTATTACCCTGTCTGTAAAACAAAAGACATCTGTTTTCATTTTAGAATATTGTGCCGGGTGTGCCAATTTCAGATATATGACAGGCAGTTTTACAGGCCGGATTTTTTACAGAAATTTCAAAAAAATATCCCTTGACAATTCCTATACATGTGGTATTGTGTAGAAGATTTCAGTTTTTTTGAAGGTTAAGAAAGGGCAGGAGTATTGTTATGCAAAAAGATATGACGCAGGGAAGTCCGATGAAGCTGATCCTCGGATTCTCGATCCCGCTTTTATTCGGTTTATTGTTTCAGCAGTTTTACAGCATGGTAGATACGATCATTGTCGGCCACTATCTGGGTGTGGATGCGCTCGCGGCCGTTGGGGCGACCGGATCGGTCAATTTTCTTATTATCGGATTCTGCATGGGAATCTGCAGCGGATTTGCAATTCCGGTAGCGCAGGAGTTCGGTGCAGGTAATGATAAAAATCTGCGCAAGTATGTAACGAACAGCGTTTGGCTTGCCGTGCTGTTTGCCGCGGTCATGACGGTCGTGGTGGTATTATTGTGCCGCCCTATTCTGCGTCTGATGCAGACGCCGGAAAATATCATTGATGGTTCCTATCATTATATTGTGATCATTTTCCTGGGCATTCCGGTTACATATTTATATAATATGACTTCGGCGATTATCCGTTCGCTCGGCGACAGTAAGACGCCTGTCATTTTTCTGACGATGGCGGCGATCCTCAATATCGGTCTGGACCTGCTTTGCATCATTGTTTTTCATTGGGGCGTTGCGGGTGCGGCGGTCGCAACGGTAGCGTCACAGGCTGTCGCAGGTATCTTCTGTCTTCTTTTTATGCGTAAAAAGTTCAGCATTCTGCAGATGAGCAAAGAAGACTGGACGCGGGACAGATGTTTTATGAGCAAACTGTGCAGTATGGGACTGCCGATGGGGCTGCAGTATTCGATTACGGCGATCGGCAGCGTTGTTTTACAAAGCGCCGTGAACGGTATCGGTTCTAATGCAGTGGCAACCGTTACGGCCGGCGGTAAACTCAGCATGTTTCTGATGTGTCCTTTTGACGCCATGGGATCGACGATGGCAACTTACGGCGGACAAAATGTCGGCGCGGGTAAATTTGACAGGCTCAGTAAAGGATTAAAAAGCTGCGTGCTTCTGGGGGCAGTATATTCGGTTATTGCGCTTGGCGTTATCGTGCTGTTTGGGAAATCCTTGCTGCTGTTGTTTTTGGATAAAGGAGAGACGGCCATTCTGGCGGATGCGCAGTGGTATGTG
>Ga0224748_10471_pt1 | contig 12553 bp, 7 predicted proteins | sample LIM_F_Water_Neg_FD_182074 | JGI IMG/M metagenome (GOLD analysis project Ga0224748, IMG submission 182074) | Enriched cells from gastrointestinal tract of the lab mouse from Pacific Northwest National Laboratory (PNNL), Richland, Washington... | ecosystem: Host-associated > Mammals > Digestive...
TATCCGATCTCCCGGAGCATGTTCAGATCCGTTTCGATCGAAATTCCCATCGTCGTCAGGAAATCGCCGCTGATCGCGGCATTTGCTCCGGAGAGAAAACAGGATCTTCCCTTATCTTCCAAATACTCCCGTCCTGCCGCCATACGAATGAAAGCGTCTGGCAGCGCAAAACGAAATACGGCAACGATCCTGCGCATATCATCCTCACCAAGCAATGCCGAATGTTCCAGCGGCGTTCCCTGTGCCGGACTAAGTATATTGACCGGAACCGATGTTACACCGAGTGAACGCTCATTTAACGCCAGTTCGATGCGGTCTTCCATAGACTCCCCGATTCCAAACAGCGCGCCGCTGCACACCGAAAGTCCGGCTTTCTTTGCCGCACGGATCACATTCCTTTTATCTTCATATGTATGCGTCGTACATACGCAGCCAAAATGGCGTTCTGAAGTCTCCAGATTATTGTGTATCATCTGCAGGCCCACGTCGCGAAGTCTTTCCAGCTTTTGGCGGTCAAGCAGGCCAAGCGAAGCACACAGACGTAGATTTGTTGCTTTCCTCAGTTTGATCAGGGACGCCGCGAGCTGCTCTGCCTCATGTCCGGATATTACCCTGCCCGAAGCCACGATACCATACGCTTTTATTCCTTTACTTTCTTTTTCTTTTGCATCGCGCAGGAGATCATTCGTACCGAGCAGCGGAAATTCCGGTATGGATTCAGATGCTTTTGAAATGCCTGACTGCGGACAAAAGGCGCAGTCCTCCGTACATCTCCCGCCCTTCGCACTGATCACCGCGCACAGATCAAACGCATCCCCGCAAAAATACCTGCGTATGTCATCTGCCGCCCGACATAGCTGCTCCAATGGTTCTTCCGATAACTCCATCAGCTCCTCCTTTTGAAGCTGTTCATTCGCATACAGTTTATTCTGATAATACTCAATTTTCTTCATATTGATTCATGACCTGAAGAAGCGGTTTTGCCACAATACCTGCCACGACACACTTCACAGCGTCTCCTAGCAGAAATGGCGCGCATCCTGCCAGGAACGCATCTCTTACCGACATTCCGGTGACATAAACCATCCAGCCCAGCGCAAACAGATACATAACCGGGATCCCGATGAATACCGTCACGAGCGAGTATCTGACAAAACTGTACTTCTTTCCTTTTAAGAGCGAGATCAAAACGACAGCTGCGATAAATCCAGCAAAAAATCCCCCCGTAGGGCCCAGCAGATAGCCAATTCCTCCATTTCCGCCATTAAACACCGGAAGTCCGATCGCACCGAGTAAAATGTATATGACAATCGATACCCCCGCCTGTACCGGCGGCAGCAAAAGAGCGATCAGATTAACGGCCAGCGTCTGGATACTGATGGCAGCCACCGCAAATGGGAGCGGAATGACAAGATAAGACGCAGCCACCAAAAAAGCTGTCAGCAGCGTGATCTTTGTAAGAACTAACGTATGTTTGGATACATTCACAATGTCAACCCCTTTCTTTTATATGGTTAACATTATTATAGCCGACGCCTTTTGTTTTGTCAACTCCTATCCTTCTTTTTTTGAACAATATGTATAAAATTATAAAATAACAAAAAACATTTTGTGACGAAATGTTGAAATTTTTAATAAATAAGAGTATAATTAATATTGTTAGGATAATAAAAAATACTACGAAAGCGTTTATTTCTTATCCAAATCTATCATTCTACATAGTTACGTTCGAAAGGAGCATTTACACATGGAAAAAAGGGGAAAAAGTATTGAGAAACGACTTAGCGTTTCTATTTTCAAAGTTTCAATGATCATCGCAGCAGGAGCCCTCATTGGCTTGATCGCACTTATCTCCATATCAAACAGATATTCATATGCGTTGAAAAACTTTGGATTTGCACAGGGGGATATCGGAAAAGCAATGTTTGAGTTCGCAGATCTCCGCTCATCACTGCGGGCGGCGATTGGTTATGATGACGCAGATGCTATCAACAAAGTCGTTACACAGCACAAAGAACAAAAAGAACGGTTTAATAACTATTTTGCCCAGATCGAGAACACGATCGTTTCCGAAGACGGGCGGGAAACTTATGAAGCGATCAAGACTGAACTGGAAGCTTACTGGACGCTGGATACGAAGATCATTGAACTCGGTGCCACGACAGACAGGGCTCTCTGTGTGCAGGCACAAGAAATAGCGCTGACGGAATTAGCAGATGCCTATGACAGCATATATATCAAACTAGAGCAGCTTTTAACAGTCAAAGTGGATGAGGGAAATAGTTTGGCAAGAGCGCTGCTGATTACAGAATTGGTCCTTATCATCGCCATCGTCGCCATCATCATTATGGCCATGATATTTGCTGCGAAAGTCAGTAAAAAAATTGCAAAAAAGATATCGGTTCCCTTGCAGAAACTTGGTGAGCGTCTCAAGACATTTGCCGCAGGAGATTTTACTTCTCCATTCCCTGAGGTCAACACGGGAGACGAAGTCGAAGATATGGCAAACGATGCCAAAGAAATGGCAGCCAACTTAGGAAGCATCATACTGGATATCTGTGAAGTACTGGGTGAAATGTCTGCCGGAAATTATACGGTTCGATCAAAAATCTCCGACAAATATACCGGAGATTTCGAGAAACTGTACATATCCATGCGAGGATTGAGGGATCAGATGACGGAGACTCTTATATCGATCGGCGATGCGTCCAATCAGGTATCCGCCGGCTCAAACGAACTAGCGAATGCTTCCCAGTGTCTCGCCGAAGGGGCAACCGATCAGGCAAATTCCGTGGTAGAACTGCACGCCACGATCTCCGACATCACAGAAGCGATGGAAAAGAGCGCCGCCAATGCGGACGAGTCCTATACGAAAGCACAACAATATGCAGATGAGGCTGACAACAGCCGGCAGGAAATGGATACGATGATGGCGGCGATGAACCGCATCAACGAGACTTCTACGCGGATCGGGGATATTATTTCCGAGATCGAATCCATCGCCGCACAGACGAACCTGTTATCTTTAAATGCTTCGATCGAGGCAGCACGCGCCGGAGAATCCGGACGTGGTTTCGCCGTCGTTGCGGACCAGATCCGTGAACTGGCTGATCAGAGCGCAAAAGCTGCCGTTGATACGAGAGAATTGATCGAAGCTTCTATAAAAGAAGTTTCGGAAGGAAACCGCGCTGCGGATCACGCCTCCAATGCGATCGAGTCCGTAGTTCAAGGGATCAAACAGATTGCTGACTTCTCAAAAAGCCTGAAAGTCATCATGGAAGATCACGCAGAATCAATGAGACAGGCAGAAATAGGTGTGAACCAGATTTCCGGAGTTGTTGAAAGCAACGCCGCTACTGCAGAAGAAGCCTCCGCAACGAGTGAGGAGTTATCTGCACAGGCAACGATGCTGGATGAATTGGTTGGGCAGTTTGAATTAAAGAAGAAAGCGTAACCAGAAACGAATATAAAAAAACAGGCCATTGCAGATAACTTTTACGTATCTGCAATGGCCTATTATTTTTTTCCGCTTTTTTCTCCCTTAAAACAGCCCCGTGATCCTCCCGCTCTCATCGACATCAATACGCTCTGCCGCCGGCACTTTCGGAAGTCCCGGCATCGTCATGATCGTTCCTGTGATAGCCACGACAAATCCCGCTCCTGCCGAAACATACACATCCCGGATATGGATCGTAAACCCTTCTGGCCTGCCGAGCACCTTCGGATCATCCGAAAGCGAGTACTGGTTCTTCGCCATACAGACGGGCATATTTCCAAATCCCAGGCGTTCCAAACGGTCGAGTTCCTGACTTGCCGCCCCCTCATATACGACGTTACCGGCTCCATAAATCTCCTTTGCCACCGTTTCGATCTTCTCACGCAGCGAAAGGGAATCTTCATACAAACAGTGGAAATGACTCTCCTTCGAGGCGATGGTATCCACGACTTTATTCGCCAGTTCGACGCCGCCCTCTCCGCCCTGTTCCCACACTCTAGAGAGCGCGAACTCACAACCCCTCTCCTCACAGAAATTCCTGACAAATGAAATTTCCGCCTCCGTATCCGTTACAAACTGGTTCAGGGTGACGACACACGGCACATCGTATTTCGCGATATTTTCCATATGTTTCTCCAAATTGACGATTCCCCGTTTTAAAGCATCCAGATCCTCCGTACCGAGATTTTCTTTGGCGACACCGCCGTTGTATTTCAACGCGCGCACCGTTGCCACCAAAACAACCGTATCCGGCCGGAATCCACCCATGCGGCACTTAATATCAAAAAATTTCTCCGCTCCGAGATCTGCTCCAAATCCGGCCTCGGTAATGATATAATCAGCAAGTTTCAGCGCCGTCTTCGTACCGCGCATACTATTACAACCGTGGGCGATATTGGCAAACGGCCCGCCGTGTACGATCGCCGGTGTGTGCTCCAGCGTCTGGATCAGGTTCGGTTTTAACGCTTCCTTCAAAAGGGCTGCCATCGCGCCCACTGCGTTCAACTGCCCCGCCGTCACCGGTTCGCCCTCATAATCATAAGCTACGATGATCTTCCCGAGCCGTTCTTTCAGGTCTTTCATGTTTTGCGCCAGACAGAGGATCGCCATGATTTCAGACGCAACCGTTATGATAAAATGATCCTCCCTCGTCACGCCATCAGTCTTTCGGCCGAGGCCGACCGTAATATTTCGTAATACCCGGTCATTCATATCGACACACCGTTTCCAGACGATCTGTTTCGTATCAATGCACAGAGCGTTCCCCTGCTGGATATGGTTATCTAACATCGCAGCAAGCAGATTATTGGCCGATGTGATAGCATGAAAATCACCAGTAAAGTGCAGATTCAGCTCATCCATCGGAACGACCTGGGCGTATCCGCCGCCAGCGGCTCCCCCCTTCAAACCAAAACACGGGCCAAGAGATGGCTCCCGCAGGGCGATCACAGCCTTCTTCCCGATCTTACTCATCGCCTGCCCGAGGCCGACTGTCGTCGTCGTCTTTCCCTCTCCGGCCGGCGTCGGATTGATCGCCGTCACGAGAATGAGCTTTCCATCCTGCCGATCCTTGATCTTTTCCCACAATTCATCGGTCAGCTTTGCTTTATACTTTCCGTACAGATCCAGATCGTCTCCCGAAATTCCAAGTTTCTCCGCCACTTTCTGGATCGGCTGGAGTTCGGCCTCAAGCGCAATATCAATATCTGATTTCATTGTAAAACCTCCTCTTTCTTTCCCTCTTACAAACACGACATAACATATGCCACGTACTGACTGACAATATCTATGTGCGGCGCACACTCATAAAGCATACGCGATCCTGCTACGTCTTCGATCTCATTTAACACCATATTCCCATCCCTGTCAAATAGAAAATCAATACCTGCCATACCAAATTCGAGTTCACCTGTGATCCGATTGACAATCTGTGCCTGACTGTCACGGAGTTTAACGAGCGCCACGTCTGCCCCGCGGGAATAATTGGCCCGGAAATCTCCGCTAGAACTGCGCATGACTGCCGCCGCGATCCGTTTCCCGATCACATACACGCGCATATCCTGAAACTGGCAGCCGTTTTTAATGAGTGGCTGCAAAACCATTTTACGCCCGGCGATCGTACGCCCACCCGCATTTCCTTTGGCCGTCTGCTGACACGCCGCGCGGATTCGTTCCTGTTCCCGGCAAAACCGATACACTTCGCTCCCACCGTGCCCGTCCACAGTCTTTAATACAAAATCCTCCGCCCGTTCGATCATATCACGTTCCTGTTCCTCAAAGGCAGCGCCAAACGAAGAGGTATGAAATGAAAAGCGATCGGAAAAACAGCGGCGGACGCTGGAAAGATCCGGCCCATCCTGCTCCATCACACGCTCCCATTCTCCGCCCTCCAGCGTAATACTTGGAACCGAAAGCACCCGATCCCGAAACCGCGCAAGCGTATGTCCTTTGTCATTGCAAATCCGGCTCACCTCATACGAATTAAAAACAGGAATCCCCTCTGTTTCAAAAAAGCGGTTGACCGGCGGATCAATGGTACGCACAAATACACAAAACGGACGCTCTCCCGCCGAAATCTTCTGTTTGACCTGTTCGTCAACAACCGCCTCGACACAAAATCCATACATCTGGAAATGCCTGCGGAACAAGGATACATAACTCTCATTGCGTGCTAGTCCTTCCCGGTCATAAACCATCCAAACATTCATCAGCGGCTACCTGTTCAATTTTTCAATGATGTACTCAATAATAGCATCCGCCGCATTGACTCCGGTACAGTCATATAAATTTTTAAAATGGGCGTTGGAATTGACCTCACAGACGAGAAATCCTTTTTTGCCAAACAAAAGATCAACGCCGCCGAAATCACATCCAACTGCTTTACAGGCGGCAATTGCCAGCGCACATGCTTTTTCGTCGGGTTCATAGTTCTCTTTACTTCCGCCGTATGTAATATTCGCACGAAAATCCTTATCGGAAAACCGCCGCATACTCGCGATCACTTTTCCTCCGACGACCTGGATCCTGACATCCTGCCCATGGCTCGTGCTGATATATTTTTGGAACAGGAACGGGGTCTGCTGCAGATCGAGAAGCAAACGTTTCAGCATTTTCGGATCGTCCGCTTTATAAACCTGATCCCCAAAAGAACCAAACGCTTCTTTTAAAATGACCGGATACCCCAGTTTCGTAATGATCGGCTTTACAAATTTCAACGAAGAAAAACCGATATTTTCATATGTCATCGGCGCCGATACCGTTGGCGGGATCGGAAGGCCAGCCTTCAGAAAAGCCGTATACGTCTTGCGCTTATCATCACAGATCTCGATGGCTTTGCTGTTGTTAAATACCGGTATGCCTGAAATCTCCAAATATCTGGCCAAAATAATATCCTTATCCCAGAACAAAACAAAATCGGGTTTTTCTACCGACGAATCCATCTGAAAGATCCCGGTATAGATTTCGCAATTGGATTTCACTTCCAGACTGATGCGATGTGCGGTCGCCGCATTCACAAACATCTCAGCGATCTCGGAAAACTTATCGGTGTACAAAAATCCGTTTACAATGATCCATCCTTTCATATTGACCTCCGTTTCTCTGTCTTTTCGTTTTTTCTTCTCTCTGACAGCTACTGTTCCATTCCTTCTTTTTCAAACTGCTCCATCGTCATCAGGATCGTCCGCGGTTTCGTCCCCTCTTCTGGGCCCACGACACCGGCCTCACACAACTGATCCATAATACGCGCCGCACGGTTAAAACCGATACGGAACACACGCTGCAGCATACCGATGGATGCCTTATCCTTTTCTATAATAAATCTCGCCGCCTCCGTGAACAGCTCATCCTGACCGGCATCCGACGTGGAACCGCCAGCACCCCCCGTCTTCGTTCCGACCGGATTCGCCTCGATATGCTTTGTAATCTCCTCGTCATAAGAAGGCCCTGACTGCTGTTCCTTCAAAAAGGAAACGACGCCATCCCTCTCCTCATCCGAAACAAAAGCACCCTGGATCCGTACTGGTTTCGGATAATCCTGCGGCGCGAACAGCATATCCCCGTTCCCGAGAAGCTTTTCCGCCCCTGCGCCGTCTATGATCGTCCGCGAATCAATGGCAGATGACACCGAAAGCGCGATCCGGGATGGGATATTCGCCTTGATCAGTCCTGTGATTACGTTGACGGACGGACGCTGTGTCGCAAGCACCAGATGGATGCCCGCCGCGCGCGCCAATTGCGCCAGCCGGCACACGGCATCTTCGACCTCGCCAGGAGCGACCATCATCAGATCCGCGAACTCATCCACGATAATGACGATCTGACACATCTTCTCGTGTTCGCTCTCCTCCGTGTGTTTCTGAGCGGCTATTTTTTTATTGTAACTCTTCATATCCCGGACACCGAGTTCCGCAAATTTATTGTACCGGACTGTCATTTCCTGTACAGCCCAGTTGAGCGCGGCCGACGCTTTTTTCGGATCGGTTACGACCGGTATCATCAGATGCGGGATATCCGCATAAGCCGTCAATTCCACCATTTTCGGATCGACCATGATGAACTTAACGTCATCTGGAGAGGCTTTATAAATAATACTCATGATCAACGTATTGATGCAAACGGATTTACCGGAACCCGTCGCGCCTGCCACGAGCATGTGCGGCATTTTCGCAATATCGGTAACGATCGTTTTTCCTCCGATGTCCTTCCCCACGGCAAATGATACATTGGACTTCGCTTCCTGAAATTCCTTACTCTCCAGCAGTTCGCGGAGTGTCACCATATTCCGTTTGGCATTCGGTACCTCGATACCGACCGCTGCTTTCCCTGGGATCGGCGCCTCGATGCGAATGTCAGATGCGGCAAGGCTCAGCTTGATGTCATCGGTCAGCCTCGTAATACTGCTGACCTTTACGCCCTGCTCCGGCACCAGCTCATACCTGGTCACGCTCGGCCCGCAGCTCACATCTCCCATTTTTACCTTGACGCCAAAACTCTCCAGCGTCTCCTGTAATTTTGCCGCCGTCTGCAATAGATCCGTGTCGCTGATCTTGGCCTTATTTTTCGGTTTCGAAAGTAAGGAAAGGGGCGGAAACGTATATGTACGGGCATCGCCGTCCGATTTCCTGATCTGATCCCCGATCTTTTCTACCTCACTCCTGACCTGTTCGCCACTCGTTTTTGCCTTCGCCTTCCGTCCCTGCGCCCCTGCACTCTGTGCAGCGCTGACGGCTTCCGATCCCCGATCGGCTTCCGGTTTCTCGGACTGCCCGCCCTGCCGCGCACCGAACTTCGATTCAAGTTCCTCTTGATACACAGGTTCGACCGGCTCGTGAACGTCGTTCTCCTGCACCGCATCACCGCGGATAATCGAAATGTTCGGCTTCTTCTCTTTTGGCTGCTCCGCTGTTTCTGCCTGACTGCCCGCTGCCTGATCACTCCCTGCCAGTGTAGACTGACGGTTTTCTGTGTTCGACCCGCTCTTTTTCACCTGTTCCTTTTTCAGCTTTGCCCGTTTTTTCTTCTTTTCAAACGTATGGACTTTCATCTGCCGTTCCGCCGCATATACCGGCTCTTCCTGTTCGTTTTCCTCCTCTTCCATTGGATCCGCACTGCGTTCCCTCCTCATGGAAGATTCCTCATACAGGTCACGGATCGCCGCAAAGATCAACTTTCTCGTGATCAGCATAACAAACAGTAACGTCAGCCCTAAAATGATCGTGAGCGAACCAGCTCTTCCTGCTATCAGCGTAAGCAGATAAGAGAGAATGCCGCCGATCAAACCGCCGCCGATCCTCTCGCTGCTGCAAATTTTAAATACCTCAAACAACCCTTCCGCCTTACTGTCAATGACCCATTGGAAAATGGCACACAAACATATGTAAAGCCCGCCGCTGTAATAGATCTTTCTCTTTAATTCCGCATTTTGCGGATTCGAGATGTAGAACCCGCTGGCGACGAGCAGACAGATGGGAAATACGTACGAAGCTGCCCCAAAAAGACCAAAAAGCAGCCCCGCCAGCAATTTTCCTCCCGCTCCGCACAGATCAAATAAACTCAGCAATGACAAGATTGAAAAAACAATGATGACCAGAAGTATGATCTCTCTAGCAAGCGGAGATGACTCTGGTATCTTTTTCACTGCCTTTCTTTTTTTCTTTGCCACTTTCATCAAACCTTTCCCTTAACTTTTCGTCAGATTTTTTATATATTCCAATGCTTTAGAAATCGTACCCACCTCATTGACCAGTTTCTCCTCTACGGCTTCCTGTCCCACAAGTACGGTCCCCAGATCTTTGGAGAGCATGCTCGGATTCATCATCAGTTCCTCGATCCGCTCCTTTTTCGCCTCGCAGTTGCGAACGATGAAATCCACGATCCGGTCCTGGATCTGCTGAAACTGCCCATACGTCTGCGGCGCACCGATCACCATACCGCTCATGCGCACTGGATGGATGATCATCGTAGCGCTCGGCACGATAAATGAATGATCCGTTGCTACCGCCAACGGCACCCCGATGGAATGACTGTCCCCGATAATGAGCGATACCGTCGGCTTACTGATCCCAGCAATCATCTCCGCGAGAGCCAGACCGCATGATACATCTCCGCCTACGGTATTTACAAGAAATAAAATCCCCTTCACCGCCTCATCGTCTTCTACGGACGCGAGGATCGGAAGAAGATGCTCGTACTTCGTCGATTTGGTATTTTCCGACACACACTCGTGTCCCTCGATCTCCCCAATGATAGATAACAGCTGGATCCCTCCGAGCTGACATTTTCCGTATTCCTTTATATAATCGGTTCCCATGCACACACCTTCCCTTTCAAATGATAACATACTTCTAGTTCTCATTAGGTAGTGTGACACTTTCACACATAATTATACGCGTGCCTTTTTGCACAATACGATGATTTTAATTATCTATGTACTTTGTAAAAAGAATCATAAGGCGAGCCCCGGAATCCGAGGCCCGCTTTTATGCGTTTCATAATATCCGTACAGGTTACTTCCTGTCTTCTTTCACATCTTTGATACTAAAGGAAATCCTGCCCATCTTATCCTTTCCAAGGCAGACTACTTTCACTTTGTCACCGAGAGTAAGCTCGTCCTCCACATGATTGATCCGACGCTTACAGATATTGGAAATATGAACCATACCTTCTTTGCCCGGCGCAAATTCGATAAACGCACCGAAATCTTTAATACTGATAACGGTTCCTTCTAATATCTGGCCTTTTTCAAAGTCAGCGACAATGATCTCAATGAGACGGATCGCCTCGTCCATCATCGCCTTATCCGTACCGCATACCGACACGGCGCCGTCATCGGTAATGTCGATCTTCACACCGGTGCGCTCGATCAATGTATTGATCGTCTTGCCGCGCTGTCCGACCACATCACCAATCTTCGATGGATCGATCATGATCTGACGAATCTTCGGCGCGTATTCATTGACCTCTTTACGCGGCTCCGAAATCGCCTTTGTCATCACCTCATCAAGGATGTATGTCCTCGCCTCTTTCGTCCTGTGGATCGCACCCTCAACGATCTCACGGGTCAGGCCGTGGATCTTAATATCCATCTGGATCGCCGTGATCCCTTTATGCGTACCGGCAACCTTAAAGTCCATATCGCCAAAGAAATCTTCCAATCCCTGTATATCTGTCAGGATCAAATAATCATCATCTGCATCGCCTGTCACAAGTCCCACCGAAATCCCGGCTACAGGCGCTTTGATCGGAACACCGGCCGCCATGAGTGAAAGCGTGGATGCACAAATACTTCCCTGAGAAGTGGAACCGTTAGATTCCATGATCTCCGACACGGTACGTATCGTGTACGGGAACTCTTCTTCTGATGGAAGCACTGGTACGAGTGCCCGCTCCGCAAGCGCTCCGTGCCCAATCTCTCGACGTCCCGGTCCTCTGCTCGGCCTCGTCTCTCCGACCGAATACGACGGAAAATTATAGTGATGGATGTATCGCTTTGAAGTCGCGTTTTCATCCAGTCCATCGAGCTTCTGCTTCTCCGCGAGCGGCGCCAGTGTCGTTACGTTGAGAACCTGTGTCTGTCCTCTTTGGAACAAGCCGGATCCGTGTACCGTAGGAAGAACGTCAATCTCTGCCGCCAGCGGTCGGATCTGCGTGATCTCACGTCCGTCCGGACGCTTGTGGTCTTTTAGGATCATCTTACGCACTGTCTTTTTCTGGAACTTATATACCGCTTCGTCAATAAGTTCCAGCCATTCCGGATGTTTCTCGGCATAGCGCTCTTCAAGCTGGTCTTTGATCCCCCGTATGTTTTCCTCTCTTACCTGCTTTACATCCGTAAAAACAGCTTCCTCCATCGCTTCTGGCGTGATAAACGAAACGATGTCATCATATAGATCTTCCGGCGTATCACAGTGCTCGTACTCATGTTTTGCCTTACCGCACTCCGCCACGATCTTATCAAAAAATTCAATGATCTGCCCGTTCACCTCATGCGCTTTGTAAATCGCCTCGATCATCGTATCTTCTGGCACCTCTTTGGCACCGGCCTCGATCATGATCACCTTTTCCCTCGTAGAAGCAACCGTAAGCGCCAGATCCGAAACAAGTCTTTGCTCAAATGTCGGGTTTACGACAAGCTCACCATCGACAAGACCGATCTGCGTCGCAGCTGTCGGGCCGTCGAACGGAATGTCTGAAATACATGTCGCAAGCGCGGCTCCAAGCATCGCTGTGAGTTCCGGACTGCAGTCCTGATCCACACACATCACGAGATTCTCTAACGTCACATCGTTCCGATAATCTTTTGGAAAGAGCGGACGCATCGGCCGGTCGATGACACGACATGTCAAAATAGCATTATCGGAAGGTTTTCCCTCCCGCCTCGTAAATCCGCCTGGAATCTTCCCCACCGAATACATCTTTTCATTATATTCCACACTGAGCGGGAAGAAATCAATGCCTTCCCTCGGCTTTTCCGATGCCGTAGCTGTAGATAATACAACCGTATTCCCATAGTGCATGAACGCTGCTCCATTTGCCTGCGCCGCTACTCGTCCGATA
>Ga0224748_10472_pt1 | contig 12545 bp, 7 predicted proteins | sample LIM_F_Water_Neg_FD_182074 | JGI IMG/M metagenome (GOLD analysis project Ga0224748, IMG submission 182074) | Enriched cells from gastrointestinal tract of the lab mouse from Pacific Northwest National Laboratory (PNNL), Richland, Washington... | ecosystem: Host-associated > Mammals > Digestive...
GTACCGCCGGATATGCAGTCATCCGGTCCCTTGTCACGATATGGCAGGGACCGGGTGGCTTTTTTGCATAGCATGGCCCCATCCCCCTGCTGATAGGATCCGATTCAAAAAAGAGAGGGAAATTGATTATGGCAAACGACAAAAAAATGGTAGAGGCCATCACGTCCATGGATGTGGATTTCGCCCAGTGGTACACGGACGTGGTAAAAAAAGCGGAGTTGTGCGATTACGCAAGCGTAAAAGGATGCATGGTCATCAAGCCGGCGGGATACGCCATCTGGGAAAATATCCAGAACGAACTGGATAAGCGGTTTAAGGAGACAGGGGTGGAAAACGTATATATGCCCATGTTCATTCCCGAAGGGCTTCTTCAAAAGGAGAAGGACCATGTGGAGGGGTTTGCCCCGGAGGTGGCCTGGGTGACGCACGGCGGCCTGGAGCCGCTCCAGGAAAGAATGTGCGTAAGGCCCACGTCGGAAACACTGTTCTGTGATTTCTATGCAAAAGACATCCACTCCTACAGAGACTTGCCCAGACTGTACAATCAGTGGTGTTCCGTAGTAAGGTGGGAGAAGACCACAAGGCCTTTTCTAAGGTCCAGGGAATTTCTGTGGCAGGAGGGACACACCGCCCATGCCACGGCCCAGGAAGCTCAGGAGCGGACGGAGCAGATGCTCAACGTGTACGCCGATTTCTGCGAGGAGGTGCTGGCTATTCCCGTGATCCGGGGGCGCAAGACAGACAAGGAGAAATTTGCCGGGGCAGAGGCCACCTACACCATTGAAGCTCTGATGCATGACGGGAAGGCTCTGCAGAGCGGAACCAGCCATAACTTCGGCGACGGATTTGCAAAAGCGTTTGAGATCCAGTACACGGACAAGGACAACACCTTAAAATATGTACACCAGACTTCCTGGGGCATGACCACCCGCATGATCGGAGCCATTATCATGGTTCACGGAGATGACAACGGACTGCTTCTGCCGCCGAGGATTGCGCCGGTTCAGGTCATGGTGGTGCCGATCCAGCAGAAGAAGGAGGGTGTCCTTGACAAGGCATTTGAATTAAAAACCCGCCTGACAGACTGTGGATTCCGTGTAAAAGCGGATGATACCGACAAGAGCCCGGGTTGGAAGTTCAGCGAATGTGAGATGCGGGGGATCCCGCTGCGGGTGGAGATCGGGCCAAAAGATATGGAGAAGGACCAGGCGGTGCTGGTCCGCCGGGATACCCACGAGAAGATTATGGCGCCTTTAAAGGAACTGGAGGACAAAGTGGGAGAACTCCTTGACGCCATCCAGAAAGATATGCTTGAGAGGGCAAGAGCCCACAGGGACGCTCACACATACGAAGCCCTGGACTATGACAGCTTTGTAAAAACCATCAATGAGAAACCGGGCTTTGTGAAAGCCATGTGGTGCGGATGCCGGGAGTGCGAGGACAAGATAAAAGAAGACACCGGCGCCACATCCCGCTGTATGCCTTTTAAGCAGGAGAAGCTGTCAGATACCTGCGTCTGCTGCGGGAAACCGGCCGTGAAGATGGTGTACTGGGGACGGGCTTACTAAACCTGACTGGACACTTGAGCATTCATATGATCAGGAGGTGGACTGTCCATGACAAACGATACCCATACTCATGCCGTTCAGGCTCAATCCGGTACAGCAAAGACTGACCGGTCCGATTCATCGTGTCCGCAACTTTGCCTTTCCATCCCCCCGGAGGCGGAATACATCATAGAAAAACTGGAAGAAAACGGCTTTGAAGCTTATGTGGTAGGCGGCTGCGTCAGGGACAGCCTTCTGGGCAGGACGCCGGTGGACTGGGACATTACCACAAAAGCCGCGCCGGAGCAGGTAAAAGCCATCTTCGGCAGAACCATAGACACCGGGATCGCCCACGGCACGGTGACTGTCATGAGGGGAAAGGAAGCCTACGAGGTCACCACCTACCGCATTGACGGGGAGTACGAGGACGGGAGGCATCCCAGGAACGTGGCCTTCACCCCTTATCTGGAGGAGGACTTGAAGCGGCGGGATTTCACCATCAATGCCATGGCCTACAGCCGCAACGGCGGGCTTATTGACATCTTTGAGGGAAAAAAGGACCTGGCAGAAAAGAGGATCCGCTGCGTAGGCGATCCGCTGGACCGGTTTGGCGAGGACGCGCTGCGGATCTTGCGAGCCGTTCGTTTCAGCGCTCAGCTGGGGTTTGACATTGACCAGGAGACGAGAGAGGCCATCATAACCATGGCCCCCAACCTGGCCCGGGTCAGCAAAGAGCGGATACACACGGAACTGACCAAGCTTTTAATATCTCCTCACCCCGACTACGTGAACATGGTTTTTGAATACGGCATTGCCCCGTGGATCTCCAAGACCTTCGGGCAGATCCAGGCCGGACATGCGCGGATGAGCGAAAACCTTCCGTCAGGGGTCTCCATGCGGTGGGCGGCTTTTCTGCGGTATGAGACGGAGGCGGCGGCCCAGGCGGTCCTAAAAGAACTGAAGATGGATAACGACACCATTGACAGGGTAAAGCTTCTGGTACGCTGGTGGCAGCGCCCCATAGGGCGGGACGAGAAAGCCATAAGAAAGACCATGAGCCTGATGCCGGAGGACGCCTACAGGGATTTGCTGGCATTGAAACGGTGTGTTGACGAGATTCCCGAGACGCCAAAGGATCTGGATGAGATTTTTGTCCTTAGCCGGGGCATAGGACAGCGGGGCGACTGCATCCGTTTAAAAGATCTGGCCGTAACGGGCAATGACCTGATCAATCAGGGGATGAAGCCGGGCAAGGCCATGGGCCGGGCGTTAAACTTTTTGCTGGACCGGGTCATTGAGGACCCGGAAAAAAACGAGAGAGAAACGCTTCTGGCAGAACTTAGGGCGGAAGGGTATCTGTAAAAAACCTTCGGGTAAAATCTGAAAAAGTCAACATAATCCGTCCCACCCCCTCATACCCTAGAAGTAGCTACAAAGAGGGCGTTTGGAGGGGTGGATGTGAACGAGAGACATTTGGAGGCTTTGGCGCAGTACGACCTGACTGCGGACAGTGTGAGAAAAGGCCGCAGCGGGTGGATATGCGAGACCAGCCAGGGGACTATGCTTTTGCAGGAGTACCGCGGCACGATGAAACGCCTGGAATTTGAGACTCAGGTTCTGGGACAGGTCAGAAAGTCCGGTCTGCTCCTGGTTGATGATTATATCAGGACTGCGCAGGGAGAGCTTATTTCTCTTTCCGAGGACGGCACCAGGCATACGTTAAAGCACTGGTACACCGGCCGGGAGTGCAACATAAGGGACCAGAAGGAGATCAGAGAGGCCATAGGCAAGATTGCCGTTCTCCATCAGATCTTAAGACAGATCGAGAGGCAGCAGGAGTGGAACCTGGGGTCTATCGTGGTGGAGACTGCCACGAAGGAGATGGAGCGTCGCAGCCAGGAGCTTCGGCGGGCCAGGAATTATATGAGGAACAAAAAGAAGAAAACGGATTTCGAGCGGTGCGCCCTAAACAATTTTTCGCTGTTTTATGACCAGGCCAGGGAGGCGGGAGAGGGTATGGCAAAACTGGAGCGTCAGGCCAGGGAGACTCCCCTTTTCCTGTGCCACGGGGACCTGGACCAGCACCATGTACTGTTTGTGCAGGAGGCAGGCGCTTCTGGTATGCGAGGGGCTGTTATCGAGTACCATAAGATGCATTTGGGGGACCAGATGAGGGATCTGTACCATTTTATGAGAAAAGTCATGGAAAAGCATGGGTGGAGCCAGTCCCTGGGTCAGGAGATGCTCTCGGCCTACGACAGGGTCATGCCCCTGACAAGTCGGGACCGGGAAAGCCTTTACTACCTGTTTTTGTATCCGGAAAAATACTGGAAACAGATCAATTTTTATATGAACGCCAACAAGGCGTGGATCCCGGACAGGAACATGGAGAAGCTTAAAAATCTGGCCGGTCAGAACGAGGAGCGCAACCGCTTTTTATCCGTAATAAAATGACAATCTTTCCTGCTGTTTATCTTCCCTTTTTTGGGGTTTTGAAGTATAATAGACTACAGCAAAAACGAAGGGAGAGTTACATAATGAAAGATTATAAGAAAATCTACGAAGAATGGCTGGCCAATCCATACTTTGACGAGGCGACAAAGGAAGAGCTGAGGGCCATCGCAGGGGATGAGAACGAGATCAAAGAGCGTTTTTATATGGATCTGGAATTTGGGACAGCCGGACTTCGCGGGATCATCGGAGCAGGTATTAACCGCATGAATATCTACGTAGTGCGCAGAGCCACCCAGGGCCTTGCCAACTACATCATCAAGCAGGGCGGCCAGGGAAAGGGCGTAGCCATTGCCTACGATTCCCGCCGCATGTCTCCGGAATTTGCCGACGAGGCAGCAAGGACTCTGGCTGCCAACGGTATCATGGCTTACAAGTTTGAGAGCCTGCGCCCCACGCCGGAGCTGTCTTTCGCGGTTCGCCAGCTGGGCTGCATCGCCGGCATCAACGTGACTGCCAGCCACAACCCGCCGGAGTACAACGGATATAAGGTATACTGGGAGGACGGCGCTCAGTTTACGCCGCCTCACGACAAGGGCGTGACAGAGGAGGTTCTGGCCATCGAGGATCTGTCCACCGTAAAGACCATGACAGCTTCCGACGCCAAGGCAGCGGGCCTTTATAAGGTTATCGGCGCTGAGATCGACGACAAATACATTGCCAATGTAAAAGCTCAGGTGGTGAACCAGGAAGCCATTGACAAGATGCAGGACAGCATCAAGATCGTGTACACCCCCCTTCATGGAACGGGCAACATCCCTGTAAGGAGAGTGCTTAAGGAGATCGGTTTTGAGCATGTGCATGTGGTTCCCCAGCAGGAGCTGCCTGACGGCGAGTTCCCCACCGTAAGCTATCCCAACCCGGAGGCGGAGGAGGCGTTTACCCTTGGCCTTGGCATGGCAAAAGAGCTGGATGCCGATCTGGTGCTGGCTACAGACCCGGATGCCGACCGTCTGGGCGTTTACGTAAAGGACAGCAAGTCCGGAAGCTACATCCCGCTGACCGGCAACATGTCCGGTTCTCTGCTGTGCGAGTATGTTTTAAGCCAGAAAGCGGCCAAGGGACAGATCCCTGCAGACGGAGAAGTGGTGAAGTCCATCGTTACCACCAACCTGGTAGACGCCGTTGCGGCAGGCTACAACTGCAGTCTGGTAGAGTGCCTTACAGGCTTTAAGTGGATCGGACAGCAGATCCTGAAAGAGGAGAACACAGGCAAGGGCCATTATATGTTCGGCCTGGAGGAAAGCTACGGATGCCTTATTGGGACCTATGCCCGCGATAAGGACGCCGTATCTGCCAGCGTTGCCCTGTGCGAGGCTGCGGCATATTATAAGACAAAGAATATGACCCTGTGGGATGCCATGGTGGCCATGTATGAGAAATACGGATATTACAAAGACGCCGTGAAGTCCATCGGCTTAAAGGGCATCGAGGGACTGGCGAAGATCCAGAATATTATGGATACCCTGCGCAACAATACGCCTAAGAGTGTGGGAGACTACCAGGTAGTGTCAGCCAGAGACTATCAGCTGGATACCATCAAAGATATGGCTACCGGCCAGGTGGAGCCTACCGGCCTTCCTGCGTCCAACGTTCTCTACTACGACATGAACGACGGAGCCTGGATGTGCGTGAGACCTTCCGGCACCGAGCCGAAGATCAAATTCTATTACGGCGTAAAGGGAACTTCCCTGGAAGATGCGGATGCCAAGTCAAAAGCCTTTGGCGAGGCAGTACAGGCCATGGTTGACTCGATGCTGTAGATCTGACAGAGAGGGATAATGGAACGCGATCATTATTTTGATAATGTAAAGGGTGCCTTGATTACACTTGTGGTAATCGGGCACTTTTTACTGCCTATGGAACGGACAAGGTTTGTGGGCAGCCTTATTAATGTTATTTACCTGTTTCATATGCCCATGTTCGCCTTGATATCCGGGTATTTTGCCAAGAGCGTTTACCAAAAAGGACACTATCGCACCGATAAAGTGGTCCGGCTTGTGTGGCTGTACATTCTCTTTGAGATAGGAGTCCATGTGACGGAAAATCTGGCGGCAGGCCAGCCGGTGACAGGCTGCATCGACTTTTTTCACGAGGACGGAGCGCCCTGGTACCTTTTGGCCATGGTCTGGTGGTATCTGTCCATTCCCTGCCTGACAGGGCTGAAACCCGCCGCGGTCATGGGGATCTGCCTGTGTCTTGGGATCTTTGGAGGATATCAGGATTCTTTGGGAGACACCCTGGCTATGAGCAGGACCCTGACCTTTGCCCCGTTTTTTTACGGCGGCTATTACTGGAAAAGGGAAGAGGTGGAGCGATTTGCAGGCAGCAGGCGCAGGCTGGCATTTGCGGCGGCCGCTGTTTGGATCGCCATGGTGACGGTCTTAGGAACAGGCGGATTTTTAGAGCCATATGCCAATATCGTGTACGGAATGAATTACCGCAGGCTGGCTCCGGAGGTCTACGGGTGGGGCGGGATCGTGCGGATCATCTGCTATGGGGCGGCGCTTATTATGATCCTTGGCATGATGGCGGTGATCCCCAGAGGAAAAAGATGGTGGACCTTTCTGGGGCAGAGGACGCTGCAGATCTATATCCTCCACCGGCTTCTTCGGGATATGATGCAGTACTGGGGGTTTTACGGGATTTTTACGTCGGTATACCGCCGGACCGTGGTGTTTGTGGCGGTCCTGGCAGCAGCGGTGACCCTGGCGTTGGGAAACGCCTTCCTAACAAAAGCGTTTCACAGCATCCAGAAGGTGTCCGACAGGCTGTATGAGAGGTGGAGGGTTTAAAGATCCCAGATGCTTTTATTGGGGATCGTGTCCCTTCTCGGCCATTGCCCGCAGTTCCTTTAAAGCTTCGGCAAATTTTTTGGAGGATGCCGTAGGGTTGCCTTTTAGAAGGCTCCTGCGGTAAAAGGACATTCGGGAATACAGCTTCCGGCGGGATTCCACAAGGGTCTGAGTCCGCTGGGTCAGCAGTTGTATCTGCTCTGAAAGGCCGGGGCGCAGCTGGCGGTGATCCAGGCTCTGTCCTTCTGTCTCTGACTCTGACTCCCAGGAAGCCGCCTCTTCGCCGGAGACAGCTGCCGTGTGATGGACGCTGTCTTTGAGCCTGGCGGCGATGTTGGCAGTATCTTCTTTCAGCTCCGCCGCTTTTTGGCGGGTGGTGTCCCGAAGCTCTGCGGCAAGGGACGCTGTCTCTGTTTTCAGTTCCTCCACCCGTATCCAGGCGTCGCTTTTCCATTCACGCATCCGCGCATAAGCGTCGTTTCGAAGTTCCGCAGCCTGTACGCGGGCGTCGCTTTTTAAATCCTCCAGTTTCTGGGATGTCTCCGCTTTCAAAAGAGCCAGCTGCAATTGCAGCTCGTCCAGCTGTCCTTTCATCCTGGTCATGGCCTCAAGGACCTGACCGAGAGCCAGGGCTTCCCTGGTGGACTTAACCGCGTCAAAGACAAAAACCACGGTGACAGCAGACAGAAGGAAAGATCTGGCAAAAGGATCCATATTCAGCACAAAATCGGCAACGGGCCTGTGGATCACCTCGGTCAGGAAGATGGTCAGAACCCCCCAGGCAATGGAGGAAGTTAGGCAGATGTAGCCGTTGATCTGAAATCTCTGATTGCTGTAATCCCAATATTTCATTTTAAACAGCCGTTCCATCATGTACCCGGTCACGTATTCCAGGGCAGTGGCGGCCACAACTCCGGACAGATACACCAATACCAGGCTGTCCTTTACAGGCAGAGACACCCACAGCATCATAACGGCCCCGGTTCCGTATAGGGGCAGCATAGGCAGGCGCAAAAATCCCCGGTTGACCAGGTGGCCTGTTTTCAGCGACACATAGACAGACTCAAAGATCCAGCCAAAAAAGCAGTAAATATAGAAAAAGGCGATCCAGTGATGCCAGGGATACGTATACATAAAAAACCTCCTAAGTGAAAAATATAGTAATCCTATCATAACGGGTAAGGGACGATGGCGCAATCGGTTTTCGTATTTATTATTGCCAGGGTAAGGGAGTTTATAGGCCCTTAAGAACGATTTCTTACGCGAAATGGCAAAATAATGGAATTGCTGTATTGTTGAGTGAGCAATGGGCGGGGATTGTCGTGAGGCCCGGGAGGGAAGGCAGGCTGTGTGCCGTTCGGGTTCAGATATGCCAGACATTCCGATGAGCCCAAAACGGGAACCAGGAGGGGTTAGGCCCTCCTGTTTCCCTGGTCTCATCTCCATGGCATAGATTCACCCGCCCGGCACACAGCCTGCCTTCCCTCCCGGGCAAAAGCAGAATTCGCCGGCCGGGATTTGCTCACTTAAGGTGGTTTCGATAGGGAACGCTGTTTCGACTCTGTAGTGAAAAGATAACTGCTTTGTCTGCGGTGATAGGTTGTGCATAATATCTATGGGAACGAATCCTGCTTCTATATTTTTCACTGCAAAGTTGAGGCAGCGTCCCCTACCGAAACCACCTTAAGTGAGCAAACCTTAGCCAGCGAATTCTGGTTTTGCCAGGCAGAGGAGAGCTGTCCCGGCAGGGTGAATCTATGCCATGGAGATGAGACCAGGAAAGCAGGAGGGCCTCACCCCGAGTGTTTTCCGCTTTGGGCTCATCGGAATGTTTGGCATATCTGAACCCGGACGGGACAGCTCTCCTCTGACTGGCCTCACGACAATCCCCGCCCATTGCTCACTCAACAATACAGCAATATGACGAATTTAAAGTTCCGGTTTATCCGGGTTAGGGAAATTGAAACAGAAAAACGGCCCTGTCTGTTCAGAGCCGCCTTCATAGGGAATGGTAGGTATATTTTAGGAAATTGTTTTAGGGGGGCCTGTCAGGGTTTCCCCTGACAGGTATGAGTATGAAAAAGCTTTGTGATTTCAAGTGGTTTACTTGAAACAAAGGCCCGTTACCCTTTCGGATAACGTACTTAGAGTATATAAGATAATTGTGACCAAAGTGTGTACCCAGGATAAAATAAAGATAAATAAAATAAAATAAAAAAAAACCTTTAAAAACCCCGGGATATTGTATATAATAAAACCAATAAAGTGGAATCATATGCATAAAAGCGCCCTTTAGCCAGAAAAAAAGGGGGCTTATCCATAGAAAAAAGACCCCGGGACAAGCCCGCAGGGGATTTTAAAAAGCCCGTAAGACAGGAGGAGACAGACAGTATGTTGATGTCCAACGACATTGGAATTGATTTGGGTACAGCCAGTATTCTTGTATACATTAAAGGAAAAGGCGTGGTGTTAAAAGAGCCTTCCGTAGTGGCCATTGACCGCGATACCAGCAAGATCATCACGTTCGGGGAGGAGGCCCGCCTTATGATAGGAAGGACTCCGGGCAACATTGTTGCCATCAGACCCTTGCGCCAGGGAGTGATCTCTGACTATACCGTGACCGAGAAGATGTTAAAATATTTCATCACAAAGGCCATGGGAAGGAAGGCCCTTCGAAAGCCCAGGATCGCAGTGTGCATCCCAAGCGGCGCCACGGAGGTGGAGCGCAAAGCCGTGGAGGACGCCACTTACCAGGCGGGGGCCAGGGATGTCTCGATCATTGAGGAGCCGGTGGCAGCCGCCATCGGAGCCGGCATTGACATATCCAAGGCCTGCGGCAACATGATCGTGGATATCGGCGGCGGAACCGCGGATATTGCCGTTATCTCTCTGGGCGGCCCTGTGGTAAGTACGTCCATAAAAGTGGCGGGAGACGATTTTGACGAGGCCCTGGTCCGCTATATGAGGAAGAAACACAATCTTCTTATCGGCGAGCGGACCGCCGAGGAGATAAAGATCAATATCGGCGCTGCCTACAAGCGTCCTGAGGTCCTTACTATGGAGGTACGAGGAAGGAACCTGGTAACGGGCCTTCCAAAGACCATTGTGGTCACTTCCGACGAGACGCTGGAGGCTCTGCGGGAGCCTGCCATGCAGATCGTGGACGCGGTCCACAATGTTCTTGAAAGGACTCCGCCGGAACTGGCAGCGGATATCTTTGACAGAGGCATCGTGCTGACCGGCGGCGGTTCTCTGCTCAGCGGCTTAGACGCCCTGATCGAGGAGAGGACAGGTATCGGCACCATGATTGCCGAGGAGCCGTTGACGGCGGTTGCCATCGGAACCGGAAAATTTATTGAGTTCTCCCACGGCGGAGATCCCAAGAGAGACTTTTAGAGTGGAGAACCATGGCAGCAGTTACTGGATTTGTGGAGAAAATCAAATATCGCAATGAAGATAATGGCTACAGTGTGCTGGATGTGTCCGCAGGCGGAGAGGAATTTGTGCTTGTGGGCACATTTCCATACATAGGGGAAGGCGAGATGATCGAGGCTGTGGGAACCATGACGGAGCATCCTGTCTACGGGGAACAGCTGCAGGTAGAGACCTATGCCATAAAGACGCCGGAGGACAGCCAGGCCATGGAGCGGTATCTGGGTTCCGGCGCCATTAAGGGCGTGAAGGCGGCTCTGGCAGCCAGGATCGTCCGCCGCTTTAAAGCCGATACCTTCCGGATCATCGAGGAGGAGCCGGAGCGCCTTGCGGAGATCAAAGGGGTCAGCGAGAAGCTGGCCATGTCCATAGCCAGCCAGATGGAAGCGAAAAAAGGTATGCGTCAGGCCATGATGTTCCTTCAGCAGTACGGCGTTTCCATGAACCTGTCAGCCAAGATCTACAAAGAGTACGGCGACAGGATGTATGGGATTATCAAGGAGAATCCTTACCGCCTGGCGGACGACATTCCGGGTGTGGGCTTTAAGATGGCCGACGACATTGCCCGCAAGGTGGGTATCATGGCGGATTCGGATCACCGTATCAAGGCTGGCATCCTTTACACCCTGTTCCAGGCAGCGGCCCAGGGCCATACCTATCTGCCGAAAAAGGATTTGTTTGACCAGGCATCGGAGCTTTTAAAAGCAGACATGGGCCAGATAGAAGAGCATCTTATGGACATGCAGATGGAAAAACGCCTGGTGGTAAAGAGGAAAGGGCCTCTGTTGCCGGATTCTTTGCAGGAGGAAGACGGGGAGAGGGGCCGGTCTGAGGATCTTCATGTGTATGCGGCCGTCTACTATTATATGGAGCTGAACGTGGCCCGGATGCTCCACGACTTAAACATCAAAGGCCATGAGCCTGACGAGAAGATACAGGAGAGACTTTCCCGGATCCAGCAGGAGGAGAAGATGGAACTGGACCTTTTGCAGGTCACAGCGGTGGCGGAAGCGGTCAACAGCGGCCTTCTTATTATAACGGGAGGCCCCGGTACGGGAAAGACCACCACCATCAACACCATTATCCGGTATTTTGAGGCGGAAGGCATGGAGATCCTTCTGGCAGCTCCCACAGGCCGGGCGGCAAAACGGATGACCGAGGCCACAGGATATGAAGCCAGGACCATTCACCGGATGCTGGAATTAAGCGGAGTCCCCGGCGAGGGCGGGATCGTCAGCACCCGGTTCCAGCGCAATGAGGAGAATCCTCTGGAGGGTGACATTATTATCATAGACGAGATGTCTATGGTGGATATTTACCTGATGCAGTCCCTGTTAAAGGCGGTTACCGTGGGGACAAGGCTGATCCTGGTAGGGGATGTGAACCAGCTGCCCTCTGTGGGTCCGGGCAATGTGCTGAAAGACATGATCCGCTCCGGGGCGTTTAATGTGGTGGAACTGACCCATATTTTCCGGCAGGCGGCGGAAAGCGACATTATTGTCAACGCCCACCGGATCCACGCCGGAGAGCCGGTGGATCTGGCCAAACGGAGCCGGGACTTTTTGTTTATCAGACAGGAAGATCCCCATGCCATCATGAATGCCATGCTGACGCTGATGACCAAAAAGCTTCCTGATTACGTCCACGCTAAGCCTCTGGATATTCAGATCATGACGCCCATGCGCAAAGGAGCTTTGGGGGTGGAGCGGCTTAACGGGGTGCTGCAGTCATGTTTAAATCCTCCGGATAAGGAGAAGCCGGAGAAGGAATCCGGCGGGATCATCTTCCGGCTGGGTGACAAGGTGATGCAGATCAAGAATAATTACCAGATCCCATGGGAGGTCCGCACGGAGTACGGGACTGTGTCGGAGACAGGGATGGGGGTGTTTAACGGGGATATGGGGATCATCCGCGACATCAATGTGTTTGCGGAGACTCTGACGGTGGAATTTGACGAGGGGAAGATGGTGGAGTACGGGTTTAAGCAGCTGGAAGAGCTGGAGCTTGCCTATGCCATCACGATCCACAAATCCCAGGGCAGCGAGTACCCGGCGGTGATCATCCCCATACACAGCGGCCCCAGGATGCTGATGACGAAAAATCTGCTGTACACGGCGGTGACCAGGGCCAGATCCTGCGTGTGCCTGGTGGGTCTGCCGGAGATGTTTCGGGCCATGGCAGACAATACGGTGGAGCAGAGGCGCTACTGTGGGTTAAAGGATCGGATCCAGGAGATCCAGGGAGAGGGGAAAGAATATAA
>Ga0224748_10473_pt1 | contig 12545 bp, 11 predicted proteins | sample LIM_F_Water_Neg_FD_182074 | JGI IMG/M metagenome (GOLD analysis project Ga0224748, IMG submission 182074) | Enriched cells from gastrointestinal tract of the lab mouse from Pacific Northwest National Laboratory (PNNL), Richland, Washington... | ecosystem: Host-associated > Mammals > Digestive...
CCTAAACTTAGGTATTATAGAGTCAAGAAATTACATAAGAATTAGCTATGGCTCTTTTTTATATGCGGGAACAAATGGAATCAGTCCTTTTTCATAACATATCTCCTGTATTTCTACTGGAAGCATTCTGGCATCAAATACCAATCCATCTATGGAAACCATCCATAACATAGGATTACTGGCAGCTTCTGATGGAAGACACCATTCAGCGTGAAAATAGTCAATTTTCAACATTTTCTTAATCTGGGCTGCCTTAGAAGATGCTGTAGATGCAGCAACCTCGAATGGGGCTGCCAGATCTTTCGCTGTCATATGGATTGGTTGGTTTTTATCAAATATAAAATTATTACTCCCAATTGCATAGACAATCCCTGCAGCCCAGGTAGTACTCCTGCCACTTTTTAATGGCGACGGCCGTTTACGGCATAACTTTTCAAGTGCATGAAGGCACAATTCTTCATATTCTTTATTCAGATATTTTTCACTATACTCAATCAACAGCTTTGAAATTTTCTCATAGGTTTCTCTCATTTCTTTTGGAACATTCATCTTTAGTCTCCTTCTCTGTTAGAAGTATTAGTTCTTTTTATTCGATTTTTCGGGAACGATTCTTTTCATTTCTTCCGGAAAAATATTACGCAGTTTATCTATAGAGACCTTTGTTGGAATTTCCCGGATTTCTTCACCGTTGATTTTCTGGTAAGTAAAACGTTTAAGGTATGTCATTATGTCTTTGACAGAATACCTAGACGTGAGGCCGGCTGCTTTAATACAGTTAAATACACGATAGTAAAGCATCATGGAAATATGGTTCAAAAACAACCATCCATTATAAGCATCCGAATCCTGCATATAGGACTTATCATCTTCCAGAACATCTTTATAGACTTTATTTGCATCTTCTATGGATTCACGTTCTTTGTAGGTTTCATAAAGTTTTTGCGCTTTCAAATCCATGTCAGTCCGAAGTGTCAGTGTGCCCATACGTACTTCCTTTTCCTGAAAATCCACAAAGGTGTATCCTTTGCAGCCACGCTCAATACGTTCATTATAATCTTTGATTTCCTGGTTCTTCAACCCTAGATCCGTAAATGTTATGACCAAATCTTGCAAAACAGTTATTTTGCGTTCCGCTCCTGCCTTTACCCGTCCGCGTTGTTTGACCGCTTTATATTTTTTCATAGTGCAGTAGTAAATCGTCCGGTTATGATATTGGAACATTCCTTCCATATGGCTGATTCCTTTCTTTAGACTTTGATAGTCTATCATGGAATCATTTCTTTTGAGCGGCACGATATAAGAGATTCCATTGTCCTGAAGATATCGAAAATTTTCATCCGAACCAAACCCCTTGTCGGCAATCATTATAAAATTTATCATACCAAATTCATCTAATGCATTTTTCAGGACGGATACATCTGGTTTATCGCCGGCATTTACTTTGAAATAAGCAGGCCCGAAAGTCGGACACAGACTAAAGCAATACAGAAGGTTCATTTGAGGATCCTGAATGGAGCAGTGGTTATAACCAATCTGGGCAAGGTTTAAATTCTCTGAATAAGACACAATGCGTGTTCCATCAAAAAGAAGGAATTCACTGCCTACCGTATAAAGTTTCATAAAATTCACCTGTGCCAGCCGGTTTCTGCCAATTTCCCTAAGCAGAGCGGTAAGCTCGTTTTTTCCAAGTCTTATGCGGGGATGAAGTACCGTATCATAAGAATTCGAGTAAAGGAAATCCACTCTTTTTAAGGCAGTTGGTTCAATCAACCGTATTTTGCCTATAATAAAGATTGCTTCCGCAAGTTCATCCCGGTAAAAAAGCTGAAGGTTTTCCAAAATATCCGAACCTAAAAGCTCCAACATCTCGACAGCGCCGGCTTCAAGAGGCCTGCCAAGCTCCAACGGTTTCATAAGGGTAGCTTTTTGTCTATGTTTTGCCGGGATCAACCCGGAATCTTCGGTAATCTTTCCAAGATAACCCGTAGATATTTTTTTTGGTTTTTTAGTCATCGGATCATAAACTGTTTTGAAAGTATATAAATAATAGCAAGAGCCTACTTTCTTAATTTCACGACCTTCTCCCCTGAATTCTTCTACCCATTTCGGATAGTTTGCTCGTTTACTCTTCATATCTTCATCTCCTGATATAATACCTAATAGGTATTATATCATAAAAAATACCGAAAAGCAAGGAAATCCAATGCTTGTCGGCATCCTATAATACCTTTATGAATATGGAATAAGAGGGTAATACCTAAACTAAGGAAGTTACGGATTAACCTGTGCTTCATAAGTTCTTTTTAATATTTTTTGAATGCGTGCTATCAATACCTGCGCGTTATAAGGTTTTGATATGAAATCGTCTGCACCGATATTCAAGCTCATCAATTCGTCAAAGTCTGTATTTCTGCTTGTCAGAACGATAATCGGAATATCCGACTGTTTCCGAATCTCACGGCATATCGTATATCCGTCTTGAAATGGCAAGTTTATATCCAGCAGTACAAGGTCTGCTTCCGCTTTGAAAATATGGTCTGTGATATGTGCGAAATCAGTGCTGCTTTCATAAGCATAACCATATTTCTGTAACAGAACGGACAGCTCTTTGCAAATCTCTGCTTCATCTTCAACAACAAATATTTTCACTTTCTGTTTTCCCCCCGTTTTCTTTTATCTACTGGCTTTTCAGCGTCCTTTGGTATCAGCCACAAGCGGCTGAATTTTGCCACGCCCGGTATACGGTTTTCTTCACATAGCTTTTGCACCCGTCTTTCTGAAATGCCCCATTTCTTCGCCGCTTCCGGGGCAGAAATATACTCTAACATTTCATTCACCCTTTCTGTAAGTTCTTCGCCATAATTATATACGGTTAGCCGAATAAACACAAGAGATGATAATCCGGCACTCTTTGTAACATTGCGAGCGCCGCATGAACAGATAAAAATTGGCGGCATTGAGTACCGCCTCCGCGAAATGGGCAAGCGGCTGAATATTCCGAAAGTACATCCACACAAGTTCTGACGCTGGCAACTATGGCGATTGATAAAGGAATGCCCATAGAGCAGGTCCAGCAGCTTTTAGGTCAACACCATATTGTACTGCCCCCATAAAAACGGATTATATGCCCCGCAGCGAGCTGATCAATCACAGCCGGCTGCGGGGTCTTTGGACTTTACCTAAGTTGGGGTTCAGACATTTCCGGGCAAGTACTGCTGACACTTTGCGGCCCCTACGGCAGTTGCATACCCTGTTGCAGTCCTTTCGGCAGTTACGCACTCTGCTGCTGCCCCTTTTCTTCTGCCCATTCTAATCCGTCAGCCCATAGAGTTCTCTGTATTTCTTTTTAAAATGCCGGATCAAAGGCTCCGCTGACACCTCCCTGCCGCAGACCGCCTCGATGACCTCCTTCGGCTTGCGTGTATTCCCATACCAGTGGATTTTTTCGTTGAGCCACTTCGTGATCTCGGAAATTTTTCCTGCTGCCAGCAGTTCATCCACAGACCCAAGCTCCTGCTCAATCGTATCCAGGAACATTCCGTCGTAAATGCTCCCCAGCAGGTAAGACGGAAAATATCCAAAGGACGCGTCCGACCAGTGCACGTCCTGGAGAATGCCCTGACTGTCATTTTCAGGGGTGATCTGCAGATATTCCTTCATTTTCTGATTCCAGAGCGCAGGAAGCTCCTCCACCGGAACCTGGCCGCGGAAGATGGCCTGCTCCATTTCATAGCGCAGTATAATATGGAAGCAATAGGTCAGCTCATCGGCTTCAATACGGATATAGCTGTTTTTTACATGGTTGATCTCACGGTAAAAATCGTCCAGAGAAATCTCCCGGAACTGGGGAAGCAGCTCTCCCAGCCTGTCATAAATAGGAAGCCAGAAATTTTTATTCCGGCCCAGGATATTTTCATAAAACCTAGACTGGCTCTCATGGATTCCCATATAATTGCAGCTTCCCGCCACCGTCTTGTCGTAGTCAGGATTGACGTTCTGGTCAAAGATCCCGTGGCCGCCCTCATGGATCGCGGAAAAGATGGCGGACAGCGGATCGTGCTCATAGTAATGGTTGGTCACCCGCACATCCTTTGAGGAAAAGCTGGTGGTAAAGGGATGCTCCGTCTCGTCCACGGCCCCGGCTTCCCTGCGGAATCCGATATAATCCAACAGCATCCACTGTACCTTTTTCTGTGCATCCGGGTCGGAGTACACATGAAATCTCGGATCCTCCGGCTGGTTTTTTGCGGCAATCTTCTGAACCAGAGGGATCAGTTCCTGCTTCAGGTCTTGGAACAGCCGGTCGATGGTAGCGGAATCCATGCCTTCCTCAAATTCATCCAGCATGGCGTCGTACAGTTATTTGCCCGGGTCGGTATAGCCCGTGATCTCCCTGCGCATGTCGATCATTTTCTTCAGATGGGGAGCATAGATGGAAAAGTCCGAAGACCGCTTTGCCTCCTCCCAGGCTGTTCCGGATTCCGCCTGAGCCCGGACAAACGCCTCGTACACGTCCGACGGAATCCGACGGTTCCGGTCAAAGTCCCGTTTCATACGGCCAACGATAAACTTCCAGGTGTCGTCCAGAGCATCGTATTCCCCAGGTTCTGCCAGCTTGTCCAGCATCTCTCCCAGCTCCCCGGACGTGGACAGCGCAAAGCTCTCTGCCGAAAAATGCGTCAGCGCCTCGATATGCGCGGCCTGTCCCAGCTTCGGCGCCTTCGTCTTCATGTCCCAATACAGCAGGTTTGTCACATGGTCATATTGCTGCATTTTTGTTAAATACTGTCTGAACTCCTCAAATAATCTGCTCATCATTTTTTCATCCTTTCTTTTTTTGATTCAAACTGCGGCATAATAGAATCATAACACAGTCAAAGCACATTTGCATCAGATAAACGCTCATTTTTTGCATCCTTCGATATTTAGAAATCTCAGAATATTTTCGTTGAACGGCTGGATATCATTGTACAAAAATCCGATTTCCCGGGGCGGGATTGGGAAGCATAATATTCCTGTATTCAAATATTTCATCATTCTTACAATTCAGCTTTTCCCTGTATGCCGGAGTGCAGACAAATGTATAGTCTATCATACCCAGGGAATGATAGACTGCCGCTCCCGCATTCTCCGGTTTTACCACCAGCGCCAGGTCAATGCTGCACGCTTCTATCATGGAATACGCCTCCGCGGAAGAGGTACAGGTGACCGCCAGATCTGTGTTCGGATATGAGCCGGAAAATGCTTTAATTGTTCTAATTTCTGTGATGTAGTTCAGGAAAAATAAAGAAGCCCCGCTATATGAACTATTTCGCAAATTTGCTATTTAAAGTTGTGAATGTGGAAATGACGGATACGCTGGAAGAATATGTGATATCGGCAGCCGAAAAGACGGAAAGATCATGCTTCCTTTTTCCGTTCAGGTGCATCATTCTTTTGTAGACGGGGTTCATATCGGAACGCTGGCAGAATGTTTACAGCACGATCTGCATGTCATTTAATATCATGCAGCGTGGGGCTATACCCGCCCCATCGCCGCATTGGCCGAATGATATTTTGTGAAATATGCCCAAATCCAGATTGCAAAGCAGGGTAAATACATGCTATTCTATATAGTAATGGTGAAAGAAATCCATTACAAATGAAAGGAGAGGATCATTTTATGAAATATGTAATTCTCGGCGGCGTGGCGGCCGGAACCAAGGCGGCCGCAAAGCTGAAACGCTGCGACCGGAGCGCGGAGGTGAAAGTCTATACAAAAGGGACGGACATTTCCTATGCGGGCTGCGGGCTTCCCTACTATATCGGAGGCGATATCCCCAACCGGGAGGCGCTCATTGTCAACACGCCGAAGAAGTATTCCGGATTGACCGGCGCGGAGATCTTTACCGGCTGTGAAGCGGTCTCCGTTGACAACGCCGGCAAGACCGTTTCTCTGAAAAAAGCTTCCGGAGAGACATTTACGGAAAGCTATGACAAACTGATCATCGCCACCGGCGCGGTTCCTTTCGTACCTCCGGTGGAAGGCGTGAACCTTCCCGGCGTGTTCTGCGTGCGCACCCCCGACGACGCGGTGGCTGCCCGCGCCTATGTCAAGGAGAACACCTGCCGCAAAGCGGTGGTATGCGGCGCAGGCTTCATCGGCCTGGAGGTGGCGGAAAATCTGATGGCGCTGGGGCTGGAGGTTACGGTCATTGACGCGGCTCCCCAGATCATGCCCAATGCCTATGACGAGGAAATGGCCGATTATGCGAAAAAGCAGCTCAAGGCAGCCGGAATGCGTGTACTTACCTCCACCAGCCTGAAGGGAATCGAAGGAGAGGGAAAAGCCACACGGGTCCTGACCGACAACGGCCCTCTGGCAGCGGATCTCGTGATCCTGGCCATTGGCGTACGCCCGGCCACCGCATTTCTGGCGGATTCCGGCCTGGAGATGCTGAAAGGAACAATCCTTGTGGATGGGCAGATGAAGACCAACCTGCCGGATATCTATGCGGTGGGTGACTGCGCCATAGTAAAAAATGCATTGACCGGACAGCCCCAGTGGTCTGCCATGGGCTCCACCGCCAACCTGGCAGCCCGGGCAATGGCAAAATCCCTGAATGGAATCGGAAAGGGCTACGGCGGGTGTCTGGGAACCGGCGTCGTCCGCCTGCTCCCCACTTTGAACGGAGGGCGCACCGGCCTGACCGAAGCCCAGGCAAAGGCCGCCGGTTACAAGGTAACGTCCGCGCTCTGCGTGGTAGACGACAAAGCCCACTACTATCCGGGCGCATCCTCATTTGTCATCAAGCTGGTGGCGGAGACCGACACAAAGACGCTGCTCGGCCTGCAGGTATTCGGTTCGGGCGCTGTGGATAAAATCACGGATATCGCCGTTGTGGGAACCTCCCAGGGCATGAAGCTGGATGATTTTGATACACTGGATTTCGCGTATGCACCGCCGTTTTCCACGGCAATCCATCCCTTTGTGACCGCATGCTATATTCTGGAAAACAAGATCGATGGCAGTTTCAATTCCATGACGCCTGCCGAGTACATAGCCGGCGCAGCCAAAGGATACACGGTTCTGGATGTACAGCCTTCCCCCGGCATCCCCAACGCGCGCTGGATCGACCTGGTTTCCGTCAACGGGCCTATTGACGGACTGGAAAAGGATGCCCGGCTCCTGCTCGTATGTGTGAAGGGCAAGAGAGGATATTTCCTGCAGAACCGTCTGAAATCCTTCGGTTATACCAACACAATGGTTCTGGAAGGCGGGGCCTTCTTCAACGACGTGAAAGTCGCGCGCAGCGAAAGCAAGCTCTCCGCGGAGGAGATCAAGCGTGTGAAAGGGCTGGGATGCCTGCAGGATAAGAGGTACGATGATGTATTCAACGTGCGCGTCATCACCCGGAACGGGAAGCTGACCTCCGAAGAGCAGGTCAAGGTGGCGGAAGCGGCGGAAAAATTCGGCTCCGGTGAAGTCACCATGACCACCCGCCTGACGCTGGAAATCCAGGGTGTAAACTATGACAACCTGGACGCCCTCTTTGACTTCCTGGCAGAGGCCGGGCTGAAAACCGGCGGTACCGGCTCCAAGGTGCGCCCGGTGGTATCCTGCAAGGGGACAACCTGCCAGTACGGGCTGATCGACACCTTCGCGCTTTCCGAAAAGCTGCATGAGCTGTATTATGTTGGTTACCATGATGTATCCCTGCCCCACAAATTCAAGATTGCGGTGGGCGGCTGTCCCAACAACTGCGTCAAGCCGGACCTGAATGACCTGGGGATCATCGGCCAGCGCCGGCCGGAGATCGACCTGTCCAAATGCAGGGGCTGCAAGACCTGCCAGGTACAAAACGTCTGCCCCATCAAGATCGCAGAGCTGGAAGACGGAAAAATCCGGATTGCCCCGGACAAATGCAACCACTGCGGACGCTGCATCGGCAAATGTCCCTTCGGCGCCGTCACCGAATCGCTGACCGGCTACAAGGTATACATCGGCGGACGCTGGGGCAAGAAAGTTGCGGAAGGCCGCGCGCTGGACAGGCTTTTTGCCACTGAAGAAGAGGTGATCGACGTGGTGGAACGGGCCATCCTGTTTTTCCGGGACGAGGGCCAGTCCGGAGAACGTTTTGCGGATACCATCGCAAGGCTGGGATTTGCATATGTGGAGGATAAGCTGCTGAACAGCAAGATTGATAAAAAACAGATATTGGAAAAGAATGTAGTGGGCGGGGCGACCTGCTGATCGGCGGAATTGCGCAGGCCGGGAGCTTTAAACGGCCGCGAACCGGACAGACCTGTATCGGACTGCATGAGAAAGGGGCAGAGGGGAAATCCGATTATTTCCCCTCTGCCCCTTTATACAACAAAGCTGCCGCCTTGCTTATTTTTCCTCGGAGGTGTATTCATTTATGATCGGCGGGATCTGCGCCATCAGATTATCAATATCCTCGAACATGGCGCTCTTGGTCGTTCCCAGCCGCGATGCCTGACGGATATGCTTCATTACATCCTGGTTCAGGTTCTTGATCTGTTCAAAGAATCCGCACAGCATATCCAACGCACCCTTGGATTCATTGATAACATTTGAGATCTCGTTATGTACGGCTGTAGCGCCCTCCGCAGACTGGGTGATCTTGTCAAACATATCGTAGGTCTCGTTGACTTTATCCAGGCTCTCTCCCAATGCCTGCTGCGACGCATTGATATTCACATTAAGGTGCTCTGTCCCCTGCTCCACATCCTGGATGCCGGAATCCACCTCACCGGTCAGCTCCTTGATCTCGTCTGCCAGCTTCTTGACTTCCACTGCAACCACCGCAAAGCCTTTTCCCTGCTCACCGGCACGGGCCGCCTCAATGGAGGCATTGAGGGCCAGAAGGTTGGTCTGCTCTGCGATGGAGACGATCTTATCCGTACACCGCTTGATCTTCTCCACTGCGGTCTGCAGGTCTTCAAACGTGGTCTCCATTTCTTTAAAATAAGAATCCACCTGCATGGAACTGGTCTTTAACTCCTCCACGCCGCCCTGGGCGCTGATTACGGACTGTGAAATGCTCTCCTTCACTTCCGAAAATTCGCTGGACACCTGTTCAATGCTCATGAAATTCTGCCCGAACTCCTGCAAACGGCCCTGAAAGCCCTCCGCCTCTGAGAGTACGTGGCCGAAGGAGCTGCCGATCCGGTCCAACTCCCACAGGGAGTCTACCTCCTTCTTCACCAGCTCCGAGTGATAGTCTTTCAGAGTCTTCATCACGTGCAGTACCGGATTCAGGCTTTTATCGTGTACAGGCATCCTCGTATCCTGCCTGTTCTTTTTCCAAAATGCCATATTATTTTTCCCTCCTATTCAAATACAACGCAGGTCATGGACTGGTTTACGAACCGGTTGTTATAATGCTCTCCATATCCTACCAGACCTGCATGTCTGCCCAATACGCTCATCTCGTTCAGATATTCCTGCATATAATGTTCCTGGGTGAACAGCAGATACCTGAACAGGCAGTTCACGGAAAATACGGCTGAAATATTTGGAAAGTCGTGTTTGATCTTGCCGATTGTATTTTTTACAATGGCCCTGTAATCCCCCAGTTCCAGCAGCAGCAGGACGTCCGAGTCGTTGACCTGCCTGAAGCAGCAGAGCGCGTCGCCCTGCACCTCCTTGATCGATACGATACAGGTGTCGTCCCCGTTCAGCTTTCCAAAGGGGTTCTTGAACGTCTGTGTGGTGATCTCCTTCTCCGAGATCTTGAGGATGTCCTGGTAGACCTGTCTGGCCGGACGGCCGTTGAGGGTTCCCAGTATGTATTTTGCCTTATCTGTCCCGGAGGCGATAAAGCGGTGGTTCTGCATCTGGTGATAGATATTTTCCTTATATGCTTTGACCCTGCCGTTCTGGTTTTTGATGATCCCATAGACCACGGCATCTTCATAGACTCTTCCGTTGGCAGAGACCTTGCCCGCATCGCCGGTTCCGCCTACCAGTGAAATATTTCTGCGCTTTAAGACGCTGTAGATCGTGGTCAGTACGCAGGCATCGTTGCCGGTGCAGAAATCAATGCAGACCGTATCGCGCTCGGTGCCGTTGACCGACTTCACATCCTGCTCCAGCCGGTCGATGTATTTTACCGGCATGACCGATACTTCTTCGAGTACATTCGCCGCGGCGGCGACCCCTTCGGAAAATGCGATGACGCCGACGCCTTTTTCAACCACCCTGGTATCATAGCTCATGCCGATGCATCCGATACTGGGCACACCCGGGAAAAGCGCTTCCAGCTCCTTTACATGCGCCTCGAACTGATCCCCGTTCGAGAGCAGCATGATAAACTGCGGCCTGCTCACCCCGCGGACCGCTTCCTTCAGGTCTCCGTGCTGGCTCATTCCAAAAAACTGTTTCATTATGCAGCCTCTCTCTTTCCTTCATATAGAATAGTGACATCCGTTTTACCAGACATGTTTGTTATATAGTTCTTTATAAAATCGTTCATCCCATCAAAAGATGGATAACATATATATTATAAGTGAAATACCTGTTCAACGTCAATTAAAATTTGAGATTTTTCGCGATTCTTGTTTCTGTCCCTTTATCGGATAAGGTCAATATCTGCCTCACCGGATCTGCCGTATAAAAAAATGAGGCTACAGTTCCTGATCCGGCTGTAACCTCGTGAAATTCCATTGTATGTTTTTATTCCCTCATATCCATATTAGCTGATGTCCATATTGTCTGATGTCCATATTGCCCGATATCCATATTACCTGATATCCATATTACCTGATATCAATATCACCTGATTCCACTTTAACCGTGATGGTGCCCTTCGTTTTTCCCTCCGATACATACACCGACTCATCATCTTCCGTGAACCGATGGCCCGAAGCGCTGTCGGGAAGGTTGATGCTGCCGTATTCGCTGCGGGCATTGATGGAATATTCGGAAACATCCTCCGGCAGACGGATATTCACATTGCCGTAATCGTTTTTACAGGTCATGTCCGTGAGCTTTCCGGCATTCAGGTCCAGGTTCCCGGTTTCCAGCACAAACTCTGCCGTCTCCAAAGAAGCGTCGTCCAGGTCAATATCCCCGTAATCCACCTGTGCCGACAGGGTACCGCAGGTAAAATCGTCTGCCCGAAGTCTGCCGGATTCCAGCTCTGCCTCCGCCTTTTGGAAAGACGTCTTTTTCATTGTAACATTTCCATACTCATTTTTCAGCACCAGGTTCTCCGCAGTCACGTCTTCCATATCCAGATTGCCGGATTCCATGCTCAGCTCCAGATCCTGGAAGCTTACGTTCCGAAGTTCCGTGCCGCCATAGCTGACCTTCAGCTTCCCGTCCTCAAAGGCAATTCCTTCTATGGAAAGATCTCCCGAATCATTCCGCACATCCAGACGGCCCATCTCCTCGCCTTTCGGGATATACAGGGTCAGACCTGCATTTTGCAGTTCATTCTGAACTCCGAAAGAGAAATAATTCACCATCATCCCGTACTGCCGCGGCTTGCCCGTATGTGTCACAACCAGCATATCATCCCTGACCTGGCAGACCGGCTCGCTGTAATAACCGTCCAGTTTGTATTCTGCATAGAAATGGTCATCCCCGGAGGGCCGGATACGGATGTCCGCATAGGATTCGATCTTGATCTCCGCGTCGGAAAAAGGATCGATCTTTGTTTTTTTCATCATATATGCGTCCTGATCGCCATAAGGGGAAATCACACCCTCTCGTGAAAACGCGACTCCTGCCCGTCCGCCGAACAGATACCCGACTCCCATCAGAACCGCACCGGCGGCGATCAAAACGAGGGATGCCATGATCAGCTTTTTAGTGTTTATTTTCATGTCTGCGTCCTCCTTTTGTGATATTTCCCAAAGATTGCGATACCTTTCCCAATGCCCAGCGGCACAGGCGGAAGGAACCGTATACAAACAGAATCCCAATCCCCAGTGTGAGAAGGCTCATCCCGATGGTCGCAATCCCGTCTGCAAATGCACGGAATGTCAGGACAAATCCGCCTATCAGTCCCACCACTCCGCCTGCCGCCACGCACACCGCCGCCAGGGCAAGGCTTCCCAGGACGGCAAACAGGGTGATCACCAGCGCGAAAATCACGCAGACTAATGCCAGCAGCAGCGGAAGCGCAATGGGTGCGGCGCACACGCCCAGGATTCCCACCCAGACTGCATGGACACCGTGCCGGACAGTCTTCGGCTGCTCCCCGATGTTCTTCTCCGCCAGGTTCATGATCAGCTCCCGGGAAGCATCCTCGGGCGCGCCCAGATCCTGAATCGCGTCCTGTTCATGTGCCGGGCCGGCTTCATTAAAGTACTCTTCAAAATATTCCATGGCCCTGTCGTAGTCTTCCTTCGGCAGATGCCGCAGGTTGTGGGAAAGTATCGTCATATAATCCCCTCTGGTCATTTTTCAATTCCTCCCTTCACGATGTCGTCGATGATCGTCTTGTAACGGTCCCATTCCTTTGACAGCTCTTCCTGATAATATCTGCCGGAATCCGTGATGGTATAATACTTCCGGTTCCGACCCTGGAACTGCT
>Ga0224748_10474_pt1 | contig 12537 bp, 9 predicted proteins | sample LIM_F_Water_Neg_FD_182074 | JGI IMG/M metagenome (GOLD analysis project Ga0224748, IMG submission 182074) | Enriched cells from gastrointestinal tract of the lab mouse from Pacific Northwest National Laboratory (PNNL), Richland, Washington... | ecosystem: Host-associated > Mammals > Digestive...
AGGCCCTCTTTCCCGTCTGCGGCATCTGCCGGGGGGATAAAACCGCCGGAAGATGCCGCACGAATAGTACTTGATAATTTTCCACAGGAATGATAGAATAGCAGTTGATTATGCATAGGAGCAGGTTTTGGCGGCTTACAGGAAGCGGTTGTCATGAAAAAGGTTCGGGAAAAGGCAGGAGATGTGTGTGTCAATCTTTGATCGTTTTGTCCCCAAGGGGACGGGCGAGCAGGAAAAGAAATCGCTTCCCCCCACTCCTTACAGGAAAATGTTTTCCGCGCTGGAAGCGTCCGGGAAAGAGGCGAAAACACAGTATCCGGACGATGACAAAACCGTGGAAGATTTCGTTTGGGCCTTGAAGGAGGTATGCAGGGCCCGCTATAAAAAGGCGGTGGACGATGAGACGCAGCCGGTGAAAGCGGAGGCGCAGTTTTTTCTTTCAAGGGACCGGATGAGCGCGTATGCGTGCGTGCTTCCGCCTGAAAACGGCGGGGAGGAACTGTCCCTGGACGAGTTTCTGGAGGATATGCACTACGAGGGCATCAACTACGGAATCCTGCAAAAAGAAATCCCGCAGGAATTTGAGCAGGGGTATCTGCATATCTTTCCCGTTGCGCGGGGCAAGGCCCCCAAGGCGGGAGAAGACGGAAAAGTGACGGAGCTTTTCCAGCGGCGGAGGAATATGCGCCTGGAGGTGCAGAACGGAAGCGAAGTGGATTTCAGCGGGGAGACGCCGCTCCAGCCCATTCGGAAGGGGACGGTCATCTGTCTGATCCGGCTTCCGCGGCCCGGTGCGGACGGCATGGATGTTACGGGGCAGGAACTGCCCAGCCCCGAGGCGATGAGCGCGTATGTGCCCCAGGGGGAGAATACCGCCGTCGGCCGGGGCGGACAGGCTTTGATGGCGAGTGTGGATGGGATTTTATACATTGAAAACGAGCAGTTCTGTATTCACGAGCAAAAAATCATTGACGGCGATCTGGACCAGTTCCAGGGAAAACTTCGGGTTTCCGGAAATCTCTATATAGGCGGAAGCGTCGATGGCGGCGTTGAGGTGGAGGCGTCCGGGGACATTGTGATCAATGGGAAAATCGGGCAGGCCCGCGTGGTTTCCACCTGCGGAACCATCCGGGTTCAGCAGGGCATTTACGGCACAAGCGGGAAAACGTTTTTGGCGTCCGCCTGTCAGATACAGTCCCCGGTGGTGGAATGGGCGGACCTTGACGCCGGAACCAGCGTCATAGCAGAGACGATTTTGAATAGTACCATTCGCTGCGGCGGAACGGTTTATGTCATGAGCGGCCGCGGAATGATTGCGGATACGCTGATCTGGGCGGGGGAGAGCGTTTTGTGCCTGCGGATTGGAAATCTGGCGGGAGGCCGCAGTCAGTTTTCCGTCGGGTATCCTCCGGAGGTTTCGGAGGCGTGGAAACGAATCCGCCCGGAACTGGCGGAGGCGCAGGCGACCTTTGAGAAGCTGTGGGACCCGATTACCAGTCTGCGGAAAAAGGGGACACGGATTTCGGATGCAGAAAAGCAGCTGCTGGAACAGCTGGTAGAGCAGCGGGAGCTTTATATAGGAAAGCGGGAGGCATTGGCTGCGGAACTGAAGACCGTGAACAAGATGCTGGATAAAAAGAGCAAGGGACGAATCCGGTGCGACAAACTGTATCCCCTGTTAGACGTGCAGATTGGCCGATTGACGGAAGAAATCACCACCATAGAGGAAGCCTGCAATATCCATGTTGAGGAAAACCGGATACTCCTGAAATGAAAATCCATTGCGTCCAAAAAAACAGCGATGCCGGGACCGGATTGCCCGAACATCGCTGTTTCTATTTTGCGGTATGGATAGGATTGCGGCGGATGGCATAGGCGAGGCCGCTGAAATTTCAGGGTTTATTACCAGGCATCCTTTGCCCTTACATCTGGCGAAGGCGGAAGGTCTTGACCAGCTGCTTCAATACGCTGGCCTGGCCGCTCAGTTCCTGGCTGGTGGCCGCGCTTTCCTCCGCTGTAGAGGAATTGGTCTGCACAACGCCGGTAATCTGTCCGATCTGATCCTGAATCTGTTCCACTGCGCCTGCCTGGGTCCGGGCATCGGCGGCAATCCCATTGATCGTCTCCACGATTTCAGACGCGCCCGCCACTACGTTTTCCAGCTGTTTTGCAGTAATATCCGCAATTTGTGTGCCCTGGTTCACCGCGGCGATGGACCGCCCGATCAATGCCGAGGTGGATTGGGAAGCCTCTGCGCTTTTGGCGGCCAGGCTGCGGACTTCGTCGGCAACCACGGCAAATCCTTTGCCCGCCGTACCGGCGCGGGCGGCCTCCACGGCGGCATTCAGCGCAAGGATGTTGGTCTGGAAGGCAATGTCTTCAATCGTTTTGATAATTTTCTCAATTTCCTGGGAGCTGTCGGAAATCTCCCGCATAGCCGTAATCATTTCGTGCATCTTTTGATTTCCCTCAGCGAGCTGACGGCCCATCCCGTCAACCTGTTCCCGCGCACGCTGAACATTTTCGGAAGTTTGCTTGACGCTTTCTGTGACGGAGTGAATGGTTTCCTCCAACTCCTCCACTGCGCCGGTCTGCTCCATGGAGCCTTGGCTGAGGGCCTGGGCGGCGGTGGACATCTGCTCCGCGCCGCCGGAGACATGCTCCGCGCTGGTGACAATCTGTCCCATGGTGGTATTGAGCCTTTGAAGGATATCGTTCAAGGATGTACGGATTGAAGCAAAATCTCCCACATACTCCTGGGTAATCTGTGCGGTCAGATCGCCGCTGGCGATTGCCTCCAGCATACTGGAGATTTCTCCGATATAGTCCCGCAGGCGGCGGATGGTATTATCAAAACTTCTTGACAACGTTCCGATTTCATCATTTGAATCCACGCCCGCCATCATCGTCTGATGCTGATGCAAACCCAAATCTCCCTGTTCCAAGGTCTGCGCCAATATAGTCAAACGAAAGAGGGGATTGGAAACCGCTCGTTTTATGTACGCGCCAACCACCAGGATTCCAATAATAATCAAAATAACGCTGGCCAGACAGGAGAGCGCGATCGTCAGTCCAATTTGGCTTACCGCAGAAGACATGGAGATTCCGGCAAAAATCAGGCCGTCAATCTGGCCATTGGCATCTGTTGTGGGGACATAGGAGCAAAGATGCTTTTCCCCCAAAATTGTGGCCTGCCCCACATAGCTTTTGCCCTGTTTCAGCACAATGCCGGCAATCTCACTGGAAAGCCGGGTGCCTACGGCCCGCTGACCGTTCTGCTGAATGGTCGTGTACGCCCGTTCATCTCCATGAAAAATGGTAAACTCACACCCCATCTCCTGCTTGAGCGCGTCCAGAAGCTCTGTTTTGTCTTCGCCGCCGGAATAGGAAGCCAGCTCATAGGCCAGCATATTTGTGCCGCTTACACATTCGCCCTGCATCATGGACATCGTGAGCCGGTAAAACATCAGCACACACAGCACCACAACCAATGTGATGCTTATACCCAGCATAGCCGCAACCAGGTTTCCCACCTTGCGGCCAATCCGTTTGGTCTTCTGTTTATCATTTCCACGGTGTACGAGAGGTGCCATATATTTCACTCCTGATTTATTATGATATTTGTGATCCATATGATTCCCGTTTGAGAATAGCTCTTTAGGGGGTTGCGCGGCGACTCTGCTGCCGCCGGCTGGTTAATGGGGGACTGTTTGCGTTCTTGTCACGTTTCCGACACTCCTTTTCCGGATGATTTTTTGTTAAACAGCAGGATAAAAGCCGCTCGCTCCATCTGGCAGAAGGGATGTCTATTGCTGGCCTGATGGACGATAGACAACATTTTTAGTGTACCACAGATTTACTGTAAAGGAAAGTGTTTTGATGTGCTTTTTTATGTTGCATTTTCACATCGACACAAAGACTCCCCACAGCCTTATACGGCGATGGGGAGCCCAAAGAAATAGAAGCAGAACGCACAGGCAGTCGCATTTATACACGTTCTCGAAATCGCCTGCAAAAGAAACAGATTATTTCTTGGCCCGGTAGAGGAATGCAACAATTTGCCCGCGTGTGCATACAGCGTCCGGGCGGAAGGTATGGTCTTTCATTCCAGAGGTAATGCCCTGGGCGGCAACCCAGGCGACCGCCTGTGCATAGTACGCATCACCCGGCACATCTGAAAAAGCATCTCCGCTTTTCACCGCAGGCGATCCGGCATTTCGATAAAGGAAAGCGGCCACCTGCGCCCTGGTAACGGCCTCATCCGGATGAAAAGCGGTTCCGGTAATAATATTATGTTCCGCCGCCCACAGCACGGCATGGTAATAATGCGACGTTTCCTTGACATCCGTGAAGGGATTGTCGTTGCCCTTTGGAGCCGGGGAGCCAGCCGCACGCCACAGGAAAACAATGGTTTGAGCACGTGTGCAGGGTTTGTCCGGACTGAAAGTGGTTTCCGACGTGCCGGAGGTAATGCCCTGCTGTACCGCCCACAGTACTGCATCATAATAATAGGCGTTGGCGTCCACATCGGAAAATTCCACGGTTTTGGCCTTGGGTTCTTCCGAACCCGCTGTACGGGCCGCCTTGCGTACAGTCCCGGACGCCGCGCTGCTTGCGGGCTGTCCGGCTTCCTCGCCGGACGCCCCTTTTACAAGAGCTCCCAGCTCGGCGGTCAATGCAGTGACTGCCTCCGCAGAGATGTCCTCGCTTTCCAGAAGGGCCTCCGCCTTTTGAATGCAGGCGTTCAGAGTTTGGCGGTTTCCTCCGGAAGCCGCCAGCTTTTTTGCCTCGGCAAGCAAGCTGCGTAAAAGCGCCGTCAGCTTCTCCGGAGCCTTCTCCGCACCGGCCAGGCCCTAGAGAACCGCCTTAGCCGCTTCTCCGGGATTACCGCCCAGCTTTTCCGCCTTTTGCAGCCCCTCTTTTGCACCCTTTACCAGTTTTTCAGAATCAAAGTTGAACATTGCACGCGCCGCCTTTCCTCGTAAATTCGGTTCCGGTTTTCTGAAATTTATAATAGTACATCACAAACGGATTGTCAATCGTCCCCGCCAGCATCCCCCTTACGAAAAATGCTGCTGGCCGAAGGCTTCCGCAATTTCACGGAGGCGATTGACATCCATTCGCGCGGGGTCTATACGGAACGCAGCGAATTGAAATTTGTGGAGGAAAGCGTATGGAAATGTTTCCTTGGCTGTTCGTCATCGCTGGGATTGCCTGCGCCTTGTGTTCCGATAAAATCAGCGCGGTGATAAAAGAGAATGAAATGCTTCAAAAAGTGCTGCTTGTATTTTTTGTAGGCGTGCTGTTTGTCTGTGTGATTACAATTTTCACAAGGATTTTGTCATAAACGCCGCTTCAGCGGGGAATGGTACACAAAGGCCATTCTCCGCTTTTTTGGACCGTTTCACGCAGGCGTTTGCGAAGCGGCCTGCGCGCCCGTCTGAAATAAGGCGTTCCGGACGGCGCGAGTGATTTTCCAAGTGAGGCTAGTCCAGTATTTTTGGTTGACATTACCAGCCGGAAATGATATACTTTCGCTGAGAAGGGAGGAAATTTAACAAAAACGTAAGGATTGACAGTAGAGGCGCGAAGCCGATCAGTACCCGTCCGGAGGCTGTGGGAGCCTGGGAAGGGCGGAGAAAGGCAGCTTCGCCGAAACCGGCGGCAGACCCATAGGCCGCTGTGTTGGGGTGCGGTCCAACAGGCCGCGCACTCTCGCCCCGGCGGGCGCAGGCGCTATTGTTTCACATATCTGCGCGAATGTGCGGACAGTGGCTGAAGTGGAAAAAGCCGCTGTCTTTTTGTTTTTCTGCCGGTGTGAACCTCTGCCCACGTGTTTCTGAGAAAGGAAGGGAGATTTTTAAGCATGATTAATTTTTTGAACTGGCTGAACGGCGTCCTTTGGGGACTCCCGCTCATCGTACTCATGCTGGCAACGGGCTTGTATTTTACGATTCGTTCCGGCTTTTTCCAGTTCCGCTATTTCAGCTGGATTACCAAGCGTACCGTCGGGCAAATGTTCCGGAAAGACGGCGGCGATGAAGGCAAGGGTATGCTCAGCTCTTTTGAAGCCATTTCCACCGCCATCGGCGGCACGGTCGGCTTTGGCAACATCGCGGGCGTGGCCACCGCTGTGGCGGCGGGCGGCCCGGGCGCGCTGTTCTGGATGTGGCTGACGGCCTGCCTGGGCATGATTTTGAAGCAGGTCGAGGTTACGCTGGGCTGCTACTACCGCCGCGCCAACGAGAAGGGCGACTACTACGGCGGCCCCACCTACTACATGGAGCGGGGCTTGGGCGAGGAGCATCACTGGAACAAGCTGTGGCTCATTCCGGCGGTTGTCTTCGGTATCGGCATTTTCTCCACCTTCTTTGTGACCTCCTCCACCCTGACCGCCTCCCAGGTGGTTGCGGGCGCGTTCCATTTTGACGGCATCACCATCGGCGGCTTTGAGATCGAAGGCGTCATCATCGTGGGCGTGCTGATCTGCATTTTGACGTTCGTCATCACCGGCGGCGGCACGAAGAAAATTGCCAACCTGTTCAGCAAGCTGGTGCCCTTTATGAGCATTCTCTATATCCTCATGGGCCTGGCAATGATCGTGGTCAACATCAAGGCAGTCCCCGGCGTTGTCGCCGCGATCTTCACCAATGCATTCACCGGCACGGCGGCCATCGGCGGCTTTGCAGGCTGCGCTGTGGGAGCCATGGTCCGCGTCGGTATGGCCCGCGCCGTGTACTCCAACGAAGCCGGCTGGGGTACTTCTCCCATGATTCACGGCTCTGCCAAAACCCGCCATCCCGTGGAGCAGGGCCTCTGGGGAACCTTCGAGGTCGTGTTTGACACCTTCATCGTCTGCTCGATCAGCGGCCTTTCCGTGCTTCTCAGTGGCGAATGGACCAACGGCACCGACGGCGGCACCCTGGCTCTGAGCGCGTTCAACAGTTCCTTCGGCGTCATTGGCAGCGTTCTTCTGGCGATTATCATGGTGATTTTCACCGTCACCACCTCCGGCGGCTGGTTTACCTACTATCTGGCTGTTTTGGAGCACCTGTATACCAAAGAAGGCCCGGTAAAGGACGTGGTTATGAAGATTTTCTATGCTATCCGTTCGCTCCCCGGCCTGCTGTGGACCATTTATCTGGTCAAGACGAACAACCAGGGCTTTATCTGGACGCTGGTGGATATCACCTCCGCCATCCCCACCTTTATCAACGTTGCGGTCATTCTCATTTTGTCCAACCAGTATTTCAAGCTGCTGAAAGACTACAAAGCCCGTTATCTGGGCGTCGGCGTATTGGACAAGAATATGCCGCTGTTCTATGAGGACGCAGTTGCGCGCAAGAAATAACGCGGAAGTCCTTTGGAGGGCTCCAGAGGAACCCCGCCGATCAATTATCATTCAACTCAAACGAGAAAGGGGCCGGTCGGTATGAGAACCATTTATCATAACGGTGTTGTTTACACCGGGTCGCTTCCTTTGGCGGAGGCATTTGCCGTCGAGGGGGATTCCTTCCTGTTTGCCGGAAGCAGCGCGGAGGCGTTGGCTATGGCGGAGAGCGGTTCCCAGGTTGTAGACCTGGAAGGACGGTTTGTGTGCAGCGGCTTTAATGACAGTCATATGCACCTGCTGAACTACGGAAGCGCGCTCCAGACCGCCCCGCTCTCTGCCCATACGGGCAGTCTGGCGGAAATGCTGGACTGCCTGCGGGAGTTTGAAGCGGCGCATCCCCATACGGGGGGCGCGTGGCTGGTGGGCCGCGGCTGGAACCAGGACTATTTTTCCGATACGGACCAGCTGCCCAGCCGCTGGGATCTGGACAAGGCGTGCGCGGATGTCCCGGTCTGCGCTGTCCGGGCCTGCGGTCACTGCCTGACGGTGAACAGCAAGGCTCTGGAAGTTCTTGGGGTGACGGCGGAGAGTCCGCAGCCCGAGGGCGGACGCATCGGCATGGAAAACGGACAGCCGGACGGGCGTTTTTATGACAACGCCATGGAAATGGTCTACGACGCCATTCCGGTCCCGGATAAGGAAGCCCTGAAGGGAATGATCCGCGCCGCCTGCAAGGCGTTGAACGCTTACGGCGTGACGAGCAGTCAGACGGATGATTACTGTGTGTTTCGCAAGGTGCCCTGGGAGACGGTGAACGCCGCTTACCAGGAGCTGGAAGCAGCGGGAGAGCTGACCGTTCGGGTATATGAGCAAAGCAACTTTACGGATCTCCCCAGCCTGCGGGGCTTTGTGGAGGCCGGGTGCCGCACCGGCGTTGGCACCGACCGTTTTAAGATCGGGCCGCTGAAGATGCTGGGTGACGGCGCATTGGGGCCGCACACGGCGTACCTTTCCCGCCCTTATGCGGACGACGCGTCCACCTGCGGAATCCCGGTGTTTACTCAGGAGACCATGGACGAGATGATTGGTTATGCCAATGAACAGGGGATGCAGGCGGCGGTCCACGCCATCGGGGACGCGTGCCTGGACAACGTGATTTCCGCCTACGAAAAGGCATTGGCGGAGCATCCCCGGAAGGACCACCGCCATGGCGTCGTGCATTGTCAGATTATGCGTCCGGATCAGATGGAGAAGATCGAGGCTCTGGGCCTGCATATCTACGCCCAGACGATTTTCCTGGACTATGACAGCCGGGTGGTGGAGACGCGTGTAGGCAAGGAGCTTGCCTCCACCAGCTACGCCTGGAAAAGCCTGATGAAGCGGGGGGGTGTCCGTGAGCAACGGAACCGACTGCCCGGTGGAGCTTCCCGATGTAATGGCGTGTATTCAGTGCGCCGTGACCCGGATGCCCCTGCGGGGCGACATTCCTCCGTATCTGCCGGAGGAGGCGTTTACGGTTCAGGAGGCGTTGGACAGCTATACCATTCAAGGTGCAAAGGCCAGTTTCGAGGAGAACCGCAAGGGCCGCATTCAGCCGGGTATGCTGGCGGATTTTGTGGTGTTGGAGCAGAATCCCTTTGAGACGGCGCCGGAGCAGTTGAAAGACGTGAAGATTTTCGCCACTTACGTGGGTGGTGAAAAGGTATTCGGCTGACCCTGTCCGGGGCGGCAGAATGTTTCCGGGAAGGAGGATTCTGCTGCGTTGCCTGGGACAAGGCTGTAAAAACCATTGACAGTAAGAGCCGGCACAGTATGAAGCTGTGCCGGCTCTTGTGCAGTTGGATTGAAAAAGCTCTCGTGATTTTTTCGATATCTTTGATAGGCTTCCAATGTCTGTGGCCGACTAAGTACAAAAAGAATAATGGATGAGTCTTTGGGTATAGGCCGGCCCTGGCTGGAGGGCGATTGCTTCAAGCGGTTCAAGTTCGCCTGTAAGGAAATGGTCCTGCCTTTTGAGCATAAAAATACCGAAACAATTGGCATTCCAGGCTTTCGGCCTGGAATATCCATATTGTTTCGGATTGGTGGTGGAGACTACTGGACTCGAACCAGTGGCCTCATGCGTGTGAAGCATGCGCTCTAACCAGCTGAGCTAAGCCTCCATTTGAAATTTTCCCGCCGTACGCCGCAGCTTGCGGCGTACGGACGGTACTGGTGACCCGTACGGGATTCGAACCCATGTTACAGCCGTGAAAGGGCCGTGTCTTAACCACTTGACCAACGGGCCGCGTCGAAGAAACTCGCTCCATTCCGTTCCCGCCTTTAGCGAGAACTCCATATCCGCTCCTTCCTTCTCCGCCTTCCTCAAAAACCTGCGGATTTTTGAGGAGCTGAAGACAAGAGACACGGGGGATGGAGTGGAAATTTCACGAAGCGCCATGGGGCGCTCCATGAAATCTGGTAGCGGCACCTGGATTTGAACCGGGGACACTACGGGTATGAACCGTATGCTCTAGCCAACTGAGCTATGCCGCCATCTTTACCCGCTCACCCGCGGGCAATGGTAAGTATACCAGATTCTCCGCTTTTTTGTCAACCCCTTTTTTGCTTTTTTCAAAAAATTTTTGCATCCCCAATACGTTCACACATATATTTACTGTTTCCTCCACGTTTACAGGAAAAAACCGCCTTATCTTTTGTGCGTATCGCAATAAAAACTCCGGGACACTCCCGGCTCAATTTAGATAAACCGCCGGAATGTGCCGGAGAGTCAAATTTTATGTTGCGATTTTGCCCGGCGGTCTGTATAATAAAGCACAACTTAGTAAGGCTGTCTTCCCGCCGCTTCGGGCTGGATGGACAGCGGAGGTTTTTATGTTCTTGTCGTCTGCGGTCAACAGCATTCTGGCTCTGAACATTATTCTGGTTCTGGTACGAATTATTTTCGCCCGGAAAAAGAATAATGTGTTTGGTCATGCATAAATTGACTGCAAGCGCCGGATTTCGACAAAACTGGGACGGCCGCTGGCGGTCGTAATCCTGAAGGAAGTAACGTCCGTGACCCGACATAGGGCCACGGATTTTTTCTTTCCCCCCGTCCATGCCGTAAACCCTTCCCAACTTGGAAAAGGAGGAATGCGCTTTGAAAATCCCAGCGACAAAGGCCATCATGGAATGTTTATTGGAACAGGATGTAGACACCATTTTCGGCTATCCCGGCGGCACGATCCTGAACGTCTACGACGAACTGTACAGCTATCAGGACAAGATCCGCCACGTGCTGACGGCCCATGAACAGGGCGCGGCCCACGCCGCGGACGGCTATGCCCGTTCCACCGGAAAGGTGGGCGTCTGCTTCGCCACCTCCGGCCCCGGCGCAACCAACCTCACTACCGGTATTGCCACCGCCTATCTGGATTCCTCCCCGGTGGTTTTCATTACCTGCAACGTCAGCGAAAGCCTCCTGGGACGGGACGCCTTCCAGGAGGTGGACAGCACCGGCATCGCTATGCCGATTACCAAAGCCGCGTTCCTTGTCCGCGACGCCCAGGACATTCCCGCCGTCATGCGGCAGGCGTTCGCCGTCGCCGCCAACGGACGGCCAGGGCCGGTCCTGATTGATTTCCTGAAAAACGTCACCGCCCCCGACCAGATGATTGATTACGAATTCGTCCACTGGCGGGATAACCGGGACTGCGCCGGCGTGCGGGAATTAAGCGCGAGCCGTCTGAAAAACCCCGAACCCAACCGCCAGGACGCGGATACCCTTCTGGACATGATCGCGGCGTCAGAGCGTCCCCTGCTGATCTGCGGCGGCGGCGTGGTGCGGAGCCGGGCACATAAGGCGTTTCGGGAGTTTGCGGAAAAGGTGGACGCGCCGGTGGCCATTACCGTCATGGGCGGCGGCGGCTTCCCCGGAAGCCATCCCCTTACAACCGGCATGATCGGGATGCATGGTTCCAAAGCCTCCAACGTAGCCTGTGACGCCTGCGACCTGCTGATAGCGGTGGGATGCCGTTTCTCCGACCGGGTTGCCCTGAATCCGGCGTCCTTCGCCAAACAGGCCAAGATTGTCCAGATTGACATTGACCGGGCGGAAATTGACAAAAACGTCCTGACCGATCATCATATCATCGGCTCTGCCCGAAAGGTGCTGGAAATTCTGAATGAAAAACTTCCACAGTACCGGCACACCGCCTGGAAAGATCAGATTCTTCCGCTCCGGGCCCCGTCCTTCGCAGAGGAGAGCGAACATCTGACGCCTCAGCAGATTCTGGATGTCATCCGCCTCAAGGCCCCCGGAAACGCCGTCGTTTCCACGGACGTGGGCCAGCATCAAATGTGGGCCATCAAATACCTGCACTTCGACTACCCCGGACAGCTGCTCACCAGCGGCGGATTTGGCACGATGGGCTTTGGACTGGGCGCAGCCATCGGCGCGCAGATGGGCAACCCGGACAAGCGGGTTTTGCACATCACCGGCGACGGCTGCTTCCGCATGAACTGCCACGAATTGGCTACTGTCCAATATTACAACCTGCCGGTAATCACCGTCGTTTTCAATAACGGTACGCTGGGCATGGTCCGCCAGTGGCAAAGCCTGCTGTACCGGAAACGCTATTCCGAAACCACGCTGGACCGCGGGCCGGACTTCGTGAAGCTGGCCGGGGCGTACGGCCTGAAAGGCTTCCGTGTCTCCACCCGGCAGGAGATGGAGACCGCGCTGGAACAGGCGATGAACTGCGGCAGCGGCGCGGTGATTGATTGTACGCTGGACATTAACGAGATGGTTCGCCCGATGGTTTCCGCCGGGTCCGGCATCACGGATTTCCTGTTGAGCTGAGGGAGGGAGAACCGATGAAACAACCTATGAATTCCGAGAGAAAGCTCTATACCCTCTGCCTGCTGGTGGAGGATGTGTATGGCGTTTTGAGCCAGGTGTCCCGGCTGTTTGCACGGAAGGGATACAACATTGAATCCATCGTCTCCGGCGCGACGGACAAGCCGGGCATCGTCCGCATTTCCATTGAGCTGATCAGCGACGGCTTGATGATTGAACAGATTGCCGCCCAGTGCCGGAAGCTGCTTTCGGTGAAAGCGGTCAAAATTCTGGACGAAAACAGCTGCATCCGGCGGGAAATTGCCTTGATCAAGGTCCGGGCGGAGGACCGCTCCGCACGGGATGAAATTATCCAGATTGTGAA
>Ga0224748_10475_pt1 | contig 12530 bp, 7 predicted proteins | sample LIM_F_Water_Neg_FD_182074 | JGI IMG/M metagenome (GOLD analysis project Ga0224748, IMG submission 182074) | Enriched cells from gastrointestinal tract of the lab mouse from Pacific Northwest National Laboratory (PNNL), Richland, Washington... | ecosystem: Host-associated > Mammals > Digestive...
CCATCACACCTCTGCTGCTGAGTGCCGATGCATACAAACCATTGATGCAATTAATAAATTCGCATACCGCATCAAAAGCATACAAATCCATAGAAGGGAACTCTTCCTTTGCGAACACGTCCGCAATCGTCAACAGATTATTCCCTTCTCCGGCAAGGCCAAGCATCATAGAATGGTCTCCTGCAACGCCCTGCACCGCAATATTTTCAAATTCATAGCTATAGGAACTATAGGAAGGTTCAATGGCCATTTCACTGTCAATCAACCTTGCTATGGTACGGACTGTAACACCAACCAGCCCGGATAACAAGGGATCCTCCGTCCTGACATAAAGGGGAATCATCCGGTCCATATCGCCGCTCTTAAAAGCTTCCAAATCAGTATTGGTTAAGCCATTCTCACGACGGTACAAATCCAACGCATTCTCAATCTCTTCCAATGACATAATATCCAAATTTGTCATAGCCTGAATAAATGTCAAATAGGGGTTCCCCTGCAACTGCAAAAGCCTCCTCACCTGGCTTTCCGTCAAATAGCCCATTTCAACCGCAATGTCGCCAAAACGCTTATCTTCAAAAGCCTGCCTATCGTTAATTTTATCCGCCTGCTCTCTGGATAAAAGCTTTTCGCTGACTGCAATCAAGCCAAGCTTGACCTGCACCCTCTTTTGAACATCCAGCACCTCATCCAGTGTCTGTTGAGAAAGCATTTTCTGCTCTACAAGGAATCTCCCAAAAATGTGACCAAACATACATATCCTCCCTATACTGTCGTATTCAATAAAATTATTACTATTATAGTCTATTTATGAAACAAAATCAAATAAACTTATTTGATTTGACTCAGGTAAATTTCCAAGCAAATTCAAAGATGCCATCAAATCTACCACTGTCTTGGAAACTTTTGTCCTTTGGCGGAAATCGTCTTTGGATAAAAATGCCCCATCTTTCGCCGCTTCCACAATAGCATCCGCTGCTTTATCCCCCAAACCGTCAATACTGCTCAAAGAAGGCATAAGCTTTCCGTCCACAATCTGAAAATTTCTGGATTGTGCCGAAAAAATATCAATCGGCACAAAATCAAACCCTCTTGCATACATTTCCTGCACCAACTTCATATCTCGATAGGAATCCTGCTCCTTTTTGGACAAAGTATCCATCCTCTGTTTATAATCTGCCATCACTTTTTCCAAATGTTCTTTGCCCTGACACATCAATTCATAAGAAAATGCCGATGCACGGATACTGAAAAATGCCGCATAAAAAGCCAACGGATAATTAATCTTGCAATAAGCGATACGCCAAGCCATCATTACATATGCCGCCGCATGAGCTTTCGGAAACATATACTTAATTTTTTTACAAGACCATATATACCAGTCCGGCACACTGGCTGCTACCATTGCTTCTTCCATTTCCGGTTTTAAGCCTTTTCCTTTGCGGACGCTTTCCATAATGGTAAAAGCAAGGGAACTTTCTACCCCCATGCCAATCAGGTAAACCATGATATCATCTCTCGTACAGATTGCCGTGGAAATCGTCGCTTTTCCTTCCTGAATCAAAGTCTGGGCATTTCCAAGCCATACATCCGTACCGTGGGCAAGCCCGGCAATACGCACCAAATCCGAAAAAGCCTGCGGTTTCGTATCAATCAACATCTGCATGGCAAATTCCGTACCAAATTCCGGTATCCCTAATGCGCCCAGCCTACACCCCCCAATCTGATCCGGTGTAATTCCCAAGGCTTCCGTATTCTTAAACAAAGACATTACCTTGGCATCATCCAACGGGATTTTTACCGGATCAATACCGGTAAGGTCCTGCAGCATACGTATCATCGTCGGATCATCATGCCCAAGGATGTCCAGCTTTAATAGATTATGATCTATGGAATGGTAGTCAAAGTGGGTCGTTACCGTATCCGTAGTCATATCGTTGGCCGGATGCTGTACGGGGGTAAAAGAATTAATGTCCTCACCCAAGGGCAGGACGATAATCCCTCCCGGATGCTGCCCGGTGCTTCGGCGTATCCCTGTACATCCTACTACAATCCGGTTTATCTCACAGGTTCTTTTCCCTTCCCCCTTTTCCTCAAAATATCTTTTAACATAGCCGAATGCGGTCTTATCCGCCAACGTACCGATTGTTCCGGCACGATATGTCTGTCCGGCGCCAAAAATAACCTCCGTGTATTTATGCGCCTTGCTCTGGTACTCCCCGGAAAAGTTTAAATCAATATCCGGCTCCTTATCCCCTTTGAATCCAAGGAAAGTTTCAAAAGGAATATCAAACCCATCTTTTTTCAGTAAAGCCCCGCAGACTGGACATACCTTATCCGGCATATCGCAGCCCGCCCGTCCGGCATATCCTCTTACCTCTTCGGAATCAAAATCGCTGTAATGGCATTTTTCACAGTAATAATGAGGGCTTAAAGGATTTACTTCCGTAATCCCTGCCATAGTTGCCACAAACGAAGAGCCTACCGACCCTCTTGATCCCACCAGATACCCGTCCTCCACCGACTTCCATACTAGTTTCTGGGCAATGATATACATCACCGCGAACCCATTGCTAATGATGGAATGCAACTCCCTTTTCAGCCTTTGCTCCACAATTTCCGGCAATTCTTCACCGTAAATCTCATGGGCTTTATTATAACAGATATCCGTCAGCGTCCTATCGCTGTCCTCAATCACCGGTGGGCATTTATCCGGGCGGACCGGTGATATAGTCTCCACCATATCGGCAATCCGGTTCGTGTTAGTAATTACCACTTCTTCCGCCTTATCGCTTCCCAAATAAGCAAACTCCTCCAGCATCTCTTCCGTTGTCCTTAAGTACAGCGGCGCCTGATTATCCGCATCGGCAAATCCCTTGCCAGCCATAATAATCCGACGGTACACCTCATCCCCCGGATCCAGAAAATGAACATCGCAAGTAGCTGCCACCGGCTTGTTAAACTGTTCGCCCAAGTCCACAATCCTTCTATTTATATTTTCAATGTCTTCCATTGACTGAATATTCCGCACCCTTTCGGAATCAATCATGAATTTATTGTTTCCTGTAGGCTGGATTTCCAAATAATCATAAAAATTCACGATTCCAGCGATTTCTTCATCTGCTTTTCCATCCAGCAACGCCCGGTACAGCTCACCGGCCTCACAGGCACTGCCTACAATCAATCCTTCCCTACATTTCATCAACAGACTCTTTGGCACCCTTGGACGCTTACTATAATACGTTAGATGGGATTCGGAGACAAGCCGATATAAATTGACCCTTCCCGTATCATTTTTTGCCAATAAAATCGCATGGTAAGTAGGCAGCCTTTTTACAATATCCGGGCTGGACGCCCCCATAGCATTGATTTCTTTTAAACAATCCGCCCCTTCTTTTTTAAGCATTGGGATGAATTTTACAAAAATTTCTGCCGTAGCCTGTGCATCATCCACCGCCCGGTGATGATTTTCCAAAGATATGCCTAACGTCTTGGCAACTGCGTCCAACGTATGCTTTGCCTGATGAGGCAGCAACAGCCTAGCAATCCCTACGGTATCCACATAAGTAAAATCCCTTGGCAGCCCAAGCCTTGCCGCGTTCTCCATAATAAATCCCATATCAAAATTTGCATTATGGGCTACCAGCACGGCGCCCTGGCAAAATTCCATGAATTGAGGCAACACCTGCTCTATCATCGGCGCCCCGATTACCATCTCATCGTTAATCCCTGTCAGTTTTTCAATTTCAAACGGAATAGGTACATCCGGGTTCACAAATGTTGAAAATTTCCCTGTCATCTCTCCATTTTCTATTTTTACTGCCCCGATTTCGATAATCCGGTTATGAATCGGCGAAAAACCTGTCGTTTCTATATCGAAGACCACAAAGACACTATCCCAATCCTGCCCTTTATCCCCGGTCACAATCTCCTTCAAATCGTCCACGAGATAAGCTTCCATCCCATAAATTACTTTAAAGAAATCTTGCTTATCCGGATTCCCGTCTCCTGCTTCCTTTCTTTTTGCCCTCTCCGCCTTCCACAAATCTTCCCATACATGATTGGCATCAGGAAAAGCCTGCACTACCCCATGATCCGTAATGGCAATGGCCGGATGCCCCCATTGATATGCCCTCTTTACAATGTCCTTGACTTCCGATACCCCATCCATATCGCTCATTTTCGTATGGCAATGCAGTTCTACTCTTTTACGTGCGCTATGGTCCGAACGTGATACTGTAAAATCCGGTATTTTTTTAATACCGCTTATAGAGCCTATAGTAAGTTCATTATCGAATTTATCGATAACAGCCATTCCCTTTATCTTAACAAAAGCGCCCTGACATACATCTTTGCTGATTTCCCCGACCTGATCGTTATTAACAAATATTTTGAATGTAAGGGTATCCGTAAAATCCGTAATGTCATAAAGCAAGATAGTTTTTTCATTTTTAATTTCCCGTTTATCCATCCGGATAATTTTGCCGCGGATGACTACCTGCCCCATTTCACCGATAATATCCTCGATGTTCATCGTTGCTTCATCAAAATCCCTTCCATACAACACATCGGGATTGTCAGAACGCTTTGTCGGACGCTTAAAGTCCCCTTTGTCAAATTCCTTCTTCCGGAAGCCCCTCTGGTTCATGTCGTCCTTTTGCCTTAACATGCTTCCTTTCTTTTCTTCCAAAGGAGCCCCTTCTTTTGTCCGCCTCCTGGGAACTTCGTTATCTTTCCTGCTGCTACCATCCTCCCTGGCCTGCACTTCTTCCGCCGCGCTTCCCGACATAGCTCTTGCACTGATTTCCGCCACTTGCTTTGCTATCTTCCGTTCATCATCCTCTTTATGCCTATCTCCTTTGCTTTCTTTATAGGCAATTTCAACATTTACCTGAAAGCCGCACCTTTCATTATATATTTTTTCCAAAACACGGCTCAGTTCTTCCCCCCGGCTTCTTGCCGGCACAGATTCCTCTACCGTCAATACAATTTTGTCTTCCGACGGATAGGAAATATCCCCGTTCTTGAAAAGATTATACTCCACCGGGCTATATTCTCTAAGTTCCAATAAAATACTATTCCGATATGCCTTCATCAGTTTTTCCGGATTATATTGGGAAGACAGATGATATCTTTCGTAAATCCTGGCTTGTACTTGAAAGGAAGCAAGCATTTTCTCTATCCCTTTCTCCGCCTTCCATATGTATTCCTTTTCAATCAGCCTGTCACTGACCAAATATATCCTCAAAAAATCCTTTTTTTTCGTGGAAGAAACCCGTTCTACTATAGTTTCTTCCAAAAGCTGTTTTACTTTGTCATCTACTTGTAACGAAGGAAACACATCAAAAAACTTTTTCACTGTCCACCTGTCCTATCCCATCAGCCCCAATGGAGCAATTCTTCTCTCAAAACGGAAAGAAGCTGTTCTTCCGGCACTTTTTTAATAATCTCCCCTTTTTTTATCAAAAGCCCTTCCCCAATGCCTCCTGCAATCCCTATATCCGCTTCCTTCGCTTCTCCCGGCCCGTTTACTGCACACCCCATAACGGCTACTTTGATATCCAACGGAATATCTGCCACCATCTGCTCTACCTGGTTAGCCAGTCCTATTAAATCAATTTTTGTCCTTCCACATGTGGGACAGGATACTACTTCAATACCGCTTTTTCTAAGCCCTAAAGAACGTAATATCAACTTCGCCGATTTAATTTCCTCCACCGGATCCCCGGTTAAGGATACGCGGATAGTATCTCCAATCCCTTGATAAAGAATAATGCCAAGCCCTACCCCGGATTTCACATTGCCGCTAAAAACCGTTCCTGATTCCGTAATCCCTACATGAAGCGGATAATTCGTTTCTTTTGCTAAAATTTCATGTGCCTTTATGCACATCAGTACATCGGATGACTTGATGCTGATAACCAGATTGTCATAGCCAATATCTTCAATCATTTTTACTTTATCCAAAGCGCTTTCCACAAGCCCTTGGGCTGTAACTCCACCATACTTTTCTATTTGTTCTTTTTCCAGAGAACCGCTGTTCACACCTACGCGGATGGGTATATTCCTTTCTTTTGCCGCATGTACTACTGCAGCGACTTTATCCCTTCCTCCGATGTTGCCCGGGTTAATCCTTATCTTGTCCGCCCCATTTTCTATAGCTGCAATCGCCATCTTATAATCAAAATGAATGTCCGCTACAAAAGGGATAGATATCTGTTTTTTAATTTCTCCGATTACCGCAGCCGCCTCCATTGTCGGTATGGTACAGCGTATAATTTCGCACCCTGCCTGTTCCAAGCGATGTATCTGTTCTACCGTCGCTTTTACATCCTCTGTCCTTGTATTCGTCATAGACTGTATCAAAATAGGGTTTCCCCCTCCGATTACCCTATTTCCGATATGTACTGTCTTCGTTTTCATCCAATCACTCCTTATGTACCAAATCATCCCATAGCCTGTTCTATTACCTTCTGTTCCAATTTCGCCGGCAAAGAGTCCAGTGGGTATGTTCAATTATTGATTTCATATATCATACCCCATTTTACTACTGCTGTTCAAGACTTTTTAAATAGAAAGTTCGGCTCCTTTTTTCTTCTGTTTCACAACTTGTACATTCCAGCCGCAACTCATAAATCCCCCCTTTTTCAAAATTTTTCAAAGGCAGCTCCAGTTTCAATACATCCGATATCGGATATATGGCATCATAACGGATTAAAACTTTCTGTCCTTTCCCGTTCCGCACCGTTACAGCAAGGGCATTTTCTTCTTTAGCAGACACAGGAGAAACCTTTACTGCAAATAGAAATGAAATTCCTACAACAAGAAACAGCACAAGCCCCCGCCCCCTCTTTTCCGTCAATAAAATGCTCCTTTCCCGGCACAAATTTTGTCTTCCCTTTCCCAGACAAAAGGAGATGAATGTCCGCAACAAGCAAAAGGAAAAAATAAGCACAGCAGTTACCAGTATCCCTTTTTCCTGCCCGGAAGTACCGCAGAGCCGTGAAAAATAAAAACCAAGCCCCAATAAAATACTATAATATAAGATTTCACCAATTTTTTCCCCGCGTTCCCTTATTTTATCTGCGCTTTTATAACGTTCTATAGCCGCTTTCAATTGACGCATTGTCTGATATCTCTTCCCCTTTTCCACCTCCACTGCCTTTTTTATAATCTTCTCCAATTCTACCGATAGCTTCCTGTCAAAGAAGCGGATAGGATGCAGTAAAAACGGCGGCTTCGATGGGTCATCCCCTGTCAGCATATAATAGAAAGTAACACCCAGGCCATAAACGTCGCTTCTTTCGTCCGCTCCTCCACATCCATTTGCAAAAAGCTGTTCCGGTGCCGCATAGCCATAAGTTCCCGCACTAAGCTTTTCTGTGTCTTCTTGGTAGCGCAGCCAAGCCGTACCAAAATCAACAAGTTTTATCTTTCCGTCCGGTTCCACTATAATATTGGCCGGTTTCATGTCCCCATAAATAACCGGGTTTTTCCTTTCATGAAGATAAATCAGAAAATCCGCCAGTTCCAGCGTCCACTCCACGGCTTGTTCCTGACGGATATTCCCCTTCTCCCTCACGTAATCCTCTAAATTTTTCCCCTCAATATATTCCATTACAAGATATTTATCCTCCCCCTCTTCGATGGAATCCGTAATCATAGGAAGCAAAGGGTGTCGCAGCTCTTTTAACATCTCCAATTCTTTCCTCCAAACCCCTTCTTCTGCACAAAACTTTTTTACCGCCCTGTTACACCCTAAATGCCTGTCAAACGCACGGTAAACCTTCCCGCTCCCACCGCTCCCCAGCTCTTCATACAAAATATACTTTCCTTTCTCTATTCCTTCCATTCCAAAACCTCTTCTTTCTCTTTATTTCATATAGGATTCGGACGTCAAAAAACCTGCCCAATATCGTAAAGCAAACCCTTTGATGGCCGAACCAATAACGGCGGCAACTACAAAACCTATCCATTTCCCACAATTTCCACGCTTTATGGCTTCTCCACCGGCTATTCACTACCCCATCCGCACAGCAATTGCCGAAATATTATCCATCTCCCCATGCCCTTTCACATACTCCGCCATCTCTTTTAAATGCTTATAAATCTGCTCCTGCCCGCACAGCAATTCAGGCAGCATTGCCTGCATGATTTTCTCTTCCTCCACCTTATTCCGAAACCCATCCGAACAAAGTAAAACCGTAGCTTTCCGTATCCAATACCCACTTCTCGCCTGCGGCATTTTCCACTCGAAACTTCCAATACAACGAAGCAATGTATGCACATTCAACGTATGGTCTTGTGTCAGTTGCTTTATCTTCCCGGAACCATTCCTCCCCATAGACACCCGGTACGCCCGTGTATCCCCGCTGTGCCATAAAAAATAACGTCTGCCGGCAAAAAGCATGGCTGTCACTGTAGTTCCCAATTTCATTCCACTCTTCCTGCCTAACCGCACCATCTCCCCATTACAGCCATACAAAACCCGGAGTCCTGATTTTTCTATTTTCTTTCTTCCTTTATGCCTTCTTAACAAATTTAAGGCCTCTTTATAAAACCACTCCGTCATCCTCTCCGCCACAAAGCCGCTGGCAATCTCTCCGCCATCCAATCCCCCAATCCCATCACAAATCAAAGCGAAAACCACTTTTTCCCCCTTCATCCTGACCTCCTGCAAGGAAATGGAATCCTGATTTACGCACCTTCCCCCTTTATCCCAATACACCTCCGAAAGAAACCTCATCCTTCCTCCTTTTTCGATTTTTCAATTTTCAATTTTTCTCTTCATTGAATCCGTTACAGAAATTGTAACTTTGATTATAGACTTGAATAATAAAATATGATTTGCTATAGGAAACGAATATTATGTTTCTATGGCAATATTATATATGATTTAAAAGCAAGATGCAAGCGAATCATGAAGAATCTTCGGTTCTTCCTTAGTTTATATCCTTCTAACGGGGAAGTTTTCTATAAAATAAAAAAGAATCCTGCTTGCAGCATTCTCCGCCTGCGGCGGGTCGCGGCAGCCACATGTTCCCCCTCTGCCGCAGTGCGATAATTGCTTTTTTACCATATGGTAAAAAACCGGCACCCACAACGGATGCCGGAAGCAAAATCATTCCAATAGGCAGCTATCTTACATTTAAGAAAAAATCCGTGCTATATCATTAAACAACACCATCACCATCAAAACCATTAACGCTGCCATCCCTGCCAGATGAACCATCCCTTCTTTTTCCGGCGGAACCGGTTTCCCTCTCACGGCTTCAATAAAGAGAAAGACCAGTCGACCACCGTCCAATGCAGGAACAGGCAATAGATTCAAAATCCCTAAGTTAACGGAAAGCAAAACCGCAATATTCATCATAGAAAGAATAACGCTGCTTATCCCATAAGGTTTCGCCTCTTCATAGGTATCCCCTACCAATTGGGCGATACCTACCGGTCCAGCTACATCGTCCTTAGTTACCTTGCCGGAGAAAAGCATCCCTAGGCTTTTGAAGGTGGAGCTTACCCAATATTCCAATTTGTAAAATCCATGTTGGAATACTTCAAAACCTTTGCATTTAAAATATTCGCTCACCCCGGCAAACCCCATATAGTACCGTCCGGCTCCACTGTCATAAACCGGCGTTATAGTCACGCTGCCCTTTTCCCCATTCCTGACATACTCAACCGTAAGGTCTTCCCCCCGGTTCAAAGCCGAAATCAAAAATACTTGATCCCCTAAATGGATTTTTTCCCCATTAATTTTCGTAATCCTATCTCCGCTTTGCATCCCGGCTGCTTCTGCCGCACTGCCCGGCACTATATTTTGGATGACCGGACGAGTAGAACCGTCAAAGGACACCACAATTAAACAAAGGATATAAGCCAAAATCAAATTAAACAAGGGCCCTGCGATTACTGCAGAAATCCTTGCCCAAACGCTTGCGGAAAGAAAAGACCCTTCCGACGATGCCTCCTCTTTGGATGCCAATCCATCTTCCCCTTCAAACATGCATGCCCCTCCAATCGGAAGCGCTTTCAAACTATATTTTGTTTCCCCTTTCTGGAAATGAAATAAGGTGGGTCCCATACCTACCGCAAATTCCACCACATGTATCCCATTTAATTTCGCCAGCAGAAAATGCCCAAACTCATGGGAAATCACAATTAATCCAAATATTAGTATAAATAAAATAACCGTTATAATCAATTTACCACCTGCCCTATGAAATCATACGTTTCCTGCTCTGCCTGAAGGATTTCTTCTACCCCAGGAAAATCTATTTTCCGGTGCTTTTCCATAGAAGCCCCTATCAGTTCCGGAATTTGCATGAATCCAATCTTCCTTTCCAAAAATAAACTCACGGCCTTTTCATTTGCCGCATTATATACCGTAGGCATGCTGCCTCCCTGTTCTGCCGCTTTGAAAGCTAACTTTAACCCTGTAAAAGTTTCCAAATCCGGCCTTTCAAACGTAAGGGTTCCCAACTCAAAAAAATCTACCCTTTTTCCCTCCAGAGGCCTTCTGTCCGGATAAAACAAAGCGTATGCAATGGGCAGCTTCATGTCCGGCATCCCCAATTGTGCCATAACCGCACCGTCCGCATATTCCACCATAGAGTGGATAATGCTTTGAGGATGGACAACCACCTCTATTCTGTCCAAGTCAACACCAAAAAGCCATTTCGCTTCCATTACTTCCAGTCCCTTATTTACCATAGTCGCGGAATCAATGGTAATTTTCTTCCCCATTGCCCAATTCGGGTGCTTTAAGGCTTCCTCCACCTTCATTGTCTTAAGTTCTTCCTTCGTTTTTCCCCGGAACGGTCCGCCGGAAGCGGTCAATAATATCTTTTCCACCCGTTTGGTATTTTCCCCGTTGATGGACTGGTAAATCGCACTATGCTCGCTGTCCACTGGCAGGATAGATACCCCCTTTTTTTCTGCCAAAGGCATAATAATATGCCCGGCTGTCACCAAAGTTTCTTTATTCGCAAGCGCTATTGTTTTTCCGTTTTCGATTGCCGCTATCGTCGGCCTTATTCCAATCATGCCCACAATCGCCGTTACCAATACTTCCATCTCTTCCATAACGGCAATTTCCAAAAGCCCTTCCATACCACAAAGTATTTTTACATTTATATCTTTTACCCTTGCCTGTAAGTCTTTACATGCTTTCTCGCTCCACATCGCTGCCACACGGGGAGAAAATTCGCGGATTTGCTCTTCCATCCGTTCCACATTGCTTCCTGCTGCAAGGGCAACCACTTCCAAATCTTTATTCGCCCTCACAATCTCCAATGTCTGTGTTCCAATGGAACCGGTAGATCCCAGAACTGCTATTTTTTTCATCCGTGCCTCCATTCTATCCATAAAATGTGAACATTCCATGATTTTTCAAACGTAATTATTTGTTTAAAAAAACGCCAGCCCATAATGCATTCGTAACATAATTATTTTTAAAAGAAGCGCCAGCTCATAAATTATTGGTAACGCAGTTATTTTATTAAGAGAAGCGCTAGCCCATAAATCATCGGTGCGGTAAAGATTACGCTGTCGAAGCGGTCCATAATTCCTCCATGCCCCGGTATAAGATGGCCATAATCTTTAATTTCATAATTCCTTTTGATGGCTGAGGCCGCCAAATCCCCTATCTGGGATATCATTGCCCCCACCGCACCGATTACGGCAAACACCCATGTAATCCTCTGTTCTTGTACAACCTTTTCCACGACAAAATAACCGAAAAGCCCTCCTGCCAAAGCGGAACCAATCATGCCTCCTATCGCCCCTTCTATGGATTTTTTAGGGCTGAGCTTAGGGGTCATTTTATGTTTTCCGATTAACATACCGGTCAAATAAGCGCAGCTATCACACACCCAAGAACTGATAAAAATCATCCACACAAGATAAATGCCATATTTCAATTCCCTCGTCTGATATATAAAAGAAAACATTACGGGCGCATAGGCAAAGCTGAAAAAAGCTGACATTACTTGGGGCGCATGATATTTTGGGAAGGTAAATACATACACAAACATAAAACCAATTAGCACAAATAGAACCGAAAGCATCTGTGCTGCCTGCGATTCGCTAAATACGACCATCCCGTAATAAACAAAAATCCCTATTGCCCCCATTATCTCCAAAGCATTCAAATACTGCCCTTCCGTATGGATTTTGCATGCCTTGCTCAATTCGTTATAGGCTACCAGAGATATGAATAAAAGTACGGCCGCCAATAAATAGCTTCCCTGCAGCAATGTCACAAGTGCAATAATCACCAACACCACACTACTGAACAAACGAGTCAAAAACATATGCTTTTCCTCCTAATCATTCTTCACCAAGCCATATCTTCTATCCCTTTTATTATATGCTTCTATGGCTTTTATCAATTCTTCTTTTGAAAAATCCGGCCAAGGCACTTCCGTGAAATAAAATTCCGTATATGCCAATTGCCATAAAAGGAAATTGGATATCCTCTGCTGGTTTGGACAATGATATCCGCGCAAGAATTGAGGAATTGGAAAAGGCCA
>Ga0224748_10478_pt1 | contig 12493 bp, 8 predicted proteins | sample LIM_F_Water_Neg_FD_182074 | JGI IMG/M metagenome (GOLD analysis project Ga0224748, IMG submission 182074) | Enriched cells from gastrointestinal tract of the lab mouse from Pacific Northwest National Laboratory (PNNL), Richland, Washington... | ecosystem: Host-associated > Mammals > Digestive...
CAAACCTTTCTGTGTGCCGTGAGGGTGCCTGAATAGAGCTAACTGTAGAGGTAACGTCTTTTGAGGGAGATTCGAAGCAGGACGCAGTTCAAGAAAGAGAACGATTCCCTGAATGAATTTATTGATAAGAAATATCTGCTGTGTGAAGAGGTAGGTAAGAGCAGCGGCATTGATGTGGATACAGCTTCTTCCCGCCAAAAACTGGAGAAATATTCCCAGGGGACGGTCAATCTGTCAGAAAAGACAGAGTATTACCGTCAGTGCGCGTCGATCCCGATTGACATACAAAAGAAATATTTTAGCGGGAGCGCCTATATTGCTTTTAGCCATTACCGTGAACAGTGTCAGGTCATTGACTCGCTCGTCACGGCGTGCGGACTCTATGGAGAACATCTATACCGCCATTTTATGGGACTTGTTTTGGATGAGGATAGTTTGTTCCAAACCGTGGCGAAGCTGGCGCTTGCGATGGCGGATAAAGGGATTAAAAACGGACTGATCGACAGCGCTGTGGATGAGATCGTTTCCAGGATCAACGATACTGAAGTCTTTTTGAACGATAAAGTGGGAATGAAGATCAATCTCGACCGTGAGCGTATGGAGCGCTTGTATTTTGCGCTGCTGTCGGGTGAGACTGTTTCCGAGCAGGAGATGGAAGAACTGGATACGCCGGGGGTAGAGGTGCTGCACAATTCGTTGGAACAGATTACCGATTACGCGCCGATCCATGTCAAAGTAAAGAGCGAGTTCATCGAAAATGTGGAAACATTTACAAAGCTTTCCGATAAGTTTGATAAAACGCCGGAACAGATGAAACTGCGCAAGCAGATCGCAGCTGGATTTTTTGAGGTGTATGAGGCGGTCGTTAAGAAGAGTTTTGATGATAAAAATCTGCCGCTGGCAGTTAAATTATTTTTAGATTTTGGATTTGTGAGTGAAAAGCTTTTGACGGAAAAGGAACTGGAAGAACTCGTGTCACTTCGTCCGGTTAAATATACCGGAGATGACAAGTGCCGGGTTTATACGATGCGCAAATGGCTAAAGGCGGTTTATGACGGCGTTAAACTGACATCGAAAAATGAATTTGACCTGGATTACGAAGGCCATCTCCGTGAACTGGTGAAAGAAAAGCGTTTGGATAAAAAGGATATACCGGCAGAGATGGCGGATAAGGATAAGCGCTTGCAGTTTGAGTGCCAGAATATGCTCCGTTACGGCGATAAGATCATAAACGGAAACATAAGCGCCTTTGTGCCGATCTTATGTTCTGATGGGATTTTTAACAGCATTGGCAATTCGTTCCTGACGGAAGAAAAGATCAATCAGGCAGTGAAAAAGGTAGAAGAGATTGATTACTCCGTCTTTTACCGTGATAAACTTGTTACGTATGAAAAGCCGGAAGGAGTAAAAGCGACCGTGATCGAACGGGTCGCGCCGGATGTCATTTTGTTCCCTGTATATGGGAAAAACTGTCAGATGTGGCAGGATATCGAGGGAAAGAAGAGGAGTTCAAAAGGAAGGATCTTTATGCCTATTCTGTGTGAGAAAGAACTGGATCCTGAGATGGTGCGCCTGCTCTCTGCATTCCGATGGGAGAAGTGCCGGACGGATATGGGAAGCCGCTGGAATGATTTCCTCACCCCTTCACTTACGAGCGCATATTGTGACTATTTGCAGTTTTACCGAAAAAACAGTGAACTTTCGATGGAAGGAAAGCAGAAAGTACGTGCGCAGCTCCAGCAGTGCAACAACAAATACAAAGAAGTATTTGCCAAAGATTATGCGGATTGGATCTTGCGTGAGTCTAGAGGCGCGATGAAACTGAGCCGTGTGGCGAGAACGATCTTGTTTACGTATTGTCCGTTTTCCAGCGCTATCTATAAGGCGATCGAGGGGCAGACGGTGTACGCGGAAGCGGCGAAGAAGTATCTGATCGATAATCGGGCGGCGATTAAAAATATTGATATGGTGATACATAAATTTGGACGCGATGGAATAGATATTCCTGAGGAGATACAAAAAACATCCGAATATTTAAAGAGTTAGAGTAATAAAGTACGTATGAAGTTTCCACGGAAGTAGAGGTTGTTATGGGCAGATATGATACGGCGGTGCGATGTGCGCAGATAAGAAATCTGGTTGAGGAAAATCAGTATTTAAAAGCCATGCAAGAAATCGAAGATATGGATTATGAACAGATTCCAACCATATCCGATCTGTATTTATTTGCTGAAGTTTTCTTAAAAGCGGAGAAGATGGATGTTGCAAAAGAAATGTATTATATTGCTTATCACAGGACGGCGTCCAGACCGGCGCTGTACCGTCTTCTTATGCTGACGATCAGGATGGGGGACATCGAGGAAGCGAGGGAATTGTATCTTACGTATGAGATCGTTGCCGGTATAACGCTGGACACCTATGAACTGCGTTACCGTTTGGCGAAGGCAGCCGGTGAACCGAGAGAGAAGCTGATCGATATACTGGAGCATCTGAAGAAAGATGAATATACGGAAGAATGGGGATTTCAACTTGCCAGGCTGTATGAACAGGAGGGCATGCGCGAACAATGTATCAAAGAGTGCGAGGATCTTCAGCGCTGGTTTGGCACGGGAACGATCGTGAGAAAGGCAGAGAAGCTGCGGGAAAGCTGTATGAGTCCGCTGTGGACAAAACCCGTGAATGATGAAATACCTGAACCAGAAGAACCCGATTTGGAAGAAAAGCTTCCGAACAGACGGGTTCGTTTTGCGTATGCGCCGACGCAGGTGGAAGACATTTCGGTTGAGACGGTTGATGGAGCGCAAGGGATTCAGTCGGAGGCAGGGCGTGAGCCTGTCATAGAAGAAAAAGAACCAGTGTTAGAGCCTGAACCGGCGAGTACGAGCGAGGTGAAAAAACGAGAGGAACGACAGCTGTTCGTGCCAGATCAGTCAGAAAAAGCGCCTGTATTTACGCCTGAGAAGCCGGCGGGCACACCAGAGGTTACACCCGAAAAGGCGGAAAACGTGCTAGAGTTCACGCAGCAAGTGACGCGGAATTTGCCGGAACCGCCAGTCGCGGAGGAACGAGAATCAGAGCCAGTATCAGAACAGAAACCGATAAGCGTCCGAGAAGCGGAAGCAGCGGAGAGGAAAACATCCCTTACAACGGAAGAAAAAGGAAGCGCACCAGAACAATCCGATGTGCAGGAAAAAGAGCCAGAGCATGGAACGGGATTGTTTAAACGGATCGTCAGCTATTTCAAGGTCGATCTGGATATGTTTGATGAAGAAATCGTATCCAACGAGGATATGGATGTGATCGAAGAGAAACTGAAAACGGAGACCCGAACGGTGGAGACAGCCCCGTCGGATAAAGATCCGACGGAAACAATCCCAACAGAATTAAAAAAAGCTTCTGCTGCCTTAGATATGAATATCGAAGCGGCTGCGACGATCAGTTACCCGGTGGAATCTCTCGAAGAGAAACTTCAAGAGATGGAGGAGCACCGGGAGGAAGTTCTTGTTTTGGATGATTCGCTGAATGCGGGCAGGAAAAAGAGGGTAAAAGCGGTGAAAGAACTGCGGACCGAACCCGAGGATGTTTCGGTTAAGAGCCATCCGCTTGGTACGTCTGCGCCAGAGGCTGATATCATCGAGGATGTTTCTAGAAACGGGATCCGTTATAATACGCTGAAGGGTGTGATCTACAAGATCCACAAGGAAGACGGCATGATCCACTTTGCGCTGACTGGCGGGACTCCGGGAATGTCGCTGGCAGTCGCCAAAAAGCTGTTTAAGGAATTGCGAAAAGTGAATTATTTTGAAGCGAAAAACATCGGAAAGATCTCGGCGGAAAAATTGGACGCGATAAACTTAGAGGAATGGGCGGAAAAATTTATCGGCGGCTGCATGTATATCATGGAAGCGCCGTCGCTGTCGAACCAGAGCGTGAAAAATCTCAGCGCGCTCATTGAAAAGTACGGAAGGCAGATCGTTCTCATTTTGGAAGGAAGTTATGATGAGATGGATAGTTTTCTGAATTACCATAAAGAGTTTGAAAAGCTGATTACATATAAAGTAAAATTGTGATTTTTGAAAATAATAGAAAGTGAATGGAAAGGAAGGATCGTGTATGGAGAAGCAGGAGTGGAAACCAGGAAATATGCTTTATCCCGTGCCGGCAGTGATGGTGAGCTGCGGTAGGGAGGGCGAAAAACCAAATATTGTGACAGTGGCATGGGCAGGGACGATCTGTTCGGATCCGGTCATGGTATCCATATCCGTCAGACCGGAGCGCTATTCGTATGATATGATAAAAGAAACCGGAGAGTTTGTGATCAACCTGACCACGCGGGAACTGACGAGAGCAACAGACTGGTGCGGCGTGAAGTCCGGCCGCGATGTCGATAAATTCAAGGAAATGAACCTGACGGCACAAAAAGCCAGTCATTTGACATATGCGCCCATCATCGCGGAGAGTCCGGTAAATCTGGAATGCAGGGTAAAAGAGATCAAGGAGCTCGGCTCGCACCATATGTTTGTGGCAGAAGTGGTCGGAGTGCAGGTGAGCGGCGAGTATATGGACGAAAATGGGAAATTTGATCTGAACAGCACGGATCTGGTGGCGTACTCCCACGGGGAATATTTTGTCCTGGGCGAAAAAATTGGCAAGTTTGGATACTCCGTAAAAAAATCATAATATATTTGTAACATCTGTTATAAAAATATCATTTTACAAAATCGACATATGTGATATACTATAGAAGTATTGCGTACTTTGATGAAATCGTAAAGATGGAGAATGATACTATGATTATGAAACAATATATTATAAAAGGCGGGAATCCGCTTCATGGAGAGGTTCTGGTCGGGGGAGCGAAAAATGCCGCGCTCGGCATCATTGTGGCGGCGATCATGGCAAACGAACCGGTTACGATCGAGAATCTTCCAGATGTGGACGATGTAAGGGTGCTGCTGGATGCCATTGAGGGGATCGGTGCCATCGTGGAGCGCATAGACCGGCACACGGTTCGTGTGAATGGCGCGCTCATCAATGATGTGAATGTAGACGATGATTATATACGTAAGATCAGGGGGTCTTATTATCTTGTCGGGGCACTCCTCGGCAAGTATAAAAAAGCGGTTGTCGCACTTCCGGGCGGCTGCCAGATCGGAAGCCGCCCGATCGACCAGCACTTAAAAGGATTTGAGCAGCTGGGGGCAAGAGTTACGATCCACAACGGAATGATTGATGCTTACGCGGACCGCCTGACTGGAAGCCATATTTATCTGGACTGTCCGAGCGTGGGAGCGACGATCAATATTATGATGGCGGCCTGCATGGCGGAGGGAAAAACGGTCATTGAAAATCCGGCGAAAGAGCCTCATATCGTTGACGTGGCAAACTTTTTGAACAGTATGGGCGCGAATATCAAAGGCGCCGGAACAGATACGATCCGTATCAAAGGCGTGGAGAGCCTTCATGGAAGCGAATATTCGATCATCCCGGATCAGATCGAGGCGGGGACGTATATGATCGCGGCCGCAGCGACCGGCGGAGATGTGTATATCAAAAATGTCATTCCCAAGCATTTGGAGGCGATCACGGCGAAGCTGCTCGAGATCGGCTCGAGAGTGGAAGAATACGATGACTGCGTGCGGGTGTATTCGGACAAACGGCTCGGGTACGCTAATGTAAAAACGATGCCGTATCCTGGGTTTCCGACGGACATGCAGCCACAGATGACGACGTTACTTGCCCTTTCGGAAGGCGTGAGTATTGTAACGGAAACGATTTTTGAATCCCGGCTTAAATATATCAGCGAACTGCGCAGGATGGGAGCCAATATCAATGTGGAGGGAAATGCGGCCATTATAACCGGCGTGGAGCAATTCACCGGCGCCACGGTGAGCGCCCCGGATCTACGGGCCGGAGCAGCGCTCGTCATCGCGGGTCTTGCCTCGGAGGGATTTACGGTCGTGGAGCAGATCCACTACATTGAACGGGGATATGAAAACTTTGAGGAAAAATTGCGCGGACTCGGCGCCATTATCGAAAAAATGGATGCCGATGACGAGAGAGCACAGCAGAAGTTCCGGCTGAAAGTAGGATAATAAAAAACAGTATGGTTCGGGGATAGATGCCCGGGCCATATTTTCGCAGGCGCGAATGGAGGATGCTATGGATGGTAAAGTACAGGAAATATTGAACGAAGTAGGGAAGGTGATCCGTGGAAAGGATGAGGCGATCAGCCTTGTGCTTACGGCTATCCTTGCCAGAGGCCACATTCTGATCGAAGATATACCGGGGGTGGGAAAGACGACGCTCGCCGTCTCGTTTTCCCGGGCGATGGAGCTGACGGAGCGCCGTCTCCAGTTTACGCCGGATGTGCTGCCGAGTGATGTCGTAGGGTTTAATATGCTGGATGCGGACGGTGAAATGCAGTATAAGCCAGGGGCGATCTTGTGCAACCTCCTTCTGGCTGACGAGATCAACCGTACATCGACGAAAACGCAGTCAGCGCTTTTGGAAGTCATGGAAGAAGGACAGGTGACAGTGGACGGTGTGACCAGACAGCTGCCAAATCCTTTTATCGTTGTAGCGACGCAGAATCCGGTCGGATCGGCCGGAACACAGATGCTCCCTGAGTCACAGCTCGACCGGTTTATGATCCGCATTTCGATGGGGTATCCGGCGATGGAAGAGGAGATGCGTCTGATCAAGGAGCGCCAGGAGATCAATCCACTGGATTACATACAGGAGATCATTACGAAACGGGAACTTTTGGAAATGCAAAAACAGGTGCATTCTGTTTTTGTGGACGACAAAGTGCTGAAATATCTTTCGAAGATCGTCGATGCCACACGGAACCACTCGATGCTTGCGCTCGGCGTAAGTCCCAGGGGTACGCTGGCTTTTGTTGACATGTCCAAAGGACACGCGTTTATGCAGGGCAGGAATTATGTACTTCCCGAGGACGTAAAAAAGGTGGCAAAAGCGGTGCTGGCACACCGCCTCCTGTTAAACGGAAAAGCGAGGATGAGCCACACGACAGCAGAAGATATCGTGGAAGAAATTGTCGAAAAGATCCCAACACCTAAATTGTAAGATTCGCTCAGAAGGCAGGCCGGCAGGCGGGTCTGTTTAGAACCTACGGCTAGGGGGATGGACATATGACAATGGGTACATTGATTTACATATTAATACTGATCACCGGTCTTCTCGTTTCTGTCATCTGCCTGTCCTATGGTACGGTGGCTGTCATGGGGGCGCTTATTATCGTGCCGCTGTTTATGCTCGCCTTTCTGATCGTCATGCGGCTTCGGGTGAACGTGGATGTGGGGTGCAAAAACCCTGTGTCTGAAAAGGATTCGATGGAAAAACCGGCGAGAGTTACAATCGCCCTTATGGTCGAGAATACGGGAAAATGGCTTCCGGTCTCCAAAGGGCTTGTTTGGGTGCGCTACAAAAATACATTTTCCGGGGAAAAGGGGAAGATGAAAGTGCGGTTTTCGGTAGATACTGGAAAGAAGAGGGGGCGGCGTATCCCCGTCGTGATCAAGCACTGCGGAAATGTATCGATCAAAGTGGAAAAAGTGAAATTATACGATTACCTGAACCTGTTTGCGACGACGATCGGAAAAAATTTCGAGACGCAGGATGTTCTTGTCATGCCGCCGATCAAGGAAATTTACCTGGGAAGGGATCGCTGGTATAATGAAACAAATGAAGACAGTGACCGCTTTTCGCTGTACAAAAAAGGCGATGACCCTTCGGAAATATTTGATATCAGGGATTTTAAGGACGGAGACAGGATTCAGAGCATCCATTGGAAGCTCAGTAGTAAGACTGGGCACTATATGGTAAAAGATGGAAGTCTTCCGCTGGCAAAGGCGATCTACATATTTGTGGATCTGTGCGCGGCGACGTGCGAGGAAGCCGACCTGCTTGTCCAGGGGATTTATTCGATATCCATGCAGCTGATGGAACAGGGCGTGCCCCAGAATTATATCTGGTATGACAATAAAAATGACATCATACAGGAGTGCCTGATCGAACACGAAGAAGAACTGTTCTGGATGTTCGAAGATTTATTTAAGTGCCATAAGACGGAGGATCCGGGAGAACTGATCCGCGCCTATATGGAATGGGAGGAAGGAAGGCCAAAAGAGACAGGACTTTATCTGACCGTGACACAACATACAGAGTCAGAACTAAACGGATTAGGGGTAGCAGAGTTACTAGTGATAGATCTTCGTGATGAACAGTGAGGGAGGTGCCCGGATGAAAACCAGTAAATTTATGAATGTTATATTGGAAATAAGTCAGGTGATGCTGGTCTTTCTCGGTGTGTACTCTGCCCTCATGTGCGCGGCGATGAGTCTTTCCCTGCCCGTTAGCCGTCTGATCACGATGTCTGTCATATTAGGCCTTTCCTTTTTGTTTTACGGACTGTTTACGGTTTTAGAGACGTTCCGTCATGGAAAAATGTATGGTTTGCTGGGGATCAGCGCGTTTGCGGTCATTGTTGTCATCCGTTTCCGGAGCGTGGTACAAAAAGGAACGGTAACGATCATCAATACCTATTTAAAAGAGTTTATGAGCTACACCGATAATGAGGTGACGCTTTTGAGCAATAAAGGGTTTGAGCAGGAGACGGCCAGTGTTGAGTATTGCACGACGCTTGTCGTGATCATATTGGCGGCGTACCTGACGGCGCTGATCAGCAGTTGTTTTTACCGGAAAAGAAGGTCTTCAGTTTACGTGGCGGCTACGGTTTGGTTTTTCCTCATCCCGCTTACGGTAGGTAAGATCGGTTACTTTTCAAATGTTGTCACGTATCTGTTTGTGACGGTCGCCGTGATCGGAACCCGTTTTTTGCGGTTTGATACGACCGATAAGCGCATGCGGCAGAAATTGTCGCTCGTACTGCTCTGTGTCGGCCTGGTAGCTGGTACGCTGACGTACATTATCGTTCCGCCGGGCCGGTATGACAGCCATTTGAATGAAATCGTGGAAGTGAAAAATTCTGCCCTGGCTTTTACGACGTGGAGCCGGGAGGATTTTCTTACATGGGTCAGGGAGTATTTTAGCGGCGATGCCTTAGAATACGGGAAAATAGGGAGGAAGAACCAGGTCAACCGGACGGGCAGGACATTGATGAAGATCAGCGGCAGTTTTGACACGAGCCACGGCATGTACCTGAAAGGGTATACCGGTGCCAGGTTTGAACAGAACCGCTGGTATCAGGTGAAGGAGGAACAATATGAAAATGAACTGTCGGCGCTGTCGGCGGGCGGCTTGTCACTCGATAACTGGCATGTGACACTCCGCAATCAGATCGGAGAGAGCCAGACGACCGAAAACAGCAACCTTTGGAAAACAGGCAGCCTAACGATAAAAAATCTGGCTTTTGGTTTTGGGAATTATGCCGTACCTTACTATCCAGCGACCTCTTTTTCTTCCGAGGGAGGGAGGACGACGGTGGCCGTGCCGGGAGTGCAGTACGAGGTGGAATACCTTCCCGTTATGTACTATGAACTGCGGAGAGGCCTGATCGCGGATAAGTATAATCTCGCCGATAATGATTACTGGGCAGGCAGTCAGGAAAATAGGGATCGGCTGTCCGCATTTGCAAAGAAATATTATACCGGCGTAACTGGTACGTTCGAAACCGCGGAGACGGCACAGGTTTTGGAGGAGTATAAGTCGTATCTAAATGCGCAGAATGGATTGCTGGATAAATATAACGAGGGGTCGGCTTCGTTGTATCAGGTCGTGGAAGAGACGCGGAATTTTATCATGATGGATACCGAGTATACGCTATCTCCTGGAAAGACGCCAAAGGACAAAGATGCCGTCGTCTATTTCTTAAAAGAGAATAAAAAAGGCTACAATTCTCATTATGCTACGGCCGCGGCTGTGTTGCTGCAGGGGATTGGTGTGCCGGCCCGCTACGTGGAAGGGTTATATATCAGTAAAGAGAGGCTGGCGGATGTATCGGGAACGGGGACAGAAGTAAAAGTGACCGATAAGGATATCCACGCCTGGGTTGAGGTGTATCAGGAGAATTATGGGTTTCTTCCGCTGGAGTTTACGCCGGGCATGGGGGATGAGGATGCAGATCATTCATCCGTGACTGACGGGGAAAGCGAAAGCAGTGGAAATCAAGGAGACGGTTCTTCCAGTGACGGTGCTAGTCCAGAGGAACCGATAGCGACACCGGAACCACAAGATGATATGACATTTGAAAATATCGAGAGCGATAACTACAACCGCGAGGACGAGTATGAGGACGAGGAGCCGGAGGCGGAAAGCGGCGGCGTGACAGAGAAAGACCCGGACAACGAACAGGGACCAAAAAACGTTACGTCGTGGCAAAAAGTATTACTATTTATCGTACTCGGACTTCTCCTGCTGGCAGTGACCGCAGAGGCACAGCGACGGATCCGTATCATCCTGCTGAAAAAGCGTATGAGGAAGAAGACGCTGAGAAAGCAGATCATCGCGTATTACCGCCATATGGAAAAAGCGCTCGTTCACAAAGGTATCCGTTACCGCGGGCAGAGTGTGGATGAATATGCCGAACAGATCGCGCAGGCATACGGTATGGAGAAGGATGTGGTGGATCCCTTTGTTTCAATGGTATTTTGCGCAAGTTTCAGTTATGAAAAATTCGATAAAGAACAGATTGCTGAATTCCAGACGGCGTACCGGAGCATCCGGCACAAAGTGTATGAACGTGTAAAAGGGATCGGAAAATTATATTATATGTATATTTTGTGTATATAGAAAGAGGCTGGTTTTCAAGACCAGCCCCTTAAATGAAAAAAGCTGTTTGCACCGATGACTATAAATCACTGGTGCGACAGCTTTTTTATTCACTGCGGTGTTTGAGGATGATCTCTTCAAACCGCCGGTTGGAAGCTTCCATCTCCAACTGGGTTTCCAGTTCTCCGATTTCCACATCCTGTTCATCTAATTCTTCCAGCAAATCGAAAAGGTCATCGTCCGAAAAGAACATTTCCATCTTCGTACCCTCCTTTGCTGTTTATTTCTTTATTTATAGTGTAGCACAAAATCGGTCAGGGTACAAGTAGAAATATAGGTAAGTTGTCCTTTCCTGAGTGGGTGGTCATCTCTCTGACCGGGGCAGGCTCACACGGCAGAACCGTCTCATAAACTGCCTGTAGTTAAAGGGCAGGAGCGGATAAATGTAGCTCTTTCCGGAAATCGTTTTATTGCGGACGATACAAAGGATCGTGAGAAGGATGCCCGCCGCATAACCATACACGCCAAACGCCGCCGTCAGGCAGATGAGGATCAAACGCATGAATTTTAATGCGTATCCCAGTTCAAAGCTGACCTGGGTATAATTTGCAACTGCGACAAATGCCATATAGAGCATGATCTCGGAATTAAACCAGCCGGAACTCACGGTGTAATCGCCGAGTACGATGCCAGCTACGACGCTGAGCGGCGTGCTGAACATACTCGGTGTGTTGAGCGATGCCAGCCGGAGTCCGTCGATGGCAAATTCCAGGATGAGGAACTGCATGAATATGGGAATATTGATGGGATCCGTAATCTCGATAAAACGCAGGCTTTCGGGGATCCATTCGGGGTGCATGAACAAAAGTAAAAAGGTAGGGGTCAGCAGGACGGCTAGGATGTTGATGGCAATGCGGGACAGCCGCAGATATGTGCCTGTGACCGGCGGGAAATAGTAATCATCGGCATCTTCGATAATATCAAACACCGAAGTGGGAAGGATCATGGCAGACGGGGACGTATCCACGAGCAGCACGATGCTTCCCTCCAATATGCTGGCGGCAGTCGTATCCGGCCGCTCAGTAAACTTAAATTTGGGGAATGGATTGTACCATTTATGCTGGTACAGGCATTCCGCCAGGCTTTCCTGATTCATCGTAAGGGCGTCAATGTCTATTTTTTTCAGACGTTCCTTGATGTTTTTTAACATTTTCTGTTCGACGCGGTCGGACATATATGCGAGGACGACGTCTGTGCGGGAACTTCTCCCGACGGTGTTCATTTCCATAACTAGCTGCGGGGAACGGATCCTTCTTCGGATCAGGGCCGTGTTATATACGACGGTTTCCACAAAACCATCTTTGGAACCGCGCATGACTTTATCTTTTTCAGGCTCATCCACACCCCTAGCTGGATACGTACGAAAATCCATAGCCAAAAATTTGTCATAACCGTCGATGATCAAAATGGGAACGCCGGAAAGCATCCGCTGGATCAGGTTTTGTTCCTCTGATATCAGGTCGATTTCACCGTACGGGAGACAGTCTTTGAGAAATTCGTGTGCCGTCTCCGGCATTTGCTTAGGCGTGAGTTTATAGAGATACTCTATGATCTTTTCCATAACTTCATCTTTACAGAAGCCGTCAATAAAATAAAAACAAGATGCTCTACCACCAATTGTCACCACCCGGTAAATAAGATCAAAGCTTTTTTCAACCTGAAAAAGCTCATCGATGTATTT
>Ga0224748_10479_pt1 | contig 12488 bp, 11 predicted proteins | sample LIM_F_Water_Neg_FD_182074 | JGI IMG/M metagenome (GOLD analysis project Ga0224748, IMG submission 182074) | Enriched cells from gastrointestinal tract of the lab mouse from Pacific Northwest National Laboratory (PNNL), Richland, Washington... | ecosystem: Host-associated > Mammals > Digestive...
TTCCTGATTATAGTATTGGCTGGCAATCTGTATGTGGTTCCTGCCATGTCCGTGCCGCTCTGCGAACGCATCGTACACCGCGGTAAAAATACCTTCGAGCGAGTCCTCGCACAAGTATATATATCGTTCGGTTCCGTCCATTTTTTCCTCCCTTCTCAGTTGCATTTATTTAGGGGGGTCGTCCTTCTATGCGGCTATTCATCAATAAAATCGAGCAACGACATCTGCTCATACATATTTTCTCCCGTGACAGAGGCGGGAAGGCGTTCCCGCAGTCCTAGTAGATTCGTAAGGATAAACCGTTCGTTCAGTTTCAGCGGGATCATCGTCTTTCCCCCGCATGTGATGAAGTACATCGCCCGCTTTAAGACGACGCCGAACTTCTTCAGTGATGCAAAATCTAAATGACCGAGCCGTCTCGCGGCCAGTATGCGCCGGGCCGACTTGACGCCTACACCGGGGATCCTTAGAAGGGTATGATAATCGGCAGTCTGAACTTCGACCGGAAAAAAGGCTAAATGGTTTAGCGCCCAGTTGCATTTGGGATCTATCTGGACGTTTAGGAACGGGGTATCTTCTGTAATGATCTCTTCTGCCTCAAACTGGTAAAACCGCAAAAGAAAATCGGCCTGATATAAACGGTGCTCGCGCAGCAGGGGAGGCCCGCCTTTTAACTCCGGGAGAACCGGGTCATGGGTTGTGTTGACAAAAGCGGAATAGAAGACCCGTTTGAGATCAAATTGTTTATACATCGCTGCTGCCATATGGACGATCTCATAGTCGCTTTCGTTGGATGCGCCTACGATCATCTGTGTACTCTGGCCGGCTGGGACAAAGCTGGCATCTGGATGAAACTCCTGCAGGGAAAAATTTTGTTTTTCGGTTACCGGCAACTGTTTTTTTGAATACGTGTCTATATGTGGCGTTCCACCAGTCGGCGAACTGTTTAAGGGCATGCCGCTGTCTGGCATCCGGTCGGATGGGAGGCCGTTGGTTGTTGAACGTACAGTCGCGGCCGCGGCGCGTTCTGTCAGCGGCGTTGTGTCAGAAAACGTCTCATCTTCCGGGGCGGTGCCAATGCGCATTTGGTTTTTGACACCAGGTAATTTTCGCCCTTCGAGCAGGAGACGGTTTTCTTTTCGGCCGACCTGAATCTGACGCATCGGGGTTAGTAAGGTTTTTCTGGATTTTTGGGGAGCTAGTGTCTGTAGTCCGGCGGATGTGGGCATTTCCAGATTTACACTCATGCGGTCTGCCAGCCAGCCGGTTTTTTCGATGAGGAGGGGATCCGCGCCCGGAATGGCTTTGACATGTATATAGCCATTAAATCTGTATCGGCTGCGAAGGAGATAGATCGCCTGATAAATCTGCTCCATCGTAAAGTCGGGGTTTTTTCGGATGCCGGAGCTGAGGAACAATCCTTCGATATAATTCCTGCGGTAAAAGGAGATCGTCAGTTCCGCAATCTCTTCCGGTGTGAAATAGGCCCGCGGAATATCATTGGAAAGGCGGTTCTGACAGTATTTGCAATCGTACACGCATTCATTCGTCTGTAAAATTTTCAATAGGGAAATACATCTTCCATCGGCGGCAAAACAGTGGCAGAGACCGGCGGATACAGCATTTCCCATCGTGCCTTTTACGCCCTTCCGGCTGGTGCCGCTGGATGTACACGCGACATCGTATTTGGCAGCGTCGGATAGTATTTCGAGTTTATGAAAAATCTCGGTGGTGAGTTCCATTTTATGCACCGGGGAAGAGATAAAATCCCCTACTCCTTTCCGAACATTTGTTTACTAATAATATAGCACATATGTTTGGGGAATGCAAGGGTTTTTTTGCCTATATTTTTTACAGAAGTTGGTAAGACTAAGAATCAACCATGTTTCATCAAAAAATAACAGGATATAGGAGGAAGATCATGGCAGTAGAATTTAAAAACAGTGAGACGAAGGATAATTTGATGAGGGCGTTTGCCGGAGAGAGCCAGGCGAGAAACCGCTATACGTTTGCGGCGGAAAAAGCAAAGGAGCAGAAGCAGGAGGTGGTTTCCAGAGTATTTATGTTCACGGCAGAACAGGAAAAGCAGCACGCGGAAATTTTCTACAATCATTTAAAAGAACTTGCAGGGGAAACAATCCATGTAGATGGCGGTTATCCGGTGGATCTATCAGATGATCTTGGGGAACTTCTGCGGAAGGCACAGCATAACGAGTACGAGGAACATGATGATGTGTATAAGAATTTTGCGCAGAAAGCAACGGAAGAAGGGTTTACCAAAGTGGCAAAATCCTTTCTTCTGATCGCGGAAATTGAAAAAGTCCACGGGGATCGGTTTGGCAGGTTCGCGGACTATCTCGAGCAGAATAAGCTGTATGTGTCAGATGTAAAGACGGGCTGGATGTGTCTGAATTGTGGATTTGTGTATGAAGGGGAAAAAGCACCCGAGAAATGTCCGGTGTGTGACAGCGATAAGGGGTATTTTATCCGGGTTGAGTTGAGTCCGTTCACAGAATGATCGTTCTAAAATTAATTAATGTTTGAAATAGAAAAGCAGATCAGGTCTACTTGGTATAAGTAGAGCGGTCTGCTTTTATTTTATATTAACAAAGTGGGTTCAAAAGGTACAGATTTTTTCGTAGAGTATCCCACTCTGCGAACGCACAATATACAAGTTATCATTCAAATTATACCGTTCACCAGAAAATTTGTCAACATTTTTGTCATATTTCGGCGAATGGAGTCGAATTATTCTGCAAAATGCACGAATATTTATAGGGGATATGTTCGGAGAACTTGTTTTCACATGGGTTTCTGTTTATTACCCGTCAAAAAAATAGTCAAAGCATAAGGAAGGTGGTGAGATGCCGAGAAAAGGCGAGAACATTTATAAGCGCAAGGATGGAAGATGGGAAGGCCGCTATATCAGGACTTACGAGGGGAGCCGTGCGAGATATGGATATATATACGGAAAATCCTACAGTGATGTCAAAAAAGAACTCATCGAAAAAAAAGCAGGCGCCGGTATCGGGAAAGAGCGCAAAGAGGTACAGGACGATCTGTTTACAAATGTAAGCGATCTGTGGCTGGATTCATGCAAAAATGTCTGTAAAGAATCCACCGTAATCAAGTACAAAAATCTTTTGGAATATTATATTAAACCGTACATGGGAAATACCAGCATTAGCGCGATCGATACGCATATGATCACGGATATGCTGCTCGAGTTAGCTTGCAGCGGCGGCAGAAAGAGCGTCGGGTTATCGGTAAAAACGATCTCAGACATTTCGTCTATCATGCGGCGGATCCGAAAATTCGCGCTTGCAAAAAACTTTTGCCTGGATTTTGAAATCGAGGAGATCCGGTTAAGGAAGGAGCCAAGGGAGTTACGGATCTTTGATCGGAAGGAACAGTCGCTGCTATGTGATTTTTTGCTAGACAATAAGTGCCTGTGCCATGCGGAAATGCTCATCTGTTTATATACAGGCATACGGATCGGCGAATTGTGCGCGCTTCAATGGGACGATATTTCGCTCGAGAAAAAGACGCTCCATATTCAAAAGACGATGCTTCGGATCCAGACAGATGACGAAAATCAAAAGACGAAAGTCGTCATTACGCCGCCGAAGAGTTCGTGTTCTGTGAGGACGATCCCGGTACAGGATATGCTTGTTGAGTATCTGGCACGGTTTGAGCAGGGACCGGATGCGTATCTGCTGACCGGAAGCGCAGAAAAATGTATAGAGCCGCGGACGATGCAGAACCGGTTTAAGTCGGTGCTGAACAAATGCGGCATCCACAGCGCGAATTTTCACGCCTTGCGCCATACGTTTGCGACCAGATGTGTGGAGGCGGGGTTTGGTAGATCAGACACTTTCTTATAAAGATATGACAAGTTCTGTAAAAGTTACGAAGGGGACTTCTGCAGATGGATCATCTATACCGATCACGTTTGTGAATAGCGGCACTTCGTATGTGGGTGCCAGAGGGGTTATTTTCTTTTACAACGCGGCAAAACAGGTCATTGCGGTAGATACGATTTCAGCGTCACTTTATGCTGGTGAAACGAAGTATGATGACGTATATGTTCCTTATGATTATGAGACAGAGGATTATTCTCGTATCAAATATGCAAGTACAGAAATTTTTTATTACGCATATGAATAGTCTTTGAACAAAATTTCACACAGATATTTATAGAAGTGAGGGGGCAGTTTGAAATAACTGTCCTTTTTTGTAGTAATGGGAACAGCTGGGAAGTCACGTCTTGTAAAGTCAACTTGTAAAAGCAGGCGGTTTATGATAATATGAAAACATAAAAATTGAAAGCGGGTGGGGAGATTGAAAGCTATGGAACAAACTGATCAGAAACATCAGGAAGATTTACAGAGGCTAAAAAATTTTCGGCTGCTTGACGATGATTTCCTTACGAAGTGTTTTGAGGGAGATACGGCAGGTATAGAACTGGTATTGCGGATCATACTGGAAAAAATGGATTTGAAGGTGTTGGATGTCCATACGCAGGTGTTTGTGGAGAATCTGCTGAATCGTTCAGTGAGGCTCGATATTCTGGCAACTGATAGCACAGGGGCAAAACTAAATGTGGAAATACAGCGGGAAGATAAAGGAGCCGGCCGAAAAAGGGCGAGGTATAACAGCAGTATGATGGACGCAAATCTACTGAAAAAGGGTGAGGATTTTGACCAGTTGCCCGAAACCTGGGTTATCTTTATTACGGAAAATGACGTCATGGGGAAAGGGCGGCCGCTCTATCCGATTGAACGCTGCTTTTTGGATACCGGAGAAAAATTTGAGGACGGTTCGCACATATTGTATGTAAATGGCGCTTACCGTGGAGATACACCGATTGGAAGATTGATGCACGATTTCTCCTGTACAGATGCAGCGGATATGTATTATGGGAAATTGGCAGAGCGGGTAAGATTTTTCAAGGAGAGTAAGGAGGGGATTCAAATTATGTGCCGGGCGATGGAAGACATGAGAGATCAGTCATTGAGGGAAGGAATGAGGGCAGGAAAAAAAGAAGTTGCTAAGAAGATGTTGGAAGACGGAACAATAACAAAGGAAAAGATTGCGGAGTTTGTCGGACTTTCTGTTGACGAAGTGGAAAAATTGGAAACGGAATGATTTTATAAAGGCAATTGGGATACGGACTGTAATAATAGTAACTGATGTGTTATTATCAAGGAGGATGGAACTAAAGCGCTAGTTGCTGTTTATGATAGCGTGAACGGCTTATTTGGGACAGGGGATTTTATCATTCAGGATAGTAGGAGGTAAATAACGTGGCTATCACGATAAATATCTATTATAGCGGTAAAGGGGGAAATGCAAGGAAATTTGCGGAGGAAATGTTTTTGACCGGTGTTGTCAGTGACATTCGTGCAGAAGAGGGAAACATAAGGTATGAATATTATTTCCCGACGGATGATAAGGAAACAGTGCTTTTAGTCGACAGTTGGAAAGACCAGCGTTCTCTGGATGTCCACCATGGTTCTCCTATGATGGAAAAGATTGCGGAACTCCGGGAGAAATATGACCTGCATATGAGGGTGGAACGGTATGTGTCTGATGAAACCGGGAGTTCTGCGGCAGATAGGATATTTTTAAGGGAATAAGCCGTAGTTTTTGGAAATTAGCTGAAGGAAAGAGTTGTCTAGAAACAGAGAATTAATGAGAGTGTTTAAAGATGTTGGATTAGTAGAACAACTGGGTTCCGGAATGAGTCGGATATTGCGATTTTATGACAAAAGCATTTTTGAAATATCCGATTACTTTATAAAAGTTGTTTTTCCATTTTCAGTGCCGAATGAAAATGAGATTATCGCAAATGGCGATGAAAATCGGGTTTTGTTATTGTTGGAAAAAGAACCAAATTTTACAGCGAAGAAAATAAGTGAACAGACAGGTTTTAGCACTAGAAAAATCAGTCGTATCATCAAGAGTTTGCGTGAGACGGGGAAGATTATACGTGTGGGTTCTGCGAGAAAAGGTTACTGGAAAGTAAATAAATAACTTTAGCATATCTCTTATGGGAGGAGAGGAAAAGTACTAATTCTGATTTCTCGTATTCAGTCTTTTTTCTTGTTTCACATGTTAGGCACAAAAGAGCTGGGATGGTGAATAAGGCAAACATTAAACTGGAATTTACAAAGTATTTGTATCTGTACGTTGCTTACCGCCTGTAGTGAAGCCTGCCTGCTGAGGGGTGCGGTGCGAACTATCATTCATATTGCGTCATTCGATAAAATACTGTATAATTAGCATATATTTAAGAGGGGGGATTTGTTGTTTTCATTGCCTGATGTTTTCCGTAGGGGAAGCCATGTGAGATGATGGCGGTTCCGCCACCGGAGAGGAGGATGTTTATGAAGAAAAAAATTAAGATTAAGTTATTACTCGTATTTGCGGTTTTGTGTTTGATACCGATAACAAGTGCTGTGGGAGTGGAGGCGAAAGCAGATCTGCCCGAACCTGTCATTGACTTGTCCGGAAATGAAATCAATGATAGTAATGCAGGCATATCAAAAAAGCATAACGTGGGTATACCTGATGAGGATATCATATCATCCCTGATCAGGGATGAATCTAAGGAAAGTTCCGTTGAAAAAGAAGTCAGTAAAACGCCTGCTCCTTTTGAAAAGAATGATGATCTGTATATTCCGGCACCAACAAAACCTGCATTAGCGGAAAAAGAGGTTGATACTGGTTCAGGGGCGCCGGATGATGGGTTTGTGCCGGGGGAGATCATCATATGCTTTAAAGATGAGTATTCACCTTCCAAGATTACAAATTTAATACCAAATGAAAAAATAGTGAAAATGAAAGACATATACAAATCTGTATACGATTCTGCCAAAGAAAAAAATTCTGCTGACTCATTGAAATTAGAATCTGTGAAAGACGAAATAGGAAGATATTATGTAGTAACTCTTTCCGGCAAATCCCCAAAAGGTCTTTTAAAGATTATTAAGGCGTTAAACAAACTCCCGAACGTAAAATACGCGGAGCCCAATTATATATGTAAACCATGTGCGGTGCCAAATGATTATAATAATTACAAGCTTTGGAATATGGACCGCATACAGATGCCTGAAACATGGAATACATATCCGGGAAAGGACATTAAGGTAGGGGTGTTGGATACCGGAATTGACGCTAACCATCCGGATCTTAAGAACAATGTTGTTACATCCCTTGGCTGGAATTGTAAGCGTAAGAGCAATACCGATACATTGGATTATTATGGTCATGGAACGCATGTTGCAGGGACGATCGGTGCAGAAGGAAATAATTCAATCGGAGTTGTAGGCGTTAATCCATTGGCAAAACTGGTTCCGATAAAAATATGTTATAGCAACACCAACGAAGGTTCAAGTGCAGAATTAATGGCTGAGGGAATACTTCATGCCACAAAAAATAAGATACCTGTTTGCAACATGAGTTATACTACACCGGACAGTAATGTTTTCCGCGATGCTGTAAAAAAATATGGTCAAAATGGAGGTACGTTTATAGTAGCAGCCGGCAATGAGGGCGAATGTATTGATGATATGCCGGAGTATAAGTCTTTAGCAGAACTAGATAATGTTATCACTAGATAATGTTATCATAGTTACAGCTTCAGATGATAATGATGATAATTCGAGCTGGAATTATGGGAATCTTGTGCATGTGGCGGCACCAGGTAAAGGTATATGGAGTACTGTTCCAACTTCAATAGATGCCAGCGGATATAAATCAGGTGATGGATCATCCATGGCAGCGCCGCATGTAACCGGAGTGGTATCTCTTATGAAGGGCATAAATCCTGATATGACCCCGTATGAGATGAGGCAGGTGATAATCAATTGTTCAGATGCTGTTCCACAACTTCAAGGGCAGGTATCATCAAGTGGACGGCTGAACGCAAAAAGAAGTCTGGGTACTTATCTGCGCGTCACTCCCAACGAGAATGAAACAATGGCTGCAGCCATAAAAAGATGTTTGGGTTCAAGATCTGCTTCTGATATAAAAATGATGGGACTTACAGGAGCAAATAGAATGGCGGATGGCAGCAGTTCAAGAGATTCAGCGAGCGCCGTACTGCCAAATCTCCAATATGTGGATGTTTCAAATTATAAAAATGACCTGAAAAAATATTCATTTTATGGATGCAAAAATCTTACAACAGTTGTTCTCCCTGAGGATGGTGTGAAACTGCCGGCATACTGCTTTATGAACTGTACGAAACTCAGTATGGTACATAGGATGAATAATGACAGCAGGAAAATGAATGAGGCGGATCTATCGGGACTGGCAGGCCGGTCCACAGGAGGGTTTGCGGCACAGACACAGTGTTTTTGGGGGTGTACCGCTTTAAAAACGGTAAGAATGCCAAATTCAAAAGATCTCAGGTTTTCAAATAATGTATTCGACGGCTGTACTAATCTGGATACTGTGTATATAGATACCCAGACACCGGTTACAGGAGAGGCTGACCTAACCGGGATAACAGAACTGACCCCGTGTATGTTCAGGGGAACGGGGATATCTGCTGTAAAACTTGCGAAAGATGTCAGTGTCGGACGGGAAGCTTTTGAAAATTGTGCTAAATTAGTACGAATTCAGGTGCATCCGCAGCAGATCGATCAGATCAGTGTGTATGATAATTCCTTTTACAATGTGAACCAACAATGTAAAGCTTATATGAACCAGGCTTTCCGCAGATCATCCTACAAATTTCACAGATCGGCAACGGAAGAGATTCCTAAAGTGGTCAATTCATTACTTGTCTGGCCTGTCGAAAACGAAAAAATATATGAAACGATCAATTATTATCTAGAGGAAGAAACTTTAAGTGCACACCTGATAAATTATCTTGTGATATCAGGCAGTGCTAATATGGGAGACTCAGGCAGTACTGGATCGGCGAGAATATTGAGCAACCTTAAAGTTGTTGACATGTCTTCGTATACGGGCAGCCTTGGAACATATGCTTTTCGCAATTGTGTAAACCTGGAAACGGTTATCAGGAGTCCCGGACTCTCGAATATTCCGGCGCATTGTTTTATGAACTGCAGAAAACTGACCACGATCATGGAAGGCAATAAATCCCCCCAAATCTGGAATGAAATAGACCTGACGGATCTTACTGGAGGTTTGGCGGTTGATACACAGGCATTTGACGGTTGTACAAAATTAACAACTGTAAAACTGCCCTCGACATCAATTGGGGTTTCTAATTCATTTTCAAATTGTTCAAGTTTGTCCACTGTATATAAGGATGGAGGCAAAAAGAGAGAAGGAACCTTTGATCTGACAGGTGTTTCGACATTCTGGCCGGGCTGGGGACATAATTTCGAAAATACAGCTGTAAGAGAAGTCAAATTACCTAAAGGAGTAGAGATTTCGGAATATTGTTTTAATGATTGCACTAAAATTGTTAGAATATTCTTTGATCCAAATCAGATTGATATAATTGGTATCGGTTCGCATGCTTTTTATGGTGTTGATAAAAATTGCAAAGCATATATGAATGCAATTTTGGAAGAAAATCAGGATTTCAAAATTAAACGAAGTGATACCAGGTATATTCATAGATTCTCCTATTAGTGTTTGGGTTATATGTAATGGATTCATATATAATAGTGTTGGGATCAAAATGCCTTTTGGCCCCGACGTCATATAATAGTATGATATTAAAATCAATTCGGAGGTGACGATATGAAGAAAAACATATTTGCAGTTACGGCATTTGTTACAGTGACAGCCATGGTATTCACCATATGCGTGGATACGGAGGCAAAGGTACGGATGAGCAGGAAAAAACTTACCATGGAAGTGTCAAAGACACATACTTTAAAGATAAAAGGAGTTAAAGGGAAAAAAATTATCTGGAAATCCTCTAAACCGGGAGTTGCTAAAGTAAATAAAAAGGGTAAGGTCACCGCATTGAGGAAAGGAAAGGCAACCATAACAGCAAAGGCAGGAAAGAAGTTATACAAATGTGTTGTGACGGTAAAAGATAAGAGAAATAAGGGAGGGTTGAACATGGCGACGCCTGGACCAGATGAACCGGCGGTGATACAGGATAATCCGGCAGCCACGGCAGGTCAGTTTGCTGCCGGATCGCAGGAGCCAACACCAGCATCTTCTGAATCGACGCCTGTGCCGACGCCGGATAACTCGGGCAGTGGAAATACTTATCCTTGTGTTACAGAATATGCTGCCCTCATGGATTGCCGCATATCGTATATTGATGAGGAGGGGTTTGATATATCGGATGCGGACGGTGAGGTTATACGCGATTTTTTTTGGCCAGAAGATAATAAAGATATTGTTTATGATGGTATACTAACCGGAGCAGGAGAAGAACCATTTAACAGTTCTAACCACTTTTTGTGGTATGCTGCAAGTGGAGAAAATATGAATTGTTCAGATATCCGAATTGGGGATATTGTGGATGTAGTTTATGGATACACGGCGTCGCAGATAGAGATACCTCTGGAGAATCGTCCCTGTTTCTGTGCGGCTATCAATGTTCATAAGAGGCAAGGATCACCGAAGCCTGAACCGACACCGGATAACTCTGGTAGTGAAATTACTTATCCCAGTGATACAGAATATGCTGCCCTCATGGATTGCCACATATCGTATATAGATAGGAAGGGGTGGTTTGAGATATCGGATGCGGACGGAGAGGTTATACGCGGTTTTTATTGGCCGAAAGAAAAAGATATTGTTTATAATGGTATATTAACCGGGGGAGGGGAAGTGCCCTTCAACAGTTCTAACAAATTTTATTCATATAATGCAATTGGAGAAAATATGAATTGTTCAGATATCAGGATTGGGGATATGGTGGATGTGGTTTATGGTTACTATTATAAAGATGCGGATATACCCCTGAAGAAGCGTTCCTGTATCTGTGTGGCTATCAATGTTCATGATCGGCAGGGATTACAGCTGCCGAATAACTTTAGTGATGAACTTTGTGGTCCCTGTGTTATGGAATATGCTGCATACATGGACTGCCGCATATCGGATATAGAGGGGGGATGATTGAGCTATCTGATACGGATGGTAAGGTTATATGTCGTTTTGGCGGATCTGGTTGGGTGGCAGCCATGCCAAAGTACTTTCTTTGCGATCAGTTGGAAGTTGTTTATGACGGCATACTAACCGATGGTAGTGGAAAGCCATTCAACAGTTCTAACAAACTTGGCACGTATGAAGCAAAAGGAGAAAATATGGATTATTCAGATATCCGGATCGGGGATATTGTGGATGTAGTTTATGGCTACAGTTTGGAGCACCCGCAGGTAGAGAAGCGCAAGTATGAATGTTATGCTATCAATGTTCATAAGCGGTAAGGAGCCGGACAGAAATTTCAAAGCATTCATCCAAGATGGCAGAACTTATGATTAAAGTTTTGGGTTAAATCATTTGTCTATAAAAATGAGAAAACTCGGGATACAATAGTATATTGAAAGAAGTTGAATCTCTGAACCGCGTTGCAGCGCAGTTTGGGGATTCTTCTTTTATTTCGTAAAAAATGAAAAACATGTCAAAATTGACATAAAAGTTGTTATTTTTTACATTTTCCTAAATTGCAAAGAAATCTTGCTACAATGAATCTAACATACAAAAAGCAAAAAGAAAGGAACGGTGGTTATTATGAAAAAAAGTATTACAGCATTTTTAGTCATTGGATTACTTGCTGGAATCATACCTGACACAGGTGTTTCAGCAAAAGTGAATCATTACCGATTTAACGATTACCCCGACGAAAACACCGACACAAAAACCAGTTGTAAAGCCGGTAGAACGACCGACTGCAAAACCGGAAGACCGACCAAGCATGAATACGACGCTTAAACCAACTGTGAAACCGACCATTAAGCCAACGATAAAGCCAACCGTGAAGCCGACCGTCAAACCTACCCCAAAACCGGCGGTAAAGCCAGTCGTTGCCAAGCCGGTATCAAAACCGACCGCAACTCCCGTCCCATACACACGAATCGCCAATGGGACATATAAGTTCAGCACACATCCATCAGCATAGGCACATCAGCAGTAACATTAAAAAAGATCGGCGAAACAAAAAAATTATCTGTGTCATTCACCCCTTCCAATACGACGCAGAAAGGCATTACCTGGACTTCATCCGACCTAAATGTGGCCACGGTAACAAACGGTACAGTCAAAGCCGTCGGAAGCGGGTCGGCCACAATCACAGCAAAAACGGAGAACGGAAAAACAGCGATCCAAAAAATAACGGTAAACGACGGCTGCGCCGCAATCTCCAAAGGCTACTACTGTTTTAACACAAAAGCCGGCAGTCAATTCATGCTGGATGTGTCCGGAAACGCGACAAGCGACGGAAGCAACATCCAGATTTTTCAAAACAACGGCAGCGCCGCTCAAAAATTCTACGTCGAACCTGTTGGAAATGGCTGGTATATCATTTCCAACACAGTACCCAA
>Ga0224748_10482_pt1 | contig 12466 bp, 10 predicted proteins | sample LIM_F_Water_Neg_FD_182074 | JGI IMG/M metagenome (GOLD analysis project Ga0224748, IMG submission 182074) | Enriched cells from gastrointestinal tract of the lab mouse from Pacific Northwest National Laboratory (PNNL), Richland, Washington... | ecosystem: Host-associated > Mammals > Digestive...
ATGAAGAAGGTAACGATAACCAGATGGTTCGACATTTTTACAATCGAGGAGAAGATGCCCCTTTATGGGTCGTTTTTGAAATATTGTATCTGAGCGATCTCGCCAGCTTTTTTGAGTGTTTAAACGAATCAATGAGAGAGCGCATCATGATGCAGCTAAATATGTTTGATATTTCCATTGATACAAACAGAAATCTACTCAGCAGCATACTTTACACCATCAAATCACTCCGCAATTCCGTTGCCCATAATAATATAATTTTTGATACTAGATTCAAAGACAGAAATATCAGTCCGGTACTAAAAAATGGGTTGAAAAAGAAACCAGTATACAAAATATTACCCTATATTCACTGATTGACTACATAATCATTGTATGTTGTCTGCTCAAACGTGTTGATTTTAGTTCTGCAAGGGCAAAGAAACTGGTCAATACCTATAAAGACCAGAATCAGCTTCTTCAAAACAATGTTGCACCTAGTATTTACGCACAAATTATACAACAAAATGTTACCCAGAAGTTATCTGCTTTGGAAACCTATCTCAATATATGACATATGACTGGCTTGGAGAGGCTTTGAAATTCAAAATTTGTCTTGCATTTTTTGGGCTTGTATTGTATACTATAGTTATTGAAAGAGGTGTATGTTTTCGGACTGCACTGGGGGAGTCACTCTGTGGCTCCCTTTTATGTTGCTCACTTTTGATATTTCTGTATTATATTCATCCCACAAAGGAGGTACCCCCTTGAAAACCATTCTGATTGTAGACGACGACATCCACATCGGAAACGCCCTGGAGGAGGCCCTCCGGCAGGAGGGGTACGGGGTGCTGCGGGCCTACTCCGGCACGGAGGCCATCATGGTTCTGGACCGGTCAAAGCCGGATTTGGTCCTCCTGGACCTGATGCTCCCCGGCCTGAACGGCGAAGAGGTTCTCCCGCTCATCCAGGGCAGGCCGGTCATTGTGCTCAGCGCAAAGGGGGAGCTGGAAAACAAGGTCCAGCTCTTACAGGGGGGCGCGGCGGACTATGTCACCAAGCCCTTCCACACCCAGGAGCTGCTGGCGCGCATCGCGGCACAGCTCAGAACCTACGAGACGGCGGCAAACAGGGACATCCTCTCCTTTGGGGATATCCGGCTCTCCGACGACGTCCATACAGCGTATGTAAATGGGCAGGAGCTTCATCTGACCCCCACCGAGTACGCAATCCTGAAAATCCTGGTACAGAACCAAAGCCGCATTGTCCCCCGGAGCGCGCTCCTGGACAAAATCAGCGAGCAGACCCCCGACTGCACCGAAAGCTCCCTGAAAACCCATATCAGCCACCTGCGGGCCAAGCTGGCCGAAGCGGGCGGACGGGATTCCATCGAAACAGTATGGGGGATAGGATTTCGGATGAAGAAGGGATAGCGCCCCGTCCAAATCTCAACAATATCTCAACCCTTTTCTGCCCGGTTTCTTAAAGTTTGCGCGGTAAAATAGCAACATGAAATTAAGGCGGGCAATAACCCGCTATAAGGGGGTAATCCTATGGAGTATGTTCTCCAGACCACCGCGCTGAAGAAATCCTATGGTCAGTACAGGGCGCTGAACGGCCTGACCATGAATGTTCCGAAAGGGGCAATTTACGGATTTGTCGGGAAAAACGGCGCTGGAAAGACAACGCTGATCCGGTTGATCTGCGGTTTGCAGGAGCAGACGGCGGGGGAATATTCAATTTACGGAATCTCCGGCAGAAGCAAAGAAATCGTCAAGGCGCGCCGCCGGATGGGGGCAGTGGTGGAAACACCGTCCATCTACCTGAACATGACGGCGGAGGAAAACCTAAAGGAGCAGTACTGCGTCCTCGGCCTGCCCGCCTTTGCCGGAATTGGCAACATTCTGGAGCTGGTGGGACTTCAGCACACGGGGCGGAAAAGGGCCAAACACTTTTCCCTGGGGATGCGCCAGCGGCTGGGAATCGCGGTGGCGCTGGCGGGCAGTCCGGACTTTCTGGTGCTGGACGAGCCCGCCAACGGTCTGGACCCCCAGGGCATTGTGGAGATACGGGAAATCATCCTGCGGCTGAACCGGGAATTCGGGATCACTGTACTGATTTCCAGCCACATCCTGGACGAGCTTGCCCGCCTTGCCACCCATTTCGGTTTTATTGAGGGCGGACAGATGATAAAGGAAATCAGCGCCGAGGAGCTGGAGGCGGCCTGCCGGAAGTGTATCCATGTGACGGTATCGGATGTAAAGGCTCTGAGCCGGGTCATGGAAGGACTGGGGATGGAATATACCGTCCTGTCCGCCCATGAGGCCGACCTGTTCGGGGAAATCAGCGCGACGGAGCTGGTCTCCAGGCTGTCCGCGGAGGGCTGTGAGGTCAAGTCCATGTTCGGGCGGGATGAAAGCCTGGAGAATTACTATATCAATCTGGTGGGAGGGACCGGCCATGGAAATCTTTAAGCTGCTGTATGCCAACAAGCTGCGCTTAAAAAGGGGAAAGCTGCTTTGGATTGGCCTTGGCGTTTCGCTGGGTTACAATATTCTCCTGCTGGTGATGAATTATATAGAGCTGGTCAATCACATTGGAAATTCCATTGTGGCCATCAACTGGTATCTGCTGTCGTCCTTTTCGACGGTGGGCTATTTCTGCCCGGTCTTTTGCAGCTTTTTTATTGGAACCGATTATAGCGAGGGCACTGTCAGGAACAAGGTAATTGCTGGACACACCCGAAACAATATCTATCTGGCCAATTTCATAACCGCATCAGCGGTCAACCTGTTTTGGGTTGTTGTTACAACTGCGGTCACGGCTGTTTTGGGGACGCTGCTGTTTGGCTGGCATATGGTATATCCGCTTCAGTTCCTTCTGCAATATTTCAGCGGGCTGCTGGCGATAATCGCCCTTGCCGGACTTTTTACGCTTCCGGCTATGCTGATTCACAACCATGTAATTTCCACTGTGTGCAGTATACTGCTCTTTTTTGTCCTTTATTCTGTAGAAACCTCCGTGCAGAGGATTCTTTTTGCCCGTTCGGTGGGAAAGGCCTCGATGGTGACAACCGGTCTTCTTTCCCAGACGGTATTGGAGTTTATATATGACTTTATCCCTGTGGGACAGGTGATACAGGTTATGGGCAAAATACTTCACCCCGTCCGGGCACCGGTGTTTTCCCTGGTTTTTACCGCTGTGTCGGTGCTGTGCGGCATAGCGGTTTTCAGGAAAAAAGACTTGAAATGACAATTGACCGGGTAATTTAAAGTAAAAGGAGAGGGTATTATATTTTGGCTTTTGCTGTACGGCATCATCATTACCCTTGCCGCAGTATTTCTGGGCGTGCGCCTTGCCCTGACCCGCGGCGCGGCCAGGGAAATTGCGGCGGGGCTGGAGGAAAAGCTGAACGCCGACACCAACACCCTGATTTCCATCTCCGGCAGGGACAGGGCCATGCGCCGCCTTGCCGGGGAGCTGAACACACATCTGAAGGAGCTCCAGAGGCGGCGGCGGCAGTATATCCAGGGAGACCTGGAGCTGAAAAACGCCGTCACCAACATCTCCCATGACCTGCGCACCCCCCTGACCGCCATCAGCGGCTACCTGGACCTTTTGGACGGGGAGGAGAAAAGCGAAACGGTACAGCGGTACATCCAGGTCATCCGAAACCGCACCGAGGCTATGACCCAGCTCACCGGTGAGCTGTTCAGCTATTCCGTGACCGTGGCCCAGGGGGAAGGGGAGCGGGACAAGACAGAAACCGTTGTGATAAACCGCGTCCTGGAGGAAAGCATCCTTGGATTTTACGCGGCGCTGGAGGAGCGGGAAATCACGCCGGAGATACACATAACAGAGAAAAAGGTAACGCGGAGGCTGGACCCCTCCGCGCTTTCCCGCGTGTTCGCCAACCTGCTGAGCAATGCCCTCAAGTACAGCGACGGGGACCTTTGGGTGGAAATGACCGAAAACGGGGAAATCACCTTTTCCAACACGGCCCCCGGCCTGGACGAGGTGCAGACAGAGCGGCTGTTTGACCGGTTCTACACACTGGAGAGCGCCAGGAAATCCACAGGCCTGGGGCTTTCCATCGCCAGGGTGCTGATGGAACGGATGTGCGGCACAATTGCCGCACAGTACTGGAAGGGGCGGCTGTACCTTCGCATCGCGCTTCCGGAGGAGGATGTCTGTTCCCAATAAAAAACAGCGGGAGACGCTGGGCATTTTGTCCGGCGTCTCCTGCGCTGCCTGGGTCTTTGGAATTAGGTCTCTATCAGTTCTCCGACGCCCTTTGCCAGGGCCGCCGCCAGCTCTTTGCTGTTGTGTATCTCCCCCGGAAAAATCATTCCGCCCCGCGCTACGTCTTCTGTTTCGTGGTAGTCGCTGCCGGAGGAAAAGAGCAGATGGTGCTCCTCCGCCCAGGCGCGGGCGCGGGGATTGTTGCTTTCGTGGCGGGGGTTTCCGTTGTAAACCTCTATCCCGTCCAGGAATTTGGGGTCGCGGGGAGAAAGCCCCGGACGGCAGGGATGGGCCTGGAACAGCAGCGCGCCGTACTCATGGCAGACGCGGTATGCCTCCTCCTGGGTGTATCGGTAAAAGGTGGGATTCGCGTAAATGAACTCTGTGTCAATCCCATAAACTAGGAAATCCTCCCGGCCTCCGGCAATACAGCTTTCCATCCCCAGGATGATCCTGAGTCCAGCCTTTTCCCCCGCCTCCTGCGCCCGACGAAAGCCCTCCAGATACTGCGTCACCCGCTCCCGCGGGGAACCAGAAAAGGCCTCTAACACATAGCTGTTGAAATGGTCGGTAATGGTAACGGCCTGATACCCCGCCTTTACATAAGCGTCTACCACATTTGCCGCCGGAACACAGGCGCAGGGGCTGACCTCCGAGGTGTGGGCATGCATTTCTATTTTCATCTGACGAATACCTCCTTAAAGCAGAATGACCTTGATTAGTTTGTTACCAATATTTTAAAGCGGACCGGGTAAAATGTCCATAGCTTCCTGTGAAAAATACGGATTTATGGGTTCTTTTCGGATAGGTGGTGCTCTGCCAAGAAATTTGCCAATTTTTTCTCCGGGTTGACGGGCTTTTATGCCATAAGGTATAATTTTATTAAAGAATATGCCGTAAAGTGACATAATTTGCTAATGGAGGAAACGCCAATGCCTAATCGAAAGTTACATATCCGCACCCTTGTTGCCATTCTGACACTGTCCCTGTCAGCATTCTCTCCGGTTTACGCTGGGGATACTGGGATTCCCGCTCCTCTGGGGCCTCCGGTCCTGCGGACCCTTCCGGCCTCCCAAAAAGAGGAGCCGATGGAGCCAAAGGAGGCAGCGGAAACCACCGCCACATATCAACCCCAGCCCCTTGCGCCGGTAACCGGCTCTGTCTCCCTGGGGGAGAACTCCGCGGATGCCCTGAACGCGGAGCAGATCGCGCTGATTGAAGACTATTTTTTCTACTACTTTGCATCCCTGGCCCTGCTGGAGCCCCAGGATGTGTCGCTGCTGTTTGCGGAGGACGGGGCGTCCCAGGCCCAGGCCGCCATGCACACCGCCACCTTTGAGGTGCTGACCGAAACCCGGAAGATGCAGAGGACAGACCTGCGGCTGACCGGATGTACATATGAAATCGTCATCGGGGAACAGCGCCTGCGGGAGAACGGCGACCTGATGGTATACGCCACCGAAAGCAACACCCAAAATTTCGCCTGCCTGCCGGGGGTGGATTCCAAAACCCTGGCCATGGGCCATGCCTTTTATATGCGGGAGACAGAGGACGGCTGGCGGCTGACCAAGCACTGGCAGAACGAGGACTTCCATCTGCTGGTGTCCGACCTGTTCCGGTGGGGGGTGCGGGATGAAAACCTGGAGACGGATGTGGAGGCCTCCAAGGAGCTTTTGAGGGGGATTGTAGACCGGATTCTCAGGGAGTCCAGGACGAACCTGGCCCAAAGGGAGGGGGAAAGGCTGGACTATCGCGGCGAAACGGAGAACGTCCGCAGCTGGGACCGGGACTATGACCGGCAATCGGCCCTGGAGTACGCGGAAAAATGGATCGGGGTCCGCAGCCCCGATTGGCCCGCCTATGACATTTATGGGGGAAACTGCAACAACTTTGCCTCCCAGGTGCTGCTGGCAGGGGGGATCCCCATGGACACGGCGGGGAATGCCCAGTGGAAATGGTTTGGAGAGGCCCCAAACGAGGGGGGAGGGACCTGGGGACGGTCAGCGTCCTGGACGGGGGTCAACGAGTTCTACCAGTACGTGGAGGAAAACCAGGGATTCGGGCTGGTCTGCGACCTGACAGGCAGCTACTTTGACGGAAAACCAGGGGACCTGCTCCAGTTAGGGGCGCTGGGAGACTGGAAGCACACGGTTGTCATTTCCCAGGTAATCAGGGACCAGGAGGGCGAATTTGTGGATTACCTAATCCATTCCAATACGGCGGACAGGCTCAACTATCCGGCGGCGGCTTACCCGTATACCTCCCACCGGCTGATCCAGGTGCTGGGGTGGTCGAAATGAAAGGGGCTGTCCCCAAGCGGCGGAACCGCAGGCAATTTGATGTAAAGTCCGAATACAATAGGGAGGCGCAAAAGGCAAAAGGCGTTTCTGCTTTTATGTAATATTCGCCATATTCTCCTTTATAAACACCGAAAAATAGGAAATATATCAATTTTCTCCAAATGAACTTTGGATAACTTGTACAAATAATCCATTTTACCGATATTGCGTTTTTATGGATTTGGGGCTTGTGCATTTATGAAATTCAGGGTATAATAAAGGAACGAAATTTTGATTTTGAGAAAAGGAAAACTACAGGCCGCGCCGAAATGCAAAAGGGAAATTTCCTTCAAAGGCGGATTTCCGGCGCACTGTACGGACAAGAAAACAAGTGGCAAGGGAGAATGGGAAAATGGCGGAAATTGCCAATTGTGCGGTACAAGCGGAAAGCAGGCTTTTTTATCATATCTGTAAGCGGATTATGGATGTTGTGTGTTCGGCGGCGGCGCTGGCAGTGCTGTCCCCTATCTTTTTGGCGGTGGCTGTCGCAATCAAGCTGGAGGATAAGGGGCCGGTTATCTTCACCCAGAACCGCACCGGAAAGGACGGAAAGGTTTTCCGGATGTATAAATTCCGCAGTATGTATGTAGACGCGGAAAAACGGCGCAGCGAGCTGCTGGCGCGGAACGAGGCCGACGGCCCTCTGTTCAAGATAGCGGACGATCCCCGTGTCACCAAGGTGGGACGTTTTATCCGCAGAACCAGCATTGATGAGCTTCCCCAGCTTGTGAATATTCTCAAGGGGGAGATGAGCATTGTCGGGCCCAGGCCATTGGTTACATACGAACAGAACCAGTGCACCGAATATCAGGCCCAGCGGCTGCTGGTAAAGCCGGGGCTCACCTGTATCTGGCAGGTATCGGGGCGCAGCGACACCTCCTTTGACGAACTGATTGAGATGGACCTGGAGTACATCAGGAACCAGTCCCTGTGGCTGGATATCAAGCTCATTCTCAAGACGGTGGTTGTTGTCTTCACACATAAGGGCGCATATTGATGCGGTTCGGGGATATTTTAAAAAGAGGCTTTCCTGCGCGGCTGAAGGCTGCGGAGGAAGGCCCCTTTTGATGATTGGGCGCCTCCCACGGCCCTGCCTATATTTGCCGTTCAATCAGATTTTTTCATTTTTCCATATCTTTTTTGCTCCCTGCTGCGCCCTTTGAACTTTTCTGCGGAAATTCAAGAAAATACCCTATTGACGGACTGTGGATTTTTGTTTATTATATTAGAGAGAAAGAAGAGGAAGCTTTTGGCAGACTCTTATTCGTTTGAAAGGAGATTAGCTTTATGCAGTCAAAAAAATCATGCCGGTTTACGGCGGCTTTTATCGGGTTTCTATTACTTATGCTAAGTATTCTTGTTCTGCCGGTCAGCGCAGCGGACAGTGAAATGCCTCCTTCCGCCGGGGGAGTGGAGATTACCAATGGCACCGGTCCGGATGGCTCAACATTTGATTTTGGGGAGCTTACTCCTGAAGAAGTTCTTGCGGGTCAACATCAAGAAGTGACTCTCACTAATCTGACGGGCAATCGGGTTGATCTTGTAAGGGTCTCTCTTTGGGATGCCGCTTCGTCAGAATACAAAGAAATAACTATTGAAGGAAATGTATATAATGGAAATACCTTTGGCGTATATGGTTCTAAATATCTTGACACAGAGTATCTCCAGACAGTGTCCTATATATTGGAGCCAATCCGCTTGGCAAGTGTTATTATACCCCGAGAAGAGCCTTATGAGGATAGATTCCAGATGGTTTTCCAGGGTTCTGACGGAAAGGAATATTCAGTAGAATTTACGGCTGTTATAAAAATTTCAGAAGACGCCTCTCAGACACATCTTACAGACCTCCGCGCCATCAACGGACACCTTTACGCAGATATGAGCGAAACGATCTACGCAACGGATGAAGCGTTAAGGGCGATTAGGCCTGAAGACTTTGAGATTACAGCTACAGACGAAGACGGAGAAACGGTTGATCTTCAGGGGCTGAGAATAGAATCCTATGATGTAAGCCAAAATTCTGTGGTGTTTGTATTCAGCGATATTCAGTCTGAAACCTCAAAAACAATCACTGTATCTGTCAAGCATAAAGACGACACAGCCGCCAAGACAGCGCAGTTTGACGTAGAGGGAAACAGTTCGGAAAGCAACATCCCAGAAAGCGGAAATGTTGTCATTAAGGTTGTGGACAATGAAACGAAGCAACCTGTGTCCGGCGCGTCCGTCGAATTGCTCTGCGCCGGTTCCAAGGCTATTACTGCTACAACAGACAGCCAGGGCTATGCCCGGTTCAGCAAGCTTCAGCCCGGCATATATTCTATTTCCGTCCGTGCGGCGGGCTATGGGGACGTTGCTATGCAGGAAATGGATTTAAGCGCCCCTGAGGTAGTCGTAAATCTCGCCCGCCCCGGCGACCTGGGGGAGGGCGAGGCATCCAATATTCAGATTATTGTAAAAAACCAGTACGGCGAACCGGTGAAGGATGCGACAGTTCAGTTTTTCTGCGCTGCCAACAACGGCAAAGGCGCCGCCCAGACCAATGCCCAGGGTGTGGCCACCTTCCACCTGACTGCCAATAACTACGAAATTACCGTGACCAAGAGCGGCCACTTCCCCTCTGGCAGCAAGGTCCTGTCCGTTGCCAACAAAGAGGAATCGCTGGAGATCACCCTGGAGCAGCGCTTTATGTGCAGCGTTATGACAACTGTCGTAGACGAAAACGACCGTCCGGTCAGCGGCGCTGAGGTCTACTATACCTGCCCCACTGATAACGACGTGGGCCGTTCCAAAACCAACAGCCAGGGCAAAACCTCCGAGTGGATCTCCATCCGCGCCAACGATTATATTCTGACCGTCTCCAAGGCAGGTTTTGAAACCTATGAGAGAAGGGTCAGGGTGAGCGAGTCCAATTCTGAGTTCACCGTTACCCTGGAACGTGTCCGTTCCATAGAGGACGACAGCGATGACGATGACGACGATAACGACAGCTCTTCTTCCAGCTCCGGCGGCTCCGGCTCTGTCACCATTGGCGGCAGCAGCTCTGAAAACGGGGCGAAGGTCAACTCTAAAAACCAGGTGGTAGCCTCTGAGGTCAACCGCCAGATTCAGCAGGGCATCCGTGCAGCAGCGGCTGCAGGCAAAACCGCTTCCGCAGAGGTCAAGGTCAAAAATGCCGGTTCCATTACCCCAGAGGCACTGCGGTCCATGCGCCTGACCACCGAGGCCGCCAAGGGCAAGGCGAAGCTTCTGGCAGACTCCACCTCCCCCGACGGAAAAATAGCCGCCCGCCTCTATATCGACCCAGAGAAATCCTTCTATGTAGATAAGGAGATCAAGCTGGGGGTTTCTATGGAGCAGAAGGACACCCAAAAAACCCAGTCTACCTTTGAGCGGTACTTTGACAACAAGGTCTCTGTCGTCCACTTTGACCACGAAGGGGCCTTTGGCATGAACATTGACGCCGCCGTAAAGGTGGATCTGACGGGGATGAACACCAAAAACCTCCTCTTCTACTCCTACAACCCCAAAACCAACCGTTACACTCCCATCACCAACGCAGACGCTTATATGGACGAAAACGGTTTCCTCCACTTTACCACCAGCATGGGCGGGGATCTGGTGATCACCGACAAACCCCTGACTCCCCGGTCCTGATTCAGCCCAGCTATAAAATCCCGGATTACTTATTGTCTTTCCAGTAATTCATGCTATAATGGATGAAGGGGACTCATCCCCTGTATCCCTTATCTGTTTTAGGAGGAAAAGTTTATGGGACCTGAAAAACGTTCACCTGGCGTGGTGATCCTTTTAAGCATCGTCACCTGCGGCATCTACCTCTATTACTGGATCTACTGCGTCTCCAAAGAGACAAAGGAATTCCTGGGAAACGACCAGATCAACCCCGGCATGGAGGTACTGCTGAGCGTTATCACCTGCGGCATCTACCTGATTTACTGGTTCTATAAGTACGGCAAGCTCCAGGCTGAAATGTGCCAGCGGGCACAGATGGTGGTCACGGACAACAGCGTTGTCTACCTTGTCCTCGCCATCTTCGGGCTGTCTATCATCGCCGTCGCCATCATGCAGAGCCAGTTTAATACAATTTGGGATAATACCTATTATAAGTCGTAAACATAAGGGTTCTCAGGGGGGACTGCCGGGCTTCGGCGGTCCCCCTTTTTCGCTGTCCTTTCTTTTTTGTAAATAAATTGTGAAACCCCTTGACAAATCCATTTAACCATGGTAAACTTTCGTTAGCACTCAAGGATAATGAGTGCTAACAGAACAAAAGCCTTAAAAGAGGGTGTTGGGTGTTGTCAAGAATGGATTTGGACCAGCGGAAAAGAAGAATCCTTACCGCCATTACAGAAACCTATATCCGCACAGGCGAGCCGGTTGGTTCCAAGCTGTTGTCGTATTATCCCAACATCCAGGTATCCCCGGCAACCATCCGCAACGATATGGCAATCCTATTTGACCAGGGACTGCTGGAGCAGCCCCACACCTCCGCCGGACGCGTTCCCTCTCACCTGGGATATCGGGTTTATATCGACCAGCTTATGGAATGCGAACCCCTTACCCCCGCCGAACGCTCAGAAATCGACGCACTCTTCAACATCAAGTACCCCGACCCCAACCGCCTGCTGGCGGACGCGGCAAAGTCCCTGGCGGCCTACACAGGCTGCGCAACCATCTCCACCACCATCACCCGCTCGGATGTGTCTGTGCGGAAGATTCAGCTGATTGCGGTGGGCGTGCGGACGATGGTAATCCTGCTGGTGACCTCCAGCGGAGAGATACGCAACAAGGTGTGCCGGGTGGATTTCGCCGTCACCCCGGAAATTGTCCGGTTCTTCAACCAGTTTGCCTCCGGGTGGCTGTCCAACCGCTCCATTGAGGAGATCACCAACGCCTATATCGGCTCCGCCGCCGTGGCGCTGGGGGAGTACTCCAGGGTCTTTACCCCGGTGCTGGGGGCCATCTATGAGCTGTGCAAGGAAATCCACGACGGCGCCTATTATGTCAACGGCCTGAGCAACCTGCTGGCCTACCCCGAACTGCGGGAGGGCGCCCACGAGCTGTTCACCTTCCTGGAAAACCGCGACCAGACCCGGCGGATGCTGGCAATGATTACCCAGCGGACCAATGTGACGGTGGGCAGGGAAAACCCCAATCAGGAGCTGACAAGCGCCTCGGTGCTGGTGTCCCGGTACGACATCGGGCGGGAGAAGAACAGTGGGATGATCGCCCTGGTAGGGCCGGTGCGGATCAATTACGCCAGGCTGATTCCCCACCTGGAATACTTTGCCCAAACCATGGGAAAACTTCTCACCGAGACCATCGAGCAGGCCCCGCTGGACGAAAGCGGGCTGACCATGTAAAAAATAACCCGTTTGAATAAGGGATGATGCAGATAGATTATGTTAAGACGAAAAAGAAGAAAGGAGGGTCGTTCTGTGGAACAGAATATGGACTCTGTCAAGGAGGAAGCAAAACGGCCGGAGGACATGGGGGAGGAGACTGAAAAGGAGCTCCCCGGCGAGGAGACCACGATTGGCGGGGAGACCGGACAGCCGGAGGATGCCGAGGGTACAGAGAGTACAGAGGAACAGCCTGAGGAGTTCTCCGACGGGGAAAAGCTGGAGCAGCTTCAGGCCGATTACAATACGCTCCGGACCACCTACGACACCCTGACCGACAAATACCTCCGCCTGACCGTTGAGTACGAGAACTTCCGCAAGCGCTCCCAAAGGGAAAAGGAGGCCGTCTACCCCGACGCGGTGGCCGCAACCGTGGAGAAATTCCTTCAGGTAGTGGACAACTTTGAAAGGGCCATGGCCTGTGAAACCCAGGATAAGGAGTATAAGAAGGGGGTAGACCTCATCTATTCCTCCCTTCTGGATACA
>Ga0224748_10483_pt1 | contig 12459 bp, 16 predicted proteins | sample LIM_F_Water_Neg_FD_182074 | JGI IMG/M metagenome (GOLD analysis project Ga0224748, IMG submission 182074) | Enriched cells from gastrointestinal tract of the lab mouse from Pacific Northwest National Laboratory (PNNL), Richland, Washington... | ecosystem: Host-associated > Mammals > Digestive...
TTCCACTTCCGCAACCATCATTATTTCACGGGGAGTATTTCTCTTATTTTCCAGAAGCTGCTCCTCCGCTTCAACGGTATAGGTAACTTCATCCTCATTTCTAAGAAGGAACGGAGTCTGGGACGATACGATTCTCAGATATTCAATCATGTTCTGTGCATCTCTTACCTCAACAGAGCGGAGTATGCCTGCACGACCATCCTTTAAAGTTATTTTCTTCTCCTCAAATACCATTTTCCCGTTCCCTCCCGTCCGCAGATCAAACTGCCGCAAATCGGCAGCCTGCCTTAAATGGATCTGCCGGCATCTTTTCTTAATATGAATAACATTCTATGACCCACAGGATATCTTCATTATACAAAAAGCTTCTTCTGTTTACAATAAAATTCCCCTGAAATTAATGTCAGCCAAATTTATGTCCGTTTCCGCCTTTTCATAAAGCTTTCGGCACATACGTCCACAAATCATTCTCCCTTTTCAGCCACAAAAATTGTTGCACCGTCAGGATCGTCCCAGATTTTTCCAGGCACAAATCCTGCTTTTTGCAGCAATTCCCTTTCATGCTCCAGGGTCAGCGGAATATCAAAATGAACAAAACAGTTATCTGGTATTGCAAACTGCTCTCTCCGTTTCAAATATACACTGCGCAGCAGTTCCTCTTCCTCCTCACAACAGGCAATGTAATCTCCCAAAAGGAAAACGCCGCCAGGTTTCAGACCATTATAGGCTTTCCGGTACAGTTCCTTTTTTCGTTCCGGCAGAAAATGATGCAGGCTTTGAAAAGATATTACTGCATCCCACTTTTCGTATCCAAAATCATATCTGAAATAATCCTGACATACTACGGTAAGCCGCTGGTCAGAATGCTTTTTCAGCAGCTGATCCAGCATACTTTGACATAAATCTACGCCCGTTACCTCCATGTCCGGATTTTTTTGCCAGAGCTTATCCAATTCCAAACCAGTTCCACATCCCAAGTCCAAAACTTTTTTGCAGTCAGAAGGCAAAACCTCCGAAAACAACTGATAAGACTTTTCCCAAACAGACATATGTTCCTCATAATCATCCAATCGCTTTGTAAAAAAAGCAGACATCTCCTCCAATGGAGTATCCGATGTATCATGAAGCCATTGCCTTAAATCCTGCATATATTTTTCATGTGAGCTCATATTTTTACACCCCTGCATTTTGCCGCATCTCCACTTCCGGGGTTTAGAATAACATAATTTGACAGCACATGCCACCTTACGCATTTTTTCAAAAAAATATGAGCCAATACAAAACAACTGTATCAGCTCACATGATTGCGAACAACCATAAGCGCCTGACGCGAAAGGAAACCTAAAACGGACTTGAATATCTGTTCCCTGTTGTACGAGGTATCATAATATGGCAAATTATAGATGCTGCATTGTTCTTTCAGCTTTTTGCTGATCGTCACAATGCCTGCGCAATTCTCTTTATTTTCTTCTTCGGATTTATAATAGGTATAGTCCTTTGGTGTGTCGTATTTTTTCAGAAGTTCATATCTTTCTTCAGGCGTTACTTCTGATGTGCCAAAATAATAATCAACCCCTGTTTCGGGAAAAACTCTTTCAATTCCTGCAATGATTGAGTCCATGCTGATATGCTGGTATCCCAAATGACTTGCTATTTTTTGAGAAATTGTGCTTTTTCCTGACCGTGGCACACCTGCAATGATAATATGTTTCTTCAAAAGTTTCCCTCCATAAATCTTTTGATAGAATTGCTTTCATGCAATCTCTCCCATATTTTTTAATTGTTCATATGCCTCTATCCAGTTGTCATGAGGGCATAAAATCATATCGTTGTCAACCATGTATTCCATATATTTGTAACATGCTGCTTCCAGCGATATATCAAGTGCAGCATTGACTTCTTCATAAAAAGGTGGTAAGCCTTCTCTGTCCCACGCAAGCTTGTCTGCAATAAACAGCGACATTTCATATTTTGAAGGGCACTTTTTTAATGTAGTATGACATTCTATAGCCGATAATATCTCTTCGTCTGATATATTGAAATATTCAACCGCACATATTTTAGACAGGCGCTGATGGAGCAAAAAAGGATATTTTCTCTCAGCCTCACAAACCTCCAAACGATTTTCATATGCATATTTAAGCATATCCTCCGGCCTGATTACTGCGCTGATATCATGCAAAAGCCCTGCGATAACACATTTGTCATGGTCTAAATCATATGTTTTGGAGATAAGCGCATTTCTATCTGCCACATTTGCCACATGAATATATGTATTACTTCTTCCGTTAATCAAAAGTATGTTTTTTACATCTGTGCGAATATCTCCGCTAAGTGGCTCCGTTTTTATATAACTAAAATTATCAAATATCATTTCAATCTCTCCTGCATATATTTTCAACCGTGCTTTAAAAAGTTACCAGCATCCTTCTACTTTTCCATATCCAAATTTATGTTTTGTACTCAATATTTTTTAGCTAATTCCATATCGCTTAATCCTAAAATCATAACATTATCTATGACTCTTTCAGCTCCTAATGAATCAAAGTAATAGGCCTCTCTGTCTAAATACGCAAGGCACAGCATTTTTGCTGTGCCTGTGTTATTTCGTTTTTATAAGCGAAACTTATATCCATCCGCTCTTTTACCTTTCAAATTTTTCCCCCGAAAAAATCTTCTGCAAGTATCGCATACATTACCTTGTCAAAGATTCCATTATTGCATTTAAGTCCTTGACGCAATTTCCCTTCCCACTTCATGCCCGCCTTTTCCTGCATTTTCCCGGAAGCCGGGTTTTCGCTTGCGTGCGATGCATAGATTCGATTCATTCCGACTTCCTGGAAGAAAAATTCGATGACCCTTTTGGTGGCTTCCGTCATAAGGCCCTGATTCCACCATCTCTGCCCGATTTCACATGCCAGTTCCACCTGGCGCAGCTCATCATCCGGATGCATCCCAAAATATCGCCCAATCACTTCACCGGTCTCCTTCAACTGAACCGCCCAGCTATAACGGTCGCTCTTTTCATAGGCGTTCAGCCAGTTGTTCGTGAACATATTCGCATTCGTCATCACATCCGCAATACAGTTCATAGGCGCATAATTTGTCCATTTCCAGACATCTTTATCATTCCAGCAATTATAATAAATCTGTTCAAGGTCTTCTTTTTGAAATCGCCGTAATATGAGATGTGGTGTCTCCAGATATACAGTTCCCTTATGTGTCATTGCTTCCCTCCTGTCGCCTTGAAAATACTACTCCGGGAACGCTCGAAAAGCGTGCGGCTTTCCTCGCTTTTCGGCTGTCGCCGCATAAGTCCAACAACGGGAACGGCTGTTGGTGAGCAAGCTCCCCCACAGCCGTTCCCGAACCCGCTCGGCTCGTAGCTATAAAAAATCGGGGTGACAGGATTCGAACACCTTTTCCAGGCTTTATCAAACGTTTTTACACGGCTATATCCCCCTGGAAGTCCAGCCTGTGAACCGATTCTCTGATTTTACCTTTACAAAAAGTGTCGCCGTAGCGTCGCCGCAAAAAAGCAGCGACACCACGGAACGATTCTGCTAAACCTGTTGTAAAACCTGGGATTCAATTTCCTTTCGGTCTTCCTCTGATAACTCCGGGAAATACTCAGCAATCTCGTCTATGGCAATTTTCCCTTTTTGTATCATGAAGATTGCCTTGTTTTTAGCAGTTTCCTGCTTAATGTCATTCTCAAAAGCTTTGTAAATCTGTTCATCATCAAATAACGTCATCATTATGTCTACAACCTCCTTTTCCCTGCTTTCCAGATACTCCTTCAGCACATTCCTGTCCTTGCAGATACGAATTGTTTCCGTGACTGCCTCTCTGGTATTACCGTAGCATTTTCTCTGTTCCTGATAGACCTTGCAGAAAATAATATACTGCCCAATAATATCCTCCGCATTTTCCTGATATAAGACCTTGATCTTTGCATCAACAGCAATCTCGGCTTCATCAAAAAAATCCTTTGACAGTGTTATTGTATCCGGAATTGCTTTTCTTTCTCCTGTGAATATCACATATAGTTCCGGCTTCGGCATCTTTACCTTTTTGCTTCCATACAGATTCTGCTTCGTCCTCCTGAAATAATCATGGTATGTCTGCATCAAATACATCAGCGCACGGATGATAATATTCATAGTCCATGTTGACTGGCTCTCCACCAACACCATAAGCCTGTCGCCTACAGAGAATCCCAAGTCATTATAATCCGCATCCACCAACACATGTTTGAGTGTAATATCTGCAATCTCGTCCTCTGTCACCTCTGTGTCCTCCGGGTGCAAGGCTTTATATAGCTGTAGCAGATACTTTTTCTCTTGAAACAGGTTGGTGAACACGCTGTCCCTTATCTTTCGTTTCGGTGTGTTTTCTGCCATCCCATTACCTCTTTTTCGGTATATTTGAGCCGCCTTTCTTCCCGCATCTCCTCCAGCGGCATATCTGTGGCAGGAATCGCTCCAATCAACGACTGCACTGCCAGCTCAATATCCGTCTTTTCCGGCTCCTGCTCCTCCATTGGAAAGGCAAGAATCTCCATTGACGACCTCCTCTCGACCTCAGTTACAGCTATATTTCATTTGCATACTGCTCTGTGATTTCCTGCGTCATGCAAAAGCACTCCTTTTCTGTACACCTCGTTTTCTATGGAGGGAATTTCTTTCCTGGCTTCAAAACGGCTCACGGTTCCTACAACAATATCCACAGGACGCTGCTTCATTTTACGGATTGCTTTGTATGCTTTTGTAGTTTCTGCAGGAATATCTGATACACCATCATGTACTATGATATAGAAATCAAAATCACTTTCCTCAGTATAAGTGCTGTCTGCAAAGGAACCAAATAAATAGATTCGGACAGGTAGAAGCTGTTCGACAAAATGGTTTGTCAATTCCCGGATTTCGCTTGTAGGCATAGACATCAACTTCCTTTAAAGCGGCTCTTTTCCATATTCTCTCTTCCTATAGGATATCTTCATTATACAAAAAGCTTCTCCTGTTTACAATAAAATTCCCATGAAATTATTGTCAGCCTATACCTATGCGGAAAGTTATCGGCAAAATAGAAGATTATGCAAAGTTACTCCCTCTCGGCTGTTTTTCATATCCGAGTGAATTTGGCTCATAATGACATGCTTAACATTGATACTCTGGCTGGAAGAGGACAACTATCTAATGCCTGTTTATAAATATGTCTAATTTCAATTTAACGTCATCTTCATCCAACAGAAAACTATCCATTTTTTGTTTATATTTATGCCGCTCGAAACCTAATATGTGTTTTTCCACATCTGCAAAACTATACTGCAATGCAAAAGACCTTAAAAAAACAGGATACTCCTCTGCACTTCCATAAACACCAATAATGTATAGCTTTTCAACCATATTATTCCATTGATTTTCATTTTGCATAAAGTAACCCTGACTGCGTTCATTCAAAATGAAATATAGCGCTGATGGATTTCCGCAGTACATTGGAACAATAAAAAATATTTTGTCTGCTATATTAAATTGCTCAAAAAGAGAATATACTCCATCACCGTGATATTTACATTTTCCAGACATACATTCATAATTGCAGTCTGCGCAGGGTTGAATACAAATCTCTCTCATATACAATATCAAATCATCTTTTAAAGAAATATACTTTGCAATCATATCGCAATTTCCATCTCTTCTTCCGCTAAAGCTGACTATAATATTCAAAATGGCACCTCATTAAGCCTTTCTATCTGTTATCAGAAATTTATTTTTTTCACAACATTTACATCTGTTTCTCCTGCCTTAAGCAATCCATTTGTTTTTCAGCAACTACCAATTCCGGTATTGGAGCGCCATAGGACAAAACCGAAAAAAAGGGCGTACAGTCGCCGCAAAGATGCCTTTTCCCGCATCTTCCCGCTATGTATTCGACAAAAAGACGGATTGGAATGTACAGAATAAACAAAGAATGAGCCAATAACAGTGGCTCATTAACTGATTTATATAACATTTCGACAATCGGGGTGACAGGATTCGAACCTGCGGCCTCCTGGTCCCAAACCAGGCGCTCTAGCCAAGCTGAGCCACACCCCGCGATACCTGCTTATTATATGTCATTTTCCCGCAGGCTGTCAAGGAAATTTCAACCGCCTTTACAGATTATGCACACCGGTTATACACCCTCATTCTACAAAGACTCCTGTAAAAGCAGTGAAATTCTGTTCTGAATTTTCTCCACGGTCTTATCCAAATCCACCTGTCCCGCAAAATATGCTTCTGCTTCCTCATTGATGATATTCTGGATTGGCAAATGCAGCTCAACTCTGCCGTCCACACCCTCAACCAGTGCTATGATCGCGGCAGCCATCTCCTGATTGAATAATTCCTGCAGAACTTCCTCCCATATCATTTCCTGTATACTCTTTTGCAAAGGAAAGCACGTCATCAACATTGGTACTGCATGTAAAGTCCTCTTGATTAATTCCCTGTCCGATAAAAAAAACTGCTGTAATATCCATGATTTCAGATATTACAACAGTTTTCATCTTACAGATATTTGATTATAAAGTCAGGTTTACCGCTTCCCTCCTGCACCATAACGACGTAGGATGGCCGCCGCCCCTCCTGCCGGGGAAAAGACAGACTGCCGGGATTCACTGCCGTCACCTTCCCCTCCGTATCCACCACCGGCCTGTGGGTATGTCCGTAGAGCACCACATCCACTCCTCTGGCCGCGGCCTCCCGCTTGAGGTTCTCGTTTCCCACAGACACATAATAATTATGTCCGTGAACCACCCATACCTTACAGGGGCCGATCTCCAGCGTCAACTCCCTTGGCAGGCAGGAAAAGAAATCATTGTTTCCCAGAACAATATGTACCGGGCAATCCGCCGCCTCGGTCAGGGCATACTCGCTCCCTTCCCCGTCGCCGCAGTGAATCACCATATCCGGTTTCTCTTCCTCCAGAACCCGAAAATAGTTGCCGTTCATCTTGTGCGTGTCACTGACAATCAATACCTTCATAGCTTCTCAATTCCTCTTTCATCAGCTGAAGTGCTTTTCCCCTGTGGCTGACCAGATTTTTTTCTTCACCGGTCAGCTCCGCCGTCGTCTTTCGCAGCTCGGGTACATAAAAGATGGGATCGTAGCCGAAACCGCCCTCCCCCTTCTCCTCATAGCCGATTCTTCCCTCTATGGCGGCACGGGTCGTCAGCTCCTGTCCCCCCGGAAGCACCGCCGCAATGGCGCACACAAACCTGGCTGTCCGTTCTTCCTCCGGCACGCCTTCCAGTCTGCCGATCAGATTCGCATTCTTTATGCTGTAAGAGGTATCCTCTCCCAGATATCTGGCGGAAAAAACCCCCGGCTCCCCGTTCAGCCGGTCGATCTCCAGGCCGGAATCATCCGCAAGCACAATATCCTCCGTACAGGCCGCAACGGCCCTTGCCTTGATCAGCGCATTTTCCTCGTAGGTTGCTCCGTCCTCTTCTATGTCAATGGTGATGCCGGCTTCCTTCATAGACACCACCTCCAATCCCAGATCCTCCAGTATCATGCGGACTTCCCTCATTTTACCGGCATTTCCCGTTGCAAATACAATCCTACTCATTTCCTTCTCCTTCTCTCTTCTTATCCCGGAGTGCCTCAACCGCTTCAGACACTGCATTCAGGATTCCCTCCGCCAGCTTTTCCTGATAACTCTCCTGCCCCATCAGCCAGCACTCCTGCGGGTTGGTCAAATATCCCAGAGAAACCTGGGCAGACGGTACTCCAAGCCCCTTCAAAAGGCTCTCGTCATCCGCCTCCGCCAGCCCCACCGCGCGGTTTCCGGCCGCAATGGTCACTGCTCTTGTAACCGTATCCGCCAGCTCCATGTTTCCGAATCCTGGAATAAAATATTCCTCATTGTAAATCCCTGAGATACCGTAAGTCTCCGGGGTATCTCCCGCCGACGCACAAAGCCCAAGATACAGATCCGCCTCCACCTCATCCGCCAGCCGCAGTCTTTCCGCCTGCCTTACGGTCACATCCTCCGTTCTTGTCAGATACAGTCTCACATCCTGTCCGGTAAATTTCTTCTGTACCTGCCTGGCCACCTGAAGCGTCAAATCCTTCTCCATAAGCCCCTGGCCCGCCAGTCCCAGGTCACCGCCGCCACCTGCCGGATCCAGCACCACGACATAATCATACAATTCCTTCGGCTCATACCAGGCAATCGTAAGGGCATTTCCTTCCATGGTACTTCTGTATTCCAGCACACGGTTCATCCGGAACTTCAGAAGGATGCCGCCTTCCTGTTCCTCACTCCTGCCTGTCACCACGGGAGAAAGATCCCCGGACACGGTATTTTCCCTGTAAAAATCCGCCTCCCGGCTCTGAATATACAGCCAGAGCTCTCTTTCCAGGTAACGGTTCTCTATTGTTACATTTTCGGCCTTGACGCCCTTGGGCAGCGGGATCCGAAAGCCCTTCTCCATATCTTCGTCCGCCGCCAGCAGCAGTTCCATGCCGCAGACAAACTCCCCCTCCTGGGCGGAATTTACAGGCAGCCCGGACTGTTCCTGGGATACGTCAGCAATCACAATCGTCTTCCGGGCCGCAAACAGCAGCATGACAGCCATGCAGCCGACACATAACAGCGTCCATACCACACAGGTGACGGCCAGGCTCTCTTTTTTTCTTTTCCCGCTCATTCGCCCCGCGCTCTCCCCGCCTTTGGCGGCCTGGGGCCCTGGAACTGATAGTAATATGTCTTCATCATCCCATTATAAAGTTTGCGGTTCTTATCCGCCTTCCGCCCGATATCCGCCTCTGCCTTCTCATAAGCCGTGATCAGATACATACTCCAGGAATCCAGCGCCCTGTATCTCTCCCCAATCAGGCGGTACAGCGCCGGCATCTCCTCCTTTTCCTGCAGCCGCTCCCCATAGGGCGGATTGGTGATCAGAAAACCATACTTTTTCGGATGGCTCAGCTCCTCCACTCCTCTTCTCTGAAAATGAATCAGCTTCTCCACACCCGCCAGCTTTGCATTCTCCCTGGCAATACTCACCATGTGGTCGTCTATATCATAGCCCTGTATGTCCGTATCCACTGTGAGATCCACCATTTCCCGGGCCTCATCCAGGGTATCATACCAGTTCTTTTTTTCAACGATATGATTCCAGCTTTCCGCCGTAAATCCTCTGTTCATACCTGGCGCCATGCCCGCCGCCATCATGGCCGCCTCAATGGGAATCGTTCCGCTGCCGCAAAAGGGATCCACAAGAATCCTGTCTTTGTTCCAGGGCGTCAGCAGAATCAGTGCCGCCGCCAGGTTCTCCGCTATGGGAGCTTTTGCCGTCAGTTTCCGATATCCCCTTTTGTGCAGAGATTCCCCTGTACTGTCAAGCCCTACCGTCACCTGATCCTTCATCAGAAAGACCCTGACCGGAAAATGATCGCCGTCCTCGCGAAACCATTCCAGCCTGTATTTTTGCTTCAGCCGCTCAACCATGGCCTTTTTCATAATGGACTGAATGTCAGACGGGCTGAACAGCTTTGATTTGACGCTGGCCGCCTTGGCCACCCAGAATTTTCCGTTCTCAGGTATGTATTCCTCCCAGGGCAGGGCCAATGTCCCCTGAAACAGCTCCTCGAAGCTCTCCGCGTGAAAGCCTCCCAGCTTTATCAAAATACGTTCTGCCGTGCGCAGAAAAATATTGGCCCGACACAGAGCCTCCTCGTCCCCGAAAAAAGTTACCCTGCCGTCCGCAACCTCGGTAATGTCATAACCCAAATCCGTTATCTCTCTCTTCAAAACGGATTCCATTCCGAAATGACAGGGCGCTATCAACTCAAATTTCCTCATTGGCTTCCTCACACAAATATACTCAAAGCACCTACAGTATACAATCTTTTTACAGATATGTAAATAGGGACACCCGCAGGTATCCCTATCGCTGCCGCCAGGTTTAGAAGTTGTTGTTCTTCTGGTTGCTGTTCTGGCTGTTGTTCTGATTCTGGTTATTGTTCTGGTTGTTGTTCTTCTGGTTGTTCTGATTCTGATTGTTGTTCTGGCTGTTCTTGCAGTTCTCAGAATTGTTGGAATTGTTGTACTTGTTATTGTTGTCCATGTTTGCTCCCATCTGCCCGATTTCCTGGAGGGTGCATAAGAGGATGTAAAAGCACCTCTCTGTGGGCACTCGCTCAGGGGCATGCCCCTGTTGGTCATCAGTTACAGGAAGTAGTATGGCAAAAGCGCACAAAAAATATGCAAAAAACACGTTGGTACTTTGGTACTATTTTAGTCTTGCATTTTCATGACTAAAGTACTATAATCATTCTTGTAAGCAGTTAATCATTCAACTGTTTACGCCCCTTATATAATATTTATACTCCCCTCAGTAAGAGTCGTCGGCCCCCTCCGACGGCTCTTACACTTTCTTCCCCTGCAAACAGCCGCATACACCTGCGGACAGCAGTGTTTCCTGTCTGCCCGCCGCATGGCGCTCAGTTGATCCAGTCCCGGAACAGCTTCATGAGAAAAATCACCACGGCCATCACTGCAATAAACGGCCAGAATATACTCAACAGCTTAAACACCGTGCTCAGCACCAGAACCACAATGATCAGGATCAGCACAAGCCACACCCAGCCGGGAACCTGACGGTAGGTTTTTCTGATCTCGCCGCTGCCGCCGCTTTCCTGCTCTGCATGCACGTTTCCTGCCTGGCCTCCCTTTGTCTCGCAGATGGTTCGGGCAATCAGCCTTGGATCACCCAGGACAGACATGACTTCACCCTCGCTCTTTCCCAGGCGAACCTGGGTGTTGATATAATCCTCATAATAATTTACCGTATCTGTCAGCACCTCCGGCGCAACCCTTCCGTTCAGCGCCAGACGCAGTTTATCCAAAAATTCCTGTTTCTCCATTTCCGCTCCCATCTGCCCGCTTTGCAAGGGGGCAAGGTCTTCTCACACTACCATTTTCTGTTGGGACAGATATTTTTATTTACTGCCGCCCGCAGTTCCACATAGCAGCCACAGCTGCGGCACATCCCCTCAAGCAGAAGCTCACATTCCCTGCAGACAGACAGCCGCTGTTCGTACTGTTCTTCCGGCGCTTTGGTATCCGGGTCAAGATTTTCAATATATTCCCTCAGCGACCGGAAAACCTCTTCGCCTCCCGCCATCTCTCTGGTCAGGCACCTTTTGCAATACCGCAATTTATCTGTTTTTTCTTCCATAGACATCATTATACTGATTCTGCGGCATAAAAGCAAGATACTGTCAAAAAAAGAGCCTTGCATAAGCAAGGCTCTCTTCCGTGTGTTAGAGGATTCGAACCCCCGACCTTTTGGTCCGTAGCCAAACGCTCTATCCAGCTGAGCTAAACACACACACCATACATCTGTCTTGCAGTATTATCACCTGCAACACTGGATATTATAACCTTTTGCCTGAAAAAAGTCAAGCAATTTTTTTAAGCTTCTACTGTTTATTTTGCAGCTTCCTTGCGCCGTCGCTCAGCTCCTCCACCACCTTGGCCATAGTATCCACCAGGAAGGAATTTTCCTCGCACGCATTGTAAGTCTCGTTGGCATGGGCAGACACCTCTTCCGTGATGGCGGAAATGGTCTGAATGCTCTCCACAATATCCGCATTTGCTGTCTCCAGCTCACCCACGATATCCATCAGTACCTTCGTCTGCTTTCCGATCTTCTCCGTGCCCTGGGTAATACCGGCAAAGTTCTCCGTCACCACCTGTGTGCTTTCCGCGTTGGCCCGGTTGCTCTCCGTCACCACATCCACGGCTGTCTCCACGGACGCCAGTTCACTGTTGATATGTCCGATCAGCTCCGTAATATTCACGGTAGCGGATTTCGTCTGATTTGCAAGACCGGAAATCTGGCCTGCCACCACCGCAAAGCCTCTCCCTGCCTCACCTGCGCGGGCGGCCTCTATGCTGGCATTCAACGCCAGCATTCCCGTGCTGTTTGCAATGCTGGTGATGGTCTCGATAATCGTATTCATCTGATTAGTATACTCGCTGAGGGTCTTCATCTGATCCAGAACCTGGCGGTTGGCCTCCATGGACATCCCCACCTGCTTCGCCAGCGCATCCATATGCTCCTTGCCCGTGCCCACCTTCAACACGGTATCATTCATGTTTTCCTCAATTCCTGCCGCAGTATCCTTTACCCGGATAATATGCTGCTGAATCTGCTCCGTCTTCTGCAGCTGAAGCTGTATGGACTCTGCCGTCTCATTACTGCCCGAGGAAACCTCACCCATGTAATCGTGAATCTGTCCCATGGATTCACCAAGCTGAACCATCTTTCCGGATACCTGGTCAATGCCGGAAATCATCTGTCCGGAAGTGCCCAGCACATGCTCCGTCAACTCTCCCGCAGCCCGGGACTGCTCCTCAATGACTCTCATTTTCTCCTGATTCACATGACTTACCGCCCTG
>Ga0224748_10485_pt1 | contig 12437 bp, 11 predicted proteins | sample LIM_F_Water_Neg_FD_182074 | JGI IMG/M metagenome (GOLD analysis project Ga0224748, IMG submission 182074) | Enriched cells from gastrointestinal tract of the lab mouse from Pacific Northwest National Laboratory (PNNL), Richland, Washington... | ecosystem: Host-associated > Mammals > Digestive...
AGGGAAACCTCCAGACTAGTATTTCTTCTTGTGTCATCGCTGATACCAAACTGAATTGCAAGCACTTCCGTTTACAATAATACAAGCGCTTTTTGGTACACGTCCTGATACCTGACTACTTGCAATTTCTCGTAGTAGAATTTTTCATATGCATCGTTGATAAAAATAATCGCTTTCTCTTTTTCTGCTCCTAACGCTGTACTACTCATACTTTCTTCCTCCATTCTTGATGATTGACTATAACAAAAAAGGACAGCCCTATTCGTTAGAATAAGATTGTCCTTTAGGCGCTATATTAGGTTGTTCCTCTACATCATCAAGCATTATTCAGTACCATTGGGTAAAAAATTGATGTACTAACCCCATTTTGATGTACAACAGAAATTCTTTTTAATCTTCAAGAAGTTTTCGTTTTCTCTCAATCATCTCGTCAATTCTTTCTATGAAAGACGCTACATCCTTGACATTTTCGCATCTCTCGATACGTCCGTCAGGGTATACCCTTTTTGATATGCTCCCGGCGCCGCAGGCGACTATGGTCTGTTTTTCCTCCATAATCAAAATATTGTAAATACCATACTTCCCCGGCCGGGCATAGCCCACATTTTCAAAATTGCCGGACATATTTTTCTGCCGGTATAGGTAATAAGGCTGCATTCCCATATCCTTGGCTGCCTTTGCCGCAATTTCCATCGTAGTATCTGTGTTGTTCAGCGTTGATATGCCGTTTTCTTCTATCCACCGGTTTAATCCGGATGCCCTCTTAATCGCAAGGGAGTGGACTGTTAAGCTGTCTGGATGCAGCTTTTGGATCTCATCCATCGTATATGCTACATCTTCTTCCCCCTCTCCCGGAAGCCCTAGAATAATGTCCATGTTAATATTGGCAAAGCCCTCTTCCCTCGCCATAGCAAAAGCTTCCTTTACCTGCTCTACGGAATGCTGCCTTCCGATTATTTTTAAAGTCCCCTCTTTCATCGTTTGGGGATTCACGGATATCCGGGTAACCGGATACTTTTTCAGCGTCTTAAGCTTCTCCCTTGTAATGCTGTCCGCCCGCCCCGCTTCCACCGTTAATTCCTGTACATAGCTCAAATTAAAATATTTTCCTATCATAGAAAGAAGCCTGTCAAGTTCATCATGTTCCAGCGTGGTCGGAGTGCCTCCTCCTATATAAACCGTATCCAATATTTTATCTTTATATATTTCCCCCACATAAGCCATTTCCTTTTCCAGCGCATCCAGATAAGCTCCTACCCGCTTCTTCCACAATCCAATCGGATAGGAAGTAAAAGAACAATAAAGGCATGTGGTAGGGCAAAAAGGTATCCCAATATAAAGGCTATAGCCGTCTTTATAATGAAGAGAAGATAAAATATCCTTTTCCCGCTTTGCAATGTCTATGCTAAGGTTCCCCTTTTCCTTGCTAATATAATAGGTGCGTCTCATTTCATCCAGGATATCCCCCTCCGGCCAGCCATCTTCCAGCCTCCCCATTGGGATTTTCGTAGGACGGATTCCCGTCAATGTCCCCCAAGGCAATTCTTTGTCCAAATTTTTTGACAATACCTTATATATCAGTTGTTTCAGCACATTTTTAACTTCTGCCCGGTCTGCCTTGGCATCGTGCGCTATCCGCTCCCCCACTTCCCCTTTCTTTTCCCCAAGCCACATCCTAATCCCGTCTTCTTCAAAGTCAATGAATATGACCGTTGTCCCTTCCTCTTTTTCCAAACAGCCGCCATTTTCCCCATCCTCTTCTTTTTTTGGGGCAGTCGTTTCCTCACACCACACTTTCACATCCTCCCCCGGATAAAAAGCTTTGATAAGGGAATGGATATCATATTCAAATTGCGGTTTATTGATTAATGCTTTCAGCATACAACTTCTCCTTTTATCCTCTTGCAATTGTCTATCATATTATAATACTCCTATTTTCCACTGTCCATCAAGAAAAATCGGTGCTATAATATGAATCAGTGTTGCCGCTGTTTCTCATGCTCCGCTGCAAACGGATATCCATTTTACAACAACGCAGGCGGCAGAAAACTCCCCCACAGCGGGGATTATCTTTTTTCAAAGGAAACTTTTTCCGACGGCGATAGGATACCGTTGGAGGCGCCGGATGGGAATAAATAATAAAATCGAATGGAGGCAAAAAATGACCGCTGTACAAAAACAGGAAAAAACTACTTTGATGACGGAAGGCCCTATCGGGAAGAAAATTATTGCTTTCGCATTCCCTCTCTTCCTTGGGAACCTTTTCCAACAATTATATAATACCGCAGACTCCCTTATCGTCGGGAATTTTTTAGGCAGCAATGCGCTGGCCGCTGTCAGTTCCTCCGGAAACCTTATCTTTCTTATGGTAGGTTTCTTTAACGGAATTGCTATGGGCGCCGGTGTAGTCATCGCCAGATACTATGGAGCCAGAGAAGCAAAAGAGGTAAAAAAAGCTGTACATACCACCATTGCTTTCGGTCTTGCAGCCGGAGTCTTTCTCACCATAGCAGGAACCATATTCACTTCACGCATCCTAATATGGATGGGTACACCGGTCGACGTGCTTCCGGAGTCTACCGTTTATTTCCGCATTTATTTTATGGGTTCCCTCTCATTTGTTATGTACAATGTATTCGTAGGTATCCTACAGTCGGTAGGAGACAGCCGCCACCCTTTAATCTACTTGATTGTTTCCTCCTTGATTAATATCCTGTTGGATCTGCTGCTCGTAGGAGGGCTTGGGTTTGGCGTAGGGGCTGCTGCCCTGGCTACCATCCTCTCCCAATTCATCAGTGCCCTTTTATGCCTTTTCCGTCTGGTTTACCGCAGCCCGGAAGAATACCGGGTGAATATAAAGCACATCCGTTTCGATTTTTGTATGCTGCACCAGATTATTGCCAACGGTCTTCCCGCCGGCTTCCAGAACTCTATTATTGCATTTGCCAATGTTATCGTCCAATCCAACATCAACAAATTCGGCAAAATGGCCGTTGCAGGCTGCGGCGCATACTCCAAAATAGAAGGTTTCGGCTTTCTTCCCATCACTTGCTTCGCCCTCGCCCTCACTACTTTTATCAGCCAGAATCTTGGGGCAAAGCAATACGACCGTGCAAAAAAAGGTGCGCGTTTCGGCATCCTCTGTTCTGTTGTTATGGCTGAATTGGTAGGCGTTTTTATCTACCTTACAATCCCCACCCTTATTTCCGCCTTTAATCGCACACCGGAAGTCATTGCCTATGGAAGCTCTCAAGCCAGGACCGTCACCCTCTTTTATTTCCTGCTCGCTTTCTCCCACTGTATCGCGGGCATCTTGAGAGGGGCGGGGAAAGCCACGGTGCCCATGATTACCATGCTCTGCTTCTGGTGCATCGTCAGGGTATCTTATATTACACTCATCGTACATTTTATACCGGTTATCCGTGTTATCTTCTGGGCATACCCTTTAACATGGTCCCTTAGTTCCATCGTCTTTCTTATTTATTTCCTGAAAGCCGACTGGGTACATGGCTTTGAAAAGCCGCACAAAAAGGCAGTAAATTAAACCGACGCTACGCCTTGCCGCCAAAGACGGTACATTTGTTCTGCCGTATCCGACAAATGCTTCTTTGCGTTAGCCGTTTCCATAGCTTCTTCCAAAGCCATAATGCGGGGCAGGATTGGAAAAAATGCATCTATTCCTTTTTCATTGCATTTCCCTGCTCCTACCCCTAAGCTTCCTGCCAAAGCCACTGTCGGCTTCCCCCATCTTTTCGCCAGACGGGCAACTGCCAAAGGGGCTTTCCCCATCACGGTCTGCCCATCTATCCGTCCTTCCCCTGTAATGACTAAATCGGCATCCCTCACATAATGTTCCAGCCTTGTTTCCTCCAATACAATGCCAGCCCCCGGCTCCAACGCCCCTTCCAGAAATGCTTCAAATGCAAATCCCACCCCTCCGGCAGCCCCGGTTCCCGCCCGTTCCGGATTCGCTCTTTTATATTTCCGCTTCACCAACAGCGCATACTTTTCCATCCACCCATCCATCTGCCGGACCATATCCGCATCCGCCCCCTTCTGGGGACCAAAAATTGCACTGCAGCCTTCCGGACCGCATAACCCATTTGTCACATCACAGGCAATACGGAACCGGCAATCCGCCAATTCCGGCAAAATGTTCCTGTCATCAATCGAAACCAAATCTTTCAAGCCTTTGGCGCCCAAAGTGATCTGCCGCCCTTCCTTATCCAACAGGTCAAACCCCAATGCCTGCAGCATTCCTGCCCCGCCGTCATTGGTAGCGCTCCCTCCAATCCCTACTAGGAATCTTCGTATTCCATGTTTGACAGCATCTTTCAGCATTTCTCCCAGCCCATAGGTAGTCGTATGCAGCGGATTGCGTTTCTCTACAGGCACCTGTAACAGCCCGGCAACGGCAGCCATCTCAATCACTGCCATTCCCGTTTCCTCTATGATGCCATACTCACAGTCTACCGCTTCCCCCAAGGGACCAGTTACCGTTATCCTCCGCTTTTTTCCTCCCATACCGCTGACCAACGCTTCCACTGTGCCTTCTCCGCCGTCCGCCAGGGGCCGCACTATCACATCTGTTTCCCCATCCGCCCTGCGAATCCCTTCCGCAACCGCTTTTCCTGCCTCTATAGACCCCAGGCTTCCCTTAAAGGAATCCATCGCCACCACTATTTTCATATTTAACCCCATTTCTACGCGGCTTTTTGCGCATGTTAAGTTTGTGGATGCCGCGCAGACACAAACTTGGGATTGAAAATTTTTAATTTTCAATCTTCACTTCACCTCACCTGCCTGCCAATCCTGAAGGGCCGGCTCCACTTTCAACTTGCAAAGGCCAAACATCAAAAGAGGGGCATAACAAACTCCGGTCCGCAGGCAGTTGCTTCTCATCCTCTATCCCACTTATGAAATGGGTTATAAAAAGGGCAAAGCTGCCACGGGTATCCGTTGCTTTTGCTCCGTTCCCTTCAAACCTTTTCTCCACTTCACTTGTGAACCCTGATGGAAAACAACCGCCGCAAACCGGAGTCTGGTCCGACCGGATGCCTATCCACGACGCTTCCGCTTTCAAATTGGATTCTTCCATCTTTGCACTTATTGCAAAAACGGATTATATTTCTTCTCCGACCCGATATCTGTCACATCCCCATGCCCCGGATATACCTTCGTCTCATCCGGCAGCACAAACAACTTTTCCTTGATAGAACGGATTAAACTCCCCATGCTCCCTGTGGGGAAATCCGTTCTCCCTACCGATTCCTGAAACAGCGTATCGCCGCTGATTAAAATCCCATCCTCTTCAAAATAATAGCAGCAGCTTCCTATGGTATGCCCCGGTGTGGCAATTACTTTGCATGTCATGCCGGCAATGGTTATCTCTTCCCCGTCTTGTAAATACTCGTTCGGCTTTACCGTATAAGCCCGCCCCGCCTGCTCCGACACATTATTAACTGCATCTTCACATACAGCCTTCTCTTCTTCATAAGCATATATTTTCGCACCGCTAAGTTCCCTCAGCTTCCTGCTCCCCCATATATGGTCAAAGTGCCCATGCGTCAAAAGAATCCCTGCTACTTCAAACCCTTTCCCTTTCAATGTCTCGTAAATATAATCCCCCGCATCCGCCGGGTCAAAACAAACCACTTCCTTGCATCCTTCTTTATATACAAAATAAAAGTTGGTTTGGCAAATCCCCAAAACCATACGGCCAATTTTTAAATCCGCCATCGCTCTATGCTCCTTTCCAAAAAATCAGCCCGTCGTCCTCTCAATATCCACGACACTTTCAATAGCGCTGATTTTATCAATAATCCGGTTCAGCTCTTCTCTGCTTCTTACTTCAAAAGATGTAGAAAGCGTAGCAAGCCCCTGCTTATTCGTCCTCGTATTCATAGACAGGATGTCAATATTTTTCTCCGTCAATGTCCGGGAAATATCGGCCAGCAGGCCGCTCCTGTTGTTTGCATAAATTTTGATTTCGGCAAAATATTTTTCCCCTGTCACTTCCTCCGGAGACTGCTGCCATTCCGCATCAATAAGCCGCACCCGCTCCAATTCCGGCATATGGATAATATTCACACAATCCGTCCTATGGATGGATACCCCCCTTCCACGGGTAATAAAACCTACGATTTCATCCCCGGGAACCGGGCTGCAACATTTGGAGAACCGGACTGCTACGTCGTGAATGCCCTTTACCACAATACCGCCCTGGGATTTCGCTTTCATATGCTTCCCCTGGCTTTCGGCAACCGCAGCCAATACCTCTTCGTCAGTAATAGCCTTCTTATGGTCTTTGTCGTAGAGTTCCTGCATCTTATTGATAATCTGGCCTTCCTTCAGCCCTCCGTGGCCTACCGCAGCACATACGGATTCCCAATCCTTAAAGCCATATTTTTTCATAATGCCGTTCATATATTCCGGCTTCATGATTTCCTGCGTATTGATTGCCTTCGCTTTACAGTAGGAAGCCATCATCTCTTTCCCTTTGACGATATTGTCTTCCTTCCGTTCATTCCTGAACCATTGATTGATTTTATTCTTCGCCTGCGTACTTTTTACCACATTCAGCCAGTCCCGGCTGGGCCCTTTGGAATTTTGTGAAGTCAAAATCTCAATCCGGTCGCCGTTTTTGATAATATAATCAATAGTCACCAGCTTCCCGTTCACCCTGGCGCCTATCATTTTGTTCCCAACGGCACTGTGGATATTGTAGGCAAAATCAATTGGCGTAGAACCGGCGGGAAGGTTTTTCACTTCTCCTCTCGGTGTAAAACAGTATACATTATCGGAAAATAAATCCAAATCGTTTTTCAGCAGGTTCATGAACTCCCTGTTGTCGGACATATCCTGCTGCCATTCCAAAATCTGCCTAAGCCATGTCAGTTTCTCTTCTTCCTGCCCTTCCACCTTCTTTCCGTCGGAGGCTTCCTTATACTTCCAATGGGCAGCAATCCCATATTCCGCCGCTTTATGCATTTCATGGGTTCTTATCTGTATTTCAAACGGCTGACCGCTGGAGCCAATCAATGTGGTATGCAAAGACTGGTACCGGTTCGGCTTCGGCATGGCAATATAATCTTTGAATCGTCCCGGAATCGGCTTATACATCTCATGGATAACGCCCAAGGCACCATAGCAGTCCTTCACCGTATCCACCACAATGCGTACGGCAAACAAATCATATATCTGGTCAATCGTCTTATCCTGATTTTTCATTTTCTTATAGATACTGAAAAAATGTTTGACGCGCCCGTCAATCTGCGCCTTGATTCCTGCATTTTCAATATGCTTGCTTACTTCATTTACAATATTTTGGATATACCTTTCCCGCTCGCTCTTGCGGATGGCAATTTTATCCACCAAATCATAATATACTTCCGGTTCCAAATATTTTAAGGACAAATCGTCCAATTCCACTTTAATCTTGGAAATGCCAAGCCTCTGGGCAATAGGGGCATAAATATCCAGCGTCTCCCTTGCTATCCTCTGCTGCTTTTCCGGAGGCATATGTTTCAACGTCCGCATATTATGAAGCCTGTCGGCTAATTTAATTAAAATTACCCGAATGTCCTTTGCCATAGCAAGAAACATTTTACGCAGATTTTCCGCCTGCATTTCCAGCTTATCCTGCGTCTTCCCTTCATTATCCCCTGACAACTGTAAAAGCTGCAGCTTGGTCACGCCATCCACAAGGAGCGCCACATCGGAGCCAAACTGCTCCTCAATCTCCTCATCCGTCAAAATCGTATCTTCCACCACGTCGTGCAAAAGCCCGGCAGCAATTGTTTCCTTATCCATTTCCAAATCTGCCAGTATAATCGCCACGCAAAGGGGGTGGATGATATACGGTTCCCCTGACTTCCGTACCTGCTTCTTATGGGCTTCGTAAGCCGTCCGGTATGCTTTTTCAATCAAAGAAATATCGTCCGAAGGATGATATTTTTGCACACGGCCAATCAAATCCTGATAAAGCTGCTCGGGACTTTGAAATTCCTGAATGGCTTTGATTCTTCCGTCATCGAAAACCACTCCCTTTTTTTCAGTTGTCATCATATGCTTTTCTTCTGTCATACACACCACCGGCAATCATTTTATTTTATGTTAAACGCTTTTCTTTCAACTTTCCCCTTTATTTCCCTTCGTAACGGATAGCGGATTCCAGCCGGTAACCTTCCAGCCTTTCCCGCCCTTTTAATCCTGCAAGCTCCATCAGTACCACGATGCCTACCACTTCCCCGCCAAGGTTCTCTATCAGGCGGACCATAGCCTCCGTCGTACCGCCGGTGGCAATCAAATCATCCACAATCAGCACCTTCTGCCCCGGTTTGATGGAATCTTTATGCATTTCAATCGTTGCCGTTCCATATTCCAATTCATAGTCAATCGAAACCGTCTCACAGGGAAGCTTTCCCTTTTTCCTTATTAAAACAAAAGGCTTCTTCAAATTATATGCAATTGGCGTACCAAAAATAAAACCTCTCGATTCAGGGCCTACTACCACATCGAACTCCAAATCGTCCACCTTTGCCTGCATCGTATCCACTGCCAGCTGCAGCCCTTCCGCATCTTGCAGCACGCTGGTCACATCCCTGAAAATAATCCCTTCTTCCGGAAAATCCGGAATGCTCCTTACGTATTCTTCCAATTTTTTCATCTTTCTAATTATGCTCCTTTCCACATCCGGACCCGAAGACCGGAATCTTTATGCCGAAAACAAATCCCTGGCAAATATCCAAGCTTATATTCATTTCTCCTTTTGTACCATAAAATACTGCTGGTCAGTAATCATCTGCTCTTTCACGTCAAGACAGTTTTTAACCTTATCCTGTATCCGCACGAACTCTTTGACCAAATCCGGGTCAAAATCAGTTCCGCTTTTTTCCGTTATCATTTCCACTGCCCTTTCATGGGAAAACGGTTCCTTATAAGGGCGCTTGGAAGTAAGGGCGTCATATACGTCCACAATACTCATAATCCGGGCTACCAAGGGAATATCTTCCCCTTTTACCCCGTCCGGATAGCCGCTTCCATTCCATTTTTCATGATGATATCTGGCAATTTTTTCCGCCACTTCAGCAAATTCCCTATCCGGAATCCTTTCCTTGATAAAAGCGAAAATATCCCCTCCTATAATGGAATGCATTTTCATCTTTTCAAACTCTTCCTTGCTCAGGGAAGCCTCTTTCCGTAATACTGCATCCTCTATGGCTATCTTCCCTACGTCGTGAAGCGGTGCGGAACGGCATGCTCTCTTTACAAGATTTTCGGGAAGCTCATCCGCATATTCGGGAAGCTGCATCAAATGATGGATAAACAAGTTGAAATATAAAGAGGTATTTTTTAAATGCCCCCCTGTCACGCCGTCCCTGGACTCCACCAGACCGGCAAAGCTGACCGTCATCAAGTCATACATGCTTTCTATTTCCTCTACCTTTTCTTCCACTTTCGCTTCCAGGCTGCGTTCGTATTCTGCCAAAGCAATCTGGTTTTCCACCCTCTTTTTCATTACAATCGGTGTAAACGGTTTCGTAATATAATCCGCTATCCCGCAGTTGAACCCTTCCACTTCCGACTCTGCCTTAGTTTCCGCAGTGAGGAAAATTACCGGGATGGATTTAAACTGTGAACTCTTTTTTAATATTTTTATCATTTCGTAGCCGTCCATAACCGGCATTACTACATCTAATAAAATCAAATCCGGACGTACCTTTTCCAAGATATTAAAGGCTTCCTCCGCAGATAACGCGTTATACAATTCATAAGTATCCTGCAGCACCATATTTGCCGTCCTGTGGTTAAACTGCACATCATCTACTATTAAAATAATTTTTTTATTCATATAAAATCCCTTTAAGCTATGTTATCTGCTACAATAAAAATCATATCAATATATCATTTTTTTGTCAACGGATTTCCTATATCCGGTTACCGAAACCGCAGCTACCGGATTCCCCAGATTGTCCTGTACATCTACACGGTAATAACTTGTCGTATGCCCATTTTTTACGCAACTGGCTTCGGCGATAAGCCGTTCCCCTTTTGCCGTTCCAAGGTAAGTAATATTGGAACTTAAAGAAACCACCCCAGGGTTTTGCCAATTCGATGCTACCGCAAACGCAAAATCCGCCAATGTAAACGAAACACCCCCCATCACAGATCCTACGGCATTTTTATGCCCCTCCGTCAGTTTTAAACTGCATTTCGCATAGAAATCGCCGATTTCATCAATAACCGCCCCATTTTCTGTCGCAAACTTATCATTTTCAAACAGTTTTCTTACATCTTCTAATGTTTTCACTTTGATTCATTCACCTCTTTTTTCCATTATACCCACTCTTTGGGCATTCCTCAACATTATTTTTCCAAATCGTTTATTCTGTCCATAAGGATTTGACGCCAAAAAGCCTTTCCTGCGGTATGCTGGAGGACTGCTGCACAATTATTAGAAAAGATTCATCTTCCTGCGCCACATAGCGGCTTATTCCCTCTGCACGGGGCTGCAAATAAGCAAAGGAAGCTATGGCTTACATAAACCATAGCTTCCTGTTTATTTGCGAAATAACCTTTTTCTGATTCTTTGCTATCCAAGCGGCTTTACATCATTCCGCCCATACCACCTGCGGGCATAGCCGGTGCATCCTCTTTGATATTTGCCACAACGGATTCCGTTGTAAGAAGAGTGGATGCTACGCTGGTTGCATTCTGCAATGCGCTTCTTGTTACCTTTGCAGGGTCAAGAATCCCGTCTGCTACCATATCTACATATTTTTCGCGCAGTGCGTCAAATCCTGTACCCACTTCGGATTCCTTTACCTTATTGATAATAACGGAACCTTCCAGCCCTGCGTTTGCCGCAATATGGTACAAAGGGGACTCCAATGCTTTTAATACAATCTTCGCACCTGTCTTTTCATCCCCGTCCAAAGTTTCTGCTAATTTCTCCACTTCTTTGGATGCATGGATATATGCGGAACCGCCTCCGGCGATAATGCCTTCTTCCGCTGCTGCCCTTGTAGCATTCAGGGCGTCTTCCATACGGAGTTTTGCTTCTTTCATTTCGGTTTCCGTAGCAGCCCCTACACGGATAACCGCAACGCCGCCTGCCAGTTTTGCAAGGCGTTCCTGCAATTTTTCTTTATCAAAATCGGAAGTTGTTTCTTCAATCTGTTTCTTAATCTGGGCAATCCTTGCCTGAATTGCTTCTTTATTCCCTTCGCCGTCAACGATAACCGTATTTTCTTTCTGGACTTTTACGGATTTTGCACGTCCTAACTGATCCATCGTAGTCTCTTTCAAGTCCAAGCCAAGTTCTTCGCTGATTACCTGGCCGCCTGTCAGAATTGCAATGTCTTCCAGCATAGCCTTTCTTCTGTCGCCATATCCGGGCGCTTTTACAGCTACTACATTGAACGTGCCACGCAGTTTGTTTACAATCAATGTGGTAAGGGCTTCGCCTTCTACATCTTCTGCCACAATCAGAAGTTTTGCGCCTGACTGTACTACTTGCTCCAACAGCGGCAGGATTTCCTGGATATTGGAAATCTTTTTATCCATAATAAGGATATAAGGGTCATCCAATACTGCTTCCATTTTATCCATATCGGTTGCCATATATGCGGAAATATATCCTCTGTCAAACTGCATACCTTCTACAAGATCTAGCTCTGTCAGCATCGTCTTGGATTCTTCAATCGTGATGACCCCGTCGCCGGATACTTTTTCCATCGCATCCGCAACCATCGTGCCCACTTCTTCATCCCCGGAAGAAACTGCTGCAACCCTCGCAAACTGTTCCTTGCCGCTTACTTTTGCGCTCATTTTTGCAATCGCTTCCACTGCACAGTCCGTTGCTTTCTTCATACCTTTTCTTAAGATAATCGGGTTTGCCCCTGCTGCCAGATTTTTGATTCCTTCGTTTACCATTGCCTGCGCAAGGACGGTAGCTGTTGTCGTTCCGTCGCCTGCTACATCGTTCGTCTTGGTTGCCACTTCTTTTACAAGCTGTGCGCCCATGTTTTCAAAAGCGTCTTCTAATTCGATTTCTTTTGCAATCGTTACACCGTCATTGGTAATCAACGGAGCGCCGAAGGATTTATCCAAAACAACATTCCTTCCTTTCGGCCCTAATGTTACCCTTACGGTATTTGCCAGTTTATTTACGCCTGCTTCCAATGCTGCACGGGCTTCTGCCCCGTATTTCAATTCTTTTGCCATGATTAACAACCTCCTGATTTTTGTCTTTCTCTATTCAACTATTCTATCACTGCCAGAATATCGCTCTGTTTTACGATGATAAATTCATCCTCCTCAATCTTTACGTCGGTTCCTGCATATTTAGAATAAATTACATTGTCGCCAACTTTCACTTCCATTTTCACTTCCTTGCCGTCAACAGTTCCGCCGGGACCTACTGCCACTACTTC
>Ga0224748_10486_pt1 | contig 12430 bp, 14 predicted proteins | sample LIM_F_Water_Neg_FD_182074 | JGI IMG/M metagenome (GOLD analysis project Ga0224748, IMG submission 182074) | Enriched cells from gastrointestinal tract of the lab mouse from Pacific Northwest National Laboratory (PNNL), Richland, Washington... | ecosystem: Host-associated > Mammals > Digestive...
CAAAACAACTTTTTGCTTACTTTGGTCTTGATCCAGCTGTAAAACAATCTGCAAATTTGAAGGTACCAAAATTCAAATGTCCAAAAGAGGTTCTGCTATAGCCAGACGGGTTATTCAGCAGTATTAATATGCAGCTATGTCGCATCACCGACTATTCCTTATACTGTTCCTCTTGCGGTTCCACAAATATAACAGATCACAAATGCAATACCTGCGGCTCCCCCGCTGTCACGTACTTTGAAATTGCTCAGTCCGTCTACCTCCACTGCAAAAATAAGAACGCAAATCTCCTGACACAGCGGACGTATATCCACAACTTACTAGATCTAAAAACATTTTTAGGCGATCGTTTATACAAAGAACGGTATTCCCATATCCGGGAGGATGTTTACACGAACAGTAATTCTGTCTCCGACGGGATGGAAACCAATAATTCAAAGCGAATTCACCACGCAAAAGAACTCCTGCAGAAAGCCGAACATGAGCTGGCGCAGGCATGCTTCCCCAGCACACACTGACTAGAAACGTTTATTCATTCGCGGCATACCGCACACTAAACAGCAAAGACTTTCCGATTCCAAACGCCTATGACAAATTAACACTCGGAAACTTTATGCGCTATATTTCACAACACGGCACGATCTACAAACTGCGCCTCTGTGCAGAAGAGTTTTCCTGGGAAGATCATGAAGTTTCACTGAACGTCGAATTTACGGATATCGTCCGCTCTTCCGATCATTCGATCCAGGATATCGAAACCCTGATTGCGCAGGTAGGGAATCTGGCCTCCTCATTCGATTGTGTGAAGAGACAAGCCGAACAGGGCGAGACAGCAAACGAATTGCTCGATACCATAAAAAATGAGGGCCTTTTTTCCGCGCTAGTCAATGTCCTGAACGCTAGAAATCAGGACATTCAAATAACAGAAAACGGCATCACACTGCGAGAGTACGATCCCGATCTCGAACAATTTGACAGATACCATATGAAACTGATCAATCGAAACATTGTCATGACCGAAGACAACTGGAAACACGCCAAGTTGGCGATCGGCCTCGGCCGGTACGGAGATAAACGATTATACGGCGTCTGGGCGAACCTTCTCGTCGGCGACCTCCTCGTAGGCAAAGAGTTGAAAATAGTAAATGGCAATCACAGCGTCGTCATTGATAAAGACGGTATCACACTGGACGGCGGTTCCATCTGATGGAAGAAAAAACTGCAGGAAGCGGATGTAGAAGGGTTAATCACCCGATTACAGAAAGCAGATGAAGCCGCTCAGCAGCTATCGGATTACAAAACAGAAATCAGAGATTTCCAAAACAAAGTTATCACTTCCCTAACGGGAAATCCCACCACTGACATCAGTCAGGATCATGTGATCTCCCCTAAGATCGCCGGCGGTTATTTATACATATCCAATGAAGATCATGCGGTAGAGATCGATCCTTCACACAGTGGCGGCGACAGAACTCTAGACGGATATTTATTCTGTATCCGAAACAAAGTGAACGACTCACGGATCCTAAGCGTTGATACAAAAGGAAATGGATATTTTGCCGGAAATATCAAATGTAAGGAAGGAAATATCGCCAACTGGTTTATTGAAGATTCAAAAATTTCTGCCACGACTGCTTTTCACGACGGCATCGGACAGATTTTAGAATTAAACTCGAAAGATGTATGTTTAAAGTCCACCAGTACATCACGATCTGAATTAGATATACCCGTTACGAATACGTCCATCGTTTCCGATGGGTGTGTAAAATGCAGAACATTCTATGGAACTGGCGGGCCGAACCACCGATCTGAGTATATGACTTCCATCAGCGGCAGAAACATCAAATGCGAGATGAATCCATACAGTGATCATCCCGAAACATGTTTTGAGTTAGATGATTCTTGTATTAAGACAGAAGTCCCCATCTATTATAAGGACGAACAAAAAACCAACGACCTGCAAAACAAACTTGACAGCCACGAGATTTTGCAAGCGCTGGATATCGTGGATTCACTGACTTCCACGGCCGCAAACAAAGCACTGTCTGCAAATCAGGGAAAGATCCTGAATCATCTCATTACACATGTCACAAGGATTTTAGGGGATAACGTTGATAAAATACCCGGAAAAGCCTTATCCTCAAATGATTATACTATTGAGGATAAAAATAAACTTAAGAATATAGCACCCGGTGCCGAAGCAAATGTTCAGGCAGATAAAAATGTAACGAATACCGCAAGCGATGCTTTCATAAAGAACAAATCAGGTATCCCAACAAAAATATCACAATTAACAAACGACAGCGGTTTCAAGACAACTGACAATAATACTTGGAAAGCCAATACCAAAGATCCAGAGGGATATGTCGCAAGAGGCAGCGGAAATGCTAATAAAGTATGAAGGACAGATGAGAACGGGTATCCGGCATGGAGGGATGAAAGCGCCGTTTCCATACTGGATACAAATATCAATCATGCTGCAGCACTGGGATTCATCGGGTGATACCATTTTGGAAACGGCGGAAGGAATCTCAAACGGCTCAGTGATCGTACACGTAGAAAACGGATGGTGGCTGAGGATCGGAATGAAAGGCTATCACGACTGGATGTTCACCAAAGCTTCTTTTACCCTTGATTATCTGACCATTGAATAGAAAAGAAAAAACCACAAGCCATCATAAAACTACTCCTGCTGGTTTGTGGTTTCCATCTAAACGGCAGTTCCCTTTACCATCTGCCGATACTCACTGTACTACTTGCTCCGATCACCTGCGTATCCTTATTACAATATATCCTTTCAAGATTTGGATTCGTGGATACATCGACGGTTTTCACCGAAGTATAGCCAATCCCCAAATGTTTTAACGTTGTAAGGCCTCTTACATTGACTTCTGTCACGCCCCGGTTGTTGTCCAGTTCGAGTTTTTCCAAAGCTGTAAAGCAGCTTACGTCGATCACTCCCTTTACTCCAAAATCATTGGTAGATTCTATATCGGCAATCCGTAAGGTAGTGAGCCTGCCTTCCTCATTCCATAAGTAAAACTGTGTGTCGTCTAAGTTCGTACTAATATTTGCTCCATCTGCCACTAACCTTTTCACCATGACATCCAGATTTTCACGATCCTCTTTTGCCAGCTGTTCTTTCGTTTTTGGCGTCGGCGTCATTGTTGGTGTTGGAGTTGCGTTTTTGGATTTTTCTGTCACTGTTACCTTACAGGTATATTTCTTCTTTCCGACCTTAGCGATAACCTTAGCAACCCCCTTTTTCTTAGCCGTTACCTTTCCAGTCCTGCTAACCTGAGCAATCTTTTTGGGATTGCTGGACCATTTTACTTTCTTACTCTGCTTCTTTGTGAGATTTTTAACAGAAAGTTTTCTAGTCTGACCCACCTCTAAAGTCAGCTTGCTATTGCTGATCTTCGCTTTCTTCGCCGCCCCCGCTGTACTGCCTTGCACACTGGTCAGCACCATTGCGGCAGACAGCACAATCGCAATGTGTTTTGCTAATTTGTTCATGATATCCTCCATTCCCGAACGTATGCGACAGAATAAAGTGCCCTAATAAATGCCGTTACTCTTCTGTCATCCTTAACCGTCCTTTTCTAATTGTTCATTACTATTACAGTATAGCGGATTAGGTTTACTTTGTCAACTACCTAATTTCTTCCTTTCCTTCAGGAGTACTCACGTCAGGAGCCGCCAGATCCAAAAAACCATAACTCTCCAGAACCTTCACATACTGAACCAGTCGTTCGAAAAGAGGTTCCGCCTTCTCTCCAAATTCTTCCCGAACCAGCATGGCAATATCATACACCGTCCGCTCCCCATCTATCAGCGGCCAGATAAAATTCCCCATCTCGTCCAAATGAATCTGTGAAATGCGCGGGCGGTGAAATACCTTTTGGGCAATCCAGTGAAAGACACCTTTGTTTTCCACCAAAATGGTCACTTCCCCTTTATCGCCCCTACGATACTGGCACGACTCGCTGTGAACCGGAATAAGATCAAGACAATTCCCCGATACGGTCGCTTTTTTCATTCCAACCTCCCCTAAAACCAGCTGTATGTTTCTATTTTAATGTTACACCGATTTCTTTTTATTCATAGCAAATCTGAACACACACAGCACCATGCCCACAAGCAGCACGACTGCTCCTGCCAATCCCAGATTCATTGTGCCGGACAGGTCAAGCGCATCGGAGACGCCGACCACCGCTAAAATAGCCAGTAAAATACCAACAAGTCCCTCTCCGGCAATCAGTCCGGAGCAAAACAGGATCCCGCCGCTCGCCTCGTTCTTTTTCTCTTTTTCCGAAGATCTCTTATCCACAAACCAGCGGACCACGCCGCCGACCATGATCGTTGCCGACAGTTCTAGCGGCAGATACAGGCCGATGGCTACCGGAAGAATAGGAATACCAAGGATCTCGATGGCGATGCCGATAAACACGCCGATAAATACAAGCGACCACGGAAGATTTCCATTCATTACGCCTTCGGTTATCATTTTCATAAGCGTAGCCTGCGGCGCTGATAACGCCTCGCTGCCAAATTCCCAGGCACGGTTCAAAAGAAGCAGGACGCCGCCGATCGTAAAAGCCGATACAACTGAACCGATCAGTTCGCCGATCTGCTGCTTCTTTGGCGTGGCGCCGAGAATATAACCGGTCTTTAAATCCTGTGACGTATCACCGGCCATCGCCGCTATGATACAGATGACGGAACCAATGGCAATCGCGCCGACCATACCGCTCATCCCTGTGTCACCCGACATCTTGATCACCATTGTGGAAAACAAAAGCGTGGCGATCGCCATACCAGATACCGGGTTATTGCTGCTTCCCACCAGACCAACCATACGGGAGGACACCGTGGCAAAGAAGAAACCAAACACGACGACAAGAACTGCGCCAAGAAGAGAAACCGGAATCGCTGGAAGAAGCCAGATCATGACAACTAAAACGACAATTCCTCCAATGACAGCTCGCATATCAATGTCCTGTTCCGTACGCAGATTTCCTCCATTCGTTCTTTCCTTCATTCCCTTCACCGCGTCACGAAATGTGGCGGCGATGAGCGGAAGGGATTTGATCAGACTGATAATACCACCGGCTGCCACAGCACCGGCGCCGATATATCGGATATAGCTTCCCCAAATTGCAGAAGCCCCGCCTTCGGCATACATCTGCGCAATCGTATCCGTCCCCGGATACAACACAGTGGATCCACCAAAAGTCACGATAGCAGGAATGATCACAAACCAGCCGAGAACCGCGCCAGCAAACATATAGGATGCAATTTTAATGCCGCAGATATATCCGACGCCGATCAACGCCGGATAAACCTGGGCGGAAAACTCTGTTTTCAGCGCGCGGATGGGAGCCGATATGGCTGTCGGGACCACCTTGATCCCATCGACAATAAACTTAAAGACAGCCGCCAGTCCCATGCCCCAGAATACTGTTCTCGCACTAGATCCGCCTTCCTCTCCCGCCAAAAGTACTTCCGCGCATGCCGTTCCCTCCGGATAAGGCAGGACACCGTGTTCCTTCACGATCAAGGCATTGCGGAGAGGCACCATAAATAAAACGCCGAGCACACCGCCGCATAAAGCGATCAGTGAAATCGTCAAAAGGCTTGGCGCTTCTGTCTTCCCTTCGGAAGCCCATAAATACAGAGCCGGCAATGTAAATATCGCTCCGGCCGCCAGTGATTCTCCAGCCGAACCGATCGTCTGCACCATATTACTTTCCAGGATTGAATCTTTCTTCATGATCACTCGGATGACTCCCATCGAAATAACCGCCGCCGGAATGGATGCCGACACTGTCATGCCCACACGAAGTCCCAAATAAGCATTCGCCGCACCAAAAATGACAGCCAGCAGTACTCCGGTGACAATCGATGTCACCGTAAACTCTGGCGTCACTTTGTCCGCCGGAATATACGGCTTAAATTCCTCCTCCTTGTTTTCCATACGTTTTCCTCCATTTCCATTTGTTTTTATCCATATAAGCTATTGTAAAAGTCCCAACAGCATCTAGGTCAAAATTAAAAATGATAAAATGCTTCGGTTTCCAAATTGCGATATTCGTGCTTTTCATAATAACCGATCAACTCACCCTCTTGATCCCGCAGCGCCACCATATACACGTCCTTATTTTCTTTCTCATTGTAAAATGTATAAATCTTATTATTCTCTCTCGCCTCTGCAAACCAGGAAACTACTTTTTGGATCATTTCCCGTGATCGTGCATTATGACACTCCAAAAGGCTCGTCCCCACAAGACTGCTGCCCCTTCTCTCATATCTCGAAACTGCCGCCGGATTCATATAAAGAATCCGATGATCCAAACTGCATATGACGACCGCTGACTGATCCTGCTCGATCACGCTTTGAAAAAACGGTAGAAGCTCCTCTTCTCTGCCATCCATATTTATCCTCCCTTATATCATGTAAATCCTTATCATCTAAAAAGTTCCAATATGATCAAAGGTAAGCAATTCTTTCCATTTCCCTTTCTTATCCATGTTGTTTCATGATCCGATGCCATCCTATATTCTTTTCCATTAAAAGAAATCGTATAATTAATACAAAAATCATCTACATTATTCCATGTTATATTGCCAACAACCTTAAATGCAAGTATCTTAACCTTTCCCGGTTTTATGCTGACCGTCCGCGCCAGCTTCACCTTGCGGTCATACGCGGTATAATCAGAATCCACCGCGATCTCATCCGATGATTGCATCCTAATCACTTTATTTGAACAGTTTCTAAACTTCATGTGGTGTCACTTCTCCCTTTTTCAAATCATAGGATCTTGCCGAAACAACAATAACATTGCAATTGGATATATACAACACACAGGTAAATCGTATCATACCTAAAAAAACTTTTTTAATGAAACTCTTTTCATATCATACTCTCTCCTCACAAAGTAAATACATATAGGCGTTTGCGAAACGCTGCCCTCGCTGGATATGGTATAATAGAGTTGACCAGAAACCACTTTCCAAAACTCTGGAAAGGACAAATCTACTGTTCCTACCTGCAACACTTTTAGGATTATTGTATCATATCTCTCATAAAAAATAAATAATTGGAATTGAAGTCTTTTGATTTTTTTCTATCCAAAAGTTGTTCTTCACACAATAAAGGAACTGCGCACCAATTCCTTAGCACGACAGCTCCCCTTCTGAAAATCCAACTCTCCATGACCACTTGCCAGACACTAACAATGATCAGGCACTGGCATTTCCCATCTGTCTCGTTTTACCATAAAAGGTAAGCAAATAAATCCCACACAGACCCACGATGGCGTAAATGATCCGTGACATCAGCTCTGCACCAAAGATAAAACCAACCAGATTAAAATTAAAAAAACCAATGAGCCCCCAGTTGATGGCTCCGATTATACTGATCGTAAGAACGATCGCATCCAATACTCTGCCCATTAGAAAACCTCCTCGATAAATATGATATTGATTTACTATCAGGTTTCCCAAAAGAAATCATAATATTCCTCGCGTTCATTTCACCTTTTCATGTATCCTCTTCTCTCTGCCTCCTTTATCAATTTGGGCTGTATTTCAGGATATGTCCATTCTCCTTCCAATTCATCCACGAAAATGATTTTTTCAATTTCATGCTCCAACATTTGTTCAAATTTAAAAATTTCCGCATGATAAAGCATGCCAAATGATTCCCGCCCGCCAAAACGGCACGGATCTGTCACAGAATACACGCATACCGGCAAAAGGCTGTACTCGACCGCCCCTGTCTCTTCATATAATTCCCGTCTCGCCGCCTCTTCGATCGCTTCTCCCTCTTCCCTGTGTCCGCCGGGAATGTTCCCTGTGCTTGCAAAAAACAAGTTTCCCCTCCGCCTCAGCTATGATCACCGCAAAATCAAGCAGTTCATCCTCCGTCTCTTCATAAAATCTTACTTCTTTCATGTGGAAATGTCCTTATCTTTATTATTCTCTCTTTTAAAATTCCGGTAATTGCGTAAATACCACCTTTTCACCATACGCAGCCCCGGCATAGATCATATCCGTATGACACTCTTCCGCCCTGCCGGTAAAGAAGCAGCATCCTGTCTCCTTTTGAAATGTATACCGACGCCATATTTCTTAATGTTCCATCCATATTAGCCCCTTTCTCTTTCCGTCCATTCTCTTCCCGTCCTTTCTCTTATGTTTCCTTTTCCTTTAACGATGCCACTTTCCTCTTACTGATCCGCTCCCCTTTCATCACTTTTCCGCAGAGCAGGGGAGAATCCGGATCATACAAAACCGCCTGACGCGCCCCGCCGCACCGGCCGTCGACTGCATAGCAATACTGGCAGCCGTTGCGGCAGGTGTCATATGTGCCGACCTCAACACTCTCGATACACCCACATTGTTCCCGCTGGTTCCTGTCCTTCCCCGCCCGGATGCGGCAGCCCGTCAATTTCTCGATCAATTCCCTGTCGATACAACTGCCGCGCCGGATGCCGCACTGTGCCAAATCCATCTCCTCCGCGCAGCACACCATTTCCATACCATTTTCTTCCGCGTCCCGCCTAATCCCTGCTGCAAACGCCAGCTTCTCCCCGTCCTCTATATCAGACATCTGCAGTGCTTCTAACTTCGTTTTATTTTTGGCGTAAACATCCACAAAACTGATCACGCACCGTTCCGTATATCCGCTCAGGGCGTGCGCGATCTGCGAAAAAGCGCGCCTGTGGTATTTTGGTGTATACCGGTGGTTAAAAAAGATCGGATCGTACCTCCAGATCACCCTCTCCCTTCCTATTTTCTCCGCCAACTTTTGAAAAACCGGGATCATCACATTCTTTTTATGCGGCACACCACTCTCAATGTCCGCCCCATAACCCGTAAGCGTAAATTGGAAATAAAAGGGATACTCCCCTAACTCATCCAGCCTCCCGATCATCGGTGCCGGATTTTTCGTCCAAAACACGATGCAGTCCACCACATCCGGCGAAAGGCTGATCTCGCTGATCTGATGCGCATTCATCGGATTCCTCACGTACAAATACCCTTCTTTCAGACGGTTCAAAAACCAATCGGAATAGTAATTCGGAATGTCTGTTCTTCGACTGACGCTCAATATCATATGCGCTTATCCCCTTTTCTTCACATCTAGTATAGAAACACAATGAAGGATATCAAACAATTCCGGCACCGTCTGCAAATACGATAAATGTTCCTGTTCCCACGCGGCGATCTCCTCTCGGCTCAGGGAAGAAGCGCCGATCCCCCGGCACGCCTTGATCCGGCCATGCCAGCTCTCTCTCGTAAATGTAACCGGCTGATCAAACGTAAGCATATGCACCGGTTCAAACAGCTCCCCGCACCACGGCGGCACATCCAGCGAATACCTCGTCATATGCGCCCCCGTCCAGGAAGGATTGTATTTGAGGACCAATTCCTCGCTTGTTTTGGCGATCTCGCTTTCTTCCGACAGCCATGCCATAAATAAAACAGCAAAATGGCCGTCTTTCTTCAACATCCGGTGGATGTTCGGCAGGATGACCTCCTGATCAAAATACCCGAAACACGGACAAGCCGTCACTACGTCAAAACTCTCATCCGGAAAATCCATCTCCTCCGCAGCTACCGCCTGGTAGCATATATCCTGTCCCGCCTCCCGGCTCAGCTTGTCCGCGTACGCATCTGATTCTCCGAGAGATCAACGCCCGTCCAGTCCGCGCCATAACCGTACATATTTCTCGGGATCACGCTGGTCCCGGTCCCGATATCCAGTGCTATCTGTCCTTTGATCCCCAAAGAAAGTTCTGCTAATTTTTCATAAAACGCCTTTGGATAAATATCGCGGTATTTCGCATAGTCTTCCGAGGCACGCCCCCAGTCAAATGGATTTCCATGATCAAATGCTGCATTTCTTATTTCCATCTTGTATTTCCTTTCCTGACTCTTTTGCTCAAGTCGCTTTTCTTCTATTTTATCATCTTCTCGTTTTTAGTATTGTATCGTACTTGTCATTACATTTCAATAGGTTTTTACCTCCCATCACTCGTATGCACATACATTCTACTCATATTTGCTTCCCCGTCCCCCTGCACCATACAGAGAAATTCCCACCCATACCGTTCATAAAAAGACGTGTGGTCCGTCACAAGATACAATGTATCAATCCCTCTTGACCTCATATCCCTGCACACAAAATCAAGAAGCTGTCCCGCGACTCCCTGCCCCCGTTTATCTTCCTCCGTATATACGGCACAAACATTGGGCGCCAGATCTTTCCTATCGTGGAAATCATTCTCGATCACGCCCATCCCGCCAATGATATGGGTTCCCTCCAGCGTCACATACCACTGAGGCACCACATGTTCTCCCGTCAGGCATTCCTCCATACTTTCCTGATATGCCGCCAATGGAATGCCCCACTTTTTATGAAACCATTCTGCTGCCTGTTCCATCAGTTCCGGCCGGTCTTCCAGCCGGATCATTTCATAATTCATAAAAACCTCCATTCCTTTCAAAATCTCATCTGCGGACACCCGTTCCAGATCGCTTAAGACCGGGTGTTCCGTCCGGTTCCATGACCGCAGCCCCTGCTCATAACTGGTAAATTCTTTCGCTGATTTTTCGATGTCGATCCATCTATCGCGATCACCCGGTTGATAAAAAACAAAACGGAATCCCTCCGGTAGTTTAAAATCCGGTAATCGTTCCAAATCTCGTTCCAATAACAATTCATAATAACGAATTCTTTCATCATGATTGTCAAGTTCCATACTATTCACAACCTATCACCTTCTTAATTTGACCTGCATTTTTCTGAAAAGAATATAATTCTCTTATCGTACCTATAACCTGCTCTTCCCCGGAACCCATTTCATCCTGGTCCGATCCTTCGATTCCCAGCGCTCTTCTTATATTATACGAAAGCCATCCCAGCATTCCCATATAACTTCCGCTAAACACCGCATTCCAATCAACACCTGCCATGTCTGCATATTTGCTGTACGCACCTGCTAATACCGCGATCTTTTTCTCATCCAGCGCCCCGTTCCCATCACCACACCAGTAATGGATCACTTCCAATAACTCCTGAAATGGATTTACATATCCCGCAGATTCCCAATCAATTACATACGGTTTGTATTCATCCCAGATAACATTTTTAGGATCCAGGTCACGATGGCTTATCACTTGATTCCCCGACAGATATACATGGGAACGGCACGCCTCCTTATTCCAGTTTTTTATGTCAGAAACTGCGTTTTTATATTCCATTATCCATTGTTTCTCATCCGGAAAACTACGAACCCGCTGTAAATAATACTCCCATTCAAACATCTCAAAAGGATCCGCTTCCGGTAACACCCCTTCAACCTGCCGTTTACTATAATGTATTTTCCCCAGAATCTCCCCCATCACCCTGCAATGTTCAAATGTAATATCCTGTCCAAAGACGGAAACTGCGTTGATCCACGGAAACACTAGATAATAGTCCTTATCCAGACATTGAATCTGTTTTCCCTCAAACGTAATGGCACATACGAGCGGAATTGCTGCTTCAAATGCCTTCGCTATTTTTTCTGAATTTTTGAAATTAGTTAGCGCTTCAGGACGTTTCATGATTTCAGGATTTAATCGCTTAACCGCATATTCACCAGCCATTGTTTTTACATGATACATGTTATGCAGCAGACCGCCGTGAACCCGGACCGGCTCTTCTAACATTTGTCCCAACCCCAGTTTTCTTGTCAAAAGTTCTATTACCTGATATTTTTTCATAAAGTATGACCCTCCCTAAAATCCTCAAATACGCCGGAAGCATCCTTTACTCGCCCGGCCTCTGCTTCATCAACGCCTGCCTGTATCGCTGCATGGATTTCTGATGCCGACATATGATCCGCATCGAAAGACTTTTCAGACCCACATCTTTCCTCTACCACATAAGCCCCCAGCATATTCTCCTGATAAGCCGCCCTTCTATAATCCCACATGCACTGACGGATCTCCTGCAGGCCCGGACAGTCAATGCGATCCAGTTTCCTCAGCCTCGCATCATCCAATCCCAGCTCCGAGACGGCCTGCTCATAAAACTCCCTTTTATAATTCCAGAAAACAAGCCGCTCCCCATACCGCTCTTTCAACCCCTGCGCGATCTGCAATCCCTCTGGGTCAAAGTCCCCCGCGTAATAAAACTGCGTATCGGAGGGAAACAGATCCATCGTCGCATACCCCGCAAGCGTCAGGCGCCCGCTCGTGCAGAGAAACGTATGCCCTGGATATTTTTTGATCAAATAGGAAAACACTGCCGGATTTTCGAGGACATAGATGCGGGAGAAATGATCCGGCGAGGGCTCCAGTCGCAAAAGTCCGCCCAATGTGTGCAGTGTCAGCACAAACGCCTGCCCCTCCTCATAAAATCCCTGGATCCCCT
>Ga0224748_10489_pt1 | contig 12399 bp, 7 predicted proteins | sample LIM_F_Water_Neg_FD_182074 | JGI IMG/M metagenome (GOLD analysis project Ga0224748, IMG submission 182074) | Enriched cells from gastrointestinal tract of the lab mouse from Pacific Northwest National Laboratory (PNNL), Richland, Washington... | ecosystem: Host-associated > Mammals > Digestive...
GAATACTTTTGGAACAAGTCGGACTAGGAGATAAACTAGAATTTTATGTGGATGGATTATCTCGAGGAATGAAGCAAAGATTGTGCTTAGCCCGGGCGCTGTTGCATGAACCTGCACTTTTAGTAATGGATGAACCGGCGGCGGGACTGGATCCCCGAACGCGTCTGGAATTTCGTGAGACGGTGAGAGAATTGAATGAACAGGGGATGACGATCCTTTTAAGTTCCCATCTACTGACGGATTTGACAGAGCTTTGCACAGATGTAGGGATTATCGATGCTGGAAAAATGTTGTTGGCAGGAAGTGTGGAAGAGATTATAGAAAAAATTCATACTTCTAAGCCAGTTATTATTACTGTTCATAATAATCTGCAGGCAGCGCTGGGACTTTTAAAGGAGCATCCGTTAGTTCGATCAATTTCTGTAAAAGAACAGGAGATCTTGGTTCAATTTGCCGGGAGCGGAAAGCAGGAGAGTCGTTTGCTGACAGAGCTGGTGCAGGCAGGTGTGGAGGTGCGAGGATTTATGCGGGAGCCGGGCAGTCTGGAAGCCGTATTTATGCAACTTACGAATCATGAGGAGGAAAGGGTGGTATTATCCTATGAAGCTGATTTCGAATCCGGTCTATAGACGAGAGATAAGGGTCAGCTCCCGCAGTTTTCGGCTGGCCTTGGTATTACTGACATTTAACGGGATTCTGGCACTGGTAGCGCTTCTTAATATGTACTCCATGTTGTCTCAGGTCCGAGCAACCGCAGAGATTCAATATGACAGTTTTTTGGATTTGTATATGTTTGTGGCTGTACTGGAATTTGTAATGTTGATCTTTATTATGCCAGCGATCACGGCTGGAAGTATCAGCGGAGAGAGGGAACGTCAGACTTTGGATTTAATGCTTTCTACAAGGCTTACGCCGACACAGATTGTTTTGGGAAAATTGATGTCATCATTGAGTACTATGGTGCTATTGATAGTGTCCAGTTTTCCGATATTAGCTCTGGTATTTGTCTATGGCGGTGTGACGATGAGAGATATGGGACTGTTGTTGATCTGTTATGGAGCGGCGGCATTATTTTCTGGTAGTTTGGGAGTGTTCTGTTCGGCTCTATTTCGAAAATCAACATTGTCTACTGTGGTGGCGTACGGAGTTATGGGCATGATCGTAATTGGTACTTATGGAATTAATCAGCTGGCACTACTTTTTAGCCGGATGCCGGGAGAAGCTTATCTTGTGACGACAGGAGCAGGAGGGGGCGGGGGGAGTTCAGGCGGCTTTTTGTATTTGCTGCTTCTGAACCCGACGGCAACTTTTGTAATGACGATGCTGCGCCTGGCAGGGAGAGAAGCATCAGGGGGGAAAGTGACCCAGTGGTTTGGGACACACGAAGAAGGCTTCTTAAGCCAGAATTGGGTGAGTTGCAGTGTGGTGTTGCAAATGGTGATGGCGGTAGCATTGATCTGGATGGCAGTCCGAGCAGTTCGTCCAGGAAAAAAAGTACGGTGAGAAAACACGAGGGTATGAGGATTGCATTCAAATTAACTAAATAGTAGGAGGAGAAGACAGAGATGGGAATTATCAAAGCGACAGCAACAGCGGTCAGTGGTGCTCTTGCAGATCAGTGGCTGGAAGTGATGGAACCAGGAAATATGGGGGATCAGACGGTGTTTGCTAGCGGAGTCCGAATACGTAAAGGTTCGAATACAAAGGGTACGGATAATACGGTATCGGATGGCTCGGTAATTCATGTATATCCCAATCAGTTTATGATGATTGTGGATGGCGGTAAGGTAGTGGATTATACGGCAGAAGAAGGCTATTATACAGTGAAGAACTCTTCTCTGCCATCGCTTTTTAACGGACAGTTTAAGGATGCATTGAAGGACTCCTTTAATAGAATCCGGTATGGAGGCGAGACGCCTACAGTTCAGAAAGTATTTTATGTGAATTTGCAGGAAATTAAAGGAATTAAATTTGGCACTCGCAATCCGGTAAACTATTTTGACAACTTTTATAATGCAGAGCTGTTCTTAAGAGCCCATGGCACTTATTCTATCAAGATTACGGATCCTCTACGATTCTATGCTCAGGTAATTCCCAAAAATGTAAATCGCGTAGAGATCAATTCCATTAATGAACAGTATATGAATGAGTTTTTGGAAGCACTCCAGGCTTCGATCAATCAGATGTCGGCAGAAGGAGAGAGGATTTCTTTTGTGATATCCAAAGGAACTGTGTTGAGCCGCTATATGTCAGAGGTGTTGGATGAGAATTGGAAGCGGGAGCGCGGATTTGAAGTAATGAATGTAGGGATTGCCAGTATTTCCTATGATGCGGAGTCTCAGAAGCTTATCAATATGCGTAATCAAGGGGCTATGCTAGGAGATCCCAATGTGCGGGAGGGGTATGTGCAGGGAGCGATCGCCCGGGGGCTAGAGGCTGCTGGTTCAAATCGTAATGGTGCTATGGCCGGTTTCATGGGAATGGCTGCTGGGATGAATGGGGGTGGAGGCTTTATGGGGGCAGCCTCAGCCGCAAATATGCAGCAGATGCAAATGAATAAACGTCCAGGCGGAACTGGTGGCAGCGCTGATTTTGGCAGAGGCATGGCAGGAACAGCAACTTCCAAAAGCAGTTGGGTATGCCGGTGCGGAGCCAGTAATACGGGGAAGTTTTGCAGTGAATGTGGAAATCCCCGGCCGGAAACGGAGACTTGGATCTGCAAATGTGGCGCTCAGAATACAGGTAAATTTTGTAGTGAATGTGGTAGTGCCAGACCAGTTGGAAGTAGTTGGGTATGCCGGTGCGGTGCGGTGAATACAGGAAGATTCTGCAGTGAGTGTGGAAATCCAAAGGAGTAAAAAGAAATATGGCAGCCATGATATTCAAATGTCCCAATTGCGGTGGGGATCTGCGCTTTGCGCCGGAAAAACAGCGCTTCCAATGTGAATATTGTTTGTCAGAATTTTCTCAGGAGCAGATGGAGCAATCATCGGTGCAAATAGAGGAGATGGAACAATCCATAAGAGAAGAAGACTTTCTCAGAGAAAAAGCAGAAGAGGAGAATTCAGACATAGTTTCAAAAGAGGAACGGTCAGTGATGTATTCTTGTCCGAATTGCGGTGCTGAAATAGTGACAGATGAGACAACAGCAGCAACATTCTGTTATTTTTGTCACAATCCGGTGGTGCTGTCAGGGCGAATGCAGGGAGCATATCATCCAGATGGAGTGATACCTTTTGCTATGGATCGAGAGAAAGCCCGAGAGATTTTTGAACAATGGATTGCCAGAAAGAAATATTTACCCAAAGCATTTTACGCCCCAGAGCAGCTGGAAAAAATGGCAGGAGTATATTTTCCCTATTGGCTGTATGATTGCGAGGTGGAGGGAGAACTAGAAGGAGAGGGAAGAACACAGAAATTGTGGACAGAAGGAAACTTACAATTTACCCGCACTGAGAAATATGATATTAATCGCAAAGGAACCATGGAGATTCACAATCTGACTCGCAATGCCCTATCAAAAGGGAACCGAAAACTGGTAGAAGGGGTGATGCCTTTTGATATGACGCAGATGCAGGCGTTTCAGATGGGGTATCTGTCAGGATTTCTGGCCGAAAACCGGGATATGGAGAAAGAACAGTTTGCCCAGGAAGTAGGGGCAGAGGTCAGTGCATTTGCAGAACAATCTTTAAAGAGTAGTGTCAGCGGATATGATTCGGTACAATATCGCAAAAAAGAAACCAGAGTTTGTGAATCGCATTGGCGATATGTGTTGATGCCAGTCTGGACGATGACCTATAAAGATCCAAAGACGGATAAGGTTTATTACTTTGCCTGTAATGGGCAGACAGGGAAAGTTTGTGGTGAGTTGCCGGTGGATCCCGGGCGGTTGATGGGGTTATTTTTGTCATGTTTTATTCCTGTGTTGATAGTACTACTGGTAATTGGGTATTGGATATGAGATACCTATCGTCTACTGAGAGTATCTATGGGAGGACAAAGGAGCAGAGGTGAAGAATGTAGAAAAGGTCATAGTGAAAGTAAGAATAACGGTTTTGACAGTTTTAATTTTATTAGCGTTTGGATTACCAGTGACAGGACTTTTTCGTTCAGGGGAGAGGTATTTCCCGTGGATAGGGATCTCACAGACTTGGGCGGCAGAGACAGCAGGAGGACAGTGGGTGTATGATCAGGCGGGGCTATTTTCGGAGGAAGAAGTAGCGGCTTTGGAAAAAGAGCTGTCAGCAATGCAGCGTGATACCGGAATGGATGTGGTGATGGTAACTACCAGAGATGCAGACGGAAAAACAGCAGAGATATATGCAGATGATTTTTTTGATGAGCTGGGGCTGGGAGATTTAAGGGATGCCGGCGGGATTCTTTATTTGATCGATATGGATAATCGAGAGTTGTATATTTCTACTTATAAAGAGGCGATCCGGCTTTTGACAGATGAGCGAATCGAGGCTATGTTGGAAAAAGGGATATCCCACATGGCAGAAGGGGATTATGTCGGTTGTGCAGATCGTCTGATTCGAGATACCTGGCAATATTATGAGGCGGGAATTGTAGATCGCCAATATAACCAGGACAGAGATACTGGTGAGATTGACTATTATAAAAGAAAGCCTCAAAAAAAGATTCACTGGTATGAGGCGGTTTTGGCCGTATCGGTATCGGCTTTTTGCGCAGGAAGTATCTGCTGGAAGGTGAAAAAGGATTATCAGATGGAGAAAGAGTGGAAGATGGCTGCCGGCTACCATCTGGCATATCGAGCAGATGCCGGCTTTCGATTCCAGAATCAGCGGGATGAGTTAAAGGATTCCCATATCACTCGTCAACGGATTCCACGGGTTTCGTCGTCTGGAGGTCGTAGCGGAGGACATTTCGGACGCAGTACCACTCATGTGTCGGGGAGTGGACGGGTACATGGGGGTGGGGGGAGGAAGTTTTAGAGTAAATAAAAACAAAATGATAAAATCTATACCAAAATGGGGTCAGACTGTTATCGGAAGGTCTGACCCCATTATTTTTTTCAGTGAAGATGTATAATAACGATAATACCCTCAGCGAACAAGGGATCGGGTATCCTCTTGGACACGGAGGGTATATGTTTATGAGACATCCTTCCTATAATAAGGATTATACCAAGTTATTTTTCCTAATATTTACCATCTGACTTGAGTATACACCAGTTGGTTTCAAAGATCAAGGTACTTTCAATAAATATTTAAAATAAATATCCTTTTTTACTTGATGTAATCCTTATTATTAGAAGATCCTATTATCATTGGCAATATAGGATGAGCTTACAGGCCGGGTGGCAGGAAAGGGGCTGTCAGATGCTTAGGGAAGAGAAAAGACGAAAGCCGGGACGATTCGGCGTACAGCTTCTGATTTGTATCGAGGGAACAAGACGAGGCGAACCCTATGGTTGTATCCATCATTCTGATTTGAAAAGGTTGGTGCCATTTAGTGGATTATGGGAGTTGATATTACGAATAATGGATATTGACCAGCTGGTGAGAGAAGAGGATTCAGGAATTGGTGCCTGCTGTTGGGAGAAAGAAGTCTGTTCTCTACCTATGGAGTATCGGGAGAAAGAAAGAACAGAGAAAAAGATAAGAGAAGATTTTCAAGTAAAATTTCAGGGAACCCAGATAAAAGAGATCCTGAACTTGCAGATTTTGGGAAGACAAGGGGCAAGTCTTCAAGGATGGATTCGCGGCGGACAGACAAACAGCAAACAGGTATTTTTCCGCAGTGCGCTGGAGTTGATGTGCTGGTTGTCAGATGTTCCCATAAAGAAAAAAATCATTAATGGTGAAGATGTAAGGCAACTGCAAATGCAAGAATAGAAAGATTGGGGAGAAAAGGGATGAAACAGGGTTTGAGGGAAAAATGTCGGCGATTGACGGCAGGCGTTTTGGCATTCGTAATGGTATCTATGCTGGCTCTCGGAGATGCCGGGGTGGTGTTTGCTTCCGAATATGGGGAACGGTTTTACCAGGATGAATCAGGAATGGTAGATGAGGACGCCTATTCGGATATGGTTTCTACGAAGGCTAAATTAAAAAATCATCGGGAAGATGGCGTAACTATCAGTGTTTCGGCCACGGATGATAGTGATTTCCGTGCCGGAGGTGAAGTGTATCTGGATGTTCATGTAAAAAATGAGGGAAACCATACTATTACAGAGGGAATTTTGAACTTTCAGGGTAAAAAGCTGATGGATTCCGGAGCACATTTTGAAGAGATTTCGGAGGATGCCATTACCGAGGGAATTATGAGGAATGAGAAAGAGGAGGAAGGTTTTGGGAGCAATGGACATGAATTGATCAATGATCTGGAGGAGACCGACGATTCTTCGATACATACAGAAACAATGGAAAATGATGTGCAGAAGGACGAAACCAAAAGGGGGACCGAAACTGCAGAGATCGAGTCAGAGATTGTAGAAGTGAAGACAGAATTGCTAGCAGAGGAAAGTTTGGGGAACGGAGAACAGGACAATGAAATAAAAGCAGAGAGTGCAGAAGCTATCGAGACAGAAGAATTAGAAAGTGAAGAAGAAAATCAGATAGAAGAAACAACAAATAAAACAGAAGAAACTTCTGAAGTAGAGACAGTTTCGCAGGAAACCGAGGCAGTGGAAGAAACCTTCGAGGATACCTGGAAGGAAGAATATCTGGAATGGTCTGAGGATGAGGATGGAGAGCGTAAAAGTGAGATTGTCGCCGGCGATTCTCATAAGAGAAAAAAGAATAAAGAGGATGAAGAAAACGAAGAAGAGGATGGTCTGCTGCAGGAAATTACGGATATCCAGCTTGCACCTGGGCAGATTTATTCCGTTCGATTTGTCTATACCGTTGACGAAACTCTGGAAAGAGCAAAAAATCAGAAAGTAGTATTTCGTTTTGCCGGTAAGGATGAAAAGAATAAGAATATCAGTCAACATGAGATGTTTTATTATACTGCCAACTATTTGAATGCGGGGAAAGTGCGATTCAAAGACGGAAACCGAGTATTGACCGGTGAAGAAGTAGTAATGGGGATCCATACGGAGGTCTATGACTTTGACATCTTGTTGGGAGATGAAGAAGTGGAGGCAGAGATTGCCTCTCGATCTAATGCAGAAGAAGCGAGTTCTTCCAATGCTCAAAAGGCAACGTCATCGGATTGGGAGGAGGAAGAAGAGCTGGAGGAAGAGGAAGAGGACGAAGAGGAAAAGGATGACTTCACGGTAGATCTGGGAGATACCAGCTATAAGATTGAAATGACAAATGCTAGACTGAATGGTTTTAAGGCCAGGAAGGCATTGGTGGAAGATGCCAATGATAATATGCTGATTTGTACTTACCGGGTATCAAAAAATACAAAGCCAGGGATTTACTTTGGAAAGATTATTCAGGAAAGTAAAGTAAAAGGAAAGACATATAAATCTAGCCAGGGATTCACCTTGATTGTGACTGGAAACGGTGAAGTAGAACTGAAAGGCGGGATTAATGGGGCAGAGATTCAGGTAAAAGGTCCTGCTCAGTCCTTCCCGGACGGGGATGTGCTGAGTTTGAAAGTCAGCGAGGTTCCAGAGGAGAAGAAGGAGCTGGTGGAGGCAGCCTTAGAACAGAAGGCGCAGGAAACGGGGATCTCTGTAAATAAGCTGCGGGCATTGGATATTAAAGTGATCTCTGACGGGGAAGAGATGGAACTGCAAGGAGATGTGTCAGTGACTTTCTCGAATATAAAGCTGCAACCGATGGAGGAATTTGTAGAGACGGCGGAGATGGCAGATGAAGTAGCGAAGGAAGAAGGATTTTCATTCTTTGGCTTGCGCCGGATGAGTAGGGCGAAAGCAGTAGGGATGGAGGAAGAAGCGGGCGATATTGCTTTGACGAGTGAGCCAGCCGAGGAAGAAAAGCTGACAGAAAATGCAGAAGTTGCAGATATAGAAAAAAATGACAATGAAGAAGAGTCAACAATAGCCGTATGGCATCTGGATGAAGAAGCTGGCGTCATGAATGAAATGAGCAGTGAAGTGAATGATGACGGCGATGTGGTGATGACTACGGATCATTTCTCCATCTATATTGTTGTGGATATGGGGCAACTTGGCGGAAATGTTACCCTAACAGTAGAACATTGGGGGAAAGATATCGAGACAATTAATGCCAACGGAACTACCGATCCTTATTTCATTAAAGTGGATAATGGAACGGATAAAAGGGGAAAAAGATACGGTTATCATACGGTAGATAATGTTTATAACCGAGAAAAAGAAGAAATTGTGACAACAAAGTATAACGGGCAGTTATATACTCCAGATACTATAATGATTCCAAATAAAACAAAGTATGACAGTATTGAGGAATTGAGTAAAGTATGTTTGGTTACGGCAAAAAAGGAATATGCTGATAAGAATTATCAACTGAGCGAGGTATGGATTTCTACTAATTTAAATAACGGTAATAAACCCACCGATCAATGGGCAAATCCGAAAACAAAATATACAGTACAAAGAGATGCTAACGGCACAATAACGAATAAGGAGACAGTAACTTTAGCCAAAAATTCTATTATTCGATTTGTTTATACAGAGAAAGGAGTAACCAGCCAATATTATCAGCCAGTGACATTTTATGATTATAATGTAACAAATGGCGGCTTAGGTGTAGAAACAAAATCAGTGCCAACAGGGAAGAATCAAGGAACCAATACGGCCAGTAATTTTACTGGCGGCAGTAAGAAAATGGGGGTGGGCCAGCAAAATTCCGGAAATACAAGTGACCCTTGGAATAATGCGCATACGAATGTCTCGGGGTTGAAAGGATATTTGAATAGAGGAAATAATGCAAAAGGCAATTCCGCAGGTATCACATATGACAAAAATGTGCCGGATAAGACGAATGGAAAAGATGAGAGTTTAATATCAGCAGTTGTAAGAAATGAAGTAGAAGAAACTTTAACTTCTGATTATAAATTACAATTTCATCCTAGCATCAAACAACCAGGGTTTTTTGAGGAAAAGAAGGGGACCAAAAAATTCACGAATTATAAGTTGGGCTTTCAACAAAAGGGTGATACGTATATTTTATCTACGGTACAAAGAGGAAAAACAACCGTACTTAAAAATTTACAAAAGATTACGTATTCTGACCACAATGGCAAAAATGATAGTAATATTTATTCTAATGATTTTTGGCCGTTAGATAAAGAAAAATATCATGCAACCAACTATCCGAACGCAGATCCGCAAGTAACTGGAACGAGTGACGGGGGAGGAACCCATAACTGGCATTTTGGTATGCATTATGCATTTACTTTCAGAGTCGGAGATTACACAGGCCCGATGAATTTCTATTTTCGAGGTGATGATGATTTCTGGTTGTTTGTGGATGGAGAACGAGTAATCGATCTGGGAGGTATCCATTTTGCAGTTGGTCAGGCAATAGATATGAGAAAATGGCTTGAGCAGAATGGAGGAGTAAATGGAGAGCACAGGATAGATATTTACTTTATGGAGAGAGGTGGTTTTGGCTCCTGTTGTTATATGCAGTTTACTTTACCAAATTGTATTCCGATAGACAGTCCGAAAGAGCCTCAGACGCAAGTGACTGTTAAGAAAGAATGGTCAGACTATAATAATCCAAACAGGCCAGACGATATCGATATCACATTATGGCAAATGCATAATGGAATGAAGGTTGATAAAGGAACCGTAACTTTAAGCAAAGATAATAATTGGCAATATACCTGGACAGAACTTCCGGTTTCGGATCCAAATGATAATACGCTGAAATATACGTATGAGGTGATCGAAAAGAATGTTCCACCGGGATATGACAGTCAGACAATTCAAACGACGGGAAGTGACAAGAATGGCTGGGTAATAACACTACAGAACAAATTGGATCCGGAAGTAAAGGTAAAAGTTACGAAAGAATGGGCAGATGACAACAATAATTGCGATAACAGACCCGATCAATTGCAGTTCCAGTTATATGCAGATGGCAAGGCGCTAGTGGGAAAGATCCTGACATTAAGCAAGGAAAATCAGGTTGGCAATAACAACAATATGTGGTCTGGTGAATTTAACCACCTTCCCAAATATCGCTACGAAAAGGATAAAGACGGTAACTATGTGAAAAATCCAGACGGTACATATCAAGCAGTTGAGATTGTATATACCGTCAAGGAATTGAAAGGAAATACAGCTATTCAGGAAGGGGGAACTTTTGCCGGAAAGCATGGAGAATATACCGTATCCTATACGAATGCTTTATCAGAGAGTGAGAAGCAGAATGATTATGTGGCACACGTAAAGGTGAAAAATACACATACTTGTGAGACAGTAACCAGAAAGGCGGTAAAAGAATGGCAAGGGATTCCGACTGACACCGATATTACGGCTACAGCAAAGATTGGCCTTTACTGCAAATACGGATCGGATTGGGAAAAAGTCGTGAAAGATGCCAACAATCAGCCTTTGGAGAATCCCGTAGAAATATCCTGGCCGACAGGGACAGAAAATCAGGAAATTATTTGGAAAAATTTACCCCAATATGCCGGGAACAATGAACTGCAATACGGAATATTTGAAGTAGGCGCCGATAATAAACCAGTGATTCATTCTGGAACAGAAATAATCCTGGGCACTTATAAGTATAAAGTAACATTTATAGATCCGGAGGCACCACAGGTAACGATAACCAATGAACTTATGAAAGCAAAGTTAAGAGTGGGCAAATGGATTGATAATGATGACGTGCCAGATGATGTCATGAAAGATGAATTCATTATTACTGTGATTGGCAATGATTCAAAATTTGAAACAGGTGTTGTTTTAAACCCTGCAGGTCATGGTGCTGTAGTAAATAGCGGTACTCTTACAGAGAGTAAGCTGAGTGGATATATCGAAGTTCCGGCAAAGGCAAATGGCAGTGAATATACGATTGGCGAAAAGACAGATTTAAAAGAGTATACGCCATCAACCCCGTTTGTTACCCAATATAGTGGTACTGGTATTCTTAATGGAACCGTTATCACAGTAAAGCCAGGAGGCGATGATGTAGTTCTGGTACACAATAGATTTGACCATAAGGATTATTTCCACAACGATCACAGTGTGACAAATAAGTTTGATGGGGAAGGAAAGAAACCTCAAAATCGGATGCCATCATCTCAGAGAGCCAGTCTGGATGCTGTAGTTCCGCAACAGATGGTAGATGGAAAAGTGGAGCCGTTAGATGACGATGTGAGATTAGCATAAAGGGGGAATTGCAATGAAATGGTTAATCAAAAAAATAAAAATGAAGGCAATTCTTCCGGCAGCCGCTTTTTTGGCAGCGGCTGCCATCGGAACCACTTTTGCCTGGCAGACTTGGGATTTAAGTGTGACCAATGAGCTGAAATCGCATACTACGGAAGTTGAGGTAGAGGAACCGGAATTTGATCCTTCTACAGGAACAAAACAGGTTCAGTTTACAAACACAGGGAATTCTTCGGTTTTTCTCAGAGTCAGCTATACAGAATATTGGGAAAAAGAAGAGAACAACACCAGTTATCTGATATCCAACACAGCAGCAGATGGAACGGAGATGGCGACAAAACATTGGACTGACGATTGGGCGTCTGAATGGACAAATGGAAACGATGGTTGGTATTACTATAACAAAGTTTTGGAACCAGGAACATCTACAAATTTAATTCTTGAGGAAGTTACTTTTGAGAATGTAACAACAGAGGAGTATCTTAATGCGCATTACCGTCTGTATTTTAAAGCAGAAGTAGTTCAGTGCAGTGATGGAAGTAATACTCTGAACAGTGAAGAAGTCAATAAGGATGCTACAAATAGTTTATTCGGAAAGATAGCCCAAGTAGTTGAAATATCAGACGGCGACAAGATAGTAAAGACAGTAGTTTGGGATGAGAAATAGAGGAGGATGCAGAATGAAGCAGATGAATAAAAAAGTCACAAAGATTCTGATTGTCCTTGGTCTTCTGATTTTGGCTGCTGTTGGAATGACGATTGCCTATTACAACAATAGGAAAGAATTCGAAAATGAATTTCGGGTAAAGGCACCTGGAGTGGCAGTATACGAGAAATTTAATCCTACAGATTGGTGGGTTCCCGGCGAGGAAAAATCAAAGGAAGTTTGGTTCAAAAATACTGGTGAACAGGATATGCTTTTACGATTTTCCTATAGTGTTGAGTGGGTATCTGTGGATGGGAAAGAACTTCCGCCAAAACCGGCGTCAGATGTTATTAAGTTAAATTGGAATATTGCGGATAACAACGAAAAAGGTGAAGACAAGAAAGCAGAAGAATCCGGGCAGATAACCGATATTCCGAAAGACTTTATCAAACAGGAACAGACAGATTCTGAAGGAAAAGTTACTACT
>Ga0224748_10490_pt1 | contig 12378 bp, 4 predicted proteins | sample LIM_F_Water_Neg_FD_182074 | JGI IMG/M metagenome (GOLD analysis project Ga0224748, IMG submission 182074) | Enriched cells from gastrointestinal tract of the lab mouse from Pacific Northwest National Laboratory (PNNL), Richland, Washington... | ecosystem: Host-associated > Mammals > Digestive...
TGCTGTTTGACGGAATTTGATATGGGCGTGTTGTGAAAAAACTGGAAATTTTCAATGTAGTGGATGTTTTAGACCATATCTTTGCGGAAGAGGCTAAATCCAAGCGGAAACGGACCTACGAGAAGCGGTCTCCCTTAGCCCTCAGGCGCGGGCAAGACCCATCCGGCCTCAGCGCTGAGCCTTGTGGCTACCCAGCATCGGATCTCCATCTATTCCTCTCCGTTCCCTTATTCGCCCTCTCCACACCTGCTGGACGCCGGTTCAGAACCCATCAGTCCGACTTTGCGTTATGGTTATCCGGTGCCGTCTGGCTCTCCTCCTGGCGGAGATTTTCTCTCACGGTCATACGCCGCCGATCCTCCTTTTGTTGACGCTCCAGGGTGAGGTCGTGGCCGACGAAAAAGACCTGGCTGGTTTGAGCGCATCTTTCTTTCCGGAACTCCCGGTAGTGCTCCGGCCCCACACCCGGTATGAGCCGTTCGACGGCCTGATCATAATGGCGGGCGTAGCGTTCCTGGTCTGTGCAGCACAGATAGTGCACCATATACCAGTACGAAAGGCCTGTCATCCGTTCTTGATCCAGCCTGTTCTTCTCTGCAGCGAGGCGCAGATAATCGTAGACAATCGTATAGGCTACTGCGGCCGTCACAACGCCGGATGGAATGGCGGTGCGCACCCTGAAGATGCAAAGCTTGCGAACGTCATCCATTTCGGCCTGCACAAACCGGGGCTCCAAACTCACTATCCAGATGGAGGAATCCTTTTTCTTTTTCCTTTTACCGGCAGGCTTTGCAGCGGTTTTTTCCAACCTGCTACATTTATGAATCTGAATTCTTTTGTCCCACGGAACAGAGAACATATACTTCACATTGCGGATCGTCTCGTCCGCAGTCTGATAGAACAAATCCTTCCCCTGGATTATTTCTTCTTTGCAGAGCGGACATATGCAGTCCTGAAAACCGGTAACATCAATGGGCATATGTGCCCCAGACGCCCCGCAATAGGAACAAAGTTCCTGCGTGTGCTCCTCACTTGCCCTGACGGTGTCTTCCGCGTCCCCTTTCCCCTGCCTGCCGGCCTCTTCGTCCCGTATGGCGCACGCAGGGTTTTGGCCGTTTCCCGGCAAAAATTTACGCAAAAATTGTTCCAGTCGATCCATGCTGTTGTAAGCGGCACTTCCCATTTGACAGCTCCTTTGCACTACGAGAAATAGTAATTTTCAGCCTCTTTCTCCGCTTTTCACGTTTCTTCTGATTCTTCCGCTTCCCCTGCTCCCTCTTTCCCGCACCTTTTCTCTTCCTGTACCCACTCAACATATTCCGCAGCGGTCTGTAATATGCGCGGAAAATGGCGCTCAATTGACCGCAGCAGCCCCATATCTTCATAGCTGTCCTCAAAAATGTAAAAACTTCTGACCTTTTTGTCCGGCGCTCCGGACTCTGCTTGACCTTCAGCGTGCTCCAGCGGCTTCTTTCGTTTAAGCGTCAAGCGAGACAGCATTGCGCGGTATTTCTCCCAGAGGGATTCCCTCCCGCTCTCCTCCCAGATCACCGCCACGGAGAGCAGATAGCAGTACTGGGGGAAAAACGTGTAGAACATATCGTGAATGATTGCAGCAAAGGGCAAAAAATCCTCTTCTCCCACTTCCTCCGCAGGCAGGTCCACACGCAGCACTTGCTTTCTGAAATAGTGACGCGCGGGGCCCTCATATGTGTATTCCTTGTCGTTTGAGCATACGTTCCAGCCCTTTTTCATGGCTATATATCCAGTGGTTCTTGCTGTAAAATTCAGGCTGAGCCTGCTCAGAGTGGGGGAGGGCTCCGCAGATACGGGCGGCATCCGTTCTATCTTTTCAGATGCTCCGTCCACCTCATAGGTGCGCAGCTGGCGGTAGAACCACCGCTCCCTCAGCTGGTCCGAGGCGCGGGTCAGGGAGAGGAGCATCTCGCTTCCGGAGTCCAGCAGCTGTTCGATCTGATAATATTTCCCGTTCATGGTCACAAATTGTCCCGGTAAATATTTCAGCTGCAGGTGGCCGGCCAGCATCAGGTGACTGATGGATTTTTTCCGCCCGGTCTCGTCGATATACCGGGCCTGCCGGAAATGCTTGAGAAAAGCGCGGTGGATCTCCTTTCCCGTGATGTGGTACCACGGCTGGCTCACCATACGTGCCTCTTCTTCTGAGAAGGCCTCGTGAGTTTTGACCTGGATGTCGCTGTTCACATCAATGGAAATGCCCAACAGGGTTTTTATCATCTCCTTGATCGCACCTTTTACATAAAACTCGGAAATGGGATGCTTGACAAAGCTGGGCGGTTCCTCGCAGCGGCTCAGCTGCATGTAGATGTCCTGCCCCGGCACCTCCTCCACCAGCAACCTGCGAAGAAGATGGAGGTATGTGTTGCGCAGGGAATTCATGTATTCCGGGACCAGCTGTGCAAGATACTTGGGATCATTTTCCATTTCTGCCCTGTGGGATCTCATAAAGTCCCGCAGCAGGTAATTAGGGGACAGCACATGGACGTACGCCTTTTCCCGTCCCCGGGTCACATACTGGCGGGCGGTCTCGTAACAGTTGCAGCAGGAATCCTCAACAATCAAAAAGCTCTCCGGCTCGGCTCCGTGGGAAATCCCGGAGACGGAATACCGAACCTGGGTGGGCATATGATCCTGACGGACTGGGCCAATTTGGCCGCTGTGCACCTGGTCATATTGTGCGGTGATCCAGCTGATGTCGGTCACAGGCATACGATCCGCCCCATACCAATTTACGCAGGGAACCTCATTTTTCTCCGCCACTGTGGCAATGCCGGTTTCCAGGCCCAGAAAACGTTTGGCCGGAGGCCATATGTAGGCCGGTTCCGTTTCTGTGTCCCAGTAGGAAACCACCGCCTCTTTTGCCCCGGCCGGCGTGGCGCTGACATAGGTCAGATCAATTTTAAGCAGGTGGGAAAACAGATCCAGCATACTTTCCGCATTCCAGTCGCACAGCAACCAGGTACAGCCCGTGGTCCTTGCGGCTATGCGCTCAGCCAGGCTCAAAACCAGTTCCTGCCCCCCGATCAGCATATTGGACGCCTCCAGCACGACAACAAACGACACCTGCTCCAAGAAGTCCCCTACCTCATTTACCAGCAGTCCGGGGCAGGCCTGAAAGGGGAGTATGCCCACATCGGCATTCTCGCCGGCATCCTGGAGCACCGCGATGTTCCACAGCTTCTTCAGACCGGACAGGTTGTCCAAGCCATCGCTCAGCCATTGCGCCAGCTCGTCAAGCATCTCGCTGTCCTCCGTCAAGATCAGCCCTTTTTCCTGCTGGAGCAGCGAGAGAAACATCAAAAAGAAAATACATCCGTCTATGTCCTTGTAGAACGGGGACGCATAAAAAGCGCTATTTCCCTCCAGCAGCTGAACCGCCATGTCCATACAGTCCGTCTGACCCCGCTCTTTCAGATATTGATACAAAAAAACGGTTTTTGGATCCTGTGCTTCCTCATAACTGGAAACGTACTGCTGATTTTCATCGTCCACGCCCACCCTACTGTTCCGGTAGTTGGTGACGATTGGAATCCCTTTTTTCTTTGCGTACAGCTTATAGTCGGTGAACAGCTTCACTAAATTCAGCTGCGTAGTTTTCCTGTACTTGTACTGGGGCACGTCCCCCAGCCCCAGAAAGTGGTATACCTCCATCAAGCAGAAAAAGCCAACGAATGTGAGCAAATCAATCTGGAGAAAATCATGCATCGGCGAGGTGGCAAAATTGGTAACGGCATTGAGCGCATAGACCAGGAAAAAATTCGCGGTAATGATCCGGCCCAGCACCCGTCTCAGGCGCTCCCACTTAGGAGAGAGCATCACCTTTCCTGTCGCCGCATTGATTATGTAGATTCGGCTCAGTCCTCTTTGCCAGGCGGGGTGCGCATCCAAACAGTCCTTCCCAAATTTTCTTAACCGCTTGCTGAACAGCTTTTTAGAGGTGCGGTAGCACGCGATGTAGATCCCGATCGCCGTCAGGTCGAAGGCAAGGTTGTATGGAAAAAGAAAATGGACCGGCGCAAAGGTTCTGTAGATCCAATCGTTGACGGCCTGGATGAACAGGTGGATTTGATTGCAGCCCCACTGGAAAAGCCCCGCCGCGGCGCCCCAGATGGTCTGCGCCAGCCCCAGCGCGGTAAGGGTGTCCACCAAAGCGTTTGGGCCTTTTGTGATAAGCAGCCATACAAAAGTGAATACGATCGCGGCGCAGAATGGCCGAAGAATATAGGGAAACTGGCAAATCCGGTCAGGGGGGGCTTCCGCCAATTCCTCCCGTGCCGGGAAAAGCATCCTTTTCCATATACCGTCCGCACCAAAGAGGAAACCAAAAAAACCCGCAACAAGATTCACAATATTCAATCTGATTTCACTCTCCTTTCCGCCTTTCTACAGCTGCCTGCGGGGACCGTTCAAATCTTCCTCGGGACCGCCGTCTTGAAAATCTCCACCTCAGTTATGAAGTCGAATACCACGTCCAATTCATACCCCCCTCCGTTCAGGCCGCAGGTTTGACTGTGGGCGGCGCGCCAGAAGTAGTCTCCCTGCTCCGGCTCCTTGGAAAAGTCGATTCTGGGCAGCGGCAACTCCCGTGCCTCCGAATCGGCGCTCCCGCTCTGCTCCATAAGCTGTTCCAGCAGCGCACAGGCAGCGGCGGTATTCTTTTGGGCGGCGCTGTGGTGCCGCAGATATTCCTTCTGGCGTTCCTTACTCTTCGCAATTTCCAACTGCCGCTTTTGTAAAAACCAATGATAGCGGTACCGCAAGATACATTTTATAAAGTCAAAGGTGCTTTCCCGATTCTCTCCCCGGTGCTTGAGCGCCGTATTCAAATGTCTATTGTATTTGGAAACCGCACGCCGGTCGGCGTACCAGGAAATCCCCCGAAACATCAGGCGGGTCAGCGCGTAGACCGCCGCGGCGGCCGCGAGGAAAAGCAGGAATTGCCCGACAAGCTCCCAACCTGGCCAGGCAAAGCGCTGTCGGGCGGCGGCAAAGAAAGCGGGGAATCTGCCCTCCAGAAACTGGGTCAGCCGTCTTAGCAGACGCATGACAGCCGCGGCAAACGTCACGCCCTCCAGTGCCGCAAGGATCTTTTGAATTGGCTGGCGCTCCGCATCGGTCAATTGATCCTCCACCCGGTCCCGCACCCGGCGCTCCACGTCGCCCAGCTCCTGCTCAAACTGCAGGGGGCTGTTCTTCTGCCGCCGCCTGTCATGAAATTTTCGAATGGCATCGTCCAGCTCCGATTGGATGCTGGCTTGGCCCGCCGCATCCAACGCGATATCGTTGTTTTGTTCTTCCAGCTTTATGGGGCAGTTAAAACTCTTATATACGTCGTTCTGCGGGAAAAACAGCTGCTTGTAAAGCCATTGGTGCGTAACGCGCAGCTTTCGCTCCAGGATGGCCCCGCCCCCCCACTTTAATTCCTTTTGCTCCAGCTTGTGGTCCTGCCTGTCCTTGGGCTGCACCGGCAGGCTTGACTGGACGGCATATAAATTTGCGGGCTCCACATAGGGTGTGGTCCGCTGCTGTGCCCAGCACCAGTATTCCCACGCCTTTTGAAACTGCTCCGCCAGATTCGCGCTTTGCAGGCACAGCCTGCCCGCGCTGCCGACCAGCCGCTCCCAGTCCAGACCGACGCTGACCCGATAGACATACCCGCTGTCCAAGATCGCCGGAGAAATATCGTTGTGGGCCAGGGCCAGCAGCGTGCAGCACAGCCGGAACACCTCCTGCTGGCGGTAGATTCCACCGCCGGGCAGGATCTCCACCCAGCCCATTCTCAGGGAAGGGATGTTGATCACGTCCAGAGCGGGATAGGCTGTAACCGCCGCTTTCCGCCCCTCCCCATGCTCCCCGCCGCAAGGATTTCCGCACCCCAGCTCGTCCAGCAGCACCTTCGCGTACGCCAACCTGTTTTGCCCCATGCAGCTATAGGTGCCCCGCACCGAGCAGCTCAAATACCAGACCTCCCGGGGGGCAGCGGCTTCCAGCCTGTTCCCCCCCAACTCCTCGCCGGAGACGCACCGCAGTAAAGGCGTCCACTCCTTTCGGATTGTGTCGGGCGGGGGCAAACAGCTCTGTTCCTCTCTTCCCGATGCGGGGAGCCGTCCGTCAAACAGCAGTAGCCGCCATTCTGCCCGCCCGCCGACGGCCCAATTCAGATCCGTGAGGGTATGGCCCAGCGCTTCCTTCTGCGCGCCTGCGTACGGCCGCCTGAGCACTTGATCCTCGACCTGCGCATAAGAGAACAAAAAGCCATAGCACTCCGGGTCAAGCACGACGTTTTCCGCTGTTTCCCCCTGCCAATATAAAATCACCGTATACATATCAGTGTCTCCGCCCGGTCAGGTTTCGCGCTGAGCTTCCGCAAAAAAGTCTCCCATTATGGTTCCATATCTGCGCCGAAACTCGTCGTCATTCATTTCTTTCAGTTCACCAACGAAAGAACTTACAAAATTTTTCATTTCTGCCTTAAAATCCTCGCCAATAGTAACTGTCTTCGCTGGGTCGGAACCCCCGGCTGCCGCAGCCGCCTCCTTTAGGCCAATGACCTTGCCGCTTTCAAGTGCTTTCTGCGTATTCTCAAGCTGTTTTATGGCCGAATCTCTGCACGCCTTTTCCCTGCTGCGGTCAAAGGGCTTCTCTGTACAGGCGTAGATCAGGCATACGCCCGCGTCCGCAAGCAGCAGGCGCTGCTTTGGGGTGCGGCTGCCGTAGGGCAACTCGTTTTGATACAAGATCATCAGATCAAAGGGGGATCGGTTTTCAATCTCTGAGATCTTTTGATAAGGATCCTCCCTTTTGTTCAGGGCCTCCAAAACAGAACGATACATTTTCCAGCACTCCTCCATATACCAGTAGATGTTTCCGTAGAGAAGGATGTGTAAATCCATCAAAAAGTCAAATGTAACGTCATGTGTATCGGAATTCACGGTGGGAGGGGTATAGCTGTAGTTCTTTTCCCCTTTACTCAGCCTGACCTTACCTTTGAGGCAGGCAGACAGAAGCGCAACGGCAATCAGCAGCTCCTGTTCCCTTTGGTAGCTGACGCTGGGGTCCCAGGCATAATAGAGGTTATGCCATTTGATATCGGCGTGGGGCGTCATGGTTTTGCCGACGTTTTCCCCATTTTTGCCCATATCACGCAGCATTTCCACATAGGAGCGGAACGCCCGCCCCTTCACCGCCGTCTGCGCGGAGATGCCGTGGAGGTAATCCAGGACCTCATAGGGTTCCAGCCCAACAAAGGAGCGGTAGAACAAAAGCTCCCGCTTGGTGCAGTAATCGGGATCGTCAATCGCGTTGTGGCTGTCCAGCCAGCGGACCATATTCTGAAACGTTCCGATCTCCGCCTTGAGGCTGCTGTGGTAGCAGCATAGAGAGATGCCGGTATTCATGTCCAGGCGACGGAAGAACTGGAGGAAGGGCGCCACCAGAGAATCCTCAACCCGGCAGATTTCCTCCGCAAAGTCCGTCTCCCCCAGGGTCCTTCCGGTCTTGAACTTCGCCTCCATGCTCATCGCCCACAAAATATTCATATCCAGCAACTCTCCGCCCAGATTCTTGCGCTCGATCCCGGCGGACCAGAAGTCTTTGATTTTGTTTGCGCATTCCCTGGTGGCCATCCTGCCGGCCTCCAGCCCGTTGGCATGGATCAGGCGGAACAGCTCGTAAGACACGCCGGACACCGCGCCGACGTCATAGCCCCGGCGCAGCCTCAGTTCGTCGTAAAGCTTGTCCCGGCAGACGCCGTCCGCACAAACATAATAATGGATCACGCCCACCTTTTGATCCAGTTTTTTGCCTATCGTTCTGATGTCCGTGTCAAACTCGTCCAGGATCATGTCATAGCTGTTGTAAAAGTCCTCATAGCAGTTGATGATCCTTTTCACGTAATCCTCGCAGCGGTTCAAAATGCGTTCGCACAGCATAGAGGTCATCAGGGCGTTCAGCTGCGCCTTTTGCTCATCAAACTTCTGCTTTAGCAGATCTCCGTCACGTATCCCCAGCTTTCCGTTCTTTTTTTTCTGAAACGGCGGGTTGGGTTTTGTCATGGAAATCGGATCCTTCTTGCCCTGGATGACCGCCCTTCTCAGCTGATACATAAAATACCGGAGGGAATTGGGATGCAAAAATTCGCCTGTAGCCGAAACCATCCAATACTCCAGCCAGCAATCGCGAAGCGCGCTTCTTCCCTGCGCCGGGTCCCACGCATGCAGGCGGAAAAGGCTGCTGCAAACAGAGTCGCAGATTGGGTTCAGCCGCTCTGTCACCTCCTCCCAGATCTGATCCCAAAGGGTGCCGGCCTGCGCTGCAGCATGATGGCGGTCGGCGCTTGCGCCGATCTGATTGGTGAGATCTTGAAGCTTTGTCTGAAACCCGCCCCAGATATTGCTTTGCTTGTACTGTTTCCACAAAGCTGCAACCTCTCTGCCTGCCTCCGCGTTCAGCGCCTCCAAATAGAGCTCCCACCGGGCTTTATCCCCGCCCTGTTCCACGCATTCTGTACGAATATAAGCGGCCAAGCGGTCCGATGGGCCAGCATCGTCCACCGCCTTGATATATTCCTCACCCTGATCCAGTTCGGCGGTATTGGGGACGATGGACTCTTGGTCCTTCAAACGTTTTCTTTTTCTAAAATATTCCTCGTCATACTGGCGCCAGGTCTTCCCCATGGTGTCCTTGGCCCAGCACAGGCCAAAATAACGGACCAGTTCTTCATAGGGGTAGACTAGCCTCCCGCACCCAATCCCGCCGAAGCGCCGCAGCCAATTTTCCTGATTTGACTCCCCCAGCATACCAACATGGCGAAGGGTGTTATCCTCCCGTGAGTCGTTTCGCTCCTGCATGGGACTGCACGCCTGCATATAAACGGCGTCGGCCACCACGCCTTTCAGCTCCTCAAAGGAACAGATATCTTTGTTCCTCTCGTTCGTCAGTCCAAAGAGATAGCAATATTCGTAGGATGCCTTGCTGCGCGGCTCCTTACCGCCCATCAGGTAGCTGAGTTCCGCCTGAACTCCGCCGCCGTCCGCAGCGCGCATAAAGGCGCTCAGCTCCTTAACCGCCGCATATGCGTTGGCGTCCAAGCTTTTGCGTTCCAGCGCGGGCATTCTGGTTCGGGCGTAAAAGGCGCTAGAGAGGATGAAAAATCCTTTGCAAATGGCCAGGTTATCTCCATACATCTCCAAAATGGAATTGTTGATGTACATCGCCAGCGGTAAAATGATGCCCGACCCGGTGCCGCCAGCCAGAGAGCTGATGATGTAAAAGCGGGTGCGCTGGTGGCTGTCCTCCTTTGTGAGCTGGTTGAGCTCACGAACCGTGTCATCCAGCTGGTCAAGCCGTCCATCCCTCATGCAGTATTCAAAGGCCAGCCTTGAAATGGACCGCTGCTGCCCCGCCCCTTCCGTCATGGATTTTTTGCTGAAAAACGTATTTTCCGGATACCATCTGTCAATAGACGGGTCATTGATGGTGTCGCGGCATTTGGACACGGTCATATTGTCCGTCAGAAGGATCCGTTTGCCCTGAAATCCATGGCGCTGTAGCTCTCGCAGTGAATTAACGTCGGTATCAATCGCGACAAAGCGGGTGTTGTCCGTGGGGCCCCTGTTTCCACTCTGGCTAACCGTGTGGAGGAGCTGCTCCTCCACTTTGGCACAGATTTGCGACCCAACGCCGCCCACGCCAATGATGATGGTCGGTGCTTTCATCTTACGACCCTCCTTATCCTGTCATTCGTCTTCTATTATTCTAAGATACCAGAGGTGATTGTGGCCAAAACGCTTAATTCTCAGCCCGTTCCGATCACTATCCCCCGCTTGGAAGCTGTCATTGTCGCCGCTAACCGGCACATCCCCGATCTGTATGCAGAACTCACCCGGCTTGGGCTTCATGCGCGTGTCGATTTTCCCCAGCTTCCAGCAGTTCCCTTCACGCCTGATATAAAAATCAATGCGTCCGGGAAGGGGGGCGTTATCCATCTCATCCGAAGCGCGCCTTCGAATGTGGGCGTAGCGTTTTCCCCAAAACTTGGCCCGGAAAAGAAGCCTATCGCGCCGCAGCCATTTCAACTGAGCAGAACTCTTCGGATCGTCCAAATTAACCAGTTCAAAGATGCTTTTTCCTCCGATATAATCGCCGTTTTTGGTTTTAGTCCAGACCGTGCACCAGACTACGAACCAACCAGCAAACGCCATCACTGCAATTAGCGCGATTAAACCCATCATAAAGCCGAAAATCTGTAGGCCCGTAATGGGGCTCAGGCTCAGCGTGACCGGCACGGTGGTCTGCGCAGGCTGGTTCCACTTTGTATACGAAAACACGAGCTCCGCCTCGTACTCCTCGTCTCGCATCTTGAGCCATTGCAAGGCCCAAGACTTCAGGTGGATATTCCCGTCCTTCAGCGTGATGAGCTTGTTGAGGGCCGCATCCTGCAGTGTCAGGGAGACAACCGCGTTTTGCTGCTGCTCCTCTGTCAGCGGCGCCCCATCGCACAGGTATGTAACCGGGAATACTTTCCCGCTCACAAAGACATGGTTGAGCTTGGCGGAGGCGTCCTCGCACGCAATGGACAGCTCGTGGGGTTCGGATGTGATCTGCACCGACGGCAGAGTTTTTTCCACCGACTCGGGCGGACGGACGCTGTCGCTGTACGGAATGGATACCCTGACAGTAAAGCGCTCGGCCGGGTCGATCTGATGCTCCTGCACATCCTTCAGGGAGAGAGGAATCCGGATCACACCGTCTTCATAGACAAAGTCCTCCACCGCCGCGTTGAAATGCTCGCTGGTACACTCCACCACCATATTGGGAGTCCACTTGGGGGGTGATCCGGTCATTTCATCGTTTATTGCCACCGGCAGCACCGTGTGCCCCGTGCTGTCCAGCATCAGCTTCTGGGTATCCTGCGCCAAGCCCAGGGTAAGGGCTATATTGGGTTCATATACCGCGTCCAGCGGTATGGACCGTTTTCCGCCCTCCATTCCGATCGCGTTGGAAATCACAATTGACGACCCCGCATCAGCGGCGGACAGGGCTCCGGAATACACATACCTTCCATCCTCCTGACGGGCGGCGTTGAACAGATGGCCGTTGACTTCAACAGTGGTCAATTCTGTCCTGAGCATGGACGCGGTGTTCAGATTCAACGTTTTTCCATCCAGGCCCTGATAATCAACGATGATATCAACGGGCCCCTCCACAAAGAGCGGCGGGTCCAGCTGGCCATAGACGAAAGACATCCCGTCGCGCTGCATGACCGTGACTTGCTGCTCTACGGCCGGCTCGTAGTAGACCTGAACGCCTTCTATGTCCAGGCCCGGCACTCCGCTGATGGTAACGGGCCCCATGGAGCCCTTGTCCGGGGCGTCGCAATTGATCACCAGGCCACTGAGCGCGATTGTCTTGATCCATTCCCGCTCATTGCCCCTGGGGTTTTTCCACAGCTCAAGCGACTCCCGTGATTTTGCGGTAATTTCAGTGGGCTTTGACGTGTAACCCGCCGCGCTGTATTCCGCCTTGGCCCAATCCATATTTCCCTGTAAGAATATCGTAGCGTTTTGAATAGGGATATTGAATGCCACCGTAAGGTCGCCCTCGGAAAGAGAGGTGACCAAAGCGCCTTTATCTTCATCCTGCATTGCGACACGGTGGTAAATCTCATTGATTACGTCTGTAATCTGTCTGGTAATTGGCTTGGTGTCGTCGTAATGGACGCTGATTGCTGGATCACCGGGAAGGCTGCGGTTGCTGCTCATCCTGCCGATTTGGATATAATGCATCTTGATCAACGGAGTCAGAATCTCGGCAATCGCATCATTAAGCTCTTTCTGCGTCATAACCTCGCCGTCTTTGTTCACAAAATCCCCGTCTGTAATCACGACCAGGTAGCAGTCTCTTTGCTGCATGCCTTTCAGGTAATCTGCCGCCGCCCGTACCTGGTCGAAGCTGGTGCCGCCGTAGTAACCCATGCTGTCCAGCTTTTCAAACAGGTTTTCCTGCAAATCGTCCCTGCCAATGGTGGCCGAAAAGTACCCCTCTTCGTTTAAGGGATACACACGCAGAGCGTCACCATTATCCATCATTGCCGCCAGTGCGCGCACGGAATAATCGGCCTCCACCCACCGGGTGGTATAATCTGATTCTCTTTGGCCCCATCCATCCCGAACCATGGAGGTGGAGTCATCCAGGACAATCGCAATGGCCTTTTGCGTTTTGCCGCCCACTGCCCCTCCGTTCCCGCCTGTCTGCGCAAACCCCGGCATCAACAGCAGGCTAATGGTCAAAATGCAGATAAAAAGCAGCCGTACAGTTTTTCTCATTGTTTTGCCCTCA
>Ga0224748_10491_pt1 | contig 12377 bp, 12 predicted proteins | sample LIM_F_Water_Neg_FD_182074 | JGI IMG/M metagenome (GOLD analysis project Ga0224748, IMG submission 182074) | Enriched cells from gastrointestinal tract of the lab mouse from Pacific Northwest National Laboratory (PNNL), Richland, Washington... | ecosystem: Host-associated > Mammals > Digestive...
GGTGGTTTGCAGGCTTGTCTTTAATTCCAGAAGAGCGGGGGCGTCCGTCTGGCGGGCGCGGATGGGGGAGATGCGTTTCATGGCAGATACCTCCTTGGTTTCCATTGTATGTGAAGTCTGGTCAAATATTCCTGGATTTATACCGAGGAGGCGGGAAAGATGGAGGAGCGGTTTATGCATGAGGCCCTGGCCCTGGCCCGGGAGGCGGCAGCGGCTGGGGAGGTGCCCGTGGGCTGTGTGATCGTGCTCAATGGGGAGGTTGTGGGCCGGGGCCGCAACCGCCGGGAGGAGACAGGCCGCGCCGACGGCCACGCGGAGATGGAGGCCATCGCCCGGGCCAACGAGGCGTTGGGCTCCTGGCGGCTGGAGGGCTGCGAGCTGTACGTGACCCTGGAGCCCTGCCCCATGTGCGCCGGGGCGATCCTCAACGCCCGGATCTCCCGGGTGTGGTACGGGGCCCGGGACGAGGTCATGGGGGCCTGCGGCGGGGTGCTGAACCTCTATATGGAGGATTTCCCTAACCGGCCCAAGCTGGTGGGGGGGAATCCTGGAGAGGGAGTGCCGGGAGGTCCTGTCGGGTTTTTTTCGGGGCCTTCGGGATATCCCAAAATAATACCCCGGCCTGGAAACGGATTTCCGTCTCCAGGCCGGGTTTATTTTGCCGCTCACTCCCCCTTGCAGGATACCACGCCCCACTCGGTGACCAGATAGTCCATCCGCAGGTCGTGCTCCTCCAGGGGGATCTCGTCCGTCAGAAGGTGCCGCCGGCACAGGAGCATCGTCGGGCAGCTCACCCTGGGCAGGTAGCGGTCATAGTACCCGCCGCCGTAGCCCAGCCGCTCCCCCCGCTCGTTGCCCGCGGCGCAGGGGACCACCACCAGCTCCAGCGCCTCCGGCTCCACCACCGGGCAGGTCAGCTTGGGGGCCAGAATGCCGTATTTTCCGCTGACCAGGTCCCCCAGGCCCGCAATCTGCCGGGCCTCCATGACGCCCTTCTCCACGCACAGGGGCAGGGCCAGAACCTTGCCGTCCCGAAGGGCGGCGTGGAGGAGGGCCGAGGTGTCGATCTCCCGGGCGGAGCCCACATAGCAGAGGAGCACCCGCGCCCGCCGGTAGAGCTCCGACTGAAGCACCCCCCGGCAGATGGCGGCGTCCGCCTCCCGGCAGTAGACCGGCGAGAGGTTCTTCACCTTCCCCGCGACTCGTTTCCTCAGTTCCTGCTTTGTCACTGCCGTTCCCTTCCTTCCCTAGGATTTCTGTTCCGATTTGGCCGCCAGCCGCTGCTCCTTCGTCTTGCAGAAGGTTTCCAGCTGGGGCACCAGGATGATAGCGATCATCAGAGCGGTGAAGCCGCCGTTGTAGAGGCTGAAGCCCCCGTGGATGGCCGGGATGGAGGTCACCAGGAAGTAGTGCATCCCGCTGGCCAGGATGCCCGCCCACCAGCCGTAGTTCCCGGCGATGGGGGCCAGGCCGCTGGCAAAGCACAGCCCCACCAGGATAGCCTGGGCATTGACGGGAAAGGCGCCGCCCAGAAGGTTTGTGGCAAGAAAGGAAAACGCCACATAGCCCGCCATGATCGGCCACACATTGCCCGGGTGGGCCCCGTTGGCCCCGAAGCACACCATGCAGAAGATGATGCCCAGGGTCACACCGTTGAAGGATGCTCCCACGGCAAAGTAATACGCGCAGATAAACAGGCCATAGATGCCCACGTTCATGATAGCCAGGCCCGCGCCGTATTTGGCAGTAAAATCCGCCTTGTGGCCGGTATCCCCTAAGAGAGCGATATAGCCGCGCCAGCTTTTCCCATTGAGCCAGAAGCCCGCGAGGATGCACAGTGCGAAGAACGCGGCGCAGAAGGGCCAGACCACCTCCGGGCGGCTGTCGCCCAGGGTGGCGGCGATGGCGGGGACGTCGTTCCCCAAGGTCTTGTACAGCACCGCCACCGCGAACAGGCCCAGCAGCACGCCGGGCAGCGCGGCGGAGTAGAGGTCGTACCCCTTATGTACGTTGGGGGAGTGGCCCGCCATAGCCGGGGTCAAAAAGCCAATAAGCATTCCCACCACCAGCATCAGCACCACGCCTTCCAGGGTGACGCCCCGGACCTCCTCGCTGCCGGGATACCGCAGCAGGAGCTCGCTGGCCAGGGGGCACAGGGCCGTGGAGAACATCGCCAGGTTCACGTACTTGGGGAAGGGCTCCCGCCGCACCAGGGCATGGATCATGACCCCCAGGAAGAAGGGCCAGATATTCAGGAAATTGATGCCCCAGGCGGAGAACCCCACGGTGAGGAAGTAGGCGGCGATGGTCAGTCCGTTGACCGCCGCCCCCGGCAGGCAGGTCATAGCCGCGCACACCCACCCCACCAGGGACATATTCAGGAAGGTCCCGGAAACGCTCCCGACAGCAAAATAGTCCTTGGTCAGCTGGGCCGGGGACATGAGGATCTGGGCCAGCCCCGTCAGCATCTGGTCCCGGTCCGGGGCCAGACCGGCGGCAATGAGGAACGCCGCCGAGGAGGCCAGCAGAAAGAGCCGGATAACCTTCACCGTATCATATTTTTGGTTTCCCAATGAATGCGCCCCCAATCAGCCGTGGATGCGCTTGGCCGCCTCCACCACGTGCCCGATGAGCACGGAGGTCGTCACGGCGCCCACGCCGCCGGGGACCGGGGTGATGGCCTCCACAATGGGCTCCACCTCCTCAAATACCGCGTCGCCGGCGATGCCGCCCTTGGCCTCGTCCCAGTTGATGGACACGTCGATAACGATCTGGCCGGGGCGGACGTACTCCTTGGTCAGGCTCCCCAGCACACCGGCGGCGGAGACCAGGATGTCCGCCTCTCTGGTGACAGAGGGCACGTCCTTGGTCCGGGTGTGGCAGGTGGTGACAGTGGCGTTCTTGCCCATGAGCATGATGCCCAAGGGCTTGCCCACCACCAGGCTCCGGCCGATGACCACGGCCTTCTTGCCGGTGCAGTCGATGCCGTAGTGGGCCAGGATCTCCATGCAGGCGGCGGGGGTGCAGGGGGCGAAGCCCAGCTCCTTGCCCATAAACACGCCGGCGTTGGAGAGATCGGTCATGCCGTCCACGTCCTTCCGGGGATCCAGGCGGTTGCAGATCTCATCCTGGTCGGCCTTGAGGTGCTTGGGCAGGGGGCGGAACATGAGCACGCCGTGGATCTTGTCGTTGGCGTTGATATCGTCGATGACCTTGAGCAGCTCCTCCTTGCTCACATCCTCGGGGAGCACGAACTTCTCCACCGCCACGCCCAGGGTCTCCGCCCGCTTGGTGGCGCCCCGCTCATAGCTGAGGTCGTCGGGCCGCTCGCCGCAGCGGACGATAGCCAGGGTGGGGTTGACGCCCTTGGCCTTCAGGGCCTCGCAGTCGGCGATAATCCGGGCGTTGAGCTTCTCATTGACTTCTTTTCCTAACAGCTTAGTAGCCATTTGTTCTATCTCCTTCTTATCTGCTTATTTGAAAAATCCGCCCTTGACCACGTCAAAGATGTGGTCGGCCAGGGCGCAGTACTTGTCCAGCATATCCAGGCACTTTTTGTTCATCTCCTCGGCCTTCTGCCGGTCTTTGAGGGTCTTGGTGTTGATAAAGACGTTGAGGCTGGCGGCCTGGAGGGCGGCCTTGACGCACACCGCGCCGCAGCCCGCGTCGCTGACGGCCAGGCGGCTCCCCTTGTCGGCAAAGACCTGGATAGCGTCCAGGGACTCACAGCACAGCTCCATAATCTTCATAGGCACCCGGCAGGCCACCAGGGTGGCGTCCTCCATAATCTGGTCCCGGCCGGGGGCGTCCTTGGGGATACCGTAGGCCTTGGCCAGGGGCTCGAAGCCCTGGGCGTCCAGGGCGATCTGGTCCAGCAGATCCTTCTGGAGCTGGTCGCACTTGGCCTTCAGGGCGATGATCTCCTCCTCCACGTCGGCATACTTCTTCTTGCCCACGGTGAGGGAGCCCACCATGTTGCCCAGGGCGGTGCCGATGGCCCCCACCAGGGCGGAGGCTCCGCCGCCGCCGGGTACCGGGGCATTGGAGGCTAATACAGTGACAAATTCAGTACAGGATGCTTGTGCGAAATCCATAAATATGTTCCTCCTTTTCGGAAATTAAAAGAGGGGGCCGCAAACTGCGGCCCCCTTCCAGGTCGGTGCTTTGGCGGGCGTCGCCTCTCCCGCATCTCTCGGGTTTCCCCTGTCATGCCATCGGCGTGTGGCCGCAACGAAATTTACCACCTCAAAGCACCAGTTATCCTATGTATAGTATAGCCGCTTTATTCAGATTTGTAAAGGATTTTTTTGTTTCGCAGATAATTGTTCCAGCGGGATTCGCTGATTTTCCAGGCGGAAATGATGGAGTTTTTGAAGCCGGGTGAATCCGCGGAGGTATGTATGCGGAGCACCATCTGGAGCCTTATCCCGTTCTCACTGACCGCCTTCAGAATCAGCCCCGTATTCGGCGCGTCCTCCAAAATGTAGTCAGGCGCTTCCACAGCCGCTTTCAGAAACGGAGCGATCTGTTCAAAATGACCTGGATGGTGGCTTTTAATGTGCTCCATCCGCTCGGCCGTAAGAATGACCTCGCGTGTCGGGATATCTGGTGTGATGCACCTATAGGTTTCAATATCCAGGTCGCATATTTTGTTCACATCCGCTCCTCGTCCTCCGTCCACCGCTCGCAGCCGCCCCGCATATCGTTGGAGAGGCCCAGGAGGTAGTCGGCGGAGATGTGGTAGTGTTTGCAGATTTTTGCGATTTTTTCAGAGGTGGTAGCTTTTTTCCCGCATTCCATCTCGCTGACATTGTTTGCCCTCATACCGATGCAATCGCCCAATTCCTGCTGTGTTTCATTGTGCAGCTTGCGGACTTCTCGAATCCTCTGAGCAAATAATTCCTTTGAAAACATAAAAACTCCTTGACATCGGTATGCTGTGTGATATAATCTCTCTATAAGAGATATCTCTAAAAGAGAGAATTTGTGAGGAGGCAAGACAATGAGCATCTTAGAAGAAATCTACAGCAGCCGGTATTTCCCCATAGAAATCATCGGCCCCCAGCTGCCCAGAGAGCTCCGGGAAAAGCAGAAAAATTTCTACGACGAAGCCGAAAAGGCGATCGGGGCGGATCTCTTCGAGAAATACTGGGATGAGCTCTGCGAGGCGAACCGTCTGGAAGATTATCTCATCTTCCGGGAGGGGTTCCGCCTGGGGGTATCGCTGACGCTGGAATTGCTGTAGCAAAGAAAATCCCGGCGGCGGGGTCCGCCGCCGGGATACAAATTAGGCTTCTTGCCTCGGCTTAGGCTTATACTGATCGTCTCCGGTTTCAATATAGAGGACAAAATCGTTGATTTCCTTGTCCGTCCAGCCGGCGGCCCGCAGCCCCAGAAGCAGTCTGGCAACTTCTGTCATGTTCATCTTAGAACAGGCCGCTGACCTTGCCGGTCTCGGTGTCCACGTCGATGCGGCGGTAGGCCGGATCGGAGCTGGTGCCGGGCATCATGGAGATGGTGCCGGCCATGGGGCACAGGAACTTGGCTCCGCCGTACTCCAGGATGTCGCGGATGGGCAGGCGCCAGCCCTTGGGCACGCCCTTCCAGCTGGGCTCGTGGCTCAGGGACAGATGGGTCTTGACCATCATGGTGCAGTAGTCGGCGTACTTGGGATCGCTCTCGAAGCGCTTGGCCTTCTCCAGGGCCAGGGGAGCCCAATCCACGCCGTCGGCCCCGTAGACCTCCTTGGCGATCTTCTCCACGCGCTCCCGCAGAGGCATCTCCAGGGGGTACAGGAACTTGATCTCATTGGACTCCTTGCAGGCGTCCACGACGGTCTCGGCCAGCTCAATAGCGCCCTCGCCGCCCAGACGCCAGTGGTTGCTCAGCGCGCAGCGGACGCCCTTCTCGGCGCAGAGCTTGCGCAGCAGCGCGATCTCGGCCTCGGTGTCGGTGTAGAACTGGTTGATGCAGACCACGGGGACGATGCCGGACTTCTTGATGGTTTCCACGTGGTGGAACAGGTTCTCGCAGCCCTTCTCCAGCAGCTCCAGATTCTCCTTGGTGTACTCCTCGGGCAGGGGACGGCCGGCAACCACGGTGGGGCCGCCGCCGTGCATCTTCAGGGCCCGGATGGTGGCCACCAGCACGGAGACATTGGGGGTCAGGCCGCTCAGGCGGCTCTTGACGTTCCAGAACTTCTCAAAGCCGATGTCGGCGGCGAAGCCGGACTCGGTGACATGGTAATCAAAGAGCTTCAGCGCCAGCCGGTCGCCGATAACGGAGGACTGGCCGATGGCGATGTTGGCGAAGGGGCCGGCATGGATCAGCATGGGCTGATGCTCCACGGTGTAGCACATGGTGGGGTTGATGCAGTTGCGCATCCAAGCGGTCATGGCGCCGGCGACCTCCAGATCCTCGGTGGTCACGGGCTCGCCCTTGCGGTTGTAGGCCACGACGATCTTGCCGATGCGCTCCCGCAGATCCTTCAGATCCTTGGCCACGGCCAGGATAGCCATCAGCTCGGAGCCCACGGCGATGCCGAACTTGCTCTCCATCAGGTAGCCGTCCTTGTTGCCGCCCACGCCCATGATGATGTTGCGCAGGCCCTGGGCGCAGAAGTCCAGAACCCAGCCCATCTCCACCCGCTTGGGATCGATGTCCAGGCGCTTGAGGCCCCGCTTGGCCAGTTGCTCGTCGTCGTAGTTGCGCTCGTGCTGCATACGGGCGTTGAGGGCGACCATGGCCAGGTTGTGGGCGTTCATGATGTCGTTGATGTCGCCGGTGAGGCCCAGGGAGAACTCGGTCATGGGCATCAGCAGGGCGTTGCCGCCGCCGGCCGCGGTACCCTTGACGTTCATGGTCGGTCCGCCGGAGGGCTGGCGCAGGCAGCCGCCAACGTTCAGGCCCAGCTTGCCCAGGCCCTCCACCAGGCCCAGGGACACGGTGGACTTGCCCTCGCCCAGGGGGGTGGGGGTAATGGCGGTGACCTCAATGAACTTGCCGTTGGGCTTGTCCTTCAGGCGGTTCATAATCTTGATGAAGTCCAGTTTGGGAGTCTTGCCGTAGGGGATGATCTCCTCGGGGAGCAGGCCCAGCTTCTTCCGGAACTCCTCCACGGGGGGCAGGGTGCGCTCCGCCTCCTCGGCGATCTGCCAGTCCTTGTACTCGGTGGGATCCAGAGTCACCCGCCCGGTTACAGGGTCCACATACTTGCCGTCCTTGAATTCAATAGCCATAGGAATCCTCCTTGTTTCCCGGGATATTTCACCACCCCCGGGAAAATTATATTTTGACGCCGCGCTTCAATCGTCCGCGACCCCGGCGCCAATAACAAAGTACATCCGCGGCTCTCCCGCGGCGAAGGGAGCGGGCAGATCCCCGCTGCCGTTCAAATTGTAACAAACCCAGGGAATATTTGCAACTGGCAGGAATGACAAAAATTTAACAATATCCTTGTGCAACCTCACCAGATGAACCAGCCACGCCCTTAGAAGCAGGCTCTGACCTCTCCGCTCATGTACAGGGAGCCCAGGGCGCAGGCCACGCCATCGCCCCCCTCGGCCTCGATGGCCTTCGCCACGCCCTCCGCCACGCTTCCGCAGGGGGTGGCCTTAGCTCCCAGGGCCTCAATCCGCGCCGCCAGCTCCTCCGCCCTCATAGCCCGGGGGTTGTCGGGCCGGACGGTAAAGAACTGCTCCGCCAGAGGGACGATGAGCCCCAGGATGGACTCCACATCCTTGTCCGCCATGACGCCGGTAACGAAGGTGAATTTTTTCCCGGGGAAGAGCCGCTTCAGGCTCTCCGCCGTGGCCCGGATGCCGTGGGGGTTGTGGCCGCCGTCCACGATGAACACCGGGTCCCGGCGCAGCACCTCGAACCGGGCGGGCCAGCGGGTTTCCGCCATGCCCCGCCGGACGGCCTCGCCGGGGATGTTCCAGCCCCGCTCCCGGAGAACCTGCACCGTCTCCAGCACCACGGCGGCGTTGTTCATCTGGTATTCACCCACCAGGGGGATGCGCAGCTCCTTCCACGGGCCGTAGGAAAAGCTCTGCCCGTCCAGGTCAAACTTGCCGGGAACAATCCGGGCAAAATCGGGCCGGCGGAGGGAGGCTCCACGCTCCCGGCACACACTCTCAAATACGGGATCCGCCTCGGCGTTCCCGCCGTAGGAGACCACCGCGCCGCCGGGCTTGATAATTCCGGCCTTGGCCCGGGCGATGTCGGCCATAGTAGGCCCCAGCTCCTTCACGTGGTCCAGGCCCATAGCGGCGATGACCGCCGCCTCCGGGACGCCGATAACGTTGGTGGAGTCCAGCTCGCCGCCCATGCCCACCTCCAGGACGACAATATCGCACTTCTCCCGGAGGAAGAACTCCATAGCCAGGGCGGTGATGAGCTCAAACTCCGTGGGGGAATCGGCCATGGCGTCGGCAAAGGGGCGGATGTGCTCCGTCAGGTCCGCCAGGGTCTGGTCCGGGATCTGCGCCCCGTTGACCTGCATCCGCTCGTTGAAGCGGTTGATGAAGGGGGAGGTGTACAGGCCCACCCGGTACCCGGCCCTCTCCAGAATGGAGGAGAGCATGGCGGCGGTGGAGCCCTTGCCGTTGGTGCCGGCGATGTGGATGAATTTCAGCTTTTTCTCCGGATTGCCCAGCTTTTCCAGCAGCTCCCGGGTGCGCTCCAGGCCCAGCTTGCTGCCCTGCCAGTTGACGGAGTGGATATAGGTCAGTGCTTCTTCGTAGGTCATATCGGTTTTACCTGATTTCTATATAAAATTCCCCGCTCATGCGTGGGACAGAATACGGCTGACAACGGGCTTGTAGACCGCGCGGTTGACAACGGTGACGATTACCGTGTCGACAACAATAATCAGGGGCTTGGTCAGGAGCCTCTGCAGGAAGTTGGTCCATATAATGATGTGGAAGGCGGTCGTATTTCCCTTCATGATGATGCTGTAGAGGGTACTTCCAACGAGGCCGAAGACAAAGGTGCTCAGAACGCTCACCGTGAAAACGGTGACGGCCACCTTCCAGGTATCCTTGGTCTCCGCCAGGCTGCTGCGGAAAATATACTTGGTGCTCAGTCCGCTGAGGATGCCTGTGGAGAGGGGGCCCAGCACCAGGGGCGGGAACCACGCGCCGTAGCCCTGGATAATGGTGCCCAGGATATCCGCCGTCACGGCGACGATGGCGCCGCACAGAGGCCCCATCCACATACCGGCCAGGATAACGGGGATGATCTCAAAGCTCAGGCGCAGGGTGTCGGTCTGGATGCTGAAAAAGCGGGCCAGGATGATCTGGATGGCGATGAGGGCCGCCATCAGGGTCAGGTTGCGGGTTGTGAAGATCTTTTGCTTTCTGTTTGTTTCTGGATTACGCTCCATCGTGTTTTCCTCCTTGAAATGTTCCCGTGAAAACGGGGATAGAGGAGGTAAAGGTGCATAAAAGCTGCCTGCACAACGGCTTCCGGACGAAAAAACGCCAATTCAAGCCAGGGCGGAGCCGCGGCGCTGAATTGGCGAACAGTACATCCGAGATCGTGCGGTAGCGGATGCAGCAGTGCATCGTAGGCCCTATTTCGCGGGGGCCTTTCGTGCGAGGGCGACTTCCCAGCCGCTCGCCACTTTACGCGCAATGCTTACTCTACCAATCCTATCAGATTTTGTTGTCCCGGGAGGCCTCCCTCAAGACGCCCCTATCATACACCATATGGAGGAGGATTGCAACATCTTTCACAAACATTTCTCAAGAAAATTTCTCCCTTGACGATGGTCCCGGATCTCCCCTCAAAGAGGAGCAGCCGCAGCTGCCCCGCAGGGGCCGCAGCAGGTCATGCCTCCGGCCTGCACCGCAGCCTCCACCGCAGCCCGCTGAACCTCCTCTGCTGCCTGTCATTCTCCGCCATCCTTCCCAGGGCGCCATCATCCCCCACAACGACCAGCAGCTCCCTGGCCCTTGTCACCCCGGTATACAAAACCCCTCTGACCATCAGCGCCGGCGCAGCCGGAAGCGCGACTAAAACCACAGCCTTGTACTCACTCCCCTGGCTCTTGTGAACAGTCACCGCATAAGCCAGCTCCAGCTCCCCCAGCATATCCGAGACATAAACCGCCTTCCGGTCATCAAAGCGAACGGTCATCATCTCCCCGGCGGGGTCGATCTCCTCCACAATCCCCACATCGCCGTTAAAGATCCCCGCCCCGCTCTCGCCGTCATCCTTCACCCACAACACATCATAATTATTCTTAATCTGCATCACCCGGTCCCCCTCGCGAAAGACCGCCTCCCCCCAGGCCTTCTGCCGCTTGTCCGAGGCGGGGGGATTAAGCGCCGCCTGCAGGGCGCGGTTGAGCGCCCCCGTCCCCCACTCCCCTTTTCTCGTAGGACAGAGCACCTGAATCTGACTGGACTCAATCCCCATATTCCTGGGAAGCCGCTTCCCGCACAGCTCCACCACCAAATCCACCGCCGTCAGCGGGTCCCGGCGGCGCATAAAAAAGAAATCACTGTCGGCGGTGTTCCGCAGCTCCGGCAGCTGCCCCCGGTTCACCGCGTGGGCGGCGCGGATGATTGCCGACGCCTGAGCCTGGCGGAAAATCTCCGTCAGGCCAACCGTCTCCACCCGCCCCGAGCGGATAAGGTCCCCGAACACATTTCCCGGCCCCACCGAGGGCAGCTGGTCCGGGTCCCCCACCATCACCAGCCGGCAGTCGTCCCGCACCGCTGCCAGCAGCGCCTGCATCAGCGGCAGGTCCACCATGCTCATCTCATCTACAATGACCGCCTCCGCCTCCAGAGGCTCCTTCTCGTTCCGCTGGAAGGCCACCTCCCCGCTGTCCTCCTTCCAGGTCATGCCCAGACACCGGTGGACCGTCTGGGCCTCCCGGCCGCAGAGCTCCCCCAGCCGCTTGGCTGCCCGGCCCGTGGGGGCCATCAGCAGGATATTGCACCCCATCCGGTCCAGCATCGCCACGATGCCCCGGACAGAGGTGGTCTTCCCCGTACCGGGACCGCCGGTCAGGAGAAGCACCCCCCGCTTCGCGGCCAGCTCCACCGCCCGGCGCTGCTCCGGGGCGTAGGTCAGCCCCTGCTCCGCCTGGATCTCCTCGATAACGCCCTCCAGCCTGGCGGTTATGTAATCGCTCCGGTCCGCCTGGCAGCGGAGCATCCGCTCCAGCTTCTCCGCCACGAACACCTCCGCCTCATACAGCCGCCGCAGGTAACAGGCCTCCACCCTCGCCACCTGCCGGCAGCAGACGGCCCCCCGGCCGATAAGGGCGTCCAGGGAGATTTCCACCAGGTCCGCGGGGCAGTCAATCAGCTGGGCGGCGGCGGCAATGAGCTTATCCCGGGGGAGAAAAACATGGCCGTTGCCCAGATTGTAGGTCAGCTCAAAGAGGACGGACGCCTCAATCCTCCGGCGGCTGTCCCCGGCCAGCCCCATGGACAGGGCGATTTCATCCATAATGGCGAAATCGACCCCGTACAGCTCATCCACCAGCAGATAGGGGTCCCGGCGCAGCTGGTCCAAGGCGTCGGCCCCGTACCGCCGGTAGAGCTGCATGGCCAGCCGCAGGGGCAGGTCGTTGAGGGAGAGAAACTCCAGCAGGCGGCGCATCCCCATCTGACAGCGGTAGCTCTCGGCAATCTCCCGGGCCTTCCGGGGGGTAACGCCCTTCACCTCCGCGATTTTCTCCGGCTCCTCCTCCAGCACCCGCAGGGTGTCCTCCCCGAAGCGCTGGACCAGCCGGTCCGCAATCGCGGCGCCCACGCCCTTGACCGCGCCGGAGGAGAGGTAGCTGAAAATCTCCTGCTCCGAGGTGGGCATATGCCGCTCCACCTGCTCGGCCTGGACCTGCTCCCCGTGGACAGGATGGCTCACCCACCGGCCGGTGACGATCAGGTTCTCGCCGGGGGCGGCGCAGGGGACGGTCCCCACCACCGTCACCAGCTCCCCGTCGCCCGTCACCAGCTGGAGCACAGTGTAGCCGTTTTCCTCGTTCTGAAAGATCACCCGCAGAATGGTCCCGTCAATGACGCAGGTTCCTGTCATTCTCTCTCCTCCGTTCGGGGGCGCGGTCCGCTCAGGCCAGATAGCTCCCAATGTCGTCCTTTTTACACACGGATACCCAGCGGTCCTCCCGGGACAGGAGCTTTGCCAGCTTCTGCCCCTCCTCGCTCAGGCCGCAGTCCACCAACAGGATCATCCCGGGCATCCCCTGCTCATAGCGCAGATGGGAAATCTGGTGTACCTGCTGCTCCAGGCCCTCCCCATCCCCCTGGGCGGGAAGGATAAACAATACTCCCTGCTTTTGCTCCGGTCGGGAAAAGAGCACCGCCCGCACCACTGCCCACATAACCGAAGCCAAGCCGATG
>Ga0224748_10495_pt1 | contig 12326 bp, 11 predicted proteins | sample LIM_F_Water_Neg_FD_182074 | JGI IMG/M metagenome (GOLD analysis project Ga0224748, IMG submission 182074) | Enriched cells from gastrointestinal tract of the lab mouse from Pacific Northwest National Laboratory (PNNL), Richland, Washington... | ecosystem: Host-associated > Mammals > Digestive...
TGGCAACAGGTATTTTTACCAAGCATATCAAGAGATATTTTCATATCCTTTACTTCGTCGCTACCACATATTGCCAACATTGGTACTTTAATAGATGAATATGTTGGGACATTCCGTAAATCTAATGTATTGGCGAAAAACGACTTATAAATTTGCGGAGTGATGAGCCTTGAATAATCTGCCATATAATCTGACTGCTCTTTGGTATAATTCCAATACTTTCCTTGAAAGCGAACGAGCCATTTTATGTGAAGCATTTTAGCCGCCATTCCCGCAAGAGAGCAATACATTTTAACAGTTTTTGGATTTGGATTAACCCATGCGCTTAAAAAGACTACAAAACTAAATTGATGTGGTCTTTCGCAAACAAGCATAATCGCAAGCTGCCCGCCGAGGGAATGTCCGATTACTCCGATTCTCTCCTTGTGCAAGCTGTCAATCAGTTCCCAAAGTTCCCGCTTCATCATATCAGGGTTATAAACTTTATCTGCTAATTTTCCTGCTCCATACAAATGGGGCACGATTAAATGGTATTGCTCAGAAAAGCAGTATTGGTTGCAAAATGTATCAAGCGCACCTGCACCGTGCAGCAATAGGATAGTTGGATTATCTTTGTTTCCGTACTCATCAAAATATAGCATAGTCATTTCCTACTTTCTGTATAAATTTGCTTCCAATGATTGATTAACGCTGCGATTTCTTGCTCTATTTCATCTGGAACAATATTACCAGAGCGGTATTTATTCATCATATAGCCATCAACTGCGTAAAAGATTTCTGAATACATCATGTTCAAATCAACATCCCCGTGAAAAGCAGAGGTGTCTATTGCATCAAATACCTTGTTTTTGCTTAATTGGCTGACGGCTGTATAGTTCTCGTTGATTACCTGTTCTATATCAGGGTGCTGCTCATAATAAGCATTTAATGAGAATTTATAGATATAAGGGTATGAACGCATTAAAGAACACCTTGCAAGCAGACTTCTTTTCAGCATTTCAAAAAAATCATCCGTACCTAACACCGCATAATCTGTATTTATTTTCCTTGTCATTTCTACTGCACTGTTCCAAAGATACAAATATAGGTCCTTTTTGTTTTTAAAGTAATGGAACAGTAACGCTTTGGAAATGCCGCCTTCATCGGCAATCTCTGACATAGGTGCTTTTTTGTAGCTGCTCTGTGAGAATACTTTATATGCAGCATTGATGATCCTCTGCTGTTTCTCTAACGGCAGATTGAAAAACTTATCGTTCATAGCATCCTGGTATAATTAAATCAATCCCCAGCAAAAAGATTTAATTACACATATCCTTTCTAAAAAAATGAAAATATGTTAAAATGTAATAGCTTTTACCGCAGCGGAGGATAGGGCAACGCTGGGGAGCGACCCGAGCGCCGCTGCGGGTTTGGCGAAGGGGGAATAACCCCGAATGGAATGAGTCGCCCTTTGGAAAACAAAGGCGATAAACCCATTCCGAACTCATTGAAAAGTCCCGTAGTCTATTTCATTTTCGCACCTACAGCGGCATTATGCTGACTGGTTAATGGAGGTTTTGGCTGCGGACTTTTCCCTTGTATGGTTATGAGTTGGTTACGGCGCTTTGCGACCGGTTATAAAGAACCAGGGTACATGGGGGAGAGTTTTGCAGATAGCACCGGGGCTTCATTTTGGAAGGAGAACGCATATGATCTATGTCGGAATTGATATTGCTTCCGAAAAGCACGATTTCTTTATGATCCAAGCTGAAACAGGAATCACTTTTAGCAAATCATCAATAACAATCAAAAATTCTGATGACGGATACAAAAAGCTCCACGAAAGCATTCAAGACTTCTGTGGAGCTACAGGCGATTCACAAATACGTATAGGGCTTGAATCTACCGGTATCTACCACACTAACATCATCAGCTTCCTGCTTTCGCAGAATTATCAAGTGATGATGATCAATCCGATTTTAACCAATATGGCGCGCAAGGCTTCGAAGGTTCATTGCCCAAAAAACGATAACCTTGATTCGCAAACCATTTGTAAGTACATGATAGATAACTCGGACAAATTCTTGCCCTATACTCTATCATTATACCACAACGAAGCCTTAAAGTCACTATCCAGAAAAAGATTTTATATCGTCCAAGATCTCAGAAAGGCGAAATTGGCTGTAAACAGCCTTGTCCAGCAGATTTTCCCTGAGTTTAAATCTTTTTTCAGCAATATTTACGGCGATTCGGCTATTGCCATATTGAAAGAATACGGAACTCCTAAAAATCTTGCAAAAGCACATACAAAAAAAGTAGCTTCTTTGATTCACGGAAGGTGTAAATGCACTGCCGAGCAGTTAATCGCCGCCGCAAAAGTGTCTGTTGGTATTTCCGAACCGCATTTAGCTTTTCAGCTTACAGACGCAATCGAGGAAATGGAACATATACAAAAGCGTATCAAAGCCTATGACGCTCAAATCAAGGAATATGTGGACATGCTCTGTCCAAACCTTCTCAGTATTCCCGGTGTCGGATATACTACCGCAGGGTTGATTGCAGGCGAGATCAGAGACATTGATCGGTTTCATTCCGCCGAAAGCTTGATTTCTTACAGCGGTGTGGACGTAACCGTTTATGAGTCGGGAAAGTACAAAGCTCAACATCTTATGATGTCAAAGAAAGGCTCAAAGTATCTTCGTTATGCCTTGTTTCAGGTCGCCCGCGTTATCTGGCAGCACGATCCTGTATTTCAGGCTTATTACAACAAGAAAAAAGCGGAAGGCAAACACTATTATGTCATTCTTGGACATATTCAGAAAAAGCTTTGCCGCGTCATTTATTCTGTTCTGAAATCCGGTTCATTGTATTCCTCCGCTTCCTGATTATCTTAATTTTTATATCTTAATCCGGCTATTTGAAGATAGCTTGCTTTGCTGTGCTTTTTTGCCAAAAAAATTTTTTTAACTTTTTTCCATTTTCCTATTGACTTTTTTATAGTTGGCTCCTTGCATTAACCGAATCGGTAAGGATATTATAAACCCGTTGACCGTTTTTGAGAAGACCATAATCTATACTTCAAAGAAAAGTTACAAATGCGTGAATATCATGCTCTATTTTGGCTAACTGATAGAACAGTGTAGACATATACAAAAGGAAAAGTGAACAGTAAAATGTAATAGGGTGAATAGATATGGCAAAAAGACCAGTACCGATATACGACTTCAAGGCTTTTGGGGCAGCGATAAAGGCGGCGCGGACAGGGCGCAAGGAGAGCCGAAAAAAAGTAAGCGACGAAATGTTTATCTCGCCGCGCTACCTTGCGAACATTGAGAACAAAGGGCAGCACCCAAGTTTGCAGATATTCTTTGAGCTTATGCTCCGCTACAATATATCCGTAGACCAGTTCCTTTTGGAAACGCCTCCGGAGAAGAATACGCAGCGGCGGCAGCTTGACGCGCTCCATGACGGTTTGAGCGATACAGGCATACGGATTGTGAGCGCAACGGCAAAGGAAATAGCGGAAGTCGAAACAGAGGGCAGATAAGAGGTGTCCGTCAGAATTGAATAAGGTTTAGAGAGCGTTGTAATCTTTTTTTGGGGATTGCAGCGTGTTTCTTTTGCGGAAGTTTGGCAAAACCGGGCATAGCTCCGGAGTAAGGGGTAAGGGCATAAGGGATAAAAACATTCGTAGCAAGCATATTGAAACAAAGTGTATTGAAGAATGCGCGTCGCTTTGCGGTTCACTTGGTTTGCAATTTGTGGAGCTGCATATGAATTTGCCGCAATATCAAACCTCAAGTATGGATCTGCCCCTTTTAAAAGAACTGTCTGAGAAATACGGGATTATTATACGATACATCTTGATGAAAAGCTGAATGTATGTGATTTCAACAAAGGGGTATCCGAAGCTTATACGGAAACGCTGCTGAAAACGATTAAAATTGCGGAAAAGCTGTCTGTTTGTGTTCTTAATATGCACTTTAACGAGGGCGTGTATTTTACTTTGCCTGATAAAAAGGTTTATTTGTATAACGAATATTATGAAGAGTATCAAAAAAGTCTCAAGGCTTTCCGAGACCAATGTACGTCTGCGATAGACGGAAAAAATATTAGGATTTGTATTGAAAATACACGCTCCTTTATGCTGGATTTCGTGGGCATGGGGATTGAAACGCTGCTGGAAAGTCCGGTGTTCGGTTTTACCTTTGACACGGGTCATAACGCGGGAAGCGGTTATAAGCAATTTTCTATTATTGAACGCAATATAAACCGACTATGTCATATGCATCTACATGATTACAGTGCGGAAAAAGGCGATCATCTTCCTTTAGGTGAGGGTTGCCTTAATATTTCCGAATACATTGATTTGGCTAAAGAGCATGGATGCCGTGTTTTGCTTGAGACAAAGACAATTTATGGGGTGCGAAAATCAGCGGATTGGAAAAAAAACAATTTTTGGGTAGTATAGTATGAGGTACATATTTATGAATTATTTTTATTACGGATCGATTGTTTCGGGAATTGCGAAATTTTTCCTTGTTTTCGGAAAAATTGTGTTTGAAAATCCGTGCCCTCTCTCCTATGAGAACAAGTTCTAAGCCGCATTCCACCCTATCAACGTCTTTTTAAAAGTATTATAACAAATGCGTGTTGAAATTTCCATAGGCATATATCGCAGTGCAATTTCGGTTTGTAAACTCCTATAATAATTGACTTCCTTTTTGTTTGAATACAATTTTCGGTAAAAGTTTGAGACAAAATGTCCCAAAGCAGGTGCAGACCAAAGTGCGACACTGTAAAAAAGTGACGCACTTTTCTTTTGTCAAAATTTTTTGAAATGGGAGGGAGTTCATGCAAATACTGCCAAGGTATCAAAGCGAAGTCACAACCGTTGCTATGGGAGATCAGACAATCACCATCAAAATCTCACCTCTAAGGGGGAAATATCTCTTATAAATATAACGGACATGGTGCTCCGAATACGAGGAAATCCGGCAAAGGCAAGCTGTTGTTCGTCGAAACAAATTGCCGTAGTAGAAAGCGTGCTCTGTCCGTTTTTGATCACGAGGGACTTTTAGCGGTTCATTCAATTTCTTTCAGTCTTTTACCGCCTGTTTTATTCTATTAACCGCCTCTGCAAGCAATACCCGCGGACAGGCGGTATTTAACCTTATAAAGCCTTCTCCTCCTTTTCCGAACAGGGATCCGTTATGTACCCTGACTTTTGCGTTTTTCAGGAAAAATTCCTCCGGATTACTTAGGTTCGGGAGTGCCCGACTGCAATCTATCCACGCCAGATAAGTACCCTCCGGTTGGATGAGCGAAATTTCCCCGTCCTTGGGAAAAGCCGCACCGAGCAAATCGAAATTGCCCTTTATGTATTTTAAAAGCTCGTCCAGCCATTCCTCTCCGTAATTATAGGCCGCCTTCACCGCTGTCTCCGCCATAATGCTCAGTTCTCCACCGAAGGTGGCGGAGCAGGCTCCGCTGACTTTCCTGCGCATCTCCCGGTTTGATATAATTATATTTGCCGCCTGTATTCCCGCTATATTAAAGGTCTTGGTCGGCGAGGTGCAGGTAACGGTAATATTTGCCAGATCCTCGGAAAGTGCGGCAATGGGCAGATGCGGGCGGTCGCAGAATATGAAATCCGAGTGTATCTCGTCGGAAATTATCTTCACATTATGCTTTAGGCATATCCGTCCTATCTCAGTAAGCTCTTCTCTTTTCCATACTCTTCCCGCGGGATTGTGCGGGGAGCAGAGCAGGAATATTTTTACGGAGTTTTCTTTTATTTTTTCTTCAATATCCTCAAAATCCGGCTCGTATTTGCCGTCCTTAAGTCTAAGCTCCGATATTACGATGTTACGCCGGTTATCGGTTATCAGCTCGGCAAACGGGTGATAAACGGGCTGGCAGATAAGTACGCCGTCTCCCTCTTCGCTTAAAGCCCGAACCGCGGCGGCAATGGCGAACAGCACTCCGGGTGCCTTTATAATCTGGGATTCTTTTATTTCCCAGTTCATCCTGCGTTTATACCAGCCGATAACCGACTCATCATACTCTTCGCCTACAATACCGTAACCGAAGATACCGTGTTCGACCGTTTTTTTCAGCGCTTCGCAGATGGCGGGGGCAGTTCTGAAATCCATATCCGCTACCCACATTTGTATAACATCGGGATCGTCTGTGGGGAAACAGTCGTATTTCAGAGAGTTTGTTCCTCTGCGCTCATAAACGGTGTCAAAAAAAGAGCTTTCGATTGTCATGATATAAATCTCCTTTTAGAGCTTGTATTCATTGGGTTTGTGTATGGACAGACTTTTATTGTAATTGTAACATTTAAAGCTTTTTTTGTCAACCTGTTTGTGAAAACCTTACTTGACAAAACCTCGCCTATATGGTAAAATAATTCAAATGATAAATTATTGCCGATAACCGTTTCGACGCCTGATAAAATCAAATCCGAAATGGTTGTTGCACCTTAAGCGCTGTTAACCAATTTAAAATTGTTTTGATATTGGTTACATAGTATAAGTCATATCATTTTTGGTATGACTTTTTGTAATTTCCGTAATTTGATAGGAGAAGCTTTATGGAGCATAAGTCACAGGCTAAAATTATAAGCTGCAATTTCGATAATACCGCCATTTGTGCCGGCGCGGCAAGGATATCCACTACCGAGGGAGATTCCGACCAAGTATTTGAAAAATCAAAAAATAACCCCAACAATGAAAAACTTATAAAAAAAGTTCTGAAATCCGGTCACCGCTCAACCGTCGAACACGCGGTGTTTACTCTTTCCATGCGAAACGTGTCGGTTTACGTTGAACAGTTTTTCATAGAGTTCAGACTTGCCTCATTTACGGTAAAATCAAGGCGCTATGTGGATTTTGCCCGTCAGGGCTATTATATTCCGGATGGCTTGCCGGAGGCTGAGCAGGACTTATATTGCGGATATATGGATATGCTTTTCGGCGCATATCAAAAGCTTCTTCTGAATGATATCCCAAAAGAGGACGCGCGTTTTTTGCTTCCTTATTCATTTAACAGCAACTTTTACTGCACTTTGAACGCCCGTGAGCTTATAAACCTGATCCGCGCCGCAAAATACGGCAGGGGAAAGGAAATTCCGGAGCTTAACGCGCTTGCGGATCAGATAGTCGAACAGCTTAAGGAAGTGTTTCCTTGTATACTGGACGAGATAACTCCGCCGCCCGCCGGGTCGGGAGAAAGAACGGAAGAGTGCGGAGTATTTCATACGGCAGATTTATCCGAAGAGCCGATTTTCCGTACAGAAGACGAGGCGGGCGGAGTGGAAATGCTAAATTCTCCCGCTGCTCCCATGAAATTACTCGAAGTGGCTTGTAAATTAAGCGGTTCACTGTCGGATTCGCCTTTGGATATGAGAGAGCTGATTCTGTCCCAACGTCCGAGGGAGCTGGAGCAGCTCGGTTATACCTTTTTAATATCTGATGTCACATTGTCGGGAATAACTCATCTGGTGCGTCATCGCATGCAGTCCATAATCGTCCCTCCGATACAGACTGCCGATCTTGGCTGTTATATTATGCCCCGATCAATTTCAAACAGCGTAAAAGCGCGTGAAATATACACGGATGCCGTTGTAAAAGCCCATAAAGCTGTAATATCGCTTCAAAAAAACGTTACATTAAAAAAATATATTTATTATTTCGCTTTAAGCGGAAATTTAATGAATGTTATGACCACTGTGAATGCGCGGGAGCTTCTTTTGTTTATAAGGCTGAGAACCTGTAACCGCGCCCAGTGGGAGGTTAAAAACGCGGCTGTGCGTATGCTGAAAGAGCTTAGGGAGCATTTTCCGGAGCTTTTTGACCGTTACGGGCCAAGCTGCTATGTCTGCGGCGTTTGTCCCGAAGGCGATAAAAGCTGCGGAAAAATGAAAGAGGTAAGAGAAAGGTTTTCCGAGCGCGGAACCAAAGCGCTTATATAAATTTTTCGGAACGAAAGGAACAAAATGTGTCAGTAAAAACAATTACCGCCGAAGAGCTGAAGGAGCAGGAAATCTATGCCCGGAAGGTGCGCTCCGTAACTCATACTTATTTTCAAAAGCCTGTTGCTTACGTCCATACTTACGGCTGTCAGCAAAATGTTTCCGACGGCGAAAAGCTTAAGGGTATGCTGGAGAAGATGGGATACGGATTTACCGATGAGATAGAAAAAGCCGCGCTGATATTGTTCAACACCTGTGCCGTAAGAGAAAACGCCGTGGATCGGGTTTTCGGGAATGTGGGGGCGTTAAAGCGTCTGAAAAAGAAAAATCCCGATATTGTTATAGCGATATGCGGCTGTATGGTGCAGCAGGAGGAAACGGCACGGAAAATAAAAAACACATTCCCCTTTGTGGATATAATTTTCGGTACCCACGTACTTCATAAATTTCCGGAGCTTTTATGCAGGCGTTTGTTCGAGGGAGGAAGAATACTGGAAATTCCCGATTGTGACGGTGTTATTGCCGAAAACATATCGTTAAAAAGGGAAAGCGATTTTAAAGCGAGCGTTCCCATAATGTACGGCTGCAATAACTTTTGTACCTACTGCGTGGTGCCTTTGGTAAGGGGAAGAGAACGTTCGAGAAATGCGGAGGATATCATTTCCGAGGTAAGAGAGCTTGTGGATAACGGTTATAAGGATATACTGCTTTTGGGGCAAAACGTGAATTCCTACGGAAAAGGCACCGAGGTTGATTTTCCGGAGCTTTTGTCGAGACTTGACCGACTGGATGGTGAATTTAAAATAGAGTTTATGACCTCGCACCCCAGAGACTGCACCGAAAGACTTATAGACGTCATAGCCGGCAGCGAAAAAATATGTCATCATCTTCATCTTCCCGTACAGTGCGGCAGCGACAGGATTCTGAAGCTTATGAACAGGCATTATGACAAGGCGCGTTATCTCAGTCTTGTGGATTACGCCCGCGAAAGGATTCCCGACCTTAACCTTACTACGGATATTATAGTCGGGTTTCCGGGAGAAACAAGGGAGGATTTTGATCAGACCCTTGAGCTTATGAGAAACGTCTGTTTTGATTCCGCGTTTACGTTTATTTACAGTCCCCGCCTTGGCACAAAAGCGGCGGAGATGGAGGATCCCGTAAGCGCCGAAGAAAAAGGAAAATGGTTTAGGGAACTGCTTGAGGTTCAGTGCGAATGCGGCGGTAAAAGCTATCAAAAATACGTTGGCAGAACCGTAAGGGTGTTGTGCGAGGGCAAGGGAAGAACCTCCAAAGGGTATTTTACGGGAAAATCGAGAGAGAATATCATCGTTGACTTTAACGGTACGGAAAAAGATATCGGAACCTTTGTGAATGTCAGGATAACCGAGGCAAAGGTTTGGGCGCTGATAGGCGAAAAGTTATGAGAACTTGTTCTCATAATAAGTTAATAAGTAAAAATAATATTAAGAATATGAAAGGAAAAACAAAAATGGACGTTATTAAGGCAGCAAGAGAATTGGGAAGAGCGATACAGAACGACGAACGCTACAAGGGTTATATTGAGGCAAAGCAGGAAAACGATAAGGACGAGGCGCTGCAGCAGCTTATCGGTGAATTTAATCTTAAAAGAGAAAATATGCAGCTTGAAATGGATAAACCGGAGGGAGTCAGGGACAACGCCAAGCTTGAAAGATTCAACAACGAACTTCAGGAATGCTACGAAAGGGTTATGGGCAATGCGAATATGGCGAATTTCGCCGTTATGAAAAACGCTTTGGATAATCTTTTGCAGGAGGTTCAGGGAATTATCTCCCTGTGCTGCGACGGTGAGGATCCGGATACCTGTCAGGTGCAGCATAATTGCACATCCGACTGCTCCACCTGCGGAGGCTGTCACTGACAGAGACAATGTAAAATGATTTTTGAAAAAAATGTTTTCGCGGGCTTTCTTGTAAAAGGAGAGCTTAATGCAGCCGTATCGTATCTCGGCGGCTGCGGGGATCAATCCGAGCTTTGCGGCAGATACCATAAAGTTTTTGAGGAGGATAAGCGTCCGGTATATGAAAAGGACGCTTATCTAAACGAAATACTTGATGTCTACAGAAAATATTACAGAGAAGTATTTTATCTGAACAATAATATAAAGGAAGCGGAAAAGCGAATGGAGGAGAGGTTCGGAGTTGTTTTCGGCAAATCCTTTACCTGTCCGGATATCGGAGAAACAGAAGAAAAATGTGTATTCAAAGCCTTTAACGAACGCGGATTTAGTTTTCTGGGAGGACGTACCAGCGGTTTTTTCGGACCGTATATATGGTCGGATACCGAGAAGAAAAAATACGATGTTGAGCTTCCGGACGGAAACTCGGAATATACCGTTATGCTGCTAGACGGATTTATATCAAAAAGTTGGTTGGATTACATTTCCTTCGGCATGACGGGTACCGGCGGATGGACGGATTCCGACGGTATAATAAACTGTGTGAAGAGCAGTTATGATATTGAAGGAGAGGCGTTTCGGGTCTCCTTATTAAAGCATGAGGCTCAGCACTCGATGGATATTATAAAATTCGGGAATATTTCTTCTGATGATCTTGAATACAGGGCAAAGCTTGTGGAACTGATTTATTCCGAGCAAAGAAATATGCTTGAAAAGTTTCTTTTGGAATCGGACAATTCCGACGTCAAAAACGGTCACGCTCTCGCTTCATATAAAATAGCGGAGAAGTTTTCGTCTAAAACGGGGCTTGATTTCAAGAAACTTGCCTCTCTTTCGGCAAAAGAAACACAAGCCGTGGCTTCGGAGCTGTTTTTCGAAAGCAGCGATGAGATTGCGAAAAAATACGCGATGAAATAAATGTATATTTTTATTTATTAAGGCGGAACAAAAGTGGAAAAAACGGAAAAAACTACTCCGATGCTTGCGCAGTATCAGGAGATAAAGGCTCAATACCCGAATTACGTATTGTTTTTTAGGTTGGGAGATTTTTTTGAAATGTTTTATAAGGACGCGGAGGACATTTCAAAGGAACTTGACCTTGCCTTGACCTCAAGGGCGGGAGTACATATGTGCGGAGTGCCCCATCATTCCGCCGTCTCTTACATAAAACGGCTTATAGACAACGGCCGCAGAGTCGCGATATGTGAGCAGGTGGAGGATCCGTCTGTTGCAAAGGGGCTTGTAAGGCGGGAGGTAGTGAGAATAATAACTCCGGGTACTGTTATAGAGGACGGTATGCTGGATGAAAGCAAAAACAATTATATTCTCTGTTTGTATTACGCCGAAAAAAGCTGCGGAATGGTGTTCGCGGACGTTTCTACTGGAGAGATACATTTGATTCAGAAAAGCGCTAAAAATGTTGCTGAGCTTTCCAAGGGGATAATTGGAGAGATAGGCAGCTATATGCCTTCCGAAATACTGTTTAATGATAAATTTCTGGATCTTGATCAGGTTCACTTCTTTATAACGGAAAAGGTCAGCCGCTGCGTTGCCGACGTGCTCCCCGATGAAAGCTTTTCCCCCGATAACGCCGAAAATCTTACGGAGCAGTTTGTTACCGAAAGCAGCGGAAGTATACCCGATGATATGGAACTTTGCAAAAAGGCGGCGTACGCTCTTTTCGGGTATATAAATACTAACTATAAAAGTGAAGTTTCCCGCTCGGTTAAATTCATTGTTCATGGCGGCAGTGAATATATGGAACTTAACTTTTCCGCCAGAAGGAATCTGGAGCTTATTGAAACCATGCGCAGCAGGGAACATAGAGGTTCGCTTCTGTGGGTGCTTGATAAAACAAAGACGAGTCTCGGAAAGCGCAGACTGAAGCAGGTGGTAAGCCAGCCGCTTATGAAGCAGATAAAGATAATGGAAAGGCTGGACGCTGTGGAGGAGCTTGCATCCGATATTGCCGGGCTTGAAGGGCTTAGGGAAAGCCTCGACGGAATAACCGATTTGGAGCGTCTTATGTCAAGAATAGCCTACAAAATGGCAAGCCCGAAGGACGTGTATTCCTTGGGCAGGGCGTGTGGAAAGCTTCCAAAGGTGAAGGAGTCGCTGAGTCTTTTCGGGTGCTCGCTGTTGAAAAGTCTTAACTGTAAAATAAGCTCGCATGATGACATAACCGCTTTAGTGGAAAACGCTCTTGCCGACGATCAGCCCCTGAGCACCAAGGACGGCGGATATATAAAGACGGGCTTTAACGGGGAACTGGACAGGCTTAGAAGCATTATGGACGGCGGCGGTGAGCTGCTTAAAAAAATCGAGGAGCGGGAAAAAGAGGCTACGGGAATAAAAACCCTTAAGGTAGGCTTTAACCGAGTTTTCGGATACTATATAGAAGTGTCCAAGGGACAGGTGGATCAGGTTCCC
>Ga0224748_10496_pt1 | contig 12313 bp, 10 predicted proteins | sample LIM_F_Water_Neg_FD_182074 | JGI IMG/M metagenome (GOLD analysis project Ga0224748, IMG submission 182074) | Enriched cells from gastrointestinal tract of the lab mouse from Pacific Northwest National Laboratory (PNNL), Richland, Washington... | ecosystem: Host-associated > Mammals > Digestive...
GATAAGATGAAAGAGAAGTGGATGGAACTGGCGCTTACAGAGTGGGCAAAAGAAAAGATTAAGGACACCGTTCCCAGCATGTCAGAGAATGAATTGATAGCAAGGCAAAGGGAGATGTCGCAATCGAACAGTAACAATAGTTAAATTCCCCAAATTTATTGAAGAGTATTAAAAAAAATGAATACTTCTGTTGATGACGAAGGCAATATAAGACATCATCATGTGGTATTGTTCAAAAACCCGAATGCAAAGATGACAATGCAATTATCTGAACCTTTTATAGTGGAAATGGATATTTCTGATTATGTTGTAAAAGAAGCATAAATTATCATATAGAGACAGGATATATTTGAACTTAGACTAACTTCGGTTGTAGCAGCTGAGGATATTGTAATCTTTCAGTGGTAATCTCTATAAGATTTTTTTGAACAGACAAGGAACCCATTTTTCCGGAACAATTTTTTTGACTTTATCGGGCATTAGTGGTATATTGTATAGATAGAAAATTAGATTTTTTGCATTTTTGGTGCCGCTTAGGGCCAGCAGGGTGGAGATAGGGATGAAAAGAAGGAAAGAAGAAAGCAGGAAAAACAAAGAGTTTTCTCTGATTTTTTCTATTATACTCGTTTTTTGTATTTTAGGGACAGTTGTGTTTTCGGTGGCAAGGAGGATATCATTAGAGATGTCTTCTTCTGCAATTTACAATTTAAGTGAGAGTCTGGGTCTGATAAAGGGAACCATCCAGGCAATTCTGACTAAGGAAGCAGAGTTTCAGAAATTGATTGCCCAGGAGATTACCATGATTGAGGAGCCAGAACAATTTATTCGTTCCTATGAAAAGAACCGGACAATGGTAAGGGTTTCCCTGATTTTTTCAGGGGAGGAAGAAGGCGTGTCCAATATAGGAGATGTATTTACAGAGGAGGGTCTGGATTTTTCATCAGGAAAGACAGTGGCAGGGCTTCCTATTTCCCAATCCTATCTGAATAGTCTGGGGACATGGGCTTATACCATAAAATGTCCGGTGGTAAAGGATAATGAAGAGATAGGGACTCTTTATGTAGAATATATTTATGATTCTTTTGATGAAGCATTGCCAGGTAGTTTTTATAATGGAACAGCCATGCTTTATATTATGGATGCCAAGAGTGAGAGAATGGTTCTAAAACCCAAGGGAATGGGCGAGCGAGTTGCGGGACATCTGAATCTTCAGGATTTTTACCGGGCGAATAATATCATGGAACCGGAACTTCAGGCGGAGGTGGCTGCCAATGTGGAGGCAGGAAAGAATCTTATGTTTTATCACGATATTCGGGACAGGGATTCTTTGATATACATGTGGGCAGTTAACGATGGCGGCATTTATCTGATCGGTTATGTTCCTATTGACGCCATACAACAGGAGGGAAGAGCGGTTAATCAAAATATTCTGATTGTTGTTTTGGTTATGTTGATCGCGTTTTTGATCTGTTGCCTTTTATACTATTTTAATCAAAGACAGCAGGCAAAGATCCGAAAAGAGCAGGAGGCAGAGCGGGAGATTCATAATAAGCAATTGGCGGATGCGCTGCAGGTAGCACAGATTGCAAGTAAATCCAAGACAACTTTTTTGTCTAATATGTCTCATGATATCCGTACTCCTATGAATGCAATTTTGGGATTTACCACTTTGTTGGACAAAGATGCAGAGAATCCGGTTAAAGTGCGAGAATATACGAGAAAGATTATGGCATCCGGTCAGCATCTGCTCAGCCTCATTAATGATGTTTTGGATGTTTCTAAAATCGAGAGCGGGAAAGTGGTATTGACTATTGGCGAATTTACGCTGAATGATATGGTTTCTTCTGTGGATGCCATTATTCGTCCAATGGCAAATGCAAGAGATCAGAAATTTGATGTGACAGTGACAGGAATCAAGCATGAATATCTGGTGGGAGATGAGACGAGGATTAATCAGATTTTGATAAATCTTCTTTCTAATGCAGTGAAATACACCCCGAAGGGGGGAAATATCTGGTTCCGCATTATTGGCCTGCCTCAGCGGTCCAGCCAGTATGAACATATCCGCATTGAGGTGGAGGATGATGGCTATGGAATGACACCGGAGTATCTGGAAACGATTTTTGAGGCATTTACCAGGGCGGAGAACAGTACTACCAACAAGGTACAGGGAACTGGGCTTGGCATGGCAATTACCAAAAATATTGTAGAGCTGATGGGAGGGACCATAGAGGTTTCCAGTGAGGTGGATAAGGGGAGTATCTTCCGGGGTGAATTGGAGCTTCGCATACCTGATGGACAGACAGACGGGGAATTTTGGGAAAAAAGCGGGATTTCCCGGATTCTGGCAGTGGATGACGATGTGGAGATCTGCACAAATATTCAGACATTAATGAACAGTACTGAGGTGGTGGTGGATATAGCTCTTAGTGGAAGAGAGGCTTTGTCCCGACTTGAGAATGTTATGGATACAGATCAGGCGTACCATATGATTCTTCTGGATTGGAAAATGCCTGAGATGAGCGGAATCGAGACAGCGAAACAGATTCGAAGCACAATATCGGATACATTGCCAATTTTGTTTTTAACTGCATATGATGGTGTTGATGTGGAGGATGAGGTTTACCATATAGAGAATGCCGGGATTCTGGCAAAACCATTTTTTGTATCTGCATTTAAGGAGAAAATCCTGGAGATGAAGGCCGGAGAGCGAATCGGGCATTTTGTGTCTGAGACGAAAGAACAGGACAGCCTAAAGGGCTTGCACCTTTTGGTTGCAGAGGACAATGAGATTAATGCAGAGATTCTCTCAGAGCTTTTGAATGTGGAAGGAGCAACCTGTGAAATTATGGAAAATGGCCAGATGGTTGTAGAGCGTTTTGGGAGAGCTGCGGAGGGTGAATTTGATGCTATTTTGATGGATGTTCAGATGCCGGTTATGAATGGCTATGAGGCATCTAGGGCAATCCGGAGCTTAAAGCGCAAAGATGCCAGAGAGATTTCCATAATTGCAATGACTGCCAATGCTTTTGCAGAGGATGTTAAAGATGCCATGGATGCAGGTATGAATGTCCATATTCCAAAACCGATAGATATGGAGCTGTTGAAGAAAACCTTAAATCAGTGCATAAAAAGAAGTGAATAAGATTTGGAGTAGGTTATGAAGAAGAGCATCAAGAAAACAGCAGTAGTTTGCCTGGCAGGAATTACCGCTATGATGGTGATTGCCTGTGCCATGAAGCATGATTTGCCGCAAAATCTGGTTGCTGATGTGGATAGCAGCGAGAGGATTGTAAATGTGTTTGGACCCATGGAGAAATCAAAGCCAGGGATGGATAATGTGGCAAGAACCGCGTTTGATAAAACAGTCAGCATGGCTGAGGAGGAGCTGAAGCTGACTGTGGAATACCAGACCTACACGGCGGAGAATTATCAGGAGAGAACCTATGATGAGGTAACGCTGGACCGGGTACGCAATAACATGGATGATTTTTATCTGCTCAATCCGGATATTATTCAGACCTTGGGGGAGGAGGGAAAGCTGTTAGACCTTTCGGATCTGGAGTGTGCGAAAAATTTGCGAGATGTAGTAAAGGCGGCCAACACGATCAACGGAAAGCTGGTAGCCATACCACAGGAGGTGGTGGCTTATGGTCTCTTTATCAATAAGGATATGTTTGATCAGTATAATCTGTCTTTGCCTAACACGCCGGAGGAGTTTCTGGAGTGCTGCCGGATATTTAAGGAAAATGGAATTGAGACACCGGTGGGTGCCAATCGCTGGTGGCTGGAAACCTTTGTTTTTGCTCAGGCATTTGCAGATTTGTATAACGGGGATAACACTCAGGCAGAGATTGAGGCGCTTAACAGCGGGAAGAGTAAATACAGCGATTATATGCGCCCTGGCTTTGAATTTTTGCAGGAAATGATCGACAAGGGCTATATTGATGCCAAAACTGCCTACACCTATGAGGCAATTGAGGGAGAGGGACCAGATTTTATAGCCCAGAAAACGCCGATTGTTATAGCTTACTGGGGAGCTGCCAATGCGGATACGGCATACGGAAAGCTGGATTTTGAAATGCAGGTGATTGGCTTTCCCAGTAGCCGGGGACAAATGCCGGTGGTGCCGATCACTGGTTATGCTATTTGTGCAGGGGCGGAGCATTTGGAGGATACCAAGGCGGTTCTTGAGGTTATTCTTTCAGATGAGGCATTAAAGGTTTACTCGGAGACTAACCGGGTGATTCCTTCAACGAAAAATGTGGAGGTGGATTGCATCTCAGCATTAGAGCCATTAAACGAAAAGATGAAAGAGAATGTCTATGTGCTGGCCACTAATGCCGGGATGAAGATGGAGCAGTGGGGGAATCTTTGCCTGATCGTGCGTGAGCTCTTAAACGGTGCTACGGTAGATGAGTGCATGGCAGAGCTTGACCGGATTCAGGAGGAATCCGTGAGGAAGGCAATCGATTGATTTCAGGGGAGAGACAATCTCTCCCTTTTTCGTTTAGCAAAGCAGCCAATAGCTGAGATCGCTTTGGAGGCAGGGGATTTGGACTAACTGGTTTGTGGGGGATGGGGCTTCCATTTAAAAAGTCATTGCAGTATAATGGAGCCAACCATAAATATGGATTTTTATTTTAGGAGGTACATAAGAATGAGGGATATGATTGCCTACTGCGGGCTGGATTGTGAAAAGTGTGACGCGTACCTTGCAACAATCCATGATGACCAGACATTGCGCGAAAAAACGGCAAAACTATGGGCTGAGTTAAATAATGCTCCTATTATGCCAGAACACATCAATTGTGAAGGCTGCCGTGTTAATGGGATAAAAACCGTATACTGTGATAGTCTTTGCAGGATTCGTCAATGTGCATTGAAAAAAGGGATGACTACATGTGGCGATTGCACAGAAATGGAAAAATGTCAGACTGTTGGAACGATTACCTCAAATAACTCCGCTGCCCTAAAAAATCTAAAAGGATAGGCTATATCATTTTGCTGCTTACCATTTATCGGTCAGTTATCTGTTGCGGATAACTGACCGTTTCAGCAAACTGTTTTAAATGATTGGACCAGCTAATCAATGATGATCGTGGCAATGGCTATGTTCTTTACAGCCATGCTCCCCGCAGGTGTGCTCCTGGCCGTGGTGGTTACACTGGATATCCGGGTTGTATTCCAGACAACCGGCGGCCAGGGCTTCTGCAGCCTTGTCAGCATCACCGGATACACCGCCGTATAGTTTGATTCCGGCAGCAGCCAACGCTGCCTGGGCGCCGCCGCCGATGCCGCCGCAGATCAGAGCATCTGCCTGCAACGCCCCAAGGACGCCAGCCAGTGCTCCATGGCCGCTGCCATTGGTATCCACCACCTGAGAGGAGGTGATCACCCCATCCGTAATGTCATAAACCTTAAACTGTTCTGTGTGGCCGAAATGCTGGAAAATCTGGCCATTTTCGTAAGTTACTGCAACTCTCATAACAAGCGCTCCTTTTGGTTTTTTGTATTTTTGATGGTATTGGTGCTTAAAGCACCAGTCATATCTGCAAGAAGTGGTCTGGCCGTCACACAGCCAGAAGTCCCCGCCCTCAATGCGCAAGGGAAGTCCGTCTACAAGCACAGCGGCAAGCTTTTTTCTGGCGCTTTCATAGATCCTCTGCACCGTAGTCCGGGCAATCTGCATAAACTCACAGCACTGTTTTTGGGACAGTCCTTCTTTGTCGATCAGGCGGATGGTCTCATATTCGTCCACGGTCAGAATAACCGGAGCCTTTTGTTTTTCAGCCTGGGAGGGAAGAAATTCCAGGACTTGGGGAAAATGACATACTTTTCTGCACTTTGTGGGTCTTGGCATAGCGGTTCCTTTTCCTTGGAATAAAGATGACGGGTTTCTCAAGTCTTGGTATAGCTGTTGTTTTGCCTGGGTTTGCGAAACTGTATTCAAAAAATATGGATACTGTTTGGGGAAAAGAGGCTGATTTTTATTATAGGTGAATTTCAGACATATGTCAATAATGAGATTGGGATAAGAGATTTCATTTATTTTGCTGTAAATTCATTTCTTGCTAGCAATTAACATTCTGATTTTAGATTCATTCTGATCATCTGCATTTCCTGCTTTGTGGAAGATTTTGGCCAAAATCTTCCACAAAGAGAAAAGCATACCTGACCAAAAACAATTTTCAGACATGATTTAAGCCCTGGCAGACTCTGTTTCAGACAGGGTGCAAAGAAGCCGTTGCCGATTCAACTCCTTTTGCACAAGGAAAACCGACAGAACAAAGGCAGCAAAATCAGCAGCCGGTCCGGCAAGCAATACTCCTATCAGGCCAAAGCGCAGAGGAAGTATGAGAATCAGGGGAATCAGGAAGAATACCTGCCTTGTCAAAGACAGCAACAGTCCCTTCATGGCCTTTCCGATGGCAGTAAAAAAGTTAGAGGAAAGCAGCTGCACTCCGTTGACCAATACCATAAACAAAAATGTCCGCATAAAAAGAATGGCAAATTCATAGTATAGCCCATCCCCTTTTCCAAACAGGGCAATGATATATTTGGGGAAAAACTGAAAGGCGCAAAAGCCCACGGCTGAGACAATCAGGTTCCAACGGATTGCAAGGAGATAGGCTTCCCGAACCCGTTTATATTTCTCCGCCCCATAATTAAAGCCGATGATGGGCTGAACCCCCTGGGAGATTCCTATGATGACAGCCAGCAAAATTGCATTGGTTTTCATGACAATGCCGCAGGAGGCTAAGGGGATATCTTCTCCGTAGACAGACAATGCCCCATAGTAGGTGAGGGAATTGTTGAGCACAATCTGTACAAGGGTAATGGCAAGCTGATTGACACAACTGCTGATACCCATGGCAAAGGTTTTAAACATATCCCGGATATCCAGGCGGAAACAGCTTTTGTTAAACCGGATCGTCTGGAAATGCCACAAATAGCGCAGGGCAAGGAAAAAGGAAAGGATCTGCCCCAGAATGGTTGCCAGGGCGGCGCCAAAGACTCCCCAGTCAAAAATGAAGATAAATACAGGGTCAAGGATGGTGTTGACAATGGCCCCGGCCACCATACAGAGCATGGAATATTTGGGGCTTCCGTCTGCCCGGATAAGATTGCTTATGCCGTTGGTGAGGATTAAAAAGGGCATGCCGATCAGGGTAATGCCGGCATATTGTCTGGCATAGGGCATCACCTCCCCGGTTGTCCCGAACAGCTTCAAGAGCGGAATGAGAAGGATTTCAGCTATGAGGAAATATAAGGGGCCGGCAATAGCCATGAAAGTCACCCCGTTTCCCGCAATCTTTGCTGCTTTCTCTGGTTCCTTCCTGCCAAGGTGAAGGGAGAAGCGGGAGGAACAGCCAATGCCGATCAAAAGGGAGATGGCCAGGCAAATGGTGGACAGGGGATAGGATACATTGGTGGCGGCATTTCCCAGATACCCCACGCCCTGGCCGATAAAAATCTGATCTACAATATTGTAGAGGGAGCTGACCAACATTGCCGTTATGCTGGGAACCGCGAATTTTTTCAATAAAGTGGATATTTTTTCATAACCTAATGGATTTTCGTGCATCAGACTCATTTTCTTTCCTCCGGATGTTCAATTCTTTTGTGATTTGTTTTCCAGCCATGGTTAAGTTTTCTTCAAACCGGGCGGCTTCTTCTTTTGTAAATTCCTGTAAAAGCACTGCCTCTGTTTTTTCACAGGCAGCCTGTACTTCGCTGATGATTGCCTTCGCTTTATCCGTTGGGTACAGCTGCCAGGTGCGCTTGTCCTTATCATAGGGAACTCTTGAGACAAAACCATTTCGCTCTAAGGCAGTGACCGTGCGGACAATGTTGCTGGGATGGATATAGAACATACCAATCAGGGAATCCTGTAAAATCCCTGGCTGCTGGCAAATCTTAATCAAAAACATGTGCTGGCTGCTGTTGAGCCCTAAAGGAGCAAGCTGTCTGTCCAGATAAAGCTTTGCAAGCCGGTCTGCTATGGATAGCCATTTCAGTATTTTCATAAGTACCTCCTTTTAGCTGAGAGATAGTATAACACAAAAAGCGTGCGCACGCAACTGGCTTCAGGAATGATTGTCAGAATTAAAATTTTTTCTTTCTCTGGACAGTAGGAATTGTTAATTTGGGAAAATGATGTTACAATGATTGTCTGTTCAGAGTAATTTAAGCAAATGAAAAAGATGAATGAAAAGTTTAAAGGGAATTTATGAGAGGGATACATGGCTGGAAAATATTTCAAAATTTTTTTGATTTTTGAATGGATTGGCCTGTCTCAATCGTATTATTGTTGAAGCCGAAAATGGCTATCAACCGAGGATAGGAGATTTAGATCATGAAAAAACAATTAGCAGGTATATTGACAGCAGCAGTGATATTCAGCCTGGGAGCCACAAATGTATTTGCTGCAGGTCGGGGCTGCCATTACCAGGATGCCAACAATGACGGGATCTGTGATTTTGCAGCTACAACCTGTGCCTATGCAGATGAGAACGGGGATGGAATCTGTGATTATTGTGGCATGAACAACAGCGATGATAACTGGCATGGGGTTCATTATGTAGATGCCAACAATGATGGCATTTGTGACTACTATGCAGATGGTACCTGCCCCCATGATGGCACAGGCTATGGCCATGGATGTTATGGCGGCAGCGGAAGGCATGGGAGACATTGCCGGTAGGATGTCAGGACATGACACTGGCTGGTCAGGGCAGGACAGGAGGCAGCATGTCAGAGTAACAGGCTGTGAGACAAGGAAGGATAGGTCGGCAGGTCAAGGCTAGGGCAACAGGCCAGGAGTTAAAAAAGAATTGACACCAGGGCAGTAAGCCGGGGGCCAAGGCAGAATTGCTGTCTGGCTGTTAGAAGGACAAACCGGGAGACGAATGGAGCTTCAGGATGCGAAACGAGCAGGAAGTAAACCGGGCCATTGAGCAGTATTCAGACATGGTCCGGCGACTTTGTATGGTACATCTAAAGAATCATGCGGACACGGAGGACATATTTCAAACAGTTTTTTTGAAGTATGTCCTTAGTTCTGTTTGTTTTGAAAATGAGGAGCATGAGAAGGCCTGGTTTATCCGGGTCACGGTCAATGCCTGCAGAGATTTGCTGAAAAGTTTTTTCCGAAGCCATACGATATCTCTTGAGGAGGTTATGGAGCAGCCAGCCCTCCTTTTGCCAGATAACCGGGAAGTTTTGGAGGCTGTGCTTTCCCTTCCTGTCAAATACCGGGAAGTGATATACCTGCATTATTATGAGGATTATACGGCTCCGCAGATCAGCCGGATTCTGGGGAAAAATGTCAATACCATTTATACGCTTCTGACACGGGCGAAACAGATGCTCCGGGAGAAGCTGGGAGGTGACGGATATGAATGACAGAATAAAGAGTGCCTTTGCTCAGGTGCAGGCCGGGGAAGAGCTAAAGGACAAGACCAGGGAAATCCTTGTGAATAAAACCGGGGGATACGCAGAGAAAAGAATGATTTTCCTTCAAGGGAGGACCCGTTTTAAGCCGGTTGTCTCTGCCGCTTTGTGCCTGCTGCTTCTGGTGTTTGGAGGACACTGGTTTTATTTTACTCCCACAGCAAAGATCAGCATTGATGTCAACCCTTCCCTGGAGCTGGGGATTAACCGGTTTGACCGGGTGGTGGTAGTGGAAGCCTACAATGAGGATGGGCAGGAGCTGGCGGCTTCCCTGGATATCCGGTTTATGGGCTATAAGGAGGCAGTCAGCCGAATACTGGAAAATGAAAAAGTGGTTGCCCTATTATCCCAGGATGAGATCATGACGATTACGGTTATGGAATCAAAGAGGGACCAGTCAACGAGGATCCTTTCGGCTATGGAATCTTGTGTGGCAAAGCATCAAAATGCCTACTGCTACTTTGCTGATTCCAGGGAGGTTGCCCCGGCCCATGACCATGGGATGTCCTGTGGAAAGTACCGGGCTTTTCTGGAACTGCAGAAGCTTTGTCCCGATATTACGCCAGAGGAAATCCAGGGCATGACCATGAGGGAGATTCGGGATTTGACAGATAAGTTGCCAGAGGAGGAGGGAGAACATCATCATGGGAAGGCTGGGACAGGCGAGGGGGAGTCGGACAGCACAAGTAAGACAGAAGAAATAAGTCAGACTGCAAAAACCGGGGAAGGGGATGAAAAAGAACCAGAAGCCGAGTCAGGTGAACACAGCAGGCGCAGCCATCATGGAAAGGGCAGCAGCGGCAATGGACGCAGGAAAGGACATGGACATGATTAACTTGACAGGAAGAGAAGCTTTTGCCTGGATGGAGATGCAGTGAGGGATTGTTTTTTATGCAGATATTGGTATAATTTATATGATTGATCTATGCATATGAACGAAAGGAAATTACCATGATGAAAAAAGAAAGACAAATTCTCTCAACTTTTTTGGCTGTGGTGATGGTTTTGTCCCTGGTTGCCTGTGGTTCTGGAAATGTGCCTTCTTCTGCCCAGTCCCAAGATGAGCCTCCTTCCACTCAGGCTCCAAATGAGTACCCGTCTGTACCAGAAGAGGATGAATCTTCCACACGTGGCACTGTTATGTCTCTTACATCCGATTCTCGTTTGGAGATCACCCGCACCACCCATCCGCCCAAAGATCCGCCCAAAGACGGCATTTGGACGGTGTTTGTCTATCTGTGCGGTACGGATTTGGAAAGCAATGGTAAAGGTAATGCGTCCAAAGATCTGAAAGAAATGATTTATGCCACAGAAAATACGTCCAACCTTCGTTTTGTGGTGCAGGCAGGCGGCACACGGGAGTGGACAAATGAGGACTGTGTCAGTGAGGGAAGCACCAGGCTGATCATAAGTAATGGAGAAACGCAGGTGCTGGATTCCTGGGAAAAAGAAAATATGGGGGATCTTAACACTCTCACTGCTTTTCTGGACTGGGGCCTGGAAAACTATGCATCCCAATATATGATGTTGGATTTTTGGAATCACGGCGGCGGCAGTATTGGGGGCGTGTGTGTTGATGAGCTTTTTGAGCGTGACCGTCTGCAGCTGGATGAGATTGATCTCTCTCTGGCCACCGTATATGAAAAGCATGGTTTGGTATTTGAGCTGATCGGCTTTGATGCCTGTCTGATGGCAACGGTGGAGATGGCCAATATCCTGGTGCCCTATGGAAAATACATGCTGGCATCCCAGGAGAATGAACCAGGTACAGGCTGGGACTATCGTGCATTTGGAATAGCTGTCAGTGAGGGATGCACAGATGGAATTGCCATGGGGCAAGCTCTTTGTGATGGATTTTACAACAGCTTTAATGGGTTTGAATGTCAAAGCAATACTACCCTGTCCGTAACAGATCTGTCAAAGATTGATAAGCTTCTTACTTCTTTCAATGCCTATTGCGCCAATGTATACCAGGATATCTGCCAGGATAATACCCAGAATAATCATACCCTGGATATGATAGTCACTAATGCCAATGAAACAACCCATTTCGGCTACAGTAAAAAGACCGGAAAATACAGTAATATGATGGATCTGGGGCATTTTACTGCACTGACAGCCGGAGATGATGAAAAAGCAAAGGCAGTGATAGAGAGCCTGACGGATTGTGTTGTCTATATGAGAAATGGCACGCTTAAAGATGAGGCGGGAGGATTGAGTATCTATTATCCTTTGAGCTTAAACGGAAGCGGGGATGTGCAGGCTCTGAAGAATGTCTGTGTAACTCCCTTCTATCTGGCGATTGTGGATATATGTGCTTATGGCTGTGCTAACTTAGGGGATATCAGCGGATATGATATGGAACAGTGGCTGAGTACAGACAGCGGCTACTGGTCAGACGAAGAGAACGGAGAAGAGGATTACGGTCACTGGGAAGGGGACGACAGCAATATACTGAATACGGATCCAGGCCGTTCTGCTGTAAAATTTGAGGAGGAGCCCCATATCCGGCAGTATGTGGATCCCGAAGAGCTTCAATACGCGGATTTTTTTCAGGAGTATTTTGGTGCAGAAAACGCAGATCTGACCAGAGAAGTCTACACCTTTGTTGTGACAGAGGACAGTGTGGACAAAATCCAGAATGTTTATTATAATCTTTTCTGGACCTACAAGAATGAAGAAACCGGCAAAGATTATTATATGGACATGGGGCAGATGAGAAACTGCCAGTGGATCAAGGAGAAACGGCGCTACAATAGTATTCTGGAAGATATATGGTATGGCCTGCCCAATGATGCACTGCTCTGTGCATATCCTCTCCAGGAGGGCACAAACGAGCAGTATGGAGACTATGTAC
>Ga0224748_10498_pt1 | contig 12296 bp, 9 predicted proteins | sample LIM_F_Water_Neg_FD_182074 | JGI IMG/M metagenome (GOLD analysis project Ga0224748, IMG submission 182074) | Enriched cells from gastrointestinal tract of the lab mouse from Pacific Northwest National Laboratory (PNNL), Richland, Washington... | ecosystem: Host-associated > Mammals > Digestive...
ATTGCCGCCTCCGTGTTCCTGATCGTGGAGGGCAGGCGTGTGATGGAAAAGGAGAGGCAGGAGGTATACGAAAGCCTGATTGCGGAGATGGAGAGCGGAACCTCCGCGTCCATGGAGCCCGGGCAGTGGGAGGAGCTTTACGCGCAGGCCACATCCATGTACCCTCAGAACCTGGCGGCGTACTACGAAAAGGCGTGGTATCTGTACACAAAGGGTGATTACGAGGGCACGGAGGAGCATATTGATGTGATTCGCGATCTATCCCTGGAGGGGCAGGACGAGCTCTGGAGCAATCTTTATCATTTGTATGCGGAGTGCTTTTTCCGAAAGGAAGATTATCAGAGCGCACGAACCTATTACCAGACGGCTATCCGGTATTGCGGGGACAATCCGGAGATCTACCGCGACTATGCGATTTCGCTTGCTTACCTGGGAGACAACAGTCAGGCGGCAGAGGTGCTGGAGCAGGCAGTGGCCCGTGGAATGGGGCAGGCGGATATCTATATGGTGCGCGGTGAGATTGAGAACAGGAACGGCAATGCGGACGAAGCGCTGACGTGTTTTGCGGGAGTGCTGGAGGAGACGGAGGACGAGTATCTGCTGCAGCGTGCCCTGATTATGGGAAGCAAGGTGCGCGAGGGTCTGGTAACGTCTCTCCGGTTTTTTTTCCAAAGCCTTGTTCAGCACTGCCGCCAAGCCGTCCGACACATTGTCCGCCGACAACGGGAAGGCTGAACTATCCGGCACCTTCCCGGTCAGCAGTGTATACAGGGTAGCTCCCAGCGAAAATACATCCGACCGCATGTCGATGGAAATGCCCACAGGTTTTCCCTGTGTCACCGGGGAGGAAGTATGATTTCCTCCGCCAAAAGAAACACCCGACCCCTGACCGACCATATTCCCCTGGCTCTCCTGTCCCAGAAATACCGTTGCGCTGTCGTCCCCTCTACTGAGAGAAACACCCGGCCCCTGACCGACCACATCCCCCTGGCTCTCCTGTCCCAGAAATACCGTTGCGCTGTCGTCCCCTCTACTGAGAGAAACACCCGACCCCTGACCAACCACATCCCCCTGGCTCTCCTGTCCCAGAAATACCGTTGCGCTGTCGTCCCCTCTACAGAAAGAAACGCCAGGCACCTGACCGCCCATATTCCCCTGGCTCCCTTTCTCTGCCTGCGCCGCCTTCCGGCTCCCGGAGGACTGCAGCCACATATCCCGCTCCAAATTGCGCCGGAGGGTCTCAAAAGCTTCCGCCTGTTCGGGAGAGGAATATCCCGGCGTATATCCGAAGGTCTGCGCTCCTTTTCCCTCCAGCATCCCGGAGATGTTAAAGTCGATCAGACACACATTTCCCTCCGGAGTGACCATCACATTGTCCGGCTTGATGTCCCCGTGAACAATGGGGGGATTCTGTGAATGCAGATAATCCAGCGCCTCGCACAGCTGCTTTGTGTATTTCAGCACTTCCTTTTCCGCAAAGGTATGCCCTTCGTCCAGCAGCTGGCGGAAAGACTTCCCCGGAATAAAGTCCATCACCGTGTAGATTCCCTCCCCGGACTCGATAAAATCAAGCACCTGAGGCAGATACGGGTGATGCAGATTCTTCAGAATATCCACCTCCGTACGGCAGTCCTGTATACTCGCAGCGCCTCCCGTAAGCTTTTTCAGCACCACCGTCTTCTGCAGACGCTTATGGACGGCCCGGAACACGGTTCCCGCCCCTCCTGCGCCGATCTGCTCATAGACCTCGTATGTACTCTGCAATTCTATCGGAAAATTCATGTCTGCCCCCGCTTCCGAAGCCTGAAACATTGCCCGTAAAATCCCGCTGTCAACGAAAGCGCTCCTTTCTCCGGCATTCCTCTCAGCTTCTCTGATTTATCTGTATGTCCGTTCGGATTTTGCGCCCGGATGTTCGGAATATACGCTATAAAAAGCGCAGCAGCCACTCCGCCATGCATCCGACCCCGATGGCCAGTGAAAAGGGAAATTCCTGGGGATCTTCCGGCTCATACCTGTCGTATTTTCGGGAGAGAAAAATTCCCTTTATATAAAGCCACAGCCGACGATATCTCTGTCTGAAGTCCCGTTTGAAAAGCATAATGCCAAACGCCATCACACCGCCTGCCAGAATCATATACGCCAGACTCATCCAGTAGGCTCTCACTCCTTTGACGATACCTGCCGTCCACAAAAACTTGGCGTCTCCCGCGCGGATAGCTCCCAGCTTCCAGAGCAGAATTCCTGACAGAAAAGCCGACAAAAAGCCCGGCAGCACATCCTTCCATGTGGTCTCTCCCGTAATCAGTACACAGATCAGCGCCAGAAGCGCCGAACAGACATTAAAGAGATTTCTGATCTTCCTTGTCTTCAGATCCTGTACAATGGCTGCGCAGCACAGAACCGCCAGCAATATGTGACTTACCATTTGTCTTCCGTCTGCTCCTTATGTTTCTTGATTCAGAATACCGGCTCGTTGTTGATTGCCAGTATCGCCGTAAAATTATCCGCCGCAGGCGTCGTCCGGATCACATCCGCCATCCTCTCCAGGATCTCCTGCGCGGCCCCCGTCATATCGCACATCCCGTCCGACAGAGGAATATACCTGTAAAATCCGTCGCTGCAGAGCAGATAGCAGTCCCCCTCCGCCAGCTGAAGCATCTGTGTGTCGATGCTGCAGGTATCCGCCGCCCCCATGGCATTCACCAGCGCTCCCTTTTTCCGGGCATAATGCGCATCCTCCTTGGGATCTCTGCCCGCGGAAATCTCCTGCTGCTCCCAGGTATGGTCTCGCGTCAGCTGCATCCATTCCCCGTCCCGCTTCAGATAGATCCGGCTGTCCCCAATATGCTTGATCAACGCCTGCTTTCCGCAGGAAAAAAACAGGGAGCAGGTAGTACCCGTGGAGACCTGCAGCTGTCTTGACTGACGAAGAATCTCTCTGCTGCACCCTGTAAGAAGCTCGTCCAGACTCCGGGAAACATAGGCGTACACAGGCTGCCGCTCCAGAAGCGCAGGCAATTCCTGTTCCCACCATCTCTGCAGCCGCCTCACAACATAATCGCTTGCCAGTCCCCCGTCTCCGGTGCCCCCCATACCATCCGCAACCACGCACAGAACCGCCGGCTCCGAACCGAAGCTTCTCTCCAGCACCAGACACCGATCCTGATTTTCCCTGCGTACCTTACCGCAATCCGTTATACATCCAATGTTCATAGCTGCACCTGCTGCCCGCCTTAGCGAGAAATATTCATCCGCCCTCTTCTCTTGTACACTGATTACTATATTTACGTCATATGAAAGATAAATTCCTCATTGCTGATCTGCAGCCGGTCTCCGTCCTGCAGAAGCTCTGGCTTAAGCGGCTCCAGTTCCCGTCCGTTCAGGTGTGTCTTGTTGGTGGAATTTTCGTCCCTGACATAATACCCGTCCCCCTGTCGGAGAATGGTTATATGATGTCTGGAAACGGTGGGATTTGCCACGATATAGCTTGCGCTCCCCTTGCCCACGGTAAAGGGGAACTGACTCATGGGGATATAATTGTCCCTGCTCGTCAGATAGGGCTGCTTGTGCAGCATCACCGTCCTTACCTCTTCCTGATCCGGTCTCACAAACACTGTCCTTGACCATTCGCCCTCTCCGCCCCGGCTCTCCGACCCCGCCGCGGGAGAAAATGCCTCCGGCAATATCGGAGTGGAATCCTCCCTTGACGGCTTATCCTTTTTTCCAAAGCCGAACAGACCGGAACGCTTCTTCCCCGGCTCCTCCCCAGACACAGGCTCCGCGCCGGGAACCGCCGCCGGCATGGAAGCGGGCTTTGATCCGGAAACGGCCGCCGCTCCCGTCTCCATACCCGGAATCCTGACTCCCGCACCCGCTTGCGGCGCTGCCGTCCCTGTCCTTTCCTTTTCGGGATCCTTCTTTCTGAATAAACCGCCGGTAAGACCGGATCCCTTTTTTGCGTCCGGTTCCCTTTTTCCGCTTCCCGGCACCGAAAAACCGACAGCCTTTCCCCTTCCGGGCGTTTCCGCCGCCTCGCTCCCGGCTCCGGCGACCTCTCCGTGTGCGCTCATGCCTCCGGTATATCCGGGAATACTCACACCTCCGGCCCTGCCCGCGTTCCCGGGTATGTTCACACCCGCGGAGCCCGTGCTGCCGCCTGCTCCCGCTCCGCCTCCGGAGCCCATGCTGCCGCCTATGTCCGCTCCGCCTCCGGAGCCCATGCTGCCGCCTGTGTCCGCTCCGCCTCCAAAGCCTGCGTTACAGCCTGTTCCTGCCCCTGATCCGGCCAGCTGCTCTGACGCGGGAATCACATGGGAAGCCACGCTCTCCTCGCCTTCCGCCAGGCAGGCTCGGAATTCCCGGAGGTGAAAGCAGGGCTGTATCAGATATCTCATCAGCCTGTCATAAAAATCATTCCGCTCTCCGCCGGAAAACAGGGAAAGCAAACTCTGGAAAAAGTCCCTCCACACCCTGTTGATATCCTGACTGCGCACGCTCTCAAAGGGAAGATACGGCAGATACGGATTCAGCGTCGCGTCCACATACAGATATTCCAGGTCGCAGACACATTGATCCGCATTCAGGAAATATTCTTTCATCTCCAGGAAAGCATCCACAAGCCGTACAAAGAGCAGACGCGCCTCCCTGACGCCCAGCTTGTTCTGCCGTGCAAGCTCCGTCAGCCTGTACCGGTCTCCAACCTGAAAATTCAGCACCGTCTTCCCGTCTATGTACTGATTCTTCAACGGCAAAATACCTGCAACGGAATTGTATTCCAACATCTTCAGCAGATACTGGTTGATATCCTCCTCCGGTTCGTGGCGAATTACCAGAAACTGCTCCGTTCCCTTCACCTCCGCTGTGATCTCACATAAACTTCCCATTCGTATCTCCTGCCTTTCCCGTACATATCCCGTGTCAGTTCCGACGTCTCCCACAATATTTTCCATACGCAGCCCGACTGCCGCCTTACTCCTCAAAGCCATTTATACACAATTTACTGTCCGGCTCCATATAGCTCCACCATACCCAGGACGTATCCGGATTTTCCAAGATTACATAGATGTTTTCTCCCGCTTGATGAGTTTCCCACAGCTCGTCATAACCATAAAAGAACTCCTTATACTGGTCAAAAACATCCGGAGCGCTTCCGTTGTCTACCGTATAGCTGCCGGTAAAAATCAAGCCATTGTTACTATAGTCCTTTATGCTCACCGAAAACGCCCCGTCATACAGCCCATCCCGGAATGTCCCCTTGTCTTCCTTAATGTAATAGGCTCCGTATTCTTCCTCCTCCGACTGACGCTGATACCGTGTAACCGTTCCGCTGCCATTGGGTTTTCCGCCCTGCCAGAAACCCTCGTATAACTGATAGTAATTGCTGCCGCTGATAAAATAGGTGCCCTGCCCCTCCTGCATGCCGTCCACATAGTCGCCATAGTAGAAATAGTAGCCGCCCTGGCCGAAGGGATGCAGGCCCACAGCCTTACCCGTGTAGTCCGTAACCTGTCCCTCCTCCGTGTACAGGCAGGGCTGTCCCTCCAACGCCGTGACCACCGCATCGGCTTCCTCTGAGCCGTCCAGCTCCGCACAGTCCACATACTCCCCTGCGGTCATCAGGCCGTAAAGCTCCCGCATCACCGTCTCCCGAACCTGAAGCATTTCCCGGACGTCGGTCACCTGCTCCGCATAGGTCTCAAAGTCCACATCCTGAAACACATCCCTGTATTTTTGGATGAACGCCTCCGCCTTGTCCAGTTCCCCCGACGCAATCAGCTCCTCCAGATAGTTCTCAAAGCCCTCCTTCGGAACCGTCTCTTCGTATTTTTCAATGAGCTGCCCCGCCTTATCCAGCTCTCCCGCGGCGATCAGCTCTCCCAGATAGGCCTCCACCCGGTTCTTCCGCTGTTCCAGTGCCGTATTATTCTCCGGCCGAAGCTCCAGGAGTTTATTGTAGACAGAAAGCTCCCCGTCATAGTCCTTGGCTGCCTGCAGGGATTTTGCCAGCTCCAGATACCCGTCCACCAGGGCGTCCGTCACCTGATCGTTTCCTCCGGTCAGCTCATGCCCCTTTTCCAGTGCAGAGACCACCTTTTCGGGAGCGCCTAGGTACGCCTTGTCCGCATAAACCACGATCTGCACCACATTCTCAAGCTGTGCCTCCAGCTGCTCCGGCTCCAGCTCCTGCATCGACGACATGGCGTCTGTATAAAGCTCCTCCAGACCTGTCCCGTCGCCCATTCCGTCGCAGGCCCGAATGCCGCCCAAATACGCCTCCGTACACCTGGGGTCGATCTCCAGCGCTGCCCGGTAAGCGGCCACGGCCTGCTCATAATCCATTTCTTCCAGATATTTTTCTCCCAGCTCAAGCTGTCTCTCCAGCCTCCGCTCCGGAGTATTCCGGGCGTAAATCGCTCCCGTCCCAATGGCCAGGGCCAGCAGGACGCCGATCACGATTCCCACGATGACAAGAGGCTTTTTCTTTGGCTTTGTGCCCTCCGGCTCCCGGCCGGGCTGTTGCTCCGACATCTTTCCTTCCTGCTCCCAGCCGGACTGCTTTTCCTCAGAAGATATATCTCTCTGTTCCTGCATTTTAAGTTTCCTCTTTTCTATATTTTTTTCTGTCTTGCTTCCCGTCAACCAATCCAACAGACCTTTTGCACACTTCAGCGCCGGGGCAGCTCCATTATGGTGCCGTCCGGGTTGTAATAAGTGCCGTCGACGACCTGGCCATTCTCGTTATACTGCCATATAATATAACAGTCCATCGTGCCGTCCGCGTGATACACCGTGCTCTTTACGGCTCTCTCGCTGTCACGGCTGCCTTCCTCATACTCGACTATCGTATACTCTTTCACGCTTCCGTCGCCGTTGTAGGTAGTCTCCCTGACACGGTTGCCCTGCTCGTCGAATTCGCGTATATAAATTTTTTCTATGCTGCCGTCCGAGTTGATGGTCGTCTCCCTGATCCGTCTATCCTCCTCGTCATATTCATACTCATATCCCCAGCGGTTTCCGTTGTTGTCATACATATATTCATTCAGCTTGTTGCCTCTGCTGTCATACTCCTGCGCCCCCGTCATGACCCCGCCGTCACGATAGCTTACGCTCTTGACCGGATTGCCCTCGCCATCGTACTCATTTTCAAAGATATCCCCGTTGCTGTAATACCGGATTTCCCTCCGCAGGGTTCCGTTTTCATCATACTCGCTCACCTGCTCCGGCTCGCCGTTTTCATCATAGCGGGTAATCTTCTCACGCCCCGTATCTGCATCATGCTCCCGGATCTCCCAATAATCCAAGGTTCCGTCCCAGTTGTAAAAAGTAACCTTCACAACGCCGTTTTCATAGGTATAGATCAGATATCGATACAGCGTACCGTCCTCATAATAAATGTTTTCTCTGACGGGGTTTCCATCCGTATCGTACTCCGTCTTTCCGTAAGTGCCGTCCTCGTAATAGATTATGCCGTCCTCATCAGCCCCGTTTTCCAAAGAGGTATCTGCATCCGCACTGCCCGCAGAAGCTTCCGCCCCTTCCACAGGTTTACCCTCCTGCCACTGCGCCCCATAGCTTTCCTGCACCTGAGCCAGCTGAGCCGAGAGCGCCTCCGCCCCTGTCCGGCTGACGCCTTCCTCCAGAACCTCTCTGGCCGCCTCGTAATCCTCCATCGCCACATAGATGTCAGCCAACGCAAGATAAGCGTCCTCGCACCTGGGATCTATCTCAATGGCCTGCCGATATGCGGCTATGGCCTGCTCATAATCCAGCTCAGACAAATATTTTTCCCCCAGGGCAAGCAGGTCGGAAAGTTTCTGATCCGTCCCTCTTCCCGTAACGATCAGAACCGTGACCAGCACGGCGCAGATCGCCGCCGCAATTCCCGCAGCCGCAAATATTCCTCTGTTTCCCTTCTTTTGTTTCATAACTACCTCCCTGCCGCGGCCCTGCCACGACTCAAATCCGGATGAAGAATGCCGCATTTCAGGCACTCTCCGGTAAGATTCTCCGCGAAATGCCTCTGGCATAAGCGATTAGAAATTCTCCTCACACCAGTACCCCCACCAGCAAAAACGGCGCAAGCGGATACTCGGTCTTCAGCTCCGCCTTATGCCTGATCAGCTGCACCGCGCTGTACACCGCCGCGACGATAAGTCCCCTGAAAAAAATGTAAATGATACTCGGTACGCCCGCCAGAAAAGCGCACACACACAGCATCTTCAGATCCCCCAACCCCAGCTGATCCTTTTTCACCAGATGCACTGCGCCGAAAAAGAGCAGCACACACGCTGCCGCTGCAGCACCGCCCAGCAGATCATACCAGCTTCCGGTGAACACCTTGTAAAGCAAAAAGACAACGCCATACACTGCATGAAACAGATCCGGCAGCTGCTTATACCTGTAATCTACAATGCTCAGCGGGAGAAGATATCCCGCCAGCAGCAGCTGCACTCCGAGGATATAGCCCCACTTCTCTATCAGCCACATATAGTAGATTCCAACGATCAGCATGCCCACCGTCTCCAGCCAGAAAAAAAAGTTCTGATAAATTCCCTTTTTTTCAAATACCTGCAGCGCTTCCTTTTTCTGCATCAGCAACAGCAAAAAGACATTCCCTGTTCCGATCCCAAGTCCCAACATTCCCGCCATTATATACCGCATTCCGTCTCTCTCCTGCCTCGCCGGCTCCCTTTGACCCGTTTCCTCTGTTCCCGCGGCAATGAGTCATAGTTCCACAGGCCTGATCCCCGGAACCATGACCAATGCCTCGAGCGTCAAATACCCTGCTCTTTTGGGCAAACCTGCTGAAAAGACGACGTCTCATGCCCCGCCGCTTGCCATGGGGTATTTTACTTCTGCCGAATCCCCTGCGTCTCGCCGCCGATCCAGGGATGGATCACCACAACCTGCCGCATGTCGATACCGTCCGTAAAAAGAGAAAACATACCCGACCGGTAGCGATAGGTGGCGATCAGCACAATGTCCTGTGTCTCGTCGTCCATACAGACCCGATAACGGATTCCGCCGTCCAGCATACTCCGGTTCACTTTCATCTCCGTCAGGTACTCGTCCACCGTATGTTCCACCAGCATGGACATGCCGGTCTCCGCTCCGGAGGTCAACAGATAAGACACCACATCCTTTCCGCTAATGCTTCCCAGCGCCGAGGTCATTGTCTTCACCTGATCGCCCAGCTGCTTTCCCTTTGACAGAATGGAAGAAACCTTGTCAAAGGAAAAGTCCTGAAACAGCTCCCCGATATCTCCCGTCATATCCTGAAAGGTATCGACTACCGGCCCCACAGTCGCCACGTTTGCGTCAATTTGATTTGAGTTTATGGTTTCGATCCCGACCGCCACATCCAGGGCATAGCCGTACTGGGACAGCGTCCTGCCTGCATTGTTCAGTCCCTGCTGGATTGCCAGCTGCAGATAGGATATATTCAGGAAGTTGATTATAAACAAAATTACCAGTATGTAGAGCGGAAGCACGATCACCGCTTCCACCGTGATGGCCCCCCGCCGTCCTCTTTCAGAATCCGTCATTCCTGCTTTCCTGTTCTTCCTCTTCATGCTAACCCCCATGCCGCCTCCCGGCGGCACAAATCATCAATGGGAAGAACGCCGTATTTTCAGCGTTCTTTTGTTCTAGTCCGGATGTGTGATATGCTCCTCCGTCAGTAGGACAACGCGCTGTGCACCATAAACCGCATTCTTCCCTGCCGCTTCACGCCCTCCGGCAGAATGGCGTTGGTCATGAACAAATAGCGTATCTCGCACTCCATATCCGCCCACACCGCCACGGCGCTGTCCTCCATCCTGAAACTCTCATTGCCTCCCTGAATCATGTTGGCCTGAATCAGGGACTGGATGCGCTCCACCTTGGTCTGCTGGTTCATCATCAGCAGGAAAATGCGCAGATAGTCCTCATAATTCAAAGTGATTCCGGTGGAATGGCCTGTATTGGCCACTTCACCAACGGGTATTTTCCCTTTGATACTCTCCTTGACCTTATCAGACAAATTGCCCACCTGTGTCTTCATGGTGCTCTCCGCCTTGTCAAAGGCCTTATCCATGGATTCGTTTACCACCTTTACGGCGTAATCCCTTCCCTCGCCGATGATCCCGTCGCTCCAGCCTGTCACTCTGCTCTGCACATTCCCCAAAGCCTCGTCGAACTTACCGTTCACCTCATTCATGATGGCACTGCAGGCTGCGTCGCCTCCACTGTTGGCCACAATCTGTCCTGTCAGCTCGTCCACCTTGCCGCCGGCAATGGACACCGCCTGGGACACTACCTGGTCTTTTGCGCCCGAAATACCGTTGAACACATCATAGATCGCCTCATTGGCGGTGTCCTCAAGCTGGGTGCGGATATTGCTCAGGATATCAGCCGCCTCGTTGGCAACCGTATCCGCAATGACGTCCACACATTTCCTGACTGCCCCCTCCACGCTGAGCTGCCAGTCTCCGCCCGTCTTAAAGAGCGGCACCTCTTCCCCGTTTTTCAGAGATACCACATCCAGGGCAGACTCCGCCAGGGCCCAGGAAACCAGAAGCACAATGGTCACAAGGGGAGCAAAGGGGCCGGAAATGGCGGAGGCAATGGCAGTGGCCTGATGCCGCTTGGCCGTGTCCGTAAAGATAGCCACCGTATTGAAGATAGAGCGGATTCCCAAAAGCTCCGCATCCACCAGCAGCACGTTTGCGCCGGAATCCGTTCCGCCGATCAGCAGGTATTCCACCCCGGCCACCGTGGCGATCTTCTCCGCGTCAAACCGCCTCTGCTGCAGATCCGTCAGATCATCCGGCATATCCTTTGCCATCACCACATTGGGAAACACGGACATAATGTACTCGTTCACATAAATGTTGTCCCGCACTCCCTCCAGGGCGCCCTCCAGCGCGGAGATCAGAGACAGCCCGGCATCCATGATCTCCGTGGCGTTATCTGTATTGACGTTATTCTCCAGCGCGAATTTCTGTTCTCCCACGGAGGAGGCCGCATGGGTGTAGGCTACCGCCAGCTCCTCCGCGTTCAGGTCTTTCGGAGTGACTTTATTTTTCTCTTCCTCATCGGTATCAGGCTTATTGTCAATTTCCAGATCTCCGTTGATTACATCGATCTCTGCTTTATGGCACTTGTAAAAATAGCTGGTTTCACTCATCAGCGCCTGCAGATCTCCCTGCGCCTCCTGGAAATACCGGAACGCCGTCTCCCCCGCCCAGTTGCCGCCCTCGCCCGCGTCCAGAGCAGACTTTAAATCCAGCGGAGAACCGCCGTTCAGCCGATGGTCGATCAGCCCGCTCACCGCCGTTTCAAAAGCAGACCAGTCTCCGCCGCTTCCCAGCGTAACCAGATCGTTGGTAAACTGCCTGGAGCTGAGGATCAAATCGATATTTTTCAGGATCTCCCCACAGTTGCTCCTTGCAAGGGCGATCTCAGGCTCATAAACCGTTTTATACTGTTCGCTGTCGCTGTGGCGGCCAAGCTCCGCCTCCAGCTCGCCGATATAGACGTTATACTGATTGTTCACCGCCTCCACCCGGTCCCGCAGATCATTTGCCCTGTCGTGAAACGTTTGGGCATTTTGAAACATCGGAGCCAGACTGTTCAGAAAATCTGTCTTCGCCGCCTCATAGTCGGTTCTCTGACGCTCCTTCACCTCTTCGGGGGTCTCATATACCGTTCTCTCCGTCTCCCCCGGCTCCTCTGATTCGCCCGGCTCTACAGCCTCCGTCCCCTTCTTCTGTGCCGTATAATTGCCGATCTCTTCCAGTCTTTCATCAAAAGACTTGCCGAAAAGTTCATACAGGTCTGCCGCATTTTCCGTATTATAGTTTCCCTGATTGTCCTTTTCTCCGGTCATCTGATAACTGCCGCCCGCCGTCTCCCCCTGCACCATGTCCTGCCGGAAGCTCCGGGAAACACACGGATTGTTGCAGAAGGCGATCATATCCTCGTTGAACCGGTTGATGTCCCGCATCAGCTGCTCGCTGGTTTCAAAGAGATCCTTGTGGCTGTTGGTGATGGAAATCTGATCCTTCGTTGCCACCAGCCTGTCCTTGATCTCCACGATCTCCCCCAGCTTGCCCAGAAAACCGTCCGCCCCTGCCACCATCTCTATGGGAGCACGGTACTTCATATAATCCACGATCTGATCTTCCACATAGTCCGTGCTGGCCAGAGTCACGCTGCTTCCGGCGTCCTTGATTTCGATCCGAAAGTCATAATCATTGAAATACTGTGTATCCTCCCCCGGCTGCCAGCTTCCCTCCAGAAGCCAGTTGGTC
>Ga0224748_10501_pt1 | contig 12286 bp, 13 predicted proteins | sample LIM_F_Water_Neg_FD_182074 | JGI IMG/M metagenome (GOLD analysis project Ga0224748, IMG submission 182074) | Enriched cells from gastrointestinal tract of the lab mouse from Pacific Northwest National Laboratory (PNNL), Richland, Washington... | ecosystem: Host-associated > Mammals > Digestive...
TGACTCCGTCCGCTTTTTTCCACGTGTGGGTCATGGTGTGGGTCAAACTTCAATGCACCATTTCGCTGTGCAAAATTTGATATGCAGTAAGCAAGGAAATTGGTAACTTCTACTTACTCAAAAAATGGTTAGAAACTAAATCATCATATGCCGCTAATATCTCCTCTTCAGAAAAATGAGGCTTTATCTCTTGAACTGATCGACATATTTCGCTCTTAGAATTTCCCCAGTGATTATTCTCAAATGATAATGTTACATAAACTGTAGTAGAGTATAGTTCTAATTCCTTTGCAGTCTTACTGCCAAAGAAATTAACGATCTTATCAATTTCTTCTTTATATTTAAAAAGAATCTCCGCATCTTTTTCTAAAATCTGGTCGCTTTGATCTCCAGGATTAATTTGATATTTGTTCATTCCATTAGGATAGCTTTTTGGAGATACTTTTATATAATCTGTAAATTCCGCATATTCAATATCGCTCATAACAGTCTGACAATACGGGCCGTATGTATAAATCTCAAAATCATACTCCAAAGGAACTTTATAGACGGCCTGTAATATATAGAGAAATTTCATCATGCCAGTCTTTCCAATTCCTGAATTTCGTCTTGCAATCTCTGTTATAAATGCCAGCCTTTCCTGTGCTTTCATCAATAATTCCTCATTTCTTTTCAACATATAGACGTTTCATTCTCGGAGTATCCACCATGTGCCGAATAATGGGCGAAATTCCACTTAATTCTTGCACATAACCGGAATCTTCATCGCATATAAAAACATCCTTATCTAACTTGTACCACCTTGTGCTGGCCTCATCCTCAAAGTAGTCAATACCCTTGCTTTCAACTATTGCTCGTTGCCGTTCAAATTCTTCATCTTCTTCTAGTTTAGGTAATAGGCCTGTTTCATATATTTTTCTATAGTGATTCCGTTCTAAAATAATGCTGCCATGCTTTCCCCCAAAGCCCTCTTTAATCTTTCCGTACATTGACCAGTCATCCATCTGAACATATTCATCCAAATAATCAGTCGAAGGATAAAATCCATCAAATTGAGGATAAGTTTGAATTAAAATTTCTTTTACAGCACAACTAACATGATGGTCATATGCCCGTCTAGTCTTATGAAAATACACTTGGGTAAACATCTGATATCTAGCTAACACAAGACTCTCAGCAATATGCCACCCCCCGTTCTGAACCGCAAGAACAAGGTCCCCAGTATCTTGTATCTGTCCAATGTCAATACAATTAATTAATCTATTTTTGTCGTACATTCCATAATTGACACCGGTATGAATCGAATCTCGTAAAAGGTAATCTGCGCGATCTGCATCCAACTGTCCAGAAATGATGCCTTTAAACAGCAATAGAATTCCTTGAAATGCACATTTTGAAGTGTCTCCAAGGAGCGCTGTCACCTCTTCAACCTTTATTGTATAATTGGCATTAATTGGGTGCTCTTCAATAATATCCTTAAAATATTTTTTGATAATTGCAATACTGTACTCTTCATGGTCATATCGTTTTTTCATATCAGAACTTTTGAATGGCATGAGATCTTCACATGTGTGGGAAAATGGGGCGTGCCCTATATCGTGCAATAACGCCGCCAAACGAATAATCTTGCGATAGCGGTCGAATCCGCTCTCTTTAAGATGATACCGATCTTTAAGTAGAGTTCTAGCCCGTTCCTTGCTGATGATACTATTAAAAATATCTGTGGCCATCTGCATCACACCAAAGGAATGCTCTAAACGAGTATGCTGAGCTCCAGGATAAGCCATATCCGTTAATGACAGTTGCTTGATTCTGCGAAGTCGTTGATACACCGGATGATTGATTATATCCCACTCTTGCTCATCAAGTTGTATAAAGCCATAAACTGCATCTCTAATCTCGTAGATGTGATCTGCCATACTCCTCTTTGCCACCTTAACTATGGGGAAAGTTTTTATTATTTTATCATAAGGAACATTTAAAGTCAAGTCCGAACAAACATTTGTTCCACCTCGAAAATCTAATATTATTGCTCAGTTCACTCAAAAACTGCTACGCAGTATGGAGAAAAAATCATGACCAACACAAAAAACAGCGCCAGCTTCTATGCGTAAATGAATAGCATTCGGAGAGGGCCGTCCAGGAAATTGGATGGCCCTCTCTCATGGCGGCAGAAATAGAGTGCAGGCAGGAAAATATGATACCCGGAAGTCCAGATTTTCTGCTCAGATTTTGCATAGCATAAAACAAAGAATAAAAGCTGTGGGCAATTAGGAAAATCTTAAGAAATTATCATTGAAAAACAATGAGTTACAAAAGAAAATCTGATATAATAGTTAAAATTTATCGCAGAAAAGAGGTAAGTGAAATGGCTAATCGGATTTTAGTTGTAGATGATGAAGCCGAAATTGCCGACCTGATTGAAGCCTATCTGATCGGCGAGAATTATACCGTGTTTAAGTTCTACTCGGCAACGGAAGCCCTTGCGTGTATCAACACCACGGAACTTGACCTTGCCATTCTGGACGTGATGATGCCGGAAATTGACGGCTTTGCGCTGTGCCAGAAGATACGGGAAAGCACACCTGGCCCATTATCATGCTGACGGCCAAAGATGAGAACGGACAAAATTGCTGGGCTGACCCTGGGGGCCGACGACTATGTGACAAAGCCTTTTCGTCCTCTGGAACTGATGGCGAGGGTGAAATCCCAACTGCGCCGGTATCACAGGTACAATCCGGCTCGTTCCGACAGTGGTGAAGCGCCCCCTGCCGCTCCGACAGACACCATTATTTGCGGTGACTTGACCATGAATATCAAGGCCCACACCTGTTTCCTGGGTGAAAAACCGCTGGTGCTGACACCTACGGAATTTTCTATCTTGCGTATTCTCTTGGTGAACGCCGGGAACGTGGTCAGCTCGGAGGAATTGTTTCACAAAATCTGGCAGGACGAGTATTACAGCAAATCCAACAACACCATCACCGTCCACGTCCGCCATCTGCGGGAAAAGCTGGGAGATAGTATGGACAAGCCCAGGTTTATCAAAACGATATGGGGGGTAGGGTATAAAATTGAAAACTGATCGAAAGGACGAATACCTTGCTTTTCAATCCAAACTGATCCGGCGGGCCTGCGTCAACGCAGTTACATCCGCCGCTGTGGTGGTGGGGCTTTATCTGTTTGTTTGGAAACAGCGAATGGGCGATTGGATTGTCTGGCTGCTGGAAACATTTTTCAAAATGAAACACGAAGATGCGTTTTATTATTACAGCGACCATTTTCGGGGCAACAAAGAGATATTTTTTGCCGCCGCTGTTCTGCTGATATTTACGGTATTGCTGGTGCGGATTTTCCGATGGGTCACAGGCTATTTCAGCGAGGTCAATCAAGGTATCGAGGCGCTATTGGCTGACGATGAAGAACAAATCCAACTGTCGCCGGAAATGCTGCCCTTTGGGCGGAAACTGAACACGGTAAAGCGGACGCTGGCGGAGCGAAAAGCGGAAACCGCCCTGGCGGAGCAGCGGAAAGATGAATTAGTTATGTATCTGGCCCACGATATTCGGACGCCCCTCACATCTGTGATCGGCTACCTCAATTTATTGGAAGAAGAACCGGATATGCCTGCGGAACAGCGGGCCAAGCGTGTCCATATCGCATTGGAAAAGGCTTACCGACTGGAAACCATGATAAACGAGTTTTTTGAGATCACCCGGTACAATTCCCAGCAAATTACCTTGTCCAAGGAAACGATTGACCTATATTATATGCTGGTGCAGCTATCTGATGAATTGTCCCCGGTCTTTGCCCCCAGGGGGAACACGGTTGCACTGCATTTGGCCGAGGATTTAACGGTGGAGGCCGACCCGGAAAAGCTGGCGCGGGTATTCAGCAACATTCTGAAAAATGCGGCATCGTACAGCTACCCGCACACCGAAATCACGATTTCCGCAGAAAAGTTAGAACATGAGGTCATCATCCAATTTCAGAACAGCGGCGAAGATATTCCCAGCGAGGCTTTGGTATCCCTCTTTGACAAATTCTACCGGGCGGACAAGTCCCGTTCCTCTGACACAGGCGGCACAGGGTTGGGATTGGCTATCGCCAAGGAGATCGTCACACTCCACGGCGGAGCGATCAGCGCATCCAGCAAAAATCATGTCATTACATTCACAATTTCTTTACCGCTGGCAAATTAGGAAAATCTCTATATTTTCTTAGGAATGTATCAATTTCATCTTAAAGCACTCCATGCTTCTGTTCAGTAGAATGATGCTGACAGGAGCATTTCTTTGTCAGAGCGACAACAGAAAGGAGCGCATCATGGGAAGAAAACGGTTGACACAATTTTTTCCTGGCCTGCTGCCGCTGCGGAAAAGGCAGAAGATATTCTGTTACTACATGGGAATGAGGTTAGACCATAACCGCTATTCAGAAATCCGTTCTGACTTCATGCTGACCCACCCCCTTTTCCGTACCAGCTGGCCCCTGTTCAACCACAAAACCGGGTATGAGCTGACCTATCAGGAGAATAAGGCTTACAACTGCAAACTGGCGGCAAAGGTACTTGATAGACTGATAATCGCTCCCGGCGAAACATTTTCCTTTTGGAACGCTGTACGGGGCGCAGATCGGGAAACGGCCTATAAAAATGGATATGTTCTGTCCGATGGACGGCTCCAGCTTTTGCCGGGAGGCGGGCTGTGCCAAATGAGCAGCTTTTTGTACTGGCTGTTTCTGCATACCCCGCTGACTATCACAGAACAGCACATCCACGGAATTGACCTCCATCTCAATATGCCCGGTATTCCCCAGGGCATTGACGCTGCGGTGGCCGAGGGCTGGCTGGATTTGAAGGTCAGAAACGATACCGCCCACACATTTCAACTCCTGGTTTCTGTTGACAGCCATAGCATGAAAGGTGTGGTGTTATCTGACACAAAGCTGCGGTCTGTCTGTCAAAAACAAATTAGTTAAATCTCCGCATTATATTAGGATTTTCTTAGGAAATAAACAACTTCATATTAAAGTTCCAAGTGCCGCTGTCCAGTAGAATAAAAGCTGACAGGGGCACTTTTGCTCGACGTTTGAAAGGAGCTTTTTATGATGGAAGAAAAAATGATGCAAGTCCGTAACGACCACCCGCGCCGCAGTCAAAAGCGTCGCCGGAAGCGGTCCCCTGGGGAAATATTGTGGCGACGCTGCTGGTGGTAGCCATTTGCGCATATGTCTTTCTATCGTTTAGCGAAAAGACGCCCGAGGAAGAACCGCCAGCCAGGGGCACATCCGCTCCGACTACGACCCAGGCGCAGGACAACGTGCAGGTCGGTATCTTAGCTGAAAGCACACAGCCAACGGCCAGCGACACCGATTGGAATTTGGTGCTGGTGAACTATGAAACCGCCATCCCCGAAAACTACGAGATCAATTTGGTGGAGGTAGCTGGCGGGGAGAAGGTGGATGAACGCATCCTCGCGGCCCTGACGGAAATGCTGGAGGCCGCGAAAGAGGGAAACCTGGGTCAGCTTCCAGTGGTGGTGTCCGGCTACCGCACTCAGGAAAAGCAACAGAGTCTTTTTGACAATAAGGCTGCCAAGTATCGGAAGGAGGGGCACTCCAAAAATGAAGCGGAAGAAATGGCAAAACAGTGGGTGGCTGTTCCCGGATACAGCGAACACCAAATTGGGCTGGCGGTGGACATCAGCGGAGCCACCTACGACCTCTATTTCTGGCTCCAGGAGAACAGCTACAAGTACGGTTTTATCTTCCGCTACCCGGGAAACAAGACGGAAATCACCGGCGTATCCGAGGAAGTCTGGCATTACCGCTATGTGGGCGTGGAAGCGGCCACAGAGATGTATGAAAAGAGTCTGTGCCTGGAGGAATATCTGGCGGAAAGGCAGGGGGAAGAATGAGCAGGTTGAAAATTGCCGTCCTGTTCGGCGGCTGTTCCCCGGAGTACGGGGTGTCCCTCCAGTCTGCCGCCGCTGTTCTGCGACACATGGATCAAAGCCGGTATGAGCCGGTGATGGTGGGCATTTCCCAGGCGGGCGATTGGTTCCACTACACCGGCCCAGTAGACAGCATTGAAAGCGACACTTGGCATAATGCGGAAACCTGTGTTCCTGCCGTCATGCGCCCTGATCGGAGCGCCCCGGCCCTCCTGGTGTTTGGGCCGGGGGATATACAGACGAGCCACCTGGACGCTGCGTTCCCTGTCCTCCACGGTCGGAACGGAGAGGACGGGACGGTGCAGGGCCTCTTTGAGCTGGCGGGTGTCCCGCTGGTGGGCTGCGGTGTGCTGGCCTCGACATTGTGCATGGACAAAGACCGCGCCCACAAGCTGGCCCAGGCCGCAAGGGTGGAGGTTCCCCGGTCTGCTGTTTTGGAACGATGGATGGGCGTCACAGTCGCTATGGCCGAAGGGGAAACGCTGGGCTATCCGCTGTTTGTCAAGCCCGTCCGGGCTGGTTCCTCCTACGGGATCACAAGGGTCATGGAGCGGGGCCAACTACCTGCCGCCCTGGAGCTGGCCTTTGCATATGACGACCACGTTATTTTGGAAGAAGCTGTTCCAGGCTTTGAGGTGGGCTGTGCCGTCTTGGGAAGCAAAACTTTGACGGTGGGTGAGCCGGACGAGATCGAGCTGGCCGGAGGGTTTTTCAATTTCACAGAAAAGTATACCCTGGAAACCTCCGCCATCCATGTGCCCGCCCGCATCCCGGCTCAGCAGCGGGAGCGGGTCAAGGCCAACGCCAAACGGATATACCGGGCGCTGGGCTGTCAGGGCTTTGCCCGTGTGGATCAGTTTTTGACGCCGGATGGCAGACTGATCTTCAATGAGGTCAACACCATCCCCGGCTTCACCGCCCACAGCCGCTACCCCAACATGATGAAAGCGGCAGGGATGCCCTTTGAACAAGTCATTTCATCCCTGATTGAACTGGCGGTGAAGCAATGACGGTCAGAAGCACCTCCCACTTGAAAGCGAAAAGATTTCCAGCTTTAGACGACTTTCGGCTGATTGCCGTGATCCTTGTAGTAGCCAATCACACCCGCTCCGCTGACGGCGAATTTCTCTGGCTTCTGACTGTCCTGCGCCGGGTGGCCGTCCCATTCTTCATTATGGTCAGCGGCTATTTTCTGGCCTGTGGGAACTGGCGCTCCACAGGGAAATTTCTGACAAAGACGGCGATACTCTACGGTGTGGGGGTACTGCTGTACCTGCCCTTGAACTACTACGCCGGACAGCTATCGCCAGATTTTTTTCGCCGGGTGATTTTTGACGGCAGTTTTTATCACCTGTGGTATCTCCCCGCCCTGCTGCTGGGTATGCCCATCGCCTATTATCTGAGCCGCTTCAAGCCACAGACGGCGATCCCGATTGCCGGGGCGCTGTATCTGATCGGGCTGGGCGGAGAGAGCTACTACGGCTTGGTGTCAAATATCCCTATTCTCTCCACCTTTTACAATGGTATCTTCCAGGTGTTTGACTACACCCGAAACGGACTTTTCTATGTGCCGCTGTTTCTCCTGATGGGGGCGGCAGGGATCGTATTCAGCCGGAGAACTTCTGTTATTGGGCTTCTGTGTTCTTTGGCCGCGTTGATCGTGGAGGCGCTTTTACTCCATCGGTCAGATATTCAAAGACACGACAGTATGTATTTCTTCTTTCCCTTCCTGATGGTATTTCTGTTTTCTCTGCTGTTGGAGGCCAATCAGGGGGAGCGGCGCGGTTTGCGTCAGTTGACCACAGTAGTATACCTGATCCATCCTTGGTGCCTCGTGCTGGTGCGTGGGGCGGCAAAGATAGTTGGGCTGACCGGCCTGCTGGTAGAAAATACGGTTGTGCTTTTTATCCTGGTCTTGGTATCCAGCTTCTTGCTGTCGCAGATGCTATTGCTGCTCCAGCCGCCCCGTCCTGTTCAGACTGGACGAGCCTGGATCGAACTGGATCGGGCCGCGCTGCGCCACAATGTCCAGCAGCTGCGATCCATACTCCCGGAGGGCTGTGCCCTTATGCCGGCGGTCAAGGCCAACGCCTATGGACACGGAGCGGTGTTGATTGCGAAAGAACTGAACCGCCTGGGTATCATGGCTTTCTGCGTTGCAACCGTGACGGAGGGGGCGGAACTGCGGCGGGGTGGTATTAAAGGGGAAATCCTGGTGCTGGGCTATACCCACCCGGAACAGTTTTATATGCTGCGAAGATACCGGCTGACACAAACAGTCGTTGATATATCCTATGCCCGGTTGCTGAACACCTACGGGAAGAAGCTCAAAGTCCATTTGAAAATTGACACGGGTATGCACCGATTAGGGATACCCGCAGACCGAAAAGAAGAAATTGCCCGTGTGTTCAATTACAGAAACCTTGTTATAACGGGTATTTTTACCCATTTGTGCGCCGCTGATGTAAGGACATCGGAACAGGAAACATTCACGATGGGACAGGCGGCGGCATTTGACCGTGTGATCTGCGATTTGAATAAGCGAGGTCTTAACTGCGGCAAAATTCACCTTCTGTCCAGCCATGGATTGCTTCAATACCCCGAACTGGCCGGAGATTACGCCAGGGTAGGAATTGCCCTTTACGGTGTGTTGAGCCAAGGATCAGATATGGAAAGCTGTCGGATCAACTTACGGCCTGTTCTGTCGGTGAAAGCGCGTGTTGCGCTGGTAAAAGATTTGTATGCCGGGGAAACCGCTGGTTATGGATTGGGCTATGTGGCCGAATGCGACAGAAAAATTGCCGTTCTGTCTATCGGGTATGCGGACGGTATTCCCCGCGCTTTGTCCTGCGGAAAGGGCCGGGTCTTAATTGCAGGATCGGAAGCTCCCATCATCGGCTTGATCTGTATGGATCAAATGCTGGTGGATGTCACGGACATTCCAGATGCTGCGGCAGGTGATACGGCGGTGCTGATCGGAACGTCCGGCAGTCGGCAGATTACCGCCTGTAATCTTGCGGAGCAGACAGAGACCATCACAAATGAAATATTAAGCCGGTTGGGGAATCGACTGAATCAAATCATCACCTGAGCCGCCAAAAAAGAAGAATAACCACCTATCAGATACCCCTCAAATCGTCCGATGGGATCGCCCGCCAGACTCAGTTCTGGCGGGTGGCTTTTTTCTACAGTAAAGAATTTTTTGAAAGCAAAAAACGTCGCTTTTGAACCCTGGAGGTTGTGGTAGAAAGGTGAGGGAAGGCAGTGCAGAAAGGTACGCAGTGAGTATAGCAAACAAAAACTACTTCCTCACGCCCAACGAAATTTTTTCTCTGGGATTATCGTCTGGGGAGTTCTCAGTGTACGCCTACCTGCTCTGCTGTGAAAACCGAAGCACCTACCAGTGCTGGCCCAGTTACCCAGCTACAAGCAGTGCGGATGAGCGCCAACACAGTCCGCAAGTATGTGCGTGAACTGGAGGAGCGGCAGCTCATCAGTACAGAAAGCACGACCGTCACCACCAAGGCTGATCTGAAGCGCAACGGCAATCTGCTCTACACCACCCGCCTGATCCAACCGGCGCTGGATCAGTTCTACGAACAGCAGTTGGCGTAGATAGATGTGGCAGTTGATTGTCAGCGAGCCGCACAAGCACTCGCACTCCGCAGTGATAGCGCGCACTCAGCGTAACAGCCTGTGCGCCGCTGTGTGGCCCCGATGGTGTCCGAAGGGTAACAAGCCGCCGCTCACCGCAGACGCAGCCGTGTCCAAAGCGTGTGGCCGGTGTGCGCCATCCAGTGAATTCAGCACAACCGAAAGTGGCAGGTGAACCGAGGGGTCGAAAAATGTGCAGGATAAAGGCCGGGGGTCGCTTACGCGTCCCCCGGCCAGCCACACCGCCCCGCAGAGCGGGTCGGGGCTTTTCCATAGGTGGTCGGAATTTCAACTTTTTGCTGTGGAAGGTGGTCGGTATCAGCAAATCCAGAGAGAAAATCTCAGTGTTTCGCCTTTTTACAAGGTGACCGTTATAGGTGGTTTTCAGAGCTTTTACGGGAGTCGGTGCGGGGGTCATTTTTCATCCCCTGGAGTCAAGCCGGGGGTTAGTTTTTCCTCTGCCCTTACAGCCGCCGCAATACTGGCGGGTCAAGGCGGGGATATTTACGAATTTCAGGAAGGTCATCATGCCAGGAGAAAAACCAGTTTGCGTGCGAACCTCCCCTGAGACACAGCAACTCGTCAAAGAGATGTGTCCTCTGGACAGCTGCCGTCTGCTCTTCAAGCTGGCGGTGGAGCTGGACATGGTGATGAATGTGCTGGCGGCGGGGATGGAGATTCCTGATGAGCAACTCCGCACACTCAGAGTCGGTGCGTCCAGGATATGAAAAAGACCCGCGGCAACGTCACGCTGGACGACGCCGTCCGCTACCAAAAAGGCAGTCTGTAATCACCCACACTCTGTTCAAATTCTGCGTTGCAAAACAAAGAATAAAAGTCCCCGAAAAATCAATACAGCGAAGCGTCGATGTCCCTGTGAGTGTTCAGCAGTTGCTTCGTAGCAAACAAAGGAGAGACCTATTAAATTTCTGATAACTCTCCTCAATTCCGGTAGCTATCCCCGCCCGGTTGTGGTATGGTGTGTCACTGCAAAGGAGGTGGGCGAAAATGAGAAAAATCCTGGAAGATTTCTACTACGGCAACATCACACCAAACGAACAACAGATGACCCCCAGCTCAGAAATGGAGAAAGCAGCAGCTCGTGTCACCAGCTACGAAAAGCAGCTCATGGAGCAACTTGAGGAAAGTAAACAAGAGGTTCTCACAAAACTTATCCGGCCACAGCATGAGATCAACAGCATCACAGCAACCGAGAATTTCATCCTGGGTTTCCGGCTGGGCGTCAGGATCATGGCCGAGTGCATGGATGAAAATGATGGCGACATCAGAAACGGAGGTGGGTAACAGTGGCAAAGAAACGAGCAAACGGTGAGGGCAACATCCGCAAGCGCAAGGACGGTCGCTGGGAGGGACGCTACACCGCCGGCTACGATCCCAAGACCGGCAAGCGGATCATCAGAAATGTGTTGGGCAAGACCCAGGCAGAGGTCAAAGAGAAGCTGGCCCAGGCGCAGCAGGAGACAGCAGGATTGGACGTAGGCCGCAGTGAGGACTATACAGTAGCCACATGGCTCCGCAGCTGGTACGAGCTCTACGCCAAACCCAACGTCAGGCCGGCGACGGCAGACCGCTACCACCTAATTATAGAGACCTACACCATCCCACACATCGGAAAAATCAAGCTCAAAAAGCTGACCTCCCGTGATCTCCAAAAGCTCTACAAAGATCTGATGGAGAAAGGCAGAGTTCAGGTACGCAGCGGCAAGGGCAATCCTGGATTGAGCAGTACAACGGTACGGAGCGTCCACCTCACCCTACACTGTGCCTTCGAGCGAGCGGTTAAAGAGAGACTGATTCCCCGCAACCCCACCGACGACTGCATCGCCCCCAAAGTACAGAAGGTGGAAATGAAGACACTCCTACCCGAACACCTCAAGTCCTATCTTGATGCCGCCAACGCTAGAGGAGTACTTCCCATGTTCTATCTGGAGCTGGTCAGCGGACTGAGGAAAGGCGAACTGGTGGCGCTCCTTTGGAGCGACCTGGACGTGGCACACAAGACAATCTCCGTCAGCAAACAGTATGTCCGCAACCCTAGTGGCGATGTGATGCTCTCCAGACCCAAGACAGAAACTTCGGTGCGGCAGGTGTCCATCCCGCAGGACGCGGTCGATCTGCTGATTCAGGAACACAGCAAGCACCCGGACAACCAGTACATGTTCCCCTCGCCGGTCACCGGAGAGATGTACCACCCCGATTCGGTGGTGAAGCTCCACGAGAAGATACTGAAGGACGCCAAACTGGAGCATATCCGCTTTCATGACCTGAGACACACATTCGCAACCCTGGCCCTCCAGAACGGCGTAGATGTGAAAACGGTCAGCAGTATGCTGGGCCACTACGACGCGGGCTTCACTCTCCGCACCTACACCCACGCCACACGTCAAGTCCAGAATCAGGCAGCAGAAACCATGGGAAATTTTATGGCACAGGTCATGTGAAGAAAAATTCAAGGCACAATCGAAGAAAAACAGGGGAGAGGTTCCTATCCGGACCTCTCCCCTCCGTCGTGGTTCATCCTATTGTGGGTCAGCGTGTGGGTCAAACAAAAGCCGCGAAAATTTACTCCCGCAAAATGTTCCGAAAACAAAACAAAATCCTCCGAAATCAACCGATTTCAGAGGATTTTTGGAGCTGCTGACCAGATTTGAACTGGT
>Ga0224748_10502_pt1 | contig 12244 bp, 10 predicted proteins | sample LIM_F_Water_Neg_FD_182074 | JGI IMG/M metagenome (GOLD analysis project Ga0224748, IMG submission 182074) | Enriched cells from gastrointestinal tract of the lab mouse from Pacific Northwest National Laboratory (PNNL), Richland, Washington... | ecosystem: Host-associated > Mammals > Digestive...
CCAACGGAGGGGGGAGCGACGGATAAGGCAGTTGGACGAACTGGAGGCAGACTGAATACAAAGCTGCACGTAATTGTGGATGGATTGGGGAACCCGGTTGAATTCATGCTGTCCGCAGGGAATGACCATGATGCAATCCATGCCGTTGAATTGTTGGAAAAGATAGAGATTAGCGGCAGCAATGTATTGGCAGACCGTGCTTATGGGGCAAAAGCCATCCGAGATTATATCTCAGAACAGAGAGCCAGCTATGTGATCCCGCCTCAGAGCAAAGAACGACATCACCATTATTCGCAGTTACATTGACCGGGCCTTATCTGCTAAAACGGACAACCGCCCAGATTTCCAGCACATGATTAAGGACAGCATCAAGGGCCTGTTTCGTGTGGTCCTGGTCTGGAAACTGGACCGATTTGCCCGCAACCTATATGACAGTGCGAACTACAAGGCACAGCTCAAAAAATATGGCGTCAGGGTTCTATCCGCCACGGAGAACATTTCGGAAGGACCGGAGGGCATCATCCTGGAATCACTGCTGGAAGGTATGGCGGAATACTACTCTGCCGAGCTGCCAGAGAAGGCAATTCGAGGCCACACAGAGAACGCTTTGAAATGTAAATACAACGGCGGCACACCGACATTCGGCTACCCCATCGATAGCAAACGCCACTACCAAATCGACCTGCGCACCGATCCTGTCGTGCTGAAAATTTTCACACGCTATGACAACGGTGAGACCATAAAGGGGATACGGGATTTTCTCATTTGTGAGAACTTCCAGAACGAGGTCACTCGGCTGGGTAAATTTGTCCATCAGCAAAACACAAGCTGGGATTGGTGAAAGTCCTTCGACACCCATATTTTTGCCAAACCATAGAAGACTTCGTAAACCTGTATAACCGAGACAGCCAGCAGAAGGGGGCAGCTACGGATACAGCTGTCCCATCTGCTGGTTTTTTTTGTTGCTCCGGCCTGGAACCTGTAAGCACAAGCCGGCCGCCGGATTCATATGAGGACTTCTCATGCACCACAATTTCATCCGCCCAACCGAACCAAGGCTCTCACGTCTCGGAAGAGCTTTCGATTTTACATGAGCTCATCCCGGCGTCCAGTCCTTCTCCATCCGCTTTCCGGAATATGTTTTTCTCCTTGCCCGAGTCTCCGGGGAAGCCGGGGCGGAATATCCATATGCCAAACTTGCCCTTTTTTGTTAAAATGTGGTCATGATCTTGTACGAGGAGGGATGAGTATGGCAGAAACGATTTATGGATATGTCCGGGTTTCCACCCAAGAGCAGAATGAGGCGCGTCAGCTGTCCGCCATGCGGGACTTTGGCGTTCACGAGGAAAACATCGTCGTGGAGAAGGTGTCCGGGAAGGACTTCAACAGGCCCCGTTACCGGCAGCTGGTGCAGGGATTGCGTCCGGAGGACGTGCTGGTGGTGAAAAGCATTGACCGCCTTGGGCGAAGCTACACAGAAATTCTGGAGCAGTGGTCCCTGATTACGAAAAAACACGAAGCTGCCATTGTGGTGCTGGACATGCCCCTGTTGGACACCCGGCAGAGTCGGGACTTGACCGGGAGGCTCATTTCCGACATCGTTCTCCAGCTTCTCAGCTACGTCGCGCAGACAGAGCGGGAGAATATCCGTCAGCGGCAGATGGAGGGCATTGCCGCGGCAAAGGCCAGGGGCGTGCATTTTGGGCCGAAGGCCCAGGCCCTGCCGAAGAATTTCGAGGCGTTTCATCAGGCGTGGCGAAGAAAGCAAATGACGCTGCGGGACGCTGCAAATGCCTGTGGGATGCCGAAATCCACCTTTTATGACGCTGCCCTGCGGGCGGAAACAGAAGCTGAGCGCACATAAAAAGGCTGGACGGAAAAGTGTACAACTCCGTCCAGCCTTTTTTGATTTGCTCAACCGCTTTCATTACTACATATCGGCGCCATTTTATCAAAAATAATAGTCTGAATAAAAATAATTTTTCGTCCGGAGTTGTACGCAACTCCGGACAATCTTTTTCTCTCAACCGGAAATTCGGGCACGGAGGAGGGACGGATATGGCGGACATGAAGCAGTTTACCACCCTCAAAGTCCGTCTCTATCCCACGCCGGAGCAGGCGGAGCTTCTGGAAAAAACCTTTGGCTGCTGCCGGTATCTCTGGAACCAGATGCTGGCGGACGTGCAGGAATTTTACGCCGCCACGGACCTCCAGTATATCCCCACTCCCGCTCATTATAAAAAGGAAGCCCCCTTCTTAAAAGAAGTAGACAGCCAGCCTCTGTGCACGGTTCATCAGAACCTCCGGCGGGCGTTTCTGGACTTCTTCCGGAACCCGGCGGCCTTCCGCTACCCCCAGTTTAAAACGAAAAAGGCCCGGCGGGATTCCTTCACCACCTACTGCCGCCAGTACCGCAGCGGCCCCACGGTCCTCATGACCAAAGAGGGCGTCCGGCTGCCCAAGCTGGGGCTCATCCGGGCCAAGGTCCATCGCAGCCCCCTCCACTGGTGGTCCCCCCGGTCCGCCACCGTCACGAAGACGAGAAGCGGCAAGTATTTCTGCTCCGTCACCTTCGGCTATGCCGTCCAGGAACCCCCCGCACCCCTTCCCACGCCGGAAACCACCCTGGGTCTCAACGACTCCCTCTCCCACTTCTACGTGGACAGCAACGGCCATCGCCCGGACCCGCCCCGCTGGCTGGAGCGGTCCGGAGAGAAGCTGGCCCGGATGCAGCGGCGGCTCTCGAGGATGGAACGCGGGTCTAAAAATTACGAGGAACAGCTTCAAAAGCTCCGGCTTCTTCACGAGCACATCGCCAATCAGCGGCGGGACTTCATCCACAAGGAATCCCGGCGGATAGCCAACGCCTGGGACGCCGTGTGCCTGCGAGACACCGACCTGACGGAGCGAGCCCGGAATCTGCGGGGCGGAAACGTTCTGGACGCCGGCTTCGGCCTCTTCCGGGACTGCCTCCGCTACAAGCTGGAGCGCCAGGGCAAGGCCTACATTGTCCTGGCCCCCTACACCCCCACCGCCAAAACCTGTCACGCCTGCGGCGGGGTCCATGAGGCCCTGCCTCCCCGGGCCCGGCGCTGGACCTGCCCCCATTGCGGCGCGGACCTCTCCCGGGAGGTCAACGGCGCGCAAAACATCCGGGACATGGGCCTGGCGGAATTCCTGAAACAGAAAACGGAGGCCGCCTGACGCGGTCCCCCTTGCCGCTCGGGACGGCGGCGAATGCCCATAGGCGCGGCGGGAAGCGCTGATTTGATTGGCAGATCAAGTCCTCTGCCAATGAAATCAGCGTTCCCCCAAGGCCGCCCGGTGGGAAGAAGAGAGGGCAACTCCCCTTGGGGACGGCGCCCGAAGCCCGGCTTTCCGGGCCGTCCACTCAACATAATATTTTGCTTCCCCAGGGAACGGAAGGATTCGTTCCGCGCGTTTGCAAGGAGACTGCCATGCTTTGTATTTCCATGAAACCCGGCGACTATTTCACCGTCGGGGACAGCACCGTTGTCCAGTTCGACCGCCTCCACGGCGAGCGGGTCTGCCTGATGATCCAGGCCCCCCGGGAGGTGCCCATCCTCCGGGGAGAGGTCCTGGAGCGCCACGGGGGGCAAAAGCCCTCCTGCGTCCAGGAAAAACCCGCCCGGTATGTGCGCCAGCTCCCCTGGAACCGGGAGAAGAAGCTGGCCCTGCAAGAGCTCCGGGAGGCTCTGGAGCGCATGGATGGCGGCCCCGAGGCCCAGCTGCTCCGGGAAAAGCTGGACGTGATTTTCCCCAGGCCCTCCGGAGACGGAGAGGCGGCTTCCCTTTGATTTCACCCGGTCCTAGGCCGGTTGAAATATTGTCCCGCGCCGGAGGACGGAACCACCGTGGCCACGGCGGCCCGGCTCCTCGGCGCTCCATGACCTGTGCTTCGGTAAAAGGATGCTCCGGGGCACATTAATAGACTGAAAGGAGTTCAATTATGCGTATCCAACACAACATCATGGCGATGAACGCCTACCGCAACTACAACACCAACACCAGCGCTCTGAGCAAGAACCTGGAGAAGCTCTCTTCCGGTTACAAGATCAACCGCGCCGGTGACGACGCCGCCGGTCTGGCCATTTCCGAGAAGATGCGCGCCCAGATCACCGGCCTGAACGCCGCCCAGAAGAACGTCAAGGACGGCATCTCCCTGGTGAAGACCGCTGAGGGCGCCATGCAGGAGATCCAGGACATGCTCAACCGCATGGACTACCTGGCCACCCAGTCCGCCAACGGCACTTATGACGATCCCGTGGACCGTCTGAACCTCCAGAAGGAAGTCAACGCCCTGCGTTCCGAAATCGACCGTATCGCGGAGAGCGCCAACTTCAACGGCATCCCCCTGCTGAGCGGCAAGCAGAGCGTGACCGCTGCCGAGGACGCCAGTGTTACGATGAGCGTTAACACGGTGACCAGCAATGTTGGTGCTGCTGCCGCAGGCGGCACGGCTACCATTGAAGACTCGAAGTTCACCCCGGCCACCACTGCCATTGACGGCCTGCACCCCGGAACGCCGGTTGTCAATCATGTGGCCCCCAGCTTCAGCATTGATATTTCCGGCGTCAGCCTGACCGGTGTTACGACCGACGCTGGCGGCGACGAGATTACCATCACGATTGGCAACGCGACGATTACGGCTGCTGTGAGCGTGGCGAACACGGGTGACGAGCTGAGCGGCACGGCTCTCGCGACCGCCTTCAATAACGTTACGGTCAACATTGGCAGTATCGAATTTACTGTGTCTGATTTGGGCAACGGCAAACTCGGCTTCCAGGCCACGAACCCAAGCCTTACAGACGGCATGGCAACCACCATCAACGCAGAGATTGAAGGCGCAAAGGTCGAGGTCGGCAGCAGCGTAAACACTGTGGGAACGAAGGGCGACTGGATCCACGGCGTTCAGGACGTTACAAAGGGTGCGGACTACGTGGACGGCCACTTGGGCGGCATCAGCCTCAAGCTGGACCAGGATATTGTTCGGGACGGCAGTACGCTAACCATTGGTGACCAGACCTTTATCTTCAAGGTGGGCGCGAATTCTGCCACAACGCAGGGAGGAGGTGCCGCTCACCTGATCGACCTCAGCAATGTTACTGGCGATATCTATAAGGCAGCCGCCGATGAGATTGCCAAGAGCAGCATCACGATTACAGACGCGAACAATAACAATACCACGTTTAAGGTTTCTGCGGTTGATGGTGCCACCATCCACATTGACCAGCAGAAAGCGACTACTGGCACCGACGTGAATTACGATGCCGACATGCTGAAGGGTCTCTTCGGCCTCAGCCACAAGACGACTGCCGAGACGCCCGCTACCATTGAGCTTTCCGGCGCCGCCGCTGCCGCCGACGTGAAGGACGGCGACATGGTGAGCCTCAACGGCAAGACTTATACCATTGGCGCTGCTCCCGAGGGTGCGAAGAACGCCGAGGACTATATCTCTGCCGCCAGCTTCAACGCTCTGGTGGCCGACGCGGCTACCGAGAACCTGAAGAAGGCCGCTGAGGAAGTCCTGGCCGGAACCTCTTACGCCGGTCAGTACACCGTCACCGTGGCGGGCGGCAACGTCAAGATCGAGGCTACTGCCGGCCGCAACTCGGATGATGCTGCCAAGCTGACTGAGATCACCAACGCCATCCAGGCCAAGGCCGGAAAGGTGTCTCTCTCCAAGATCAGCGCGGACAATGTGGGCAAGGGCGGTCTGAACCTCCAGATCGGCGACACCTCCGACAGCTTCAACCAACTGTCGGTCAAGATCGGCGATATGCACACCAAGTCCATGGGCACCATGGAAGAGAAAGTAGAGGGCGGCCAGGCCACGCCTTTGGCGGGCAAGTCCATTGCCGATATCGACATCAGCAACATTGACGGCGCTCACGAGGCCATTGACGTCATCAAGAACGCCATCAACTACGTCTCCGGCATCCGCGGCGACCTGGGCGCTGTCCAGAACCGCCTGGAGCACACCGCCAACAACCTGAGCGTCATGGCGGAGAACATCCAGGACGCCGAGTCCACCATCCGCGACACCGACGTCGCCGAAGAGATGATGGCTTACACCAAGAACAACATCCTGGTTCAGTCCGCCCAGGCCATGCTGGCTCAGGCCAACGCCGTTCCCCAGGGCGTGCTCCAGCTGCTGGGCTAATCCCCGGGCTGACCGTTCTTGGAATATCAAAAACCCAGCATTTACGGGGCGGGCTTCGGCCCGTCCCGTTCCCTGTTTTTTGGAAGCTTTCCGGTTCCACTCCGGGGACCCTCCAAAGAACAGGAACAAAGGAGGACGATTATGGCAAACCCTGTACTTTCCATCGGCATTATTTTCCGGGATGACATCCGCTGTATTGAACGCTGTCTCAAGGCGCTCCAGCCCTTGCGGGACGCCATTGCCTGCGAGCTGGTCATGGCCGACACCGGGTCAAAGGACGGCAGCCGGGCTGTGGTGGAGAAATACGCTGACATCCTGTTTGACTTCCCCTGGATCAACGACTTCGCCGCCGCCCGCAACGCCGTTCTGGAACGCTGTACCGGCGAATGGTTCCTGGCTGTGGACACGGATGAATATCTGGACGCGGACATTACGGAGCTGTTGACCTTCCTGCGGACCTCCGGCGGCGGCGCAAACCTCTGCCGGGTGAACATCCGCAACTATAAATCCTATGAAATGGACGGGGCTTACGCCGATTTCTATACCCTGCGGCTGGTGCGCCTTTCCACCGGCGTTCGCTACCGGGGGGCCATCCACGAGTCCTGGACGGGAATTGACCGGCTGGGCCACGTCATCAAGCTGGCGAATACAATTTTCCATCACGACGGCTATGTCAACATGGCCAACAACGCGGAGAAGCTCAAGCGGAACATGACCCTTCTGCGGCAGAAGCTGAAAAAGGAACCCCAGAATCTGCTGATCCGCCTCCAGATCATTGAGAGCGGCATCCGGGAAGAGGACTATCTGGAGCAGATCCGGAAGGCCGTGGCCCTGGTGCGGCGGAAGCCGGCGGGATGGAACGTCTTTGGTCCGCCGATTCTGCGCTATGCCGTGCTAGTCGCCCGAGACCGGAAGCTGCCGGAATTTGACAAGTGGGCTGCCCAGGCCCGGAACTGGTTCCCGGAGTCCTATTTTACCCGTCTGGACGTAAACGCTCAGTGCATGTCTGCCTCCTACGACAGCGGGGACTATACCGCCGCCATTCTCCAGGGCGAGGAGTTGATGGAGGCTTATGCCGATTACCGGGCGGGCCGGGGGGATATGGATTGTCAGGTCTACAGCACCCTGCACTGCTCCTCGCCACAGCATGAAAACATTTTCCGGCTGATGCTGGCGGTGTCGTACCAGAAGGACAAGCGGATGGAGCGCTGCATGGAGGAGCTGGAAAAGCTGGAGGTCACCCAACTGGATGGCGCTCTGTCCAACAACCTCACGAAGCTTCTCTGCTCTCTTCGAAACGAAAGCCTTTTGGATACGGACGCCCTGACGCGGGCCATCTGGAAGGGCGTCACTTCGCCGGTTCCCAGCGAGAAGAGGGCGGAGGAGCGGCGGCGGATCTTCCTGCTGGTGGGTTCCACCGCCTTCACCCCCGGATACTGCCGGGAGGAGGAGGCCAAGGGCCAGCGCCATGCTTACACCCTCTTTACCCCCCTGGCGGGGCAGTGCGGCCTGGGGACCGCCGCGGCCATCCTGGAGTCCGAGGACCCGGGGGAGATGACGGAGCTTCTGCGGAGCGTGGAGAAGTGGAACGAGCTGCCCTTCCCGGCGCTGTCTCACGCCATAGCCAAAGGGGTGTCCTTCCCCCTGCCGGACCGGCCCCTGCACCTGGAAGAGATGGACAGTCTGGCCCGGCGTCTGGCGGGAGACTGGGGGGCGCTGTTCCAGCTGGTGAAGGCTGCCAGGGATACTCAGGGAGATTGGCAGCGCATGGCCTGGGAATGGGCCCTGGTCCAGGCTGCTGTCCAGAACTGCCGGTGGGACCGGGCGGAAGAGGGCTGGACCCTGGTCCAGGCCTATCTGCGGGCGGAGAAGGCCTTCCAGACCAGCTGCTACGCGCCGGAGGCCCTGCGGGAGGACCATCTGGCCATCCTGCCTCCGGTGAACCGCTTTGGATGGTACTGCATCCAGGCCTTCGCAGCCCGGAAGGCCGGCAGGGCGGTGGAATATGTCCGGCTGCTGCGAGAGGGCCTTCGTGCCTGTCCCGCCATGAAGCACATGGTGGACTTCCTGCTGGAGAACACGCCGGAGCTCCAGGCCCCGCCGGAATCCCCCGCGCCGGAGCTGCTGGAGCTGGCGGAGAAGGTGCGGGCTCTGCTGGCCCAGTATGACCCGGCGGACCCGGCGGTGGCGGTGTTGAAGGCAAGTCCCGCCTATCAGAAGGTTGCACATTTGATTGAGAGCGCATAAAATAGTGAGCTGAACAGCGGAAAGGAGCCACCTATGATTGTTCCTGTTTCCTTTAATGCACCCCGGGACCCCAAGAATCCGCAGATTCACCAATACACGGAGATTACCCTCAGCGGCCCGGAGTTCATGAAGGGCTTCCCGCTAATGACAGTGGATGTGGACAGCTATCTGGTGGGGGCGGAAATTCAGACGAAGCTGAACTTCGATCCCCTTCCCGGACGCCATTGCATAGCCATGGGAAAGGTCTGTGCCACGGCGGATAAAATTACATTCATGATTGATCTGGACCACGATTATGCCTCGGTGGCACAGAATGACCCCCAATGTCTGGTTGAGTCTTATACTATGGTGGACCTGCCCCGCCGTGCCCGGCGCAAAGGCACCATCATCATCCAAAACGACGTCTGGGTGGGCCACGGGGCTACCATCATGAACGGCGTCACCCTTCACAACGGCTGTGTGGTGGCAGCGGATTCCGTAGTAACCAAAGACGTTCCCCCATACGCAGTGGTGGGCGGCAATCCAGCCCGCGTCTTAAAATATCGCTTCGACCCGGAAATCATTGACGCCCTCCAGCGGATTGCCTGGTGGGATTGGCCGGACGAGGCCCTGCGGGAGCGGAAGATGGATTTCTTCCTGCCCCCGGCGGAGTTTGTTGCAAAATATCTCCCTCTGGCGGACAATCCGCCCCCCCCCGCGGACATTCTCCCGGAGGCCCGGGAGGCAGGGCGGGAAATCGTCCTCTTTGTGCCGGACGTGGAGAGCAAGTGGCCCCTGTATCCCAGCGTGCTGGCGGAGTATTTCACGAAGGACCGCCCTCACGCGGAACTGCTGCTGTACCTGCCGGAGGATCTCTCGAAGCCGGAGTATCTCCAGCCCCTGGAAGAGGCCCTGAGCCAGTACGAGGACCGGGACAGCTATGTCACCCTCCAAACAGGCGCCACCCTGGACGAACGCCTGCTCTTCCAGTGCGCGGATTATTACGTCACCACCCGGAGCCGACCGACGGTGGCCCGGACCTGTCTGGCGGACCTCTATCAGGCAAAGATCCTTTATGGAACAGACACCCAGCTTTTCCCCGAACGCCTGGGAGAGAGCCGGAAGGGAGGTGTCTGAAATGGAGATCACATCTCTTCGCATCCCGGACGTAAAGCTTCTGGTTCCCGCGTACTTCACCGACAGCCGGGGCTGGTTCGCCGAGACCTACTCCAAACGGACCCTGGCGGCCCAGGGCATCACAGCGGAGTTCGTCCAGGACAACCACAGCCTGACCCTTCACAAGGGCACCATCCGGGGCATCCACTTCCAGCGGAATCCAAAGGCCCAGGGGAAGCTTGTGCGCTGTGTCCGGGGCCGGATTCTGGATGTGGCGGTGGACCTGCGGCAGGACTCGCCAACTTACAAGCAGTGGGTATCCGAGGAATTGTCGGCGGAGAATCACCGGCAGCTGTGGATTCCCCAGGGCTTTGGCCACGGCTTCCTGACCCTGGAAGACCATTGCGAAGTCCAATACAAAACCGACGAATTCTACGCCCCGGAGTGTGACGGAGGTATTGCGTGGAACGACCCGGAAATCGCCGTGGACTGGGGCGGCGTCGCGGGCCCCATTCTCTCGGATAAGGACCGGGCCTTGCCCCTTTTGGAACAGAGCGGGGTGTATTTCAGCAGGGAGGAAACGACATGAGTCAGCAAACAGCGATTCAGGTTCTGAAACCGAAATTTCACATAGAAGAATGTCTGGCCCAGGTGCGGGAGTGCCTGGAGAGAGGCTGGACGGGCGCTGGTTTTAAAACCGTGGAGCTGGAGGAGCAGTGGAAGACCTACACCGGCCACTCCCACGCCTGCTACCTGAACTCCAACACCGCCGGTCTTCATTTGGCGGTGCGCCTGCTAAAGCGCCGGTATGGCTGGCAGGACGGTGACGAAATCATCTCCACGCCCATCACCTTTATCTCCAGCAACCACGCGATTTTATACGAGAACCTCCGTCCCTGCTTTGCGGATGTAGACGAATATCTCTGCTTGGACCCGGAGGATGTGGAGCGGAAGATCAACGCGCGAACCCGGGCGGTGCTCTTTGTGGGCTATGGCGGCCGTGTGGGGCGGCTGGAGCGTATTCTGGAAATTTGCCGCCGGCACGGGCTGCGGCTGATTCTGGACGCGGCCCACATGTCGGGCACCCGGGTCAAGGGTGTGTTCCCCGGTACATGGGAGGGGGTGGACGTGGCGGTCTACTCCTATCAGGCTGTGAAAAACCTGCCCACAGGAGACAGCGGCATGGTTTGCTTCTCGGAGGGGGAATTGGACACGGAGTGCCGCCGGGAGGCCTGGCTGGGCATCAACAAGGATACCTATTCCCGTTCCAGCAATAGTGGGACTTATAAATGGAAGTACGACGTGGAAACCGTGGGCTTCAAATACAACGGCAATGCCATCATGGCGGCCATAGCCTTGGGGCAGCTGCCTTATCTGGATGAAGAAAACGCCTATCGCCGGACGCTGGTAAAGCGCTATGACCAACGGCTGTCCAGCAATCCCCGGGTGCAGATCATAGGGGCTCCTTATGCGGAGGAATGTGCTTACCACATCTATGAAATCCTGGTCCCGGACCGGGAAGCCCTGCTGGCCCGTCTGGCGAAGGAGAACATCTATGGCGGCGTCCACTACCGGGACAACACGGAGTACGCGATGTATGCCTACGGCCAGGGAAGCTGCCCCCGGGCCCATGAGCTTAGCCAGCATCTGCTGACCCTGCCACTCCATCTCTATCTGACTCTGGAGGACGTGGACCGGATTGCGGCGATTGTCAATCAGAATGTTTTCTCCTGAAATTAAGCCCTTGTACAATGATTTGCCGAAAGGCATAGGACAAAAGGAAATGAGGAGAAGAGACTTGTCTGGTTTAAAGATAGGCGATTTTGCAAGAAAAAGCGTAGTAATTACGGAGAAAATGATTCAAAAGTACGCAGAGCTCTCAGGAGATTATAACGCACTTCATTTTGATGATGCCTTCGCGAAAGAAACGATATTTGGAAAACGCATTGCGCATGGAGGGATTACGGCATCCATTATCAGCGGCCTCTTGGGAAGCGATCTGCCAGGAAACGGATGTGCGTTTATAAATCAAACTCTCCAATACAGGAAACCGCTTTATGTGGGAGATACTGCCACGGGAGAAGTTATTGTTCGCAAAGTTATTCCAGAGAAAAAAAGAGTACTATTGGATAGTGTGGTCTATAACCAATTTGGTGACATTGTTCTGGAAGGAACCGCGCTTATGCTTGTGATGTAACAGTGGGGGAGAAGTGATATGCAGCATGACTATATGTTTGAGTATCGCCATATTCAGTTAAGGCCGTTGTGCCGGGAGGATATTGAGAGCCTGCGGAAACTACGCAATCAAAATCTAAAGTTTTTTTTAAATTCTAATTATATTACAGCTGAGCAACAAATGGGCTGGTTCAACCGATATTTAGAGAAAAATGATGATCTTATGTTTGCTGTGGAACTGCGCAAGAATCCGGGCGTGTTTATTGGCGCGATTTCGCTCTATAATGTGGACCACACATTAAAAGAGGCAGAGTGTGGGCGAACGGTGATTGATAAAGATAAGGCGCCAATTAAAGGAATCGGTACAGAGACAACGGTAGCTGTTTGCCAAATTGGTTTTTTACAGTTAGGATTGAAGAAAATTACCGGAACGATATTAAAGTCAAATCCAAGAATATTAAAAGTAGATACAAGAGCAGGCTTTATTGTTGCAGGTGAGACAGAGGACTGTTACAAGATAAAGATGACACCGGAAACAATTCA
>Ga0224748_10503_pt1 | contig 12238 bp, 10 predicted proteins | sample LIM_F_Water_Neg_FD_182074 | JGI IMG/M metagenome (GOLD analysis project Ga0224748, IMG submission 182074) | Enriched cells from gastrointestinal tract of the lab mouse from Pacific Northwest National Laboratory (PNNL), Richland, Washington... | ecosystem: Host-associated > Mammals > Digestive...
CTTTATACCAACATGAACGCCATCCGCCGGGACGAAACCCTGGATAACCTCCATTCCTGTTATGTGGATCAATGGGATTGGGAAAAGGTGATCACCAAAGAGCAGCGCAGCAGGGAAACTTTGGAAGAAACCGTAAAGATGATTTTCAAAATCATCAAACACATGGAGCACGAAGTCTGGTATAAATACCCAGACGCAGTCAAGCGCCTGCCCGACCACATTACTTTCATTACCTCGGAAGAACTGGAAAAACGTTATCCTGAAAAAACCCCAAAAGAACGGGAAAACCTGATTACCAAAGAATATGGCTGCGTATTTCTAATGAAGATTGGCGATAAACTGTCCAACGGCCTCCCCCATGACGGCCGCGCCCCGGACTATGACGACTGGCAGCTCAACGGCGATATATTATTCTGGTATGAGCTGCTAGGCTGCGCCCTGGAAATTTCCAGCATGGGGATCCGGGTGGACGAAAAAGCCCTGGACGAACAATTGTCCAAGGCAGGCTGCGATGACCGCAGGAGCCTCCCTTACCATAAAATGCTCCTGGCTGGTCAGCTCCCCTATACCATCGGCGGGGGCATCGGCCAGTCCCGGCTGTGCATGCTATTGTTAAACCGCGCCCATGTGGGTGAGGTACAGGCCAGCCTTTGGCCGGAAGAAATGCGTAAGGTTTGTAAAGAAAACCATATTTTCCTGCTTTAAACGGCCCTTAGCAAAAAGGTAACCCCAAACCGTAAGGAACCGTGAAAGTGCCCGAAACGAACACGGCGTGGCCCTTTCACGGTTTTATTTTATTGTTTTAATTTCTGGACTCAATCTGTGCCAATTGATCCACCCGCCTCTGATGCCTTCCCCCTTCATACTTCTCATCCAGCCACTGGTCAACGATCATTTTTGCCATTTCCTCGCCGATAACCCGGGCCCCAAACGTAAGCACATTGGTATTGTTATGCATACGGGACAGCCGGGCGCTGTAAGGCTCGCTGCAAGTACAGACACGGACCCCTTTTACCTTTCCCGCGGCAATGCCGATACCGATGCCGGTGCCGCAGATGGCAATTCCGTAATCCGCTTCCCCTAAAGCCACGGCACGCCCCACTTTCTCACCGTACATAGGGTAATCGCAGCTCTCGGCCGAATCGGTCCCAAAATCTATCACCTGATAGCCTTTTGCCTCCACATATGCCTTAATCGTATTCTTCATCTGTACTGCAGAATGGTCATTTCCCATTGCAATCTTCATAATGGCCAGCTCCTTTCGCCAAAGGCTTGTTTGATACCGGGCTGCTTTCGGCATTATCTTTCTGCTGCCCGGGCGCATCTGTGTGCCAACAGCAAATCCGCCACTGTCAATGCAGCCATAGCCTCCACAACTACCACCGCCCTGGGCACTACGACAGGGTCATGGCGGCCCTTAATGGCTATATCCACATTTTCGCCGGCGCGGTTCACGGTCTGCTGCAGGCGGGCAATGGAAGGGGTCGGCTTAAAAGCCGCCCGGAAAACAATGGCGCCGCCGTCGCTGATCCCTCCTAAAATACCGCCGGAATGGTTGGTCTTTTTCCTGACCACACCGTCAGGTCCGGTATAAAACCCGTCATTGTTCTCGGAACCCCGGCTCCTTGCGGCGGCAAAACCGTCACCCACTTCAAAGCCCTTAACCGCCCCGATCGACATAACTGCCTTGGCCAGGCATGCGTCCAACTTGTCAAAAACCGGTTCGCCCAACCCGGCCGGCACACCGTCGATGATGCATTCCACTACACCCCCGGCCGAATCCTGCTCCTTTATCAGACGGTCCAGATACTCGGCCGCTTTTGCTGCTGCCACCGGATCCGGCATGCACAGGGGGTTTTGATCCCGGCAGGCCAGGTCAAACCGGCCAGGGTCAATTTCCACATCCCCAATGCTTTTTGTATAGGCGCGGATTTCCACGCCATATTGGGCAAGGAAGCGGCAGGCTACAGCCCCGGCTGCCACCCGCCCTACCGTCTCCCGGGCAGAAGCCCGGCCGCCTCCCCGATAATCCCGAAAACCATATTTGGCATCAAATCCATAATCCCCATGGCCCGGGCGGTACACATCCCGAATAAGCTGATAATCCCGGGAACGGGGATCCGTGTTGCGTACCATCATGGCGATGGGGGTGCCGGTCGTCTTCCCCTCAAAAACGCCGGAAAGCAATTCCACCTGGTCGCCTTCCCGGCGGGCAGTGGCAAACCGGCTTTGCCCCGGCTTCCTCCTGTCCAAATAAGCCTGAACCTGCCCTTCATCCAGGGGGATGCCTGCAGGGCATCCGTCTACGGTAACGCCCACCGCCTTCCCATGGGATTCCCCCCAAGTCGTAATGCGAAAAATCGTGCCGAAAACCGACCCTGCCATTATGGCGCCACCCGCACGATCACACAACTGTTAGGCTGGTTGCATTTGATCTCCTTTGCACACATTACCAGCAAGCCTTTTTCATAGTCAACCCTGAAAAACGTGATATTGCCGCTTTCATGGTTCATCACCGCAATATGCTGGTTGTCCGGGAACACGGCAATATCTTTGGGATATTCCCCGCTGACAGGCAGGCTGCACAAAAGTTCCAGCATCCCGGTTTCCTTATCCCGTTTAAATATCGACACGGTCTCGTCCCCGGCGTTGCCGCAGTACATATACTGCTCGTCTTCGGAAAACCTCATGCAGCAGGCCGCCGCAATCTGTTTGTGTTTGGGCCCCATAGTGGAAATGGTCTGGATTTTTTCAATCTCAGGGGCCTTTTCCCCGCTTTTCAAGGTAAAAACGTCCACCACGTTCTTTTGTTCATACATCAAATAAATAAAACGGTTATCCCTGCTGAACCGGAAATGGCGGGGGGCCGACTCCCTCTCGCACCGGATGGCGTCCACCTGGATCAGCCGTTCATCCTCTTCGCTGAACCGGTAAATTTGTACCTGGTCCATGCCAGAATCGGCAGTCATCACATATTTATTGTCGGGAGTCCGTCTGGTACATGTCACATGGGGGCGGAAATTCCTTTCTGCTACGCTTCCCATCCCTTTATGGAACACGCCGTCCACAATCTCCCCGACCCCTCCGTCCCTCCTTAGACGCAGAACCGTCGCCTTGCCGTCATGATAGCCGGATACGAAAATATATCGGTTGTTTACATCCGTGGACAGATGGCAGCCCCTCATGCCATTGATTTTGCTGCTATTTAGGCGGGAAAGGTTTCCGTTCTCCAAAATACGGAAAGCCACTACGCCCTCATCTGCTATAGAGTATAGCGTATCGCCGGTTTTAGACGCGATTACATAAGAAGAATTATCTACGTCCACCTCACATCGCTTCTCGAATTTCCCTTTCTCCACATCCACATCATAAATCGTAATGCCCTTTGCTTTTCCGGTATAAGAGTAAGACCCCACATATGCCATGTATTTAGCCATAATTTCTCCTCCTCATGCATTCATCTTCTCCGCCTAAATGGAATTACGTTTATCATACCACATCTTTATAAAAAAATCTATTCACAATGTATTGACATGCAAATATTTTTCTGTATAATGATAGATGCTGCCTGTTTATTATTACTAAACTTTTAACTTATTTATACGCTTAGTTAGTATTTGTAAACTTTTAGTGTGGTAAATGCCGGGCAGCCATGCCATGCCTGTACATTCAGCCTTGCCGTTTTGCCCTTCTTTGCGGTAGTTCCGGCCCTTATTGGCGGCGCTGCCTTCCGGACACAGGCCCGGCGCAGGCCCGGCCCCGGAAAATCCGCCGCGGCGCACAGGCATGCCGGTTGCCGGAGCAAAACCAATTTTCAAATATGCTTCAGAATAAAATGGGGAAAGGGTACCAAACATGGATATCGGATTAAAATTAAAAGAACTCCGGGTGTTAAAAGGCCTCACCCAGGAAGAACTGGCCGACCGCTCCGAGCTTTCCAAAGGGTTCATTTCTCAGTTGGAGAGGAACCTGACCTCCCCTTCCATCGCAACCCTGACGGACATCCTCCAATGCCTGGGGACGTCGCTGGGCGAATTTTTCAATGAACTTCCGGAAGAGCAGGTGGTTTTCGGCAAGGCCGATTATTTCGAAAAATATGACCCGGAACTGAAAAACGAAATTAAATGGATTATCCCCAACGCACAAAAACATGTGATGGAGCCCATTTTACTGACGTTGGAAGCCGGCGGGGAAACTTACCCGGACAACCCCCACGAAGGGGAAGAATTCGGCTACGTTTTGCAAGGTTCTGTGTCCATCCATGTCGGCAGCCGGATTTACCGGGCAAAAAAGGGGGAGTCTTTCTACTTTGTCCCGGACAAAAAACATTACCTTACCAGCAAAACAGGGGCCCTGCTGGTTTGGGTCAGCTCGCCGCCTAGTTTTTAACTAGGGAGATACATAGGAGGAACAATAAAATGAACCAGCCTTTAATTGATTTAAAACACATTACAAAAAGTTTTGACGGAACCCTTGTCCTGGATGATTTAAACCTTTCCGTTGCTGAAAATACATTTGTTACCCTTTTAGGCCCCAGCGGCTGTGGCAAAACCACCACCCTGCGGATTATCGGCGGCTTTGAGACAGCGGACAAAGGTCAGGTGATTTTTGACGGGGAAGACATCAGCAGGCTTCCGCCTAACAAACGCCAGTTAAATACGGTATTTCAAAAATATGCCCTTTTTACCCATATGGATATTGCGGAAAACATTGCCTTTGGCCTGAAAATCAAAGGCAAAACCAAAGCTTACATCCGGGACAAAATCCGGTATGCCTTAAAATTGGTAAACCTAGACGGGTTTGAAAACCGCTCCGTAGCCTCTTTAAGCGGAGGCCAGCAGCAGCGGATTGCCATTGCCCGGGCCATTGTCAACGAACCCCGGGTACTCCTTTTGGACGAACCCCTCGGTGCCCTGGATTTAAAATTGCGCCAGGACATGCAATACGAACTGATCCGTTTAAAAAATGAGCTGGGCATTACCTTCATCTATGTAACCCACGACCAGGAAGAGGCCCTAACCATGTCCGACACCATCGTAGTTATGAACCAGGGCTACATCCAGCAGACCGGCACGCCGGAGCAGATTTACAACGAACCGGAAAATGCTTTTGTGGCAGATTTTATCGGCGAAAGCAACATTATCCACGGAACCATGATCCGCGACGAACTGGTGGAAATTTTAGGCGCCCGTTTTGCCTGTGTGGATAAGGGCTTTGGCACCAACCAGCCGGTAGATGTGGTTATCCGCCCAGAAGATATTGACCTGGTGGAGCCAAAGGCCGGGGCTTTAACCGGCATATGCACCCACCTGATTTTCAAAGGCGTCCATTATGAGATGGAAGTGACTACCCCGGACGGGTTTGAATGGCTGGTGCACAGCACCGACATGTGCCCGGTAGGCAAGGAAGTTGGCATCCATGTAGACCCCTTTGACATCCAGATTATGAACAAACCTGCTTCAGAGGACGAGGAGGCCGTAGGAGTCAATGAATAGGCAAAATTTCCATACTGGGTTTTACCGCAAAGAATTGCTGGCAGGCCCTTATCTGGTCTGGGCTGCCGGTTTTATTGTCATCCCGCTGCTGCTTATTGTTTATTATGGGCTCACCGACAGGGCCGGCGCTTTCACCTTGGACAACATAAAGTCCATCCTGGCCCCCGAGCACGCAAAATCCCTGTGGCTGGCCCTGGCCTTGTCCTTTGCCAGCACTGCCATCTGCCTGGTGCTGGCCTACCCGTTGGCCATGATCCTGCGCAACCGCGGCGTTGGGAAAGGAAGCTTTATTGTGTTCCTTTTCATCCTCCCCATGTGGATGAATTTTTTGCTAAGGACTTTGGCCTGGCAGACCTTATTGGAAAAAAACGGGGTGATTAACGGTATCCTTTCCCTGCTGCATCTGCCGCCCCAAAGCCTGATTAACACTTCCGGGGCCATTATCCTGGGCATGGTTTACAATTTCCTGCCATTTATGGTCCTCCCGGTTTATAACGTACTCTGTAAAATCGACGACGACACGATTAACGCCGCCCGGGATTTAGGGGCCAATTTTCCCCAAACTTTGCTGCGGATATGGATCCCGTTGAGCGTACCCGGCATTATCAGCGGCATCACCATGGTATTTGTGCCGGCCCTGACCACCTTCGTCATCTCCAACCTGTTGGGGGGCAGCAAAATCCTCTTAATCGGGAACGTAATCGAACAGGAATTTACCCGTGGCAGCAACTGGCACTTGGGGGCCGGCCTGTCCTTGGTACTGATGGCCTTTATCCTGGCCAGTATGGCCCTTATCGCCAAATATGACAAAAACGGGGAAGGGAGTGCATTTTAAATGGCCCGGTTCAAACACTTTTTCAGACAGGCATGGCAGAACGCGTATCTGGCCCTCATGGTTATGTTTTTATATGCGCCTATTGGCACCATGATGGTTTTATCTTTCAATGCTTCCAAGTCCCGGACCCAATGGGGCGGTTTCACCTTGCGGTGGTATACGCAGATGTTCGCCAGCCGCAATATCGTTGCAGCCCTGCAAAATACGTTGCTTATCGCTTTTTTATCCGCGCTGATTGCCACCGCCATCGGCCTGGCTGCCTCAATTGCCATCAACGGCATGAAAACCGCGCCCAAGGCCATCCTCATAGGAGTCACCAACATCCCCATGCTAAATGCGGACATTGTCACCGGAATATCCCTGATGCTGGCATTTATCGCCTTTGGGATTTCCCTGGGTTTTCAAACCCTGTTAATTGCCCATATTACTTTTAATATCCCCTATGTGATATTAAGCATCATGCCAAAATTAAAACAAACCAACCGGTCCGCTTATGAGGCTGCCATGGATTTGGGTGCGGGTCCGGTATATGCGTTTTTTAAAATTATTTTCCCGGATATCCTACCAGGGGTGCTGTCCGGATTTTTACTGGCTTTTACCATGTCCCTGGATGATTTTATTATTACCCATTTTACCAAAGGTGCCGGGATCAACACCTTATCCACCTTGATTTACAGCGAAGTCCGCAGAGGGATCCGGCCATCCATGTATGCGCTGTCCACAGTAATTTTTATAGCTGTGCTGCTGCTTTTGATTGCCAGTAACTTTGCGCCGCGTAAAAAAGAAAAAGTTTAGCAAAAATTTACGGAACGCATGGGCACCCGTTAAAGTGTACGCATGCAGAATGGAGGAAATTATGAAAAAAAGATGGATTGCTTTGGGCTTGGTCATGGTTATGGCAGGAACTTTGGCCGCCGGCTGCGGCAGCGGGGAAGGGGAAACAGCAGGAACCACGCCAGGCACCACCGCCTTGGAAGAGGGCGGTTCGGATGAACTGTATGTATACAACTGGGGGGAGTATATTGACGAGGATGTTATTGCCCAGTTTGAAGAAGAAACAGGAATCCGCGTAATCTATGATTTATTTGAAACCAACGAAGAAATGTACCCGATCATTGAGTCCGGAGCCATTGCCTATGATGTTGTCTGCCCGTCCGATTACATGATACAACGGATGTTGGAAAACGATTTGCTGGCAGAAATTGATTTTAGCCATGTGCCCAATGTCAGCCAGATTGATCCGGCTTATATGGACATGTCCAAGGCCTTTGACCCAGATAACCGGTATTCTGTCCCTTACTGCTGGGGGACTGTGGGGATTTTGTATAACACCAAACGCCTGGAAGAGCTGGGGGTGGAACCGCCCACAAAATGGGCAGACCTCTGGGATGAAAGGCTGAGCGGGGAAATCCTGATGCAGGACAGTGTCCGGGACGCCTTTATGGTTGCTTTGAAAAAAAACGGCTTTTCCATGAACAGCACTGACGAGGGCGAACTTCAGCAGGCCAAGGAAGATTTGATTAGCCAAAAGCCTCTGGTACAGGCTTATGTAATTGACCAGGTAAGGGATAAGATGATCGGCGGGGAAGCTGCCGTAGGCGTAATCTATTCCGGGGAAATGCTGTATGTCCAGGGCGAAGTGGAAAACCTGGGCCTGGACTACGAGCTGGAATATGTGCTTCCGGAAGAAGGCACCAACTTGTGGCTGGATTCCTGGGTGATCCCTAAAAACGCCAAAAACAAAGAAAATGCGGAAAAATGGATTGATTTCCTCTGCCGCCCGGAAATTGCCAAACTTAATTTTGAATACATCACCTATCCCACCCCGAACAAAGGGGCTTTCGACCTTTTAGATGATGACATGAAAAACAACAAAACCGTTTTCCCGGATATTGACACCCTGCAAAACAGCGAAGTTTTTTCCTATCTGGGATACGACGTCGACTCTCTTTACAACGATTTTTGGAAAGAAGTAAAATCCAAATAAATTCCGTATACTCTGCTAGCCATCCGCACATACTACCGATAAAGGAGGTAATGGCATGAGAAATAAGGCATTGGATTACACAGCCCTGACCATAGCGATTATCGGTGCGGTAAACTGGGGTTTGATCGGATTTTTTGATTTTAACCTGGTAGCCTCCCTGTTTGGGGGAATGAGCTGGATCTCCCGGATCATTTATGCATTGGTCGGATTGTGCGGACTTTATTTGATCAGTTTCTATATGCAAAACGGAGCCGGAGAAATACGCTCGTAAGCATTAAAAACCCCGCAGCCCCATGGCGGCAGGACATGCTGCCTGGGGCAACTTTTATAAAAGCCCGGCTGCATTGTTGCTGCCGCCTTTATGGCTGGCTTCTGCCGCCCCTTCAGCCAACCTGTTAAAACCGATTATACATAAAGGAAAAAATCATGATAATTATTAAAGAAGGAAGGGTCATCGACCCGAAATCCGGAACCGACACGGTCACGGACTTGGCTATTGATCATGGAAAAATCGTAAAGTTAGGCCCAAACCTGGCCAAGGAGGCACAAGCTTCCCCCCATTGCCCGGGATACCGGCTGATCCGTGCCCGGGGCCTGGTGGTAGCGCCTGGCCTTATTGACGTCCACGTCCACTTCCGCGACCCCGGCCTGACCTATAAAGAAGACATCCAAACCGGGGCCAAAGCAGCGGCCAAAGGCGGCTTTACCACCGTGGTCTGCATGGCCAATACCAAACCGCCGGTGGACAACGTAGACACCCTGGAATACGTGTTGGCCGAAGGGAGGAAAACCGGCATCCATGTACTTAGCGCAGCTGCCGTCACCATAGGCATGAAAGGGGAGGCCCTTACTGACATGGAACGCCTGAAAGCCCATGGCGCCGTGGGCTTTACCGACGACGGGATCCCCCTGAAAGATGCCGCCCTTGCCAAACAGGCCATGGAGGAAGCGTTCCGCCTCCATGTCCCTATAAGCCTCCACGAAGAAGACCCGGCCTTTATCATCAATAACGGCATCAACCAAGGCGCAATATCCCGGCAATTGGGCATAGGCGGCTCCCCGGCATTGGCGGAAGACAGTATGGTTGCCCGTGACTGTATGCTGGCGCTGCATACAAAGGCAGCCGTAAACATCCAGCACATCAGCTCCGCCAACTCTGTCCAAATGGTAGGGCTGGCCAAAAAATTGGGGGCTAACATCTGGGCCGAGGCAACGCCCCACCATTTTTCTTTGGACGAATGTGCCGTTGCCCAACACGGTACCCTGGCCAAAATGAACCCTCCTTTGCGCACCGCCAAAGACCGGGAAGCCATCATTAGGGGGCTGGAGGAAAATATCATTGACCTGATAGCCACTGACCACGCCCCCCATAGCGCAGAAGAAAAAAGCCTCCCACTGGCCCAGGCGCCCAGCGGCATTATCGGCCTGGAGACTGCGCTGGCATTAGCCATTACCAACCTGGTAAAACCCGGGCGCCTTTCCTTACCGCAACTTATAGAAAAAATGAGCCTAAACCCTGCGCGGCTGTATCATTTGGAAAAAGGCACCCTATCCCCCGGCGCAGACGCAGACCTGGTATTGTTTGACCCGGAGGAATCCTGGACTGTGGGCACATTTGCATCGAAATCTTCGAATTCCCCCTTCATAGGAAAACCGCTGCAGGGCAAAGTAAAATATACCATCTGCAGCGGCAAAATAATCTATCAGGATTGTTGATATTTGTGCGGAGGGCAGGCCCCAACCTATTTGGCCTTGCCTTTCGCCTTTTTCTCTCTGGCTGCCTTTTCCGGCTTGGCGGCTTTTTGTTCTTTCCCGCCCTTTTCCGGCCTGGCAGTTTTTTCCTCTCTTCCTCCTTTGGCGGCTTTTACGCTTTTGGCTTCTTTATCTGGTTTGGCTTTCTTTCCGGTTTCCGCCTTCTTTACCGGAGGTTTCATAGGCGTACAAGAGAATACCAGAGTACACATAGGCGGCAAATCAATCACTAGAGAATTTTCTTTCCCGTCGTACTCTTCCTGTTTGCAAGTCTTCCCACGGGGATTCCCCTTTCCGCTGCCGCCAAACTCTACGGCGTCACTGTTGAGGATTTCTTTATATTTCCCGTAGAAAGGCACCCCTAACTGATACTTCTCATGCTCTACCGGCGCGAAATTGCAGACAAAAAGCAATGTCTCTTCCGGTTTATCCGTCTTGCGCACGAAACTGACAATGTTGTCGCCGCTGCTGGAACAATTGATCCATTCAAAACCGTCTGGATGATAGTCTTTTAAGTACAACGCAGGCTGTGCTTTATAGAGGGCATTCAGGGCCTTCACATAGTCTTGCGTAGTCTTGTGCACCGGGTACTGTAAAATATCCCATGGCAGCTCCACATCCTCATTCCACTCGGCAACCTGGGCAAACTCTTGCCCCATAAACAGGAGCTTCTTGCCCGGATGGCCATACATGTAGCCATAAGCCGCCCGCAGGTTGTTTGCTTTTACCTCGTAAGAGTCGCCGGGCATTTTACATAACATAGACGCCTTTCCGTGGACCACCTCGTCATGGGAGAACACCAGCACAAAATCTTCACTGTAGGCATAAAGCATGCTGAAGGTCAATTCCCCATAATGGTGGTTACGGAAATAGGGGTCGTACTTCATATAGCCGATGAAATCATTCATCCATCCCATATTCCATTTAAAGTCAAACCCCAGCCCGTCCTTTTTCACATCCCCTGTGATCTGGGGCCAGGCAGTCGATTCTTCCGCAATCAATATGGCACCGTTTTTCCGCCCTTTAAATACGGAATTTAAGTGTTTTAAAAATTCCACGGCTTCCAGGTTCTCGTGGCCGCCATACATGTTGGCTACCCATTCTCCGTCGTTCTTCCCGTAATCCAGATACAGCATAGAAGCTACCGCATCCATCCGGATCCCGTCTGCATGGTACTGTTCCGCCCAGAACAGGGCGTTGGCAATCAGGAAATTTTTTACCTGGGGCCGCCCATAATTATAAATCAGCGTACCCCAATGGGGGTGGGAACCTTGGCGGGGGTCCTGATGCTCATACAGGCAGCTTCCGTCAAAACAGGCCATCCCATAAGAATCCCTGGGGAAATGGGCCGGAACCCAGTCCAAAATCACGCCGATCCCCTGGCCGTGGAGATAATCCATAAAATACATAAAATCATCCGGAGTCCCATATCGGCTGGTCGGGGCATAATACCCTGTCACCTGATACCCCCAGGAAGCATCCAGCGGGTGCTCCATCACCGGCATCAGCTCCACATGGGTATATCCCATCTCTTTGACATACTCCGCCAGCTTTGGGGCAATCTCCCGATAGTTATAAAATTCTGAACCAGCAATCTCGTTTCCTTCTTCATCCAGGGATATGGGTTTCCGTATCCAGGAACCTAAATGCATTTCATAGATAGCCAACGGCTTCTTTTTGTTGTCCCCTTCCCGCCGTGACGCCATCCATGGGCCGTCGGTCCAGGTGAACTTCCCAATGTCCCAAACCACGGATGCCGTATTAGGCCGCAGCTCCGCGTAATTCCCATAGGGGTCTGCCTTCATCATAGGTTCCCCCCTCTGGGTTTTTACCTCATACTTATAAATAGCGCCTTCCTCTAGGCCAGGGATAAAAAGTTCATACACCCCGTATCCCCCTAGCCGTTTCATAGGATGCCTGCGGCCGTCCCACCGGTTGAAATCGCCAACTACGCTGACCCTCATGGCACAAGGGGCCCATACAGAAAAATATACGCCTTTTACGCCTTTGATTTCCATGGGGTGGGCCCCCATTTTCTTATAGACGTCGTAATAGATGCCGGCATCGAATTTCTTAAGCTCCGCCTCGCTGTACTGCGGGCCAAAGGCATAGGGGTCCCGGGCCTCCTGCTGGCTGCCGTCGCCATAAGTGACCAATAACGTATAGTCC
>Ga0224748_10504_pt1 | contig 12230 bp, 13 predicted proteins | sample LIM_F_Water_Neg_FD_182074 | JGI IMG/M metagenome (GOLD analysis project Ga0224748, IMG submission 182074) | Enriched cells from gastrointestinal tract of the lab mouse from Pacific Northwest National Laboratory (PNNL), Richland, Washington... | ecosystem: Host-associated > Mammals > Digestive...
GGCAATAGATGATTGATGTGCCGCTTTTAATATAGTAGAATATTTTCGTGGACATCGCAGCGTTACGGCGCTGCTGCCGGATTTAAAGAAATATCAGGCGTAGAGAGATTCCGAGAGTACATATGAATAAGAGGAGGAAGGGTCAGTGGACGATATAATGGAATTTGCCGACAGGGAAGAATTTAGGAAATGGCTTTCCGAGCATTGCCTGACACATGACGGCGTCTGGCTTTTGTTCGGCAAAGCGGGCGGACCAAAGACGGTAAAAGCAGGAGAAGCGCTTGAAGAGGCTCTTTGCTTTGGCTGGATTGACGGGCAGATGAAAAGCATCGACTATAAGACTTATAAGAAATATTTTTTCAATTCGCAGAGAGAAGAGTAAGTGGTCCGAGAAAAATAAGAAATTAGTCAGAAATCTTGAAGAGAAGGGGCTTATGACTGATTTTGGCAGAAGGAAGATAGAGGAAGCTAAGAAAAACGGTCAGTGGTACGCTCAAAACGCCGTGGAAATAACAGAGAAGCAGATTGCTGAACTGTCCGTACTGTTGGAAGGATATGAGCCTGCCCGTACGAATTTTGAGGCTATGTCTTTATCCGTAAAGAAAACATATACGCGGGCGTATTTTGACGCAAAGACAGATGCCGGTCGGGAAAAGAGAATTGCCTGGATGGTGGACAGGCTCAACAAAAATCTGAAACCGATGTAATAGTTACGGCGGGAAATCAGAAGTTGAAGAAGAAAGCGGCGGAAGGCTTTGTTCAGGATGCCTTTGACCATGAACAGTGTCTTGTGATTACGCAGGACGGTAAGAGGATACTGCTATCGGGGTGCGCCCACAATGGAATACTGAATATACTGGATCGGTATAAAGAGATATTTCATTCGGATCCGGATATGGTGATCAGCGGTTTTCATATGATGAAGGAAGAGGAATATTCGTCGGAGGATGTCTTGAATATTCAGAATATTGCCCATGAGTTGGTTAAGATGAACACGGTATTTTACACGGGGCATTGTACGGGAGAGGAAGCCTGCGGCATGATGAAAGAGATTATGGGAGAGAAACTTCAGGTGATACACAGCGGCGATACGATCCTGTAAAAGAATATTGTTGACATCGTACGTAACATGGGATACACTAATACCAACCAATAAAGTGGGTATTTCAGGAGGTGGCGTTATGTCAAATATTTATACGTCTGTTGATCAGTTGATCGGAAGAACACCGATTTTGGAATTGACTCATATCGAGGAAATGTATGATCTGAAAGCAAGAGTCCTTGCGAAGCTTGAATACATGAATCCGGCGGGGTCTGTAAAAGACCGAGTCGCAAAGAAGATGATTGATGAGGCCGAGAAAGCGGGAAAGTTAGGAGCCGGCTCCGTCATTATCGAACCGACTTCCGGGAATACCGGAATCGGTCTGGCGGCCGTTGGCGCTGCCAGAGGGTACAGAGTCGTTATTGTGATGCCGGAAACCATGTCCATGGAACGACGTCAGCTTATGAAGGCTTACGGCGCCGAACTGGTGCTTACCAAGGGAGAGGAAGGCATGAAGGGCGCGATTGCTAAAGCGGAGGAATTGGCCGATGAGATTCCCGGAAGTTTTATTCCGGGTCAGTTCGTCAGCCCTGCTAATCCGAAAGCGCACAGGGAGGGTACCGGTCCTGAGATCTATGAGGATACGGACGGAGAGGTGGATATCTTTGTCGCAGGTGTGGGGACCGGCGGGACTATAACTGGTGTCGGCGAATACCTGAAATCAAAGAATCCTGCCGTCAGGATCGTAGCTGTTGAACCGGCTTCATCCGCAGTACTTTCTTCCGGTACGGCGGGGCGGCATATGATTCAGGGGATTGGCGCAGGGTTTGTGCCGGAAGTCTTAAATACGGCGATTTATGATGAGATTATTCCTGTTTCCGACGAGGATGCATTTGCTGCAGGAAGGATTATTGGCAGGAAGGAAGGCGTTCTGGCAGGTATCTCTTCTGGCGCGGCGGCTTTCGCTGCGATCGAGCTGGCTAAGCGTCCTGAAAATGAAGGAAAGACAATTGTTGTGCTTTTGCCTGATACGGGAGACAGATATTTGTCTACGCCTTTGTTTGCGGAGTAGGAGGTAATCGTTATGATGATTTCGACGAAAGGAAGATATGCGCTTCGGGTGATGATTGATCTGGCGGAGAATTATGGAAAAGGTTACGTTCCAATGAAGGAAGTGGCCGAACGACAAAATATATCTTTAAAATATTTGGAGCGTATTCTTCCTGTTTTGACAAAGAACAAGCTGATTGAAGGGCTTCAGGGAAAGGGCGGCGGTTACCGCCTGGCGTCTGAGCCGGCAGAGTACCGCGTCGGAGATATCCTGCGTCTTACGGAGGGGAGCCTTGCGCCGGTGGCCTGCCTTAGCTGTGAAACGAATACGTGTGAACGCGCGCTAAGTTGTAAGACGCTGCCGATGTGGACAGAATTTCACAGGCTTACCAATACGTATTTTGACAAAATTGCATTGTCGGATCTGATGAGTTCATAAAGTTGTGCCTTGAATTCCGGAGTTTTCGGGAGTATCATGTTATAGAAATCAATATGTATTTCCGGCGTAGACGATACATTCTGCGGCGATTCTGTGCGAAGATGCCGCGGTAAAGATGCAGCATTGCAGAGTGTAGGGATAGATTTGCCGGGGAAAGAGAGGAAGACAGGATTATGAAGATTGCAGTTACTTATGAGAATGGAAACGTATTTCCGCATTTCGGGCATACAGAGCAATTTAAGGTCTATGATATTGAAGACGGTAAAGTTACAGGGACGCAGGTGGTAGAAACAAAGGGAAGCGGTCATGGCGCTCTTGCGGGGATGCTGTCTGCATTAGAAGTGGATACGTTGATCTGCGGAGGGATCGGGGCGGGAGCGCAGAACGCTCTGGCTGAAGAGGGTATCCGTCTCTATGGCGGGGTGTCCGGCAATACGGATGAAGCCGTAGACGCTCTGCTTGCGGGGAAACTGGCGTTTGATCCGGATGTTCATTGCGATCATCATGGGCATAATCACGGATGCGGACATCACTGCGGAGAAGATAAACATGGCTGCGGAGGAAACAGGTGTTAATGCCGCAGGCTTAGATGACAAAGATGCTGCAGCAAAGAGGAATAGTTTTGCTGGGGCATCTTTTTTTGTGTTCTTTTTACTTTCCTGTATACAGATATTTTATATATTCTATCGCTATATCCATCCGGGGAGAATTTTTGATTACACCGAGATAAACGTCGTCTTCAAAACCGGCTTCTTTAAAGAGTCCCTTTTGAGATATGAGAAGCCCCATAGGATATTCTTCTGTCACGGCTTCGTAAGACAGTGATTTATTAAGCAGTATATCGTCGGCGTTATCTTCCAGTATGACGGCGTTAGTTACGAGATATGGTTTCAGTACTGCAAGGCTGTCGGAATCCGTATCCTGGAGCAATTCTTCCATATCAGAAAGATAGCCGTTCTGAGAGAATGCATCGAAAGCTTCTTTGTTCATAATTACGACGTCCAGTTTCTCGTCGTCGATAGAAGCGATTATCTTAATGCGGGAAGCGTAGGTGTATTCGTGGTTGGGATCATCGGGGGCGTCCGTGAGATACAGTCCGGCATAGAGTTTTAGCTCTGTTTTGGATGTGTCGACGTCCATATAATCCAGGAAACCGCCGTTTAATTCGCCGGTAAGCTGTTCGCCTGTGGATACATTTACGATTCCGGTATAAAGCAAGGTATCCTTCCTGGAGAAATGACCGTATGTCGTATAGCCGATGATATAGATAAAGATCAGGCAGATCACGATCGGCAGTTTATAATAATTCCAGACGTACTGTATCTTTTGTTTTCCGTGAAGATGTTTCAGGTGTTCATTCATATCGTTCCCCTTATTCCCGAGATCATAGAACCGGCCGGGCCTGTTTGTATGCACGCCCGGCAGTTGCTGTAAAGTGTCTTGCTTTTCGGATTATTGCGGTTCGGCGGCGTCCGCATGATCTTCAGTCTTCTCCTGGCAGAGAAGCAGAACGTTGGACAGCAGATAGGAACAGAACAGCGCGCAGAGTCCTTCCCCGAAGATGACAGCCGGAGTGAAGATGCGGACCACAACCAGCAGCATCACGAAGTAAATGACGGCCATCAATACGGTACAGAACAGGAAACGGACGCCGATAAACAGCGCGTTTTTAAACATAGCGCCCACCGTATTGTCGAACCTTGCGAGGAGCGGAAAGATATACATCAGGACGATGGCGTAGGCAGCCGCGGCAACGCAGAAGACCGCGGTACACAGTGTCCAGAATACATTTTCGAACCGCATGTGATACAGGACATATCCGTCGACGCTGAGGATAATTCCCAAAGCAAGCAGGATCAGCCATATCAGGGTGCTTTGTCTGAGGTTTTCTCTGAAAGAACGGAAAAATGCTTTCGTGATATTGCCTTCTTCATTTTTGGCTATCTTAAGCGTAACATAGAAGAGCGCCGTGGTGGACGCGCCGGCCGTTATGACCGGAATACAGCAGAGAAACCACAGGATGTTCAGGTAGACGCTGTATACGATCTTATTGATAAACTGCAGAACCGGGCCGTCCATATTAAATAAATTGCTCATAATAATCCTCCTGCTATAAAAAACTAATCGCCTGTAGATTCTCGATAAATCAGATCTGTCTCCGTGTGCATGGTGCGGTAATTCAAAGATGGCTCATTGATGCGGGACATTAGCAGATTAACCGCGGAAAATCCCATAATCTGGCTGTGTATATGGATGGTAGTCAGTGGTGGTGTAACGATTCTTGATTCCGGTGAATCGTCAAATCCGCACAGATATATATCATCCGGAACAGAGTAGCCTAATTTCCTGAACACCTGCAGAGCATCCAAAGCGACAAAATCATTGGCGCATATGAATACCTCCGGCAGATGCGTAAGAGCCATGAGGCGTTCGGACAGGAATTCCAGATAGTCATCTTTTTTAGGATAGAGTGTTCCCTTCTTATTCCCTGTAATAGAATACTCATCCGGGCAGGGCAGACTCAACATATGCATGGCATCCCGGTAAGCGGTATATCGTTCGAAGAAAGACTGGCAGTGCATATGCTCCCCGATGAATCCGATCTTCGTCTTCCCTCTGTCTGCCATCTCCTTCACAAATTGATAGATACCTGATTGGTTATCCATACACAGCAGATCGGCTTCTAATGGTTTTTTCAAGCAGGTCACCGGCGCGTCTACAAATAAGATCGGCAGGCCAAGGCTACACAGCATCTGGTCGTATTTATAATCGAACATTTCGACACAGATAATGCCGGCGGTCCGTTCATGAAAAAAAGAAGCGGGAAGTTTCATGTTGTCCTGTTCTTCGGTGAGTATCCTATGCATGGTAAGGCTGTAGCCTAAACCGGCGAGTTCTTTCTGGAACTTATCCAGCATGACGGTAGCGAAGTGGTTTCCTCCTACGAAATTAGTAAGAAATACTGCGATTTCCGTTTTTTCCTTTGGCGCAGGGACAGAAAGCACGGAGCCTACTGATCTGGCGGCTGTTACATAGGAAAATTGTTTGTAACCCATCTCCATTGCTTTTTTTAATACTTTATCCCTGGTGGCGTCGGCGAGGATGCCGGTGTTATTAATCGCCTTTGAGACGGTGTTGCGGGAAATGCCGAGCTCGTCGGCAATATCCTGAATCGTAACTCTGGTGCCCATATATTCCTCCTTTTTATAACATAACTTTACGGTATTTTTTTACATGATTTTAAGTAGTTATATGAATATGACTTGTTTCAATTGTGCTATGTCAATATTATAATGCACAAATTTAAATGTGTCAAATGTAAAAAAATAAAATTTTGAAGAAATATTTCTGTGTAAAATGTTGTGAAAAATTTGTTCAGAGTGTATATTGAAATAAAAATGTAAAAACAAAAATATGCAAATGGCAAAAAAATATTGACTAAACGTAAAACAAATGATATAAATATAACATACAAATCTCAACCCGTTGTAAAATATAAATTTTACAAACGCACAAACTAAAAAGGAAAGGAGATTTTTTGAAAGACATGAGAGAAAACATGTGCAGAAGATGGAGGGATTTGACAGAAAGGAGGAAATTATGACAACTAATTCAAAAACTGTTTCAAATGGAAGACAAGGAAGCAAAGATACGGGACTTCACAATGCGCTGGTATACATCAGACAGCACTGGCAGCTATATCTGATCTTCATGATGCCGGCATTGCTGCTGACGCTGATTTTCAAGTATGCGCCTATGAGTGGTATCCTGATCGCATTCCAGGATTACAATCCCTTTAAGGGAGTATCCGGAAGCGAGTGGGTAGGGCTTAAGCATTTTACAAGGTTCTTGTCATCTCCGGATTTCATGGGATATCTGGTTAATACATTGAAGTTGAGCGTATACAGTTTGTTGTGGGGGTTCCCGGTTCCAATCATACTGGCGCTTTTGCTGAACCGGATTCAGAGCGCAGGGATCAAGAAGAAGATACAACTGGTGCTTTATCTTCCGAACTTCGTATCAGTTATCGTACTCTGTGGTATCGTACGGATCTTCCTCTCTGTGACGGGGCCTGTGAACCTGTTGCTTGGAACAGACATTAATTTCATGACTATGCCGGAGGCATTCCGTTCTATTTATATTATCAGCGGTATCTGGCAGGGCGCAGGCTGGGCGTCTATCATGTATACGGCGTCCCTTTCCAATGCAAGCCAGGAGCTTCGCGAGGCTGCGGTTATGGACGGAGCCAATATCCTGCAGCAGATCCGTGCGGTAGAGTGGCCGGCGATTAAAGATATGGTCGTTATCCAGTTTATTCTCCAGGCAGGAAATATCATGAGCATCGGTTTCGAGAAAGCCTACGCCCTGCAGACGGATTTGAACCTTCCAGCATCAGAGATCATTGCAACTTATGTATACAGAAAAGGTCTGATTGACGGTGACTACAGCTTTTCAACCGCAGTAGGCCTGTTTAACACCGTAATCAACGTCATCCTTCTGATTGTCGTGAACAAGATTGTGGCGAAGATGAACGACGGGCAGGGAATCTAAGGAGGTGCGCGCAAGATGAATAAGAAAAAAGGATTTACGAAATATACAGGGCAGGACAAGGTGCTGCTGGCAATTGGATATGTATTGTTGGGATTATTCGTGATCGCGATCATCGTGCCAATGATCTATATCGTTGTTGCATCCTTCATGGATCCGATTACACTGCAGAATAAGGGAATTACCTTTGATTTCAGCAAATGGACGACGACTGCGTATGAACGTGTTATGACCAACAGCCAGATCTGGATCGGATTCAAGAATGCGATCATTTATTCTGTATTATTTACGGTGGTATCTGTGGCAGTGACCCTTCTGGCGGCTTATCCTCTATCAAGGGCAGATTTTAGAGGAAGAGGATTTTTCAATATTATTTTCATGATTACGATGTTCTTTGGAGGCGGTTTGATCCCTACATACTTGGTAGTCAGCAATCTGGGACTTGTAGACAGTATGTGGGCAGTGATTCTTCCGGGAGCTTTCAGTGTATGGAATATGACGATTGCAAGAACCTATTACAAAGGGATTCCACAGGAACTTCGCGAGGCGGCGGATGTGGACGGAGCAAGCGAGCTGACATTCTTCTTCAAGATCCTGCTTCCGGTGTGTACGCCTGTTATCGCCGTGCTTGTGCTATGGCAGTTCGTTGCCATGTGGAACAGTTATTTTGACGCTATGATCTACCTGAATGATTCGGCAAAACAGCCGCTGCAGCTTGTGTTACGTTCCATCCTGATCCAGAACCAGCCGGAATCCGGGATGATCGCGGATATGCAGAGTACGGCCGCGCGTGCGCAGTTAGCAGAGCTTCTGAAATATGCAACCATTATTATTTCCAGTTTACCGCTTCTGATTATGTATCCGTTCTTCCAGAAATATTTTGACAGCGGAATCATGGCAGGCGCAGTAAAGGGATAATCAGGGATAAACGGAATCGTATACTGTGGTTGCAGACAATAGAAATAAGAAGGAGGCAGACGATGAGTAACAGATTTAGCAATAGATATGAAAACAGATACGGACTTAGGTTCGGACACAGGTATGGAAAGCGGATCGCGGCGGCTTTGGTAGTATGTATGGTAGTTTCCCTTGCAGGCTGCGGCGGAAAGAGAAAGATTAATGACGGAACTTTCCGCCCGGTGGACGAGGCGACACTTCAGTTTCCTTTGAAGGAAAAAGCAACATTAACAGGCATGATCAGCTATCCGCCCAGTACGGAATCAGAGCCGAACAACCGGACGATCTTTAAACGTCTGCAGGAGCAGACCAATGTGGAGATTGAATGGATGGCGATACAGTCCGATCAATGGCCGGATAAGATCTCATTGAATATGTCAGATCCGAATAAGCTGACAGATTTTATTTTTACTGCTGGATTTACGGACAGTAATCTGTTAAGATATGGAGAGTATGGAGCAATTATTCCGTTAGAGGAATATATTGACGCTTATATGCCGAATCTGAAGTCCGTATTTGACAAATATCCAGAATACCGGATTATGTGTACGGATGTAAACGGGCATATCTGGTCATTACCTTGGATTGAACAGCTGGGTTCGGGCAAGACCGCCATTCAGACTGTTGATAATATGAGCTTTATTAATAAGAAGTGGCTGGATTTTCTGGATCTGGATATACCGGAGACAGTGGACGAATTTGAAGAAGTTTTGATCCAGTTCCGTGATCATGCGTCCGATCTTCAGAAGGAATTCGGAATTGACGGAAGTATTATCCCGATGTCCTGTATCGTAAATGACGGAGGTCAGGATCCGGCGATTTTGATCAATGGCTTCGGCGAAGGTTATGGCGATGCGGATAAAGACAGGCATATCGCGGTTACTGATGATCAGAAAGTGATCTGCAGTGCGACGCAGGAAGGTTATAAGGCCGGAATAGAGTGGCTGAACAAATTGTATGAAGAGGATCTGATTGATCCGGAAGCATTTACCCAGGAATGGTCTACTTATGTATCCAAAGGTAAGTCCGGACGTTACGGAGTATGTTTTAGCTGGGATGTAGGAAATGTTGATAATCTGAAGGATTGGGTTCCGCTTCCGGTTCTGACAGCAGACACAAGGAACTTGACGCCTACAAACGGTTCTTTCACCAGCGGATTTGACCGCGGACGCTGTGTAGTTACTTCGGTAGCAGAGAATCCTGCGCTGGTATGCGCGTGGCTTGACCAGATGTACGCGCCGATGCAGTCTCCTCAGAATAACTGGGGTACCTATGGAGAAGAAGATGATTTTGATATCTTCGAGATGGGTAAGAACGACAAGGGTGAAGATATGTTAAAGCACGCGCCGCTTGGCGATGCTTCGCCGGTAGAGGTCAGGGAGGCTGAGGCGGTAGGCGGACCGCTTGCAGTACTTGATGATTATTATGACGTGTATGTGACCTGCCCGGATGACGCCCAGTATCGTCTTGACTGGATAGAAGAAATCTATACACCCGATATGCATACCGAATATGTGTATCCGAATATTTTCATGAGCCGTGAGGACACGGAGCGGCTTTCTAATCTGCAAGCGGACATTGAGAAGACGATCAACGCGAAGAAAGCAGACTGGATCATGAACGGATTCTCTGATGCGGATTGGGATAAATACCTGAAAGACTTAGAAGCATACGGGCTGAGTGAATATTTGGAGTTGTTCCAGACATATCTGGATTCTTATAATGCGCAGACAGTGGATTCAGAATAATTGAGATGAGTGAACACATCGGTATTTTAAATTAGGAAAGGAAGAAATAGTTATGACAAGTCAGACACTACGTGAAGCGAGAAAATATGAAGAGACTTCCGAAAAATTAATCAGTAAAGAGGAGCGTCCCGACTTCCACCTGACTCCACGTGCGGGCTGGATGAATGACCCCAACGGCTTTTCTTATTATAAAGGCCAGTACCATATGTTTTACCAGTATTACCCCTACGAATCAAAGTGGGGTCCCATGCATTGGGGGCATGCAGTGAGCAGCGACTTGCTTCATTGGGAAGCTCTTCCCTGCGCCCTTGCGCCGGACGAAGCATATGACAGGGACGGGTGTTTCTCAGGAAGCGCGGCGGTTCTTCCGGACGGAAGACATCTGCTGATGTATACCGGTGTGTTAAAAGAACACCAGGAGCGCGACGTCTACAGAGAAGTTCAGACACAGTGCATCGCCGTGGGCGACGGGATTGATTATGAGAAATATGAACAGAACCCTGTGCTGGATGAGGGGGATATCCCAGAGGGCGGCAGCAGATTCGATTTCCGGGATCCCAAGATATGGAAACAGTCTGACGGCACGTACGCCTGTGTCGTGGGAAACCGTCCGGCCGACGGCAGCGGACAGATCCTCTTATATACCAGCGTCGACGGATTCCGATGGAAGTTCAAGAGTATACTGGTTTCAAACCATGACCGGTTCGGAAAGATGTGGGAATGCCCGGATTTCTTTGAGCTGGACGGGAAGTGGGTGCTGCTTACAAGCCCGCAGGATATGCTCCCGGAAGGGTTTGAATATCATAACGGGAATGGAACCCTCTGTCTGATCGGTGATTATGATGAGGAGGCCGGTACGTTTAAGGAAATGCATAACCAGTCCATTGATTACGGAATTGATTTCTATGCGACTCAGACCGTACTGGCGCCGGACGGCCGCCGGATCATGATCGGATGGATGCAGAACTGGGATGCCTGCGGCATCCGTTCTCCGGAAGAACCCTGGTTTGGGCAGATGAGCCTTCCGAGGGAATTGTCTCTGCAGAACGGCAGGCTGTACCAGAAGCCTGTCAGGGAACTTAACGCGATGCGGCGCAACAGGGTGGAATATACGGATGTGTCAGTTTCGGGACTGGCGGCGCTGGAGGGGTTGAAGGGCAGAAGAGTGGATATGGAGCTTAATATCCGTCCGGCTGACGGAGAAGAACTGTATCAGAAATTTGCCGTCCGGTTTGCCCAGGATGACAGATACTGGACTTCTTTGAGTTTTCGTCCGAGAGAGTCTATCCTGAAGGTGGACCGGAAGTTTTCCGGTTCCAGAAGAGCCATTATCCATCAGAGGCGCTGTCTGGTAAATCCTGTGGACGGCGAATTAAGGCTGAGGATCATCCTGGACCGTTTCAGCGTGGAAGTCTTTGTGAACGACGGGGAGCAGGTATTGTCGGCTACCATGTATACTGATCAGGCGGCGGACGGAATCTCGTTTTTTGCAGACGGAACAGCAAAGATCGACATCGTAAAGTATGATCTTGAATAGACGGCTTGGATAAAAGGCAGTGCAGAGATCATGTAGAAAAGGGACAAAAAATAGTATATATTTCTGGAGTGTATTAGAGAGCCGCAGTTTTAACAGTAAACTGCGGCTCTTTCGTACCATTAAAGACGAAAATAATACAGTTCATGCAGAAACGGAACAAAACTCCTTGATTTGTGCTATACTGTTGCCACCAAAGAAGGGAGATATACAGATGAGTTTAGAAGTAAGGAATTTGTCAAAGAAATACGGAGAGAAAACGGTAGTGGAGAATCTGAGCTTCGAGATGAAAAACCCGGGTGTATTTGCGCTCCTTGGAACAAATGGAGCCGGAAAGACTACTTCCATCCGTATGATGCTGAACATGCTTTCGCGGGATACAGGGGAAGTACTATGGAACGGCGCGGCTCTGGATACGTCTACCTGCAATGTGGGATACCTTGCGGAGGAGAGAGGATTATATCCGAAGTATACGCTGATGGACCAGTTGATTTATTTTGCCGCGCTTAGAGGGATATCTAAGGCAGAGGCAAAGAATAGAATCCGTTACTGGGCGCAGAGACTTGAGGTGGAAGAATATCTTTATCCCCAGGCGCCAAAATCAGAAGACGGAAAGAAGCGAGGGCGCGCGAAAGCGCAGGCGCCGAAGAAAGCGGATCAGCTTTCCAAAGGAAATCAGCAGAAGATTCAGTTTATGACGGCTCTTTTGCCTGATCCCGACCTGTTGATCTTAGACGAGCCTCTTTCCGGTCTGGATCCTGTTAATACAGATCTGTTTAAGGGAATTATCCGCGACGAGATTGCCAAGGGGAAATATCTTATTATGTCCAGTCATCAGATGGCGACTGTGGAGGAATTCTGTACGGATATTATCATACTGAACCGTTCTAAAACGATTCTTTCGGGACATCT
>Ga0224748_10508_pt1 | contig 12162 bp, 7 predicted proteins | sample LIM_F_Water_Neg_FD_182074 | JGI IMG/M metagenome (GOLD analysis project Ga0224748, IMG submission 182074) | Enriched cells from gastrointestinal tract of the lab mouse from Pacific Northwest National Laboratory (PNNL), Richland, Washington... | ecosystem: Host-associated > Mammals > Digestive...
TCCGGATTTCCCTTGGAGTAGCTGGGCACATAAAATTTGCCTGCCTTCTCCGGATTGGTGCTGGTGGTGTCATACCGGTATGCCTCCCGCTCCAGAGGATGACGGAAATTGGGAATGGACACAGGCACGCCGCCCCTACGGATCGATTCATAAGCAAAAAATCCGGAAAGTCCCATGTCCAGGGCCTCATAGACATCAATAATCTCCGCATCCCCATTTCCCCGGATCTTTTCTGTAAAATTCCACATAACATAGTAGTCGGAACCATCATGGCCATAAGCCTCCGATGCGGCAGAGTGGACGTCCTTGGGGGTAGAGCTCTCCACGACTGTGCTGTTTTCCCCCTCAAATTTATCCAGGTTGCAGTACAGCCTGGAGGTATTGCCTGCCTCCGCATCCTCCCGGGCGCTCTCCATGCGTCCCAGGGAACCGTATACCGTATACCACACAGAATTCCGAGAAATCCCCAGGCCATGACAGCTCTTTACAATGGCGCCGTTCTCCAGCTCTACCATTTCAATGGCTCCCAGACCTGCCTTGGCTCCCATTCTGGCGCAGCGCAGGTTAAAGGGAAGCTCAAAGCCCGTCACCTTCACCGGACGCAGTCCGCTGATATGAAGCAGGGGACCCAGGGAATGAGTACAGTAAAAGGTGGCGGAAATCCGGTTGCGCCAGTGGTCCGGTTCTCCCTGGGTGATGGAGGGCCAGATGCTCTCGCAGTTGTGGAAATACTCTCCTTCCCCGTACTCAAACTCGCCAAGCTTCCCCTCCTGGTACAGACGCCGCATCTTTCGGGGCGCCGGCATATAGCAGTAGTTTTCCGCATAAGCGTAAATCCTGCCGCTCTCCTCCACTGCCTCCGCAAGCTCCACGGCCTCCGCCGGCGTCTCGCAGGGCAGCACCTCGCTGAGCACATGCTTGCCGGCTTTCAGACAGCGGACTGCAAAGGGCGCATGCTCTGTGGCGTAGTTTGCCAGTACCACCGCGTCAATGTCGTGGGCCAAAAAGCTGTCAAAATCCGTATAATAGGAGATGGAATCGCTGTTCAGCTTCTCCCGTACCCGGTTTAAAAACAGCTCATTTTTGTCACACACCGCCACAAGCTCCGCGTTTTCCGCATGGGTGCAGTATTTCATCATGGTTTCTCCCCGCCCTGCGCCAAACACGCCAATTTTAACCTTATCCCTCATTTTCCCAACCCCTTTTCCTTTCCTGTAGAAAATTTTCTATTCAGCACCGGCCCTCTGCAAAGACGTCTCCGGCCGCCTGCCAGCCGCCTTTCTTCTGGTCTCACTGTTATACTCAAAATATCACGCCCCCCATTCTCGTTCAATCAACAAATTAAACCTATATCCATACAAATTTGACAGGTTTTCAAATACGGTTGACCGGCTGGTTTGTCTATGATAGTCTGTTCCCATAAAAACCAGCTTTACCCCTATCTTTCTATGGAGGATACCGCTATGAATCTCATACCAAATCCGAAACACCTTACGCGAAAGCCCGGGACCTTCTCTTTAGAAATCCCGTCCCTTATTCTGGCAGACGGCTGTGACAACCGCCTCTCCTTTCATGCTCTTCAGATCAGGAACACCCTGAAGGATCTGCAGGGCTTTGCCCCGGACCTGCGGGCCGGAGAGCCGGCTCCAGGAGCCATCTATATTTCTCATAGCTCCCGGGGAGACGGATACAGCCTGGAAATCTCACCCAAGCAGATCAAAATCCTGGGAGACGGTCCCTCAGGGGCCTTTTACGGACTGCAAACCTTAGGCCAGCTTCTCTTCCAATATGGAAATGAGCTGCCCTGCCTGTATATTTCAGACACCCCGGATTTTGCGGACCGGGGCTTTTATCACGATATTTCCCGGGGACGGGTCCCCACCCTGGATCAGCTAAAAGCCATAGTAAGGGAACTGTCCAGCCTGAAAATCAACTGTCTGGAATTGTATGTGGAAAGCAATTTTGAATTTACAGAATGTCTGGACATCACGGATCCTGAAAACAGGCTCACCGCTGAAGAACTGCTGGAGCTGGACCAGTTCTGTCATCTCTATTTTATAGAGCTGGTGCCTTCCCTCTCCACCTTCGGTCATCTGTACGACCTGCTGCAGAGCAGGAAATACCGTCATTTGTGCGAGCTTGCAGACTATAAACCCTCCAACCACTACTGGATGGAAAAAATGGATCACCACACCATCGACGTGTTCAACCCTGAGAGCCTTTCCCTGATCTGCTCCCTCATAGACCAGTATCTTCCCCTTTTTTGCAGCAACCGGTTTAATATTTGCTGCGACGAAACCTTTGACCTCTGTAAGGGAAAAAACGCGGGGCAGGACAGCGCCCAAGCTTACCTCTCCTTTGTCACAAAGCTTATCAGTCATGTGAAGTCCCACGGAAAGACCGTGCAGATGTGGGGGGATATTTTGCTGGAGCACCCGGAAAAGGTTTCCCTGTTGCCAAAGGACACTGTGCTGCTGAATTGGTGCTACCTGAAAGATCCTGTGAAAAAAAATGTAGAGTTTTTCGGTCAAAGCGGTTACGCCCAAATTGTCTGCCCCGGCACCTCCTCCTGGAACCGGTTTGTGGAGGAGATCGACCGCTCCACGGGAAATATTACAAAAATGGCCCAGTATGGCTATGAAAACCATGCCCAGGGACTCCTCAACACCAACTGGGGGGATTTCGGCGCCATCTGCTCCTGGAACTGCCAGCAGTTCGGCATAGCCGCCGGGGCGGAAAAATCCTGGAACGCCCTGGGAGATCTGGACGAATACTTTGACCGGTCAGTCAGCGCTCTTCTCTATAAGCAGCGAGACGTCAACGTGGTGCAGCTGATCCGGGAGCTGGGAGACTGCCAGCGCACCGCCGAGTGGGCCCGGCTAGTGCCCTGGTTCAGCGCCAGAAAACGGGGAGAAGAAGAGGAACTGGAAGCAGATATTCCTAAGATCCTGGAACACATCGCTCATTGTCAGGAGCTGCTGCAGAAATTCCGGGAGCTGGGGGCAGATACGGATCCTTGCATGGGAGATCTGGCCGTGGCCGCCCAGGCAATCCGGCTGCTGAACCAGACTGTGCTCTTCCTAAGCGGCCATGCAGAATTCACCCGCACCCAGCTAAAGGAATGGTGGGAGGCCTGGATCCCCGACTATGAAAATGCCTGGCTTAGAGAAAACAAGCTGTCCCAGCTGGGACTGGTGGTGCAGTTTCTGGAACAGCTGACAAAAATGTAAATCTGCTGGTCTTCCTGTACGGAATTAACAAGATTCAACAAGGGGCTGTAAAAAATGGGGAATGTCTCACTCCATTTTTACAGCCCCTTATTCTGTCTTTACAACACACCTATCTTTTACAGGCGCCTTATTCCCCCTGGAGCCCAGCCAGCTTCTTCCTCTTATACGCCGCAAATTCTCCCGCATCTAAGGCGTCCCGGATCTCCTCCATCATGGTATTATAAAAATAAAGATTATGGAGCACGCAAAGCCGCATGCCCAGCATTTCCTTTGCCTTCAGCAAATGCCGGATATATCCCCGGCTATAATGCCTGCAGGCCGGACACTGACAGCCCTCCTCTATAGGCCGGTCATCCAGCTCATACTTGGCGTTGAACAGATTCCGTTTTCCCTGGTTGGTGTACACATGTCCATGGCGTCCATTGCGGCTGGGGTATACGCAGTCAAAAAAGTCCACACCCCGTTCCACAGCCTCCAGGATATTGGCCGGGGTTCCCACGCCCATGAGATAAATCGGTTTATCCAAAGGCAGCTCCGGAACCACAGTCTCGATGATATGATACATTTCCTCATGACTTTCCCCCACGGCCAGTCCGCCGATGGCATAGCCGTCCAGATTCATCTGCGCAATCTGTCTGGCATGCTCCCTGCGGATATCCTCATAAATGGCTCCCTGATTGATGCCGAACAGCAGCTGATGGGGATTGATGGTGTCCGCAAGATTGTTGAGCCTGGCCATCTCCTTCTTGCACCGTGCCAGCCAGCGGGTGGTCCGGGCCACAGACTGCTCCACATAGGAGCGCTCCGCCACGCTGGAGGGACACTCGTCAAAGGCCATGGCAATGGTGGAGGCCAGATTGGACTGAATCTGCATGCTCTCCTCCGGCCCCATGAAAATTTTGCGTCCGTCAATATGAGAATTAAAATAAACTCCCTCCTCCTTGATCTTCCGCAAAGAGGCCAGGGAAAACACCTGGAACCCTCCGGAATCTGTGAGAATGGGCCGGTCCCACACCATAAACTTGTGGAGTCCCCCCATTTTTTTCACAATCTCATCCCCCGGACGCACATGCAGGTGGTAGGTATTGGACAGCTCCACCTGGGTGCCGATTTCTTTCAAATCCATGGTGGAAACAGCCCCCTTAATGGCTGCCGCGGTTCCCACATTCATAAACACGGGAGTCTGGATCACACCGTGAACCGTGTGCAGCCGTCCCCGTCTTGCGTTTCCATCCCGTTTAATCAGTTCATACATCCATCTTTCCTCTTTCCTTTATTCGATGCAGGCTTTTCTCATATATTTTCCCCGCATCCAATCTGCCAATTTTAATCTCAGGCGTCAGTCCGGGGAAATCCCCTCTCTGGCTCTCCCCAGATTCTCTCCAAATACTCCATGCGGCTTGTCATGCCAAAGAACAAAGCGTCCACCAGCACCAGGGCTGCCATGGCCTCCACCACCACCACAGCCCGGGGTACGATAACCGGATCGTGCCGTCCCTTTACCTGGATCTGAATCTCCTCGCCCTTCCGGTTCACAGTCTGCTGTTTCCTGGAAATGGATGGCGTAGGCTTAACCGCGACCCGGAAAACCAGGGGGCTTCCGTCACTGATTCCACCCAGAACGCCTCCGGCATGGTTGGTGGCCTTTTCCACCCGCCCCTGGTCTCCTATATAAAATGCGTCGTTGTTCTTTGCTCCCGTACTGCGGGCTGCAGAAAAACCGTCCCCCATTTCAAATCCTTTTACAGCGCCGATGGACAGCATCGCCCTGGCAAGATTTGCCTCCAGCTTCTCAAAGCAGGGATCCCCAAGACCAGCCGGTACCCGGCTCACCACACACTCGATGACGCCGCCGGCAGAATTGTGTTCCTTCATGCATTGCTGTAGATATTCCTGAGCTTTCTCCGCCGCCTGGGCATCCGGCATAAAGACCGGATTATTCTGAATTTCCCGGGCGTCAAACCGGCACATTTCCACAGAAACCGGCCCAATGGATTTTGTGTAGGTACAAAAGGTAATACCCAGACTCTCCAGAATCCGGGCTGCCACAGCGCCTCCGGCCACCCGGCCAATGGTCTCCCGGCCCGAGGAGCGTCCGCCTCCCCGGTAATCCCGAAACCCATATTTTTGATCAAAGGTAAAGTCCGCATGTCCCGGACGGTAATAGGACGCAATCTCGCTGTAATCCGCCGAGCGCTGGGAGGTATTCTCCACCAACAGAGAAATATGGGCGCCTGTGGTCCGTCCCTCAAAGACTCCGGACAAAATCTCCACCTGGTCCGCCTCTTTCCGGGGCGTACTGTACTGGGACTGTCCCGGCCTCCTGCGGTTCAAATAGACCTGGATATCCTCTTCCCCTAAGGGCAGCCCTGCCGGGCATCCGTCTATGACCACTCCGATTCCCTTTCCATGGGATTCCCCCCAGGTGGAAATGCAGAATTGTTTTCCAAATATGGATCCTGCCATATCTTGTTTCCTCCTTCACAAATCTTCCCAAATTCAGCTGCTGTCAGATCACAGCCAGTCTCCCCTCCCGTTTTCCCTTTCTCACACCCAGTTTTTCTCCGCCAAGGACTGCGCCCACTTTGCCAGTTCCTCTAACCCCACCGGCGTCCCCAGCGCATAGTATTCCTTAAGCTTCTCATCTGGATCCAGAATATAAATATCCGGCTCGTTGTAGGCTACCTCCAGACTCAGACTCCGGATTCCCAGGCCCACGGTCTCCGGATTTGCCAGGGACAGGGGCAAATACTGAATCTTTGGCTGACTCTGCCCCCGGCGGTAGGTCAAGGTGATCAAACGCTCGGAGCGGGAAACCGCCACATATTCCCGTCCCTTTTCCAGACACAGGCTTTCCAGGGTGCGGACCGTAGTGTTTGTCCCCGCACCATGGCAGATAAAAAATTCCCGCATATATTTCTGATCTACGAACACAGGCGCGTCGTCAGGCATGCACAAAAGCACCGCCTGTTTCCGGAAGAATCCTTTTACATAGGGCCGCAGCTCCTGAATCACTGCCTCTTGGGACTCCCCGCTCTCCTCCAGATGATAATAGCTGGGGATCATGGGCACCTGGGGAAGCTTGGCCAAAGAAATTATCTCCGGCTTCTTTCCCGGCCGGAAAGCCGCCATGCGGCGGTCCAACAAAAAGATAATACTGTCAAATTTCAATGTTTTTCCTCCCAATTCAAGTACATGCGTTGTCGCTACTTAGTATATCATACCCCGGACTCCATCCGCAACCTAATAAAAACATAGGACTGCCATAGAATTTCTCCCCGAAATTCCCGGCAGTCCCTGTTATTTGATTATTTTACACCTGTACGCTCTTGCATTGGTTCGTCCCTGCCATACAGCTGTAAGCTGCTGGCTGCTCACAGCCTCTCCCTGGACATTGACTAGGCCTGAAAGGTTCCCTTCACATCGCTCCAATGTTCATCCGCATATTGGAGAAGCCTCTGGGCCTGCTCCAGGGACATCTCCGGAAACATGAGAAACAGGCTGTGGGACCCGTATTTTTGCACCAGCCGGTCCACATGGCGCAGCCAGTCCTCAAATTTCCCGGAATACACCTTGACCCACAGAGATTTCCCAGCGGCCCGGGCCTTGTCATAGATCACATCCCAGTCCTCCAAGGTTCCGTCAGGTCCGGCGTCCCCGCTGGTCCACTGGAGGGCGTGAATCTCCTCAATCTCCATGAGGGCATCCAGATGACGGATAGCCTGGGGCCCATCCAGGTGATAGAGCACGCAGTCCGCCTTCTGCGCCTGGCGGCGCAGGGAATCCTGAATAAATTCCCGGAAAGCTTCTGCGGAAATCATGGCCGACAGGTCGCACTGCAGCTTCACAGTCCGGCCTGGCCCCCAAATCTGAAACACCGTGTAGGCATTTCCGCCCTCCTGATCCTTGATCACATCATAAAACCGGTCGTAGTATTCGTAGTAAACCTGATCAATCTGGCGGATTCTCCTGGCAATCTCCTCCGGATCCTCCAAAAGATCGCAGAGCAGCTCCTGGGAATCCCGCAAGGAAGCCAGCACATCCATATTCTCCATGAGATCCGGCATATCCACATAGAAATCATCTCCGGCCAGCTCCCGGCACCGTTTTACCAGCTGCATATGCTTCTGGAACCAGGAATTTTCCGGATCAAATACAAGCTCCGGCGCACTCTCCCAGTCTGTAAAGCAGGGGGTAAACCACACCGTATCCTCCTTAAACTGAATATCCGAGCCCAGGTAGGAGGCCAGGGAACCCGGCCCAAAATCCACATCCAGATTTGGAAAGCTCTCCCCCAGGAATTCATGAGTCTCGCAGAAATGGCGGTAGCGGGCCACAATCTGCTCTGGATCCAGATATTTATCCTCCATGGTTTTCCATTTCAATTCCTCCGGCAGACCATAATACAGTCCCTGGCAGATCACATCCTTACAGCCGCCTTCTACCGGTTTCCCAGAGGAAAGATGCTCAATCTCCGGCTTTCTGGCGATCACACACATAAGGGGACGGCCTGTATTCTGCTGTTTCCAGTAATTTTTCCATTTTTCCTGGGCCTGCTCCCAGTTCTTCTTATATTTCATAATAGACAACTCCTCTCCTGTTGCACTCTAAAAACGCCTGTGTCTTTCCTGCTTGAAATGCGGAAACTCCTCTGCAAAGCCTCCCCAGCCGTCATCCAAAAATATCAGCCCAGAAAGATCTCCACGTTTTCCCCTGTATAAAGAAATTCTGCTCTCTTTGCAGAAGCTCCCCTTTCATTTCCAAGCAGCGCCACGCACCTGCGTCCCTTTATGCCCTGAGGGAAACTCTTGGAACATGCTCCAATCCTCAGAGTCCTGGTCTCTTCCTTCCACTCCATGGAAATCCACTGGTAATCCCCATCCTCATACCCATAGCCGTCCCCGGCATCCTCATAGAGACGAAAGGCAGCGTCGGCTCCCGGGTAGATCCAGAGCTCCAGAGGCTTTCCCGTCTCCTCCTGGGCATAGGTAAGGTCTGTCTCCAAAGGCAGTATGCTTCCTGCCCGGACAAACAGCGGAATCCTGTTAAGCTTTGCATCCACACGCACCCACTGTCCACCCTCCAGGTATGTATGGTCCCAGAAATCATACCAGCCGCAGCCCCCGGGCAGATAGCAGCTCCAGCTTATATCTTCTGGAAGTTTCTGCCCATTCCTGTCATAAAACATGGGCTTTGTCACGGGACACACCAGAATGTTATCCCCGAACATAAATTCCTGATTCAACCTTCGAGCCTCCGGATCTCCCTGGAAATCAAAGAGCAGGCTTCGCAGCATGGTGGCATGCTCCCAGGTCACCCGGCCGGCCCAGGTATAAATATAGGGGATGAGCCGGTAGCGAAGCTCTATGGCCTCCCGGATGGCCTCAAAAAAGGGTTCTCCCGGTTTTCCAAAATTCCAGATTTCCCGGGGTGTGTCCGTGCCGTGGGAGCGGAACATGGGCAGAAATACTCCATACTGGAGCCAGCGCACATAGAGCTCCCTGTATGCCGGGTCCGCCACGCCCTCCTCGTAATCCCCATTCCAGAACCACAGCGGTGTGGGATCATTGCTGCGCCCGCAGCCCCGGTGCTGCCAGTTCTCCTTCACCACAAAGAAGGCGCCGATATCCTGGGTCCAGTAAGGCATGCCGCTCATACAGAAATTTAACCCCTCTGTGATCTGCTTTTTCATAGTATCCCAGCTGGCGCTGGTATCCCCGGACCACAGCACGGTCCCATAACGCTGGGAACCGGCATAGCCTGAACGCGTCAGATTCAAAACCCGCTTCTCCCCACAGACTTTGCGCTGATTTTCATAGATACCCTTCGCGTGGGCCACAGCATACAAATTGGCCTGGGCCGGATCCAGATATTTTTTGTGCTCTTCCCCTACCAGACAATAACGCTCCCAAGGCTCCCTTACGGACGGCCCGGACCAGTCCGGCCCGGAAAAGGGCTCTGTGGAATCGCACCACCAGGAATCGAAGCCTCCCGAAAACAACTCCTCCTCCAGCTGCTTCCAGTAGAGCTTTCTTGCTTCCTGGGAAAAGGCATCATAGGTGGAATAGTCATAGAGAAGCATTCCTTTTCTCAAAAATTCCTCATGATTCTTCGTTCCTGCGTTCATATTGGGCCAGACGGAAACCATGGTATGTACCTTCATGGCATGAAGCTTCTCGTGCATGGCCCGGATATCCGGATACCGCTTTTTATCCAAATGCTTGTCGCCCCACTGGTCCTCTTCCCAGGTATGCCAGTCCTGAACCACGCAGTCCAGAGGAACGCCCAGACTCCGGTAGCGACCGGCCACATCCAAAAGCGCTTCCTGATTCTCATAGGCCTCCCGGGACTGCACATAGCCAAAAGCCCATTTGGGCAGCATTGCAGCCCGCCCGGTAAGCTCCCGGAAGTCTTTGATCACCTCATCCAGGCTCTGTCCTCCAATAAAATAGTAATCCAGCTGCTCCACCGTATCCAAAAAGAGGTAGGTTCCCCTGGCATCATCGTTGTAGGTCATAAGCGAGCCGCAGTCCGCCAAAATACCATAGTTCCTGCTGGAAACCAAAAAGGGCACCGGGATCCGCATATTGTGCTGGTACAGGTACTGATTTGTTCCCCGATAGTTGTAAATCCCCTCCTCGCCCTGCCCAAGCCCATGGATCTCCTCTTCCTCCTGAAAATCCAGGTATAGTCTGGCCCGGTAGGCCATACGATCCCTGCGAAGCTTAAGATTTTTAACAAAATTCCGTTCTCCGTCCACAGTTTTTACCCGCTCAATCACCGGATCCTCCCCTTCCAGGCAGCAGCGGTCTACAGGCGTCTCCGTCAGTTCCCGGCCAGGCTGTTCCAGCCACAGCCTTCCCGTTTCCTCCTCAAACCAGGTAAAAGCCTCTGTCCGTTTGTCAACCTGCAGGCGGATCTGAGCTCCCGTAATCTGAAACTTCCCCTCTTCCTCAGCCACCGCTAGGCGCCAGGGCTTTTGGGGTACGATTTCCAGGGGAGAAACCGGCTCTATGTGGTCCCTCAGGGTATACACGCAACGAAAAATTCCTTCTCCCAGTCCCTGGATCCAGTACAATCCCTTGTCAGAATAAAGCTCCACTCCATTCTGTCTCATATGAAAATCTGTAATCATGGTCTCTCTCCTCACTTTCTGTTCCTGCTTCCCGTCGTACAACGGCCTTCCATGCGTTTTGGGAAAGCGACGGAAACGTTGTCTGCAGACTTTAGCCCTTCACAGCTCCCGCTGTCTGGCCGCCCACGATATATTTCTGGCAAGCCACATAAATGATAATTACCGGCAGACAGGTCAGCAGAATATCCGCGCAGATCAGATTCCAGGACTTGGAATACTGGCCGAAAAAGTTGTACACCGCCAGGGGCATGGGCCACTTGGTGGTGGAATTCAGGAAATACAGGGGCATAATAAACTCATTCCAGGTATTGAGGAAGCACAACACCGCCGAGCTGATCACCGCTGGCTTTAAAAGAGGCAGAATAATACTGAAAAATAGTTTGATAGGACCGCAGCCGTCCATAACCGCAGCCTCGTCCAACTCCCGGGGCACCTTGGCCACAAAGCCATAAATGAGAAATACCATAAAGGGCAGCTGCAGGGCTGTGTAGAGCAGGATAATTCCCAGCCGGTTATTGTTCAGGTGAGTTATCTGCATCACTTTCATAAGAGCCACATAGTTGATGGGAATCACAATTCCCAGTACCAGGTACATATAAACAGCCCGGAAAAACCTGCTGTCATTGCGCCTGGACATCAGATAGGCTGCCATGGAGGCAAACGTCACGGTGAGAAGCGTTGCGCCTACCGAGTACAGCATACTGTTTAAGAAGCTGACCAGCAGCTTTCCCTTCTCAATAACCACAGTAAAATTCTCTAGGGTCCAATTTACGGGAAGAGTCAGGGTCAGGGCCAGAGCCTCTTCCTCCGGTTTAAAGGCATTGATCACAATCAGGGCCAGCGGCAACAGCATAATCAGGGATACCAGCCAGGCCAGAATATTTTTTAAAAAAATCTGAATATGTTTCTTTCCACGCATTATTCCTCCACCTCTTTCCCTGTGAGAATCTTAATCATAAAGAATCCGATAACGACCATAAAGATAAACATAATGGAGCTGATGGAGGTGCCGATGGCGTACATTCCCTGAGAGAACTGCTTAAATACCGCCGTATACATAACCTCCGTGGTATGCCCGGGCCCGCCGTTTGTCAGCACGTAGATAATATCAAAGACCTTCAGACCGTAGAGCACATTCAGCACAATGGTAACTGCCAGAGTGGGGCGCAGCAGGGGAAGGGTAATATGTAAGAATTTAGCCCAGCCTCCGGCGCCGTCAATGCTGGCCGCCTCATAGTAGGTGGTGGAAATGGAGAGGATTCCCACAATCAGAATCGTCATAATATAGCCGGCGCCTCTCCACACGTCCACTGCCATAACAGACCAGAAGGCGATTTTGGGATTGGTAAGCCATTTCTGTGTGAGAAAGCCAAGCCCCATGGTATCCAGAGCACTGTTGAGCAGGCCGTTTTTAGGATTCAAAATGGAAGTGAACACCAGGCCTACAATCAAAATAGACAGAACCGAGGGCATGTACATAACGCCCCGGTGGAAATTCTTGCACTTAATGTTTTTGCTCAAGGCCAGGGCCAGAATCAATGCCAGCACCGTCTTGCAGGCTGTGGTAACCACAGTGAACAGCAATGTGTTGCCGATAAACTTGAGGTAATTTTCATCCGCACTGAAAATGGTCTTGAAATTTTTAAACCCTACAAAATGAAGCTCTGTGGAGTAGGACGACCAGTCTGTAAACGAATATCCGATGCCGATGATTCCCGGCATGACATACAGAACTGTGTAGATGAGCAGCGCTCCCACTGCAAAATACCAAGGATAGACCTTTGACTTTTTCACGAA